>ERZ857965.1027-NODE-1027-length-31431-cov-11.193874_pt1 | contig 31431 bp, 29 predicted proteins | sample MGYA00519758_ERZ857965 | MGnify/ENA primary metagenome ERZ857965 (study PRJEB31778, sample SAMEA3449381) | human gut metagenome | biome: human gut; feature: human-associated habitat; material: faeces | place: United Kingdom | collected 2010/2012 ... | reverse complement strand
AAAATATAAGTATAGATATAATTTCTAGGGTAACAGGTTTAGACATTAAAGAAATAGAAAAGTTATAGTTTCTATTATATTTTCTTTGCATTAAAAAGAAATATTATAAGTTGTGAGATCTCTAGGTTTTCTAGAGATTTTTTATTTATTGTTAAAAAAGAAACCTAATTTAAGGCTTCTTTATAGATATTTTTATCATATTTATGTTGTGTTACTTTTAATTCTTTTAGTTCTTTGTTATCTATTAACATAAATATATCTTCTAGTTTTTGAACTCCTGTTTGAGTTACTGGATCATCCCAAGTTAAATCTAAATGTAACCATTTATTATTTATTTTTACTAAGTTCCATATGTGATTATCACTAGCAATTTTGTAATTGTCTATACCAAATTCATATAGAAATAGAGCCATTGCATCTGAGTAAGCACTGCAAAGTCCAACTCCCTCTATTAGGATATCGTTTGCTTTGTTATAGTCTTTGTTTGGATGCTTTTTTCTTATTTTATCTGTAGCATATCTTCCATTATTTATTATATAATCATGAATTGTTTTTATTTTTTGTTTGTTACTCATATTCTTTTTTATTTTTTTATTTATTATTTTTTGTACTTTAGTATTTAATACTTGTATATCTTCTTTTGTGTATACTTTATTAATAGTTAAATCTACTTGTCCGTATTCATCATAAGATGCATTTATTGTTTCAAATGAATTATATGGATGAACAAAATTATTAACATTTGATAAGATATCTTTGTTACTTATTAATTCTATAACATCTTTTGTACAATTTTTATAATTTTCATCACAGTAGAATGTAAATTTGTTAGTACCACTGTTGATTACTGTATAAAATATATTTATTAGATGTTTTTTATCTTTTGCAACAAAGTCATTTGTATTTTGTACATATGAATAGTTTTTATCTTTATAATATTCATTTTTTTCTAATTTTATATCTTGTTTTACTTTTTTTACATTCTCCCTATAATAGATATATATTTCATCTTGATAATGAGTTCCTATATAGTAGAAACCTCCGACTATTAATAATGTAATAGTTAAAATAATTATAACTTTTTTCAAATTAATCACCATCTATATTCTAACAAAAAAAAATAAAGTAATCAACTAAATATTACTTTATATTATTAACAGTTTTTGTAAGTTTTGATTTATCTCTAGCAGCTTTATTTTTATGCACTAAACCACTTTTTACAGCTTTATCAATTTTCTTATTAGCTACTTTTAAGTTTTCTTCAGCAAGTTTTGCATCACCTTGTTTAGAAGCTAATTTTACTTTTTTAATAGCAGTTCTCATGCTTGCTACTTTATCTTTATTTCTTTCTTTTTTAATTGCATCTGTTTTTACTCTTTTTTTAGCACTTTTAATATTTGGCATTTTTTCACCTCACTTTTTTTAACACTTTAAATTTTAACAAAAATATAATAAAAAAGCAAATAAAATTGATAATTTTCTATAATTTTTTTCTATTTTGTATTAATTCTTATGAAAATAGTACAATAATAATGGTGATATTATGAGAGATATTGATTTATCTAAATATGAAACAAGGACTGATTTAGTTGCAGATCTTGTATCTGAGGATTTTGAATATGAGAAAAAGTATTCTTATAAGGGCATTTTAGTAAGTAATATTGAACTTGATAGGGAAAGTGCTAGTTCTTTAGGAAGAAAAGAAGGCCTTTATACAACAATTTCTTTTTCTGATATTACTGATAAGGATAATTATAGTGATTGTCTTCATGTGTTTGAAAAAGAACTTCGTAAGATGTTTTCAAGAACTGGGATAGGACTTAATTCTTCTTGTATGGTGATTGGACTTGGTAATGAGAGGAGTACTGCGGATGAACTTGGTGTTAAATCTGCTAGAAATGTAATTATAACTAAACATATTTATGATCTTACTGGTAGTTTAGAGGAAGGCTTTAGAGTTTCTATGTGTCTTATTCCTGGTGTTATGGGAACGACTGGTATTGAAACTAGTGATATAATTTATTCAGTTGTCAATAAGGTTAATCCTGGTTTTTTAATTATAATTGATGCACTAGCTAGTGATTCTGTTGATAGGCTTTTAAAGACAATTCAAATAACTAATACAGGTATTAATCCTGGAAGTGGCATAGGTAATAATAGAAAAGAAATTTCATGTGATATATTTGATATTCCAGTAATTGCAATTGGAGTTCCTACTGTGGTTAATGCTAGTACTATTGTTAATGATACATTAAATTTTATGAAGAAACATTTTAGTTATAATATAAAAAATAAGAATAACTTAGTAGATAAGTTGATACCTTCTGGAAGTATTAATTATCTAAAAAATAATAATTATACTCTTTCTAGTGAAGAATCTAAATATTTTTTAGGAGTATTAGGTAACTTATCTAATATGGAAAAGAAGTTACTTATTAATGATGTTTTAACCCCGATTGGGTATAATTTAATGGTTACTCCTAAAGAAATAGATTTTTTAAGTGATAAGCTAACTGATTTAATTAGTTCTGCGATTAATAATACTATACATAATATATCGACAAAAAAAGAATAGTTTAAACTTTATACTTATAGTGGTGATAAGTATGAATAGAGTTAAAATTCTTTTTTGTCTTTTTTTATTAGTTTTATCTTTGATATATGTTTGTGATTATTTTAAGAAGATTGATATTATAAGTTTTTTATTAAGTGATGATAAGAAAAGTATTGTTTTATCTTCAGTTACAAGTAATAATGTTAATACTAAGTTTAATTCTAGTACTAACATAAGTAATAAAAGATTAATAAAAAAAGAAGAAGTTAATAATGAGACTAATATTGCGCTTGATCCTATAGTTTATATTTATAATACTCACGAAACAGAGGAGTATAAGAGTAGTTTTTATAATATAACTCCGACAGTTAAAACAGTTAGTAATATTATGAAAGATGAACTTTTAAAACTTAATATAAATTCTATTATAGAGACAAAATCTGTTCAAAAAGAGGTTAATAAAAGAGGACTTGATTATCCAGGAACTTATACTGTTAGTTTAGAATATTTAAAAGCAAGAAGGGGTAAAAATCCTAGTTTAAAATATTTTTTTGATATGCATAGGGATTCTGTAGTAGGAGATGTTGCTAGAGTTAGTATTAATAATAAAAAGTATGCTACTATTATGTTTTTAGTAGGTACAAAAAATCAGTATTATAAAAGAAATCTCAAAGGTATAAGAGTTATGGAAAAATATTTAAATAAGCATTATAAAGGTCTTCTTAGAAGTACTTATTACCAGCCTAATAGTACTTTTTACCAAGATTATGATAGTAATATGTTTTTAGTAGAATTAGGGGGTCCTGATAATACTTTAGAAGAAATATATAATTCTACAGTAGCACTTTCTAAAGCTATAAAATATTATGTGGAGGAAAACAAATGAAAAATAAAATATTTTTGATTATAATGTCATCTTTTTTTGTATTTTTTGTAATATTGTTACTTGCAGAACAACAAGGCTATTATAAGAATAGAAATGAAAAAGCAAAGACTCTTACAGAAGAACAAATAAAAAGTTTTGAAGATGATATTAGTAAAGGAAAAAGCATTGATGTAAAAAAATATGTTTTGTACGAAGATAAAGATTATTCTAATAAGGTAACCTCTAATGTATATAGAACTTCTTTAAAATTAGAAAAAGTTGTTGATGGAGTTATTAAATATATTTTTAATGGAGCAGGTTCTATAGTAAAGGATTAGTTTTAACTTGCAAAAAAGATTGCTATATAGTATGATTTAATTGGTGATAGAATGAGTTTTAAAAGCAAGAAATTTGTAGAATTTATATGTTTTTTGTTAATAATATGTGCTTTTGTAGTAATTGGGTATTATACATATGAAAGTTATGCTAATAAAAAGAAAGATAATACAATAGAAACAAAAGTAGATAATTATTATAATATAGAATATTTGTTTAATAATAGTTATGTTAAGACTTCTGAAGAAATAACTAATTTTAAAGATGAAAAAAATGATGTATATATGTATTTAGATAAGAATAATACTTTGTATGTTAAGTATACTAATAAAAATAATATTTATAATAAACATATAACTGGTCTTCCAAGTGGTAATATTACAGTTTATTATAATAATTTAAATGATAATATATATGAACTTAGTGCACTTACTAAAAAGGGTGATTTATATTATGCTTATATAAATATTGCTAATAAGAAAGACTATAAGTTTGAAAAGATAGCTTCTAATATTGACAGTGTTTATTCTCCTATATATGATAAGAAATATGTTTATATACATAAGAGTAATGGTTTTAAAACCAATTTTATATATTTAGATAATAATAATAAGTTAAAGTATATAAATAAAGAAGATGATTATGAACTTTTAGATAATTTAAAAGATGTTAAACCTTATTTTGATTATGTTTGTATAGGAAATAAGTTATGTGATAAGGTAATGATTTATCAAAATTTTGAAAAAAAATTAGTGGCTAGTTATAATGATAAAGTTATAAAAAATGATAAGAATGAAGATATTACTGTAAAGGAAATGTTTGGAGTTCTTGAAGTTAAAAAGAATAAGAAAGTAGATTTTACTAAGTTAACATATAAAAAACTTAAAAAATATGATTATTTGTTTAAAGTATATATAGTTGATAAAAATGATAAGATTTATACTCTTGATATTAATAATAATTTAATAAAGACAAAAGAGGAGAATAAAGCTTTACCACTTTCTATTAAGAAGGTTAAACAACTTAAATATGAGGGAGATATATCTAAAGTAGATATTATATATACTGATGGATCTTCTGAGAAAATAGAGCAAGGTAATAATAAGATAATAATAAGTTCAACTGTTTATGATAAAGATAAAAATTTGGAACTAAAAGTAAAATAGTTTCTTTTTTGCGTCTTAGTACTTGTTGTTTTTAAAAAATATAGTTATAATTATACTAGTAGAGGTGTCTAACTATGAATGATGGATTAAATAATAAACAATTTGTTACGATAGCACTTATTATAATTTTATGTGGTATTGCCATAATAGGACACGATTACTTTTTAGCAAAAAGAGCTGGAGTTTATGAAGAAATGAGTATGCTTCTTTCTCAAGAACCAGAGTATGTTACTAATGAACCAGTTATAAGAAATAATACCTCTAGAGGTGATACTTCAGGAAGGGTTAAGAAGAAAAATATTAAGTATAATTATATTGGAAGGCTTGCAATACCAGCAATAAACTTTAATAGAGGATTTGTAAAGTATGGTGCATCTGGTAATAATGTTGATCAAAATATTGCAATTTTAAGTGGTTCAACGTATCCAGATGATGCTTATAGTAACTTTATAATAGCAGGGCATAATGGTTCAAGATGGAATGCTTTCTTTACAAATTTAGATAAACTTTCTTTAGGAGACAAAGCATATGTTACATATAAAGGAAGAAAATATAGTTATAGTTTAGTTAAAACTTATAAAGATTTACAATATGATGGAGTAACACTTTATAGACATAGTTCTAAGAAACAACTTACTTTAATAACTTGTGCAAGACCTGATTATCATAAATATTATTTAGTTTTAATATTTGAACTTACTGAAGAGAAAAAAATATAGAAAAGGAGGGGTAAAAAATGGATGGATTTACACTTAGTGAAAGATTAAAAACAATATTTGAAACAATAATTTCATCTTCATTTTTTATAACTCTTTTAGTTATTTTAGTATTTACAATAACTATTTTAATAATAAATGCAAAGGTCAAGAGTAAAGCTCCAAAAATAATAGCAATTGTATCATATATATTGTTGATGATTTTAGTATTAGCAAGATATGGTAGTTATGTATTAGCAATAAATGATAGTGTAGTAGATAAATTTTTTAAAGCTATGTATTTTCCTAATTTAGTAGTTTATTTATCAATGTTACTTATTAGTTTATTATTGTTAGCTTTAAACTTTGTTGATACTCATTATACACAAATAACAAAGTTATTTAATATAATATGTTTTGCTTTAATTTGGTTTTTCTTTGTATTAGTACTTGATTCTGCAAAAAGTTATGGAATAAATATATATGAAATAACTGATATATATTCAAATAGCACAATGATGATTTTGTTGCAGGCTAGTATGTGTGTATTCTTTATTTGGCTTGGTATCCTCATTATGAACTTTGTCGTAAGAAAACTAACTTATAAGTTAGATAATAAACCTAAAAGTAATGAATATAATATGAATGATAATTATAGTTATAATGAAAGTAATAATTATCAAGATTATAATTTAAATGAACAAAATAATAGTTATACCAATCAAAGTTATGAGATGAATAATTATCAAAATAGTAATAACTATGTTGATAGCAGTAATATTAATACAAATAATACTATTAATAATAACTTTAATAATGATGGTTATCAGGGAATAAATAATTATAATAATACTAATAATTATAATAATACTTATAACAATGTTTCTAATAGTTATGGTAACTATAGTAATACTAATTATCAAAATAGTGATTATAATAATAATTATGGACAAAACAATAATTATCAAAATAATAATGCTTATGGTAATGTTAATTATAATAATATAGATAATAAAATTAATAGTAAAAAATCTATTGTTAATATATTTAAAAGAAATAAAAATAAAGATAATGATGATGAAATAGTACAATTTAGTGATGAAGATTTTAAGAATAGTTATTTAAATATACAAAAGTATGATAAAAATGATGAGATAAATCAAATAATGGATAATAAGCATTTGGATTCTTGACTCCTGTAAAACATTTTACAGGTTTTCTTTTGTTTTGGTGATTAATTTGATATAATAATTTATGGAAGAAGGAGGAGCATTATATGACATTTGTTAATGTTGGCAAGAAACTTAGTGATAATTCTTTAGATTTGAAAGTAATAAATAATATAAAGGCATTGGGAATAGATATGATAAATGAGGCTGGTTCTGGTCATCCTGGAATTGTGCTTGGAGCATCTCCGATAATGTATAGATTATATAGTAATCATTTGGTATTTGATTCAAAAAATCCAGATTGGGTTAATAGAGATAGATTTGTTATGTCGTGTGGACATGGGTCTGCACTTTTATATGCAACGCTTTTTATGAGTGGCTTTGATTTGACGATAAAAGATTTAAAAGAATTTAGAAAATATGGGTCTAAGACACCAGGACATCCTGAAGTTGGGGTTACTCCTGGAGTTGATGCTTCGACTGGGCCTTTAGGACAAGGTTTAGGAAATGCAGTGGGTATGGCTATAGGAGAGGCTTATTTAAATCAAAAATTTAAGAATTTAAAGAGTAGTTTAATTAATCATTATACTTATGCTTTAGTAAGTGATGGTGATTTAATGGAAGGTGTCTCCTCAGAGGTTGCATCTTTAGCCGGAGATCTTGGACTAGGAAAGTTAATTGTTTTATATGATGCTAATAATGTAAGTTTAGATGGTTCACTAGATGATGTCTTTAGTGAAAATGTATTAGATAAATATAAAGCAATGGGTTGGGATACTCATAGTTTAGATGATGTTTATGATTTTGAAGCTTTTGATAGTTTAATTGAGAAAAGTAAAAGTGTGACTGATAAACCATCTCTAATAAGAATAAAAACTATTATTGGTAAAGATTCTAAATATCAAAACACTAATTTAGTACATGGTAAACCCTTATCTAAAGAAGATATAAAAAGAGTAAAGAAAAAGTTAGGAATAAGAGATGTACCTTATACAGTTTTATCTGATGCTTGTAATTATATGAAAGATAATATTGAAAGTAGAAATAAGCAAGCAATTGCTAAATGGCAAAAAACTTATGAAAGATTAATTAATAAGTTAGATAAAAGTTTAGTTAATGATTTTGAAAATATAGTTTCTTTAAATAAAAAAATTGATTTAAAAAATAGTATTTTTAAATTTAATCCTGAAAAGGAATATACTGGTAGAGATATGGGTCAATTAGTGATAAATAAGTTAAAGCATAAAGATGTTATGTGTTTAATGACTGATACCGGTACTTCTACTAAGGCTATGTTTAAAGAAAAAGAAAGATTTACTAAAAAGAATAGAACAGGCAAAAATATTGAATGTGGTGTTAGAGAATTAGGAGCAAGTGTTATAGCAAATGGCCTTGAGTTAATGGGAATTAGGACTATTACTTCGACATTTTTAGCATTTTCTAATTATATGATACCTAGTATTAGAATGGCTAGTTTAATGAATTTAAGTAATATATATATCTTTACTCATGATAGTGTTTTAATTGGTGAAGATGGTCCTAGTCATCAACCAATAGAGCAAATTGACATGCTTAGATTAATTCCAAATGTTAATGTATTTAGACCATGTGATAGGAATGAAATAATAGGTAGTTTTCAAAATGCCCTTAATAAAAGTGGCCCAACAGTAATAGTACTTAGTAAAGATATTTTACCATTATGTGAACATACTGATATTAAAAAGACAATGTCTGGTGGATATGTTCTTAAAGGTAAATCAAAGGAAATGTCTTTAATAGCAAGTGGTTCTGATGTAAAGCTTGCTTTAGATATTCATTCTACTTTGGAAAAACATATGATAAAGTCTAGAGTAGTAAGTATTCCTTCGCTTGAAGAATTTATGAAATTAAATAGTGATGAACGTGAAAAAATACTACCAAAAGATAGTTTTAAGGTAGTAATAGAATTATCTTCATGTAGTAGTTATTATAGATTGTTAAATGATAGTGATTTAGTGTTTAATGTAAAAAATTACATGAAGAGTGGAAATAAATATTCAATAATACATAGATTATCTTATGATGTTGATAGTATTACAAAAGAAATATTAGATAGTTTTAAGCAAAGAACGTAGGAGCATTACCTTGTTCTTTTTTTTCTGTATTATTGGTGTTATTGTAAGTATTATTATTTGTGTTAGTAGTAGTTTTATCTTTTGAGTTTATTTCTTTAACTACACGAAACATAGTTCTTGCGTTATTCCATATAGGTTTTACTTGATAAAAGACAGGTATTGCTTGATTTATTACTCCAAGAGTTTTACTAGCACCATTTAAGATCCCTGAAAATGTAACTTTTGATGCTCCGACAGTTGTAGTAGCAGCACTTCCAAGTTTTGATCCGCCAAGTAATGAACTAAATCTAGGCAGTGGAGCAGCAGTACTCATAATACCAGAATTAAGTGGAGCAGCACGCATAAATGAAGAATTTGGGTTAAAATAAGTATAATTATTATTCATAGAAAACCTCCTAATACAATATATGTAATAAAACAAAAAATGTAACAATTAAGAAGAACTTTTTATATTAAGAAAACTTTACAAATTCTAGGAAAAAAATAATAGATATTCCCTAGAAAATAAAAATTTTTGAATTATAATTAAATCGTAAAATAAATAATTTTTTTACCTCTTTCAAGTTGACTATATTTTGTAAGTGGGGTAAAATTAATGTGATAATAGGTGGAGGTGTACTTATGAATGGACAAAATCAAAATTTAAATGATGTGCCGGAATATAATAGTGAAAGCGTTAATATGCAAAATGTAGAACAACCTGTTCAAGAAGAAAGAGTAGAACAAGTTTTAACATCAACAAAAGAAGGGTTAAAAGCTGATACTTTAAAAAGTAAAAAAGTAAAGTATAAATATAGAGTAGAAAATCAAAAAGGTAAAAAGTTTTATGGTTATTTAGATGCTTATAATCAGGCTGAGGTAATTTCTTATCTTGAGAATGAGGGTTATAAAATAATCAAGATTGAGGCCCAAAACTCAGTACTTAATATGCAGATAGGAAGTGGTAAGTTAAGTTATTCAGAATTATCATTTTTACTTACTCAGTTATCTACATATTTAAAAGCAGGAATTCCTTTGATAGATTCAGTAAGAATTTTAGAAAAACAATCTGTTAAGGCTGAAAAAAAGAGAATTTATTCTAATATAATTTATGAATTATCTAAAGGAGAAAGTTTTTCTAGCGCGTTAGCATCACAAGGAAGTGCTTTTCCATTATTGCTTATTAACATGGTAAGAACTGCTGAATTAACAGGAGATTTGCCTGAAATACTTGATGATATGAGAGATTATTATGAAGCCATAGATAAAACAAGAAAAGCTGCTATTAGTTCTATGATCTATCCATCAATACTATTTGTATTTGCAATATGTGTACTTGTTTTTATATTAGCATATGTAATTCCATCGTTTGTATCTCTTTTCAATCAACAAAATGTAGAACTTCCGGCAATTACAAAAATTGTTTTAGCAACTAGTGGTTTCCTAACAGCACATAAGTTTATAATAATTGGAGTTTTAGTAGGACTTGTTGTAGGATATATATTGTTATTTAAATATGTAAAAGGATTTAGAAAGACTATGCAAACTATTGCTATGAAATTACCTGGTTTTGGTAAGATTATTATTTATAGAGAAGTTGCTATGTTTACTAAGACATTTGCTTCTTTACTAAATCACAATGTATTTATTACAGATTCTATGACAATACTTAGTTCTGTTTCTAATAATGAAGTATTTAAAGATATAATTAATGAGTCATTAGAGTATTTAGCTAAAGGTGCTAAGATAAGTGATGCTTTTGAAGATAAATGGGCTTTTCCAATTGTTGCTTATGAAATGTTAGTTACTGGTGAAAATACTGGTAGACTACCTATGATGATGAGTTATGTTGCAGATTATTATCAAGATTTACATGCTAATCTAGTTAAAAGAATAAATACTTTTATAGAACCATTACTTATTATATTTATAGCAATTATAGTAGGTATAATTGTTGTATCAGTAGTTATTCCAATGTTTGGTATGTATGATGCCGTATTATAGGTAAATAATTATGAATAGTTTAGATATAATATATTTAATAATATTCTTTATATTAGGGTTGGTATTTGGTTCATTTTATAACGTTGTAGGATTAAGACTTTGTAAGAGGGAAAGCTTAGTTTTTCCTTCTAGTCATTGTCCTAAATGCAATCATAAACTTAAGTTTTATGAACTTGTTCCTGTATTTTCTTATATATTTTTAAAAGGAAAATGTAAAAATTGTAAAGAAAAGATAAGTATTATGTACCCAGTTATAGAGTTTTTAACAGGAGTACTTTTTGCTTTAAGTTATTATGTTTATGGAATTAGTCCAGAATTAATACTTTCTTGTTTACTTTGTTCTTTATTTATTATAGTAACTGTAACAGATTTAAATTATTATATAATTCCAGATAGTATTATAGTATTCTTTGGAATAAGTATATTTATTTATAATATATTTACTAAAGGAATACTTGATGCTTGTACTTATGTAGTTTATGGGGCTATTATGTTTTTACTTATGTTTTCCTTAATGAAACTTGGTAATTTTCTATTTAAAGAAGAAAGTCTAGGTGGAGGAGATATAAAACTAATGGCTATACTAGGAATGACTGTAAAACCTTTAGTAGCAGTTTTATCCTTATCACTAGGAGCTTTTCTAGCCCTTCCTGGTTCACTTTATTTATTAATTAAAAATAAAGATAAAATAATTCCCTTTGGACCATTCATAGTAGGAGCTTTTATAATAGTAATGTTATTAGGAATAGATACAAGTGATATAATTAATTATTTAATGAATAAATAAAATAACATCTTGAAAAAGGTGTTATTTTATTGTAAAATTATCTTTTTTTTATGGAATTGTATTTATAAAATTTGAATTTCGTTGTATATCCTTGTTTTTTGTTTTATAATTAATATGGTGGTAAAAATGAAAAAGGTAATATTAATAGATGGTAATAATCTTCTTTTTAGGAGTTATTATGCTACAGCATATAAGGGTTCTATTCTTAGAAATTCTAAAGGATTTCCTACTAATGCTTTGTTTGGATTTATAAATATGCTTAATAAGATTATAAACGAGGAATGTCCTAATTATATGATGATTGCATTTGATAAGGGTAAAACTTTTAGACATGATAAATATGATGGTTATAAGGATGGTAGAAAAGAAACTCCTTTGGAACTTAAAGAACAATTTCCTGTTGCTAAAGCGATAGCAGATGCTATGGGAATAAAGTGTTTTGAAATAGATAATTATGAGGCTGATGATATAATTGGTACTTTTGCAAATGAAATAGATAAGAGTAATGAATATTATTCAGTTATTGTTAGTAGTGATAAGGATTTATTACAATTAATTACTGATAAAAATGAGGTTAAGCTTTTAAAGAGTAATGATTATATTAGATTAGATTTGGATTCTTTTATTAATACTTATGGTTTTACTCCTGAAAAGATTAAAGATTTAAAGGGAATAATGGGAGATTCTAGTGATAATATTCCTGGTGTTAAAGGTATTGGAGAAAAAGGCGCTAGTGCTTTGATACAAAAATATGGTACTGTTGAAGAAATATATAATCATATTGATGAGATAAAAGGTAAGACTAAGGAAAAGCTTATAAATGATAAAGATAATGCATTTTTTTCTAAAGAACTTGCTACTATTTATAAAGAAGTACCAATTGATAAGAATATTGAAAAGATTAAATACGAAGGTATTACTCCCAAATTAGTACCTTTATTAAAGGAATATGAGTTTTTTTCTTTAATTAAGAAACTTAATATAAAAGAAAAGACAGAAGAAAAGAAAGATTATAATCTTGTAGATAAGATAAATATTTCTCAAGATAGTGCTATTTATATAGAAAATGAAGGTAATTATCACGATAAAAAAATTTTAGGTATAAGTATTTCTAATAGTAATGGTAATTATTTTGTTGAAGCTAATAATATAAAAAATATTATTATTAATGATGATGTTTGTCTTTATACTTATGATCTTAAGAAACTATATATATTGTTTAAATATAATGGAATTGTTATTAATAATAAGATTTATGATTTAATGCTTGAGTCTTATATACTTAATTATCATATTAAAGAAGATGTATCTTATCTTATGAATATATGTGGTTATAATAGTACCTCTTGTGAAGAGATGTTAAAGAGAAAGAAAAAGTTATTAAAAGAAGATTTTATTAGTAACATGATAAATAAAGCTAGTTTTATATATGAAAATAGGACTAAATTTTATGATGAGTTAAAGTCCGAGGGTTACTTATCTTTATATGAGAAAATTGATTTACCTCTTACTTATGTATTAATTGATATGGAATATACTGGAGTAAATATTGATAAAAAGTTTTTAGATAAGATGAAGTTTGAAGTTAGTAAACAAGTAAAAGATTTAGAAGAAGATATATATAGACTCGCAGGAACAAGAGATTTTAATATTATGAGTCCTAAACAACTTGGAAAGGTATTATTTGATGATTTAAGTATTCCTTATCCTAAGAGAATAAAAAGTGATAAGAGTTATTCTACTAGTGTTGATATTTTAAATAAACTTACTGATTATGAGATTATTAGAAAGATACTTGATTATAGAACTGTTACTAAGTTATATTCTAATTATATAGTAGGTCTTATTGATTATATTAAAGAAGATGGAAAGATTCATACTATATTTACTCAGACACTTACTAGAACTGGAAGACTTTCTTCAGTGGGACCTAATCTTCAAAATATTCCAGTTAGAGAAGAATATGGAAGACTTATTAGAAAAGCTTTTATTCCAAGTGATGGAGGAGTTATAATTTCTAGTGATTATTCTCAAATAGAACTTAGAGTTTTTGCTCATATGTCTGGGGCTTTAAACTTAATTGAGGCTTTTAATAAAGATATGGATATTCATACTAAGACTGCTATGGATATATATCATATCGGAGAACATGAGGTTACAAAAAATGAAAGAAGAAATGCTAAAGCTGTGAATTTTGGAATTCTTTATGGTATAAGTAGTTTTGGTCTATCTGAAGATTTAGGAATAAATGTAAAGGATGCAAAAAAGTTTATTGATAATTATTTAGAAACTTATCCTGGAATTAAAGATTATATGAATAATTTAATTAGTAAAGCTCATGAAGATGGATATGTTAAAACTATGTTTGGAAGAAAAAGAGTTATAGATGAACTTAGCAGTGCTAATTATATGGTTAAAACTAGTGGTGAGAGAATGGCTCTTAATACTCCAATTCAAGGAACTAGTGCAGATATTTTAAAAATTGCTATGATTGAAATACACAAAGAACTTAAAAAGAAAAATTTAAAGACTAAAATGATAATCCAAGTACACGATGAACTTCTTTTTGATACTCCTAGAGATGAGTATGATGAAGTAGTTAGTATAATAAAAGAAAAAATGGAAGGGGCATGTAAGTTATCTGTGCCATTAAAAGTCGATATAGAAAGTGGTGATAGTTGGTATGAAGCAAAATAATAAAGATGGTGAATTTAAAAGTTTAATTGTAAGTTTATTTGTAAATATTTTTATAATAACCATGGAAACTTTATCAGGAATTTTAGGCCATTCTGTGTCTTTAGTAGCATCAGGCATTCATGCTATTTCTGATCTTTTAACAGATGCATTTTCACTTATTGGAGCAAAGCTTTCTAAAAAGAAAGAAGATAAAGTTCATCCTTTTGGATATGGAAATATGGAAAATATATTTAGCATGGGTATGGGAATATTCATAATTGGTATGGGTGTTGTTATGTTAAAAGATGTATTTGGAGAAAGTACTAAGACACCTTCACCATTTCTTTTAATTATTATTTGTATTTCTATGACAGTTAGATATTTATGTTCAAATTATTTAATGAAATCAGGTATTAAGTATAATTCTAATCTTTTAATAAGTAATGCTAAAGAAGGAAAAATGGATGTTGTATCTTCATTTTTCTTAATATTTGTAATAATATTCTCTCAATTTCAAGATAAAATCTTTTGGTTAAAGTATCTAGACTTAGTAGGAGGACTTTCAATAAGTATTTTAATAATATATGTTGGAATCTCTATTATTCACGAAGAAACTAGTAATTTACTTATAAAAGAAGAAACTAATAAAAACTTAGTTAGAAATATAAAAAACTATATTTTAAAAAATGAAAATATTAAAAAAGCAGAAAATATAAATTTAATAAAATTTGGACAAACTTATCTTGCTATATTTGAAATTTATTTTGATGAGAACATAACTATTAAAGAAGCAGATGAGATAAGAAATAGACTAGAAGAAGAAATAAAAAATAAATATAGCAGAATAAATAAAATAATTATAAAGATTGGTTATAAAGGGGATGACTGATAATGCCAGAGTTGCCGGAGGTAGAAACAGTAAGAAAAGCACTTCTAAACAAGTTAAAGAATAAGAAAATATTAGATATTAATGTATTACATAATAATGTTTTTGAAAACCAAGATATAAGTTTCATAAAAAATAATATCAAGAATCAAGAAATAAAAACTATAAAAAGACGTGGAAAATGGTTAGTATTTGAACTTGATGATTATTATTTACTTAGTCATTTACGAATGGAAGGTAAGTATTTATATCGTGATATTGGACAAGATATAGGAAAACATGAACTTGTAGTATTTAATATAAGTAATGAGTTTGAACTTAGATATAAAGATGTTAGAAAATTTGGAAAAATGTATTTAATTTTAAAAGATAAGATTGATGATAGTCCTTTAGCAAAACTTGGTTATGAACCATGGGATGATATGTTAGATATTAATTATTTAAAAGAAAAATATAAAAATAAAAGTCTACCTATAAAAACATTATTACTTGATCAAACTATTATAACTGGAATTGGTAATATATATGCGGATGAAATTTTGTTTTTAAGTAAAACCAATCCCATAAAAAAAGGAAAAGATCTTAATGATGATGAATTAAAAAAGATAATTGATAATACAAGAATTGTTTTGTATGAAGCTATAAAACAAGGAGGTACAACAATAAGAAGTTATACCTCTGAAGAAGGTATTACAGGTTTGTTTCAAAATAATCTTAATGTTCATCAAAAAGAAGGAAAGAAATGTCCAGTATGTGATTCAGTTATAAAAAAGATAAAAGTTGGAGGACGTGGAACTTATTATTGTGAGAAATGTCAAAAGTAATTGTTTTGGATTTATTAATTAAACTGCTTGAAAAAGTGGTTTTTTTGTTATAGAAAATCTCTTAATTAATTGTAAAAGAATTAACATGTAAAAGGATTGCTATTGAATTTATCTAATTTTGTGTTATAATATATTCTACTTTGGAGGGGGTTATTATGACTGTTGATGAAAAAAATATATTTAATAGTATAAGTGGGGATCAAAATCGTGAAAAAAAATTAGAATTTTTACTTAATTTATATAATAAAAATAGTAGTGATTATGATGTATTGTTTTATATAATAAAGGTATTAGGAACTTACCCTAAATATAGACAAAGAGCTAAGGAGTTAATGGAACTTATGAAGTATAATTATGATCCTGTAGTTGTTAGTTATGAACTTGGTAAGTTAGATGTTTATGATAAAAAGTATGATGATGCTATTGCTAATTTTAAGGAGGCTATTTTTCTTAATCCTAGGGATAATAGTTCTAAACTTGAGATTGCTAAAGCGTATATAAAACTTGGTGATGATATATCTGCTAAGAAGTACTTGCTTGAACTTGCTGATTTAAAACAAGATAAAGCTGCTTTTTATGAACTTGGTTTAATGGCTGAAAGAGAAGAGGATTTTGATAAGGCTTGCATGTACTATAAAAAGGTTTTGTCTATGAAAAAATATGATATAAGATCATTAGTTAGGATTGGCTTAATTGAGTATAAAGAAGGAAATATTGCTTTAGCTAAAGAATATTTCGGCAGAGGATATGAAATTGATTCTAACGATGTTTATATCTTAACAGAACTTAGTAAGTGTGAAAGAAGTTTAGGGAATATAAATAAGGCTAAAGAATATATAGATAAAGCTGTTATGTTAAATGGTGGAGGAGTTTCTTTATTTGAAAAGGCATTGGTTTATGAAGTACTTGGAGATTATGAAGAGGTTTATAATGCTTATGAAGAATTACAAGCGATTGAAGAAAGACCTGCGGCTAGTTATAAGTTTGGTATTTTACTTAAACAATCTGGTAATTATGAACGTGCTAAGGAAGAATTACAAAAATGTATTGGTACTCGTTTGGATGATAAAGTGTTTATGATTTTGGCCGATATTTGTTTAAAGGAAGGAGACATTAATAAAGCTAGAGAATATATTAGTAAAGTTAATACTACTTTGTTATCTAGTTCAGATTATAAAAGTATAGTTAGGATTGATTCATATATTGATTATAAGAATGGTATTATTCCTAATGATTGTCATTATTATTTAGATCAAATTATGGATTTTGATAAGGAAAAGACTTTTAATGTATCTAAACAGTTTTTTTCTGATAATGAGAATCTTGAATCTTTATATGAAAAAGCAAAACTTGGAATAAAAGATGAAAATCATTTTGATACTATTTCCGCAGAGGATTTATATTTAATTGATTTAGATGCCCCTGTTAGGGATGATAAGAATGTTTTATATAATAGATTAATGGCTTTGACTCCTGTAAATTCTAAGGATATAATAGCTTTTATGCCAACTTATAAGAAGTTAGTTAGACTTAATAATAAGAATAGAAAGCTTAAGTAATTGAATTTTTGTGATATGTTATGTTAAAACTTTTTATTTGATATAGTGCTATTGCAAAATTTCTTTTTTTTTGTTATAATTTTATAAGTTTGTTTAAGGAGATGTATATATATGGAAAAAATACTTAATATAGCGGTGGTTGCACACGTTGATGTTGGTAAGAGTACTTTGGTTGATGCTTTACTTGAACAATGCGGGGCACTTGATAAGGAACTTCAAACTCATCAAATAATGGATAGTAATGATTTGGAAAAGGAAAGAGGCATTACTATATATTCTAAAAACTGTTCTATTAAATATAAGGATTATAAGATAAATATAGTTGATACACCAGGACATGCTGATTTTTCTTCGGAAGTTGAAAGAATTATAAAGACTGTTGATACTGTAGTACTTATGGTTGATTCTAAGGAAGGGGTTATGCCTCAAACTAGGTTTGTGTTAGAACAAGCTTTAAAGAATAATTTGAATCCTATTTTATTTATAAATAAAATTGATAAAAAAGATTCTAGAATAGATGAAGTAGTAGATATGACTTTTGATTTGTTTGTGGAACTTGGTGCTAGTGATGAACAACTTGATTTTCCTATTTGTTATGGTATGGCTAAGAAGGGAATTGCTAAGAGGGAACTTGAAGATACGGATGAGAATATTTTTCCACTTTTTGATACGATACTTGAAAATACAAAGGAATATGAAGGTAATGAAAATGATCCTTTACAACTTCAAATATCATCTTTATCATATGATGATTATTTAGGAAGACTTGGTATTGGTAGAATTACTAAGGGTATGATAAAGTCTGGAATGATGGTTGCTATTAGTAAGAATGATGGTAGTACTGAAAATGTAAGGGTAAATAAGATTTTTGTTAATGAAGGAATCAAAAGAAAAGAAGTAAATGAAGCTAGATATGGTGATATAGTTATAACTGCGACTTCTCCAGATATTAGGGTTGGAGATACAATTTGCGATAAAGATCATATTGAACCCTTGGATCCTATTATTATTGAAGAACCTACGCTTTCTATGAACTTTTTAGTAAATTCATCACCATTTGCAGGAAGAAGTGGTAAGTTTTTAACTAATAGACATATTAAAGAAAGATTAGATAGAGAGCTTGAAACGAATGTTGGTTTAAAGGTTGAGGAATTAAAAGATAGTGATGGGTATAAGGTATCTGGTCGTGGTGAACTTCATTTATCTATATTACTTGAAAATATGAGAAGAGAAGGTTATGAACTTTCTGTTTCAAAACCTGAAGTATTATTTAAGGAAATAGATGGTGTTAAGTGTGAACCATTTGAAGAAGTGCTTATTAATTGTCCTAATGAATATGCTGGTACTATTATAAATGATCTTAATGAGAGAAAAGGTATTATGAATTTAGTAACTAATGATGATAGTTATACAAAACTTTCTTTCTTGGTACCAACTCGTGCTCTTATTGGTTATAGAAGTAGTTTTATTACTAATACTAAGGGTGAAGGAATAATGGTTAGAAGTTTTAATAGTTTTAAACCTTATGTAGGCCCAGTTAGAAGAAGAAAAAATGGTGTATTAATTTCTATGGAAGATGGAAAGACAATGGCTTATTCTTTATTTAATTTAAGTGATAGGGGTACTATGTTAGTAGGACCTTCTGTAGATGTTTACAAGGGAATGATTATTGGTATACATAATAGAGATAATGATTTAAATGTAAATCCTTGTAAGAACAAACAACTTACTAATACTAGAGCAGCTGGTTCAGATGATGCTTTAACTTTGATTAAACCAAAGACTTTTACTTTAGAAGAAGCTCTTGAATTTATTGAAGATGATGAGCTTGTAGAAATTACTCCAGATGCTATAAGATTAAGAAAAAAGATTTTAGATGATAAAGAAAGATATAGACAAAGAAATAATTAATTACAATTGTTTCTTTTTTTTTCATTCTTTTCCAAAATTTGACACTTTTCTATCACAATTGTATTTTATACTTATATCATGAAAGGAGGAATGAGTATAAGAATAGAAAAAAATTATGAAAGGAGAGATGCAAATGACCATAGAATTGATTGGGTCAGACTGTAGTAATGGAATAAAAATACTTAAAAATTTAAAAAAGGTAGAGAGAGAACTAGAATGCTCTTTAAAAATAAATGAAGTTTCTTCAAAGAACAATAAACGAAAACATATTGTGATGCCTACACTTATGTTAAACGACGAAATAATATCTCAAGGAAGAGTTATTTCAGACAGGGAGCTAAAAAATATTTTGAAGCCTCTTTTACCCCAATCTAGTTAAGGAGCTTTACGCTTCTTTTACTTTTTTTCAGAAAAATTTCATAAATATAACAAAAAATTATAATATTTGATATATAATATTAGTAGTGTAAGGAGAAGAATTTATGGAAAAAGAAGTTAAAAAAGATGAAAATGATGAACAAGTTATATTAAAAAAAGAAAATAAGAAAAAAGATACTAAGACTAGTAAAAAACAACATGACAATAATTTATCTTTAGATGATAAAGTTTCTAAAGATGATAAGATTATTGACAAAGTAGAAGAAAGTTTTAATGAGACATCAGATAATACTAAGGAGAAGAGGTGCATTAAATGTAATAATTTATTGTCTTCAAATGATAAGTTTTGTTTTATTTGTGGAACTGAACAAACTACTGGAAAGAGTGTTAATTCTTCTAAGAAAAGTAGTAAGAATACAAATAACAAAATTAATAAGAGTATTTTGTCAGTAGTAGTTATAATTGTTGTTTTATTACTTGGTTTATGGGTTACATTATTTATAGTTAATTATATAGATAATACTGAAGATAATGTTGATACAAGTAATAAAAATGTAACAATAGATGATACAGGAATTGCTGATGCAGTTGAAAAGGTTTATGATTCTGTAGTAGTTGTTGAGAACTATGTAAATGGTAGTCTTTATGCTACTGGATCTGGTTTTGTTTATAAAACCGATAAAAATTATGGTTATATTTTGACTAATAGTCACGTTATTACTAATGCTACTTCTATAAAACTTGGATTTACTAATGATAAAAAGGCTGATGCTGAAGTTGTTGGTGTTGATGAATATTCTGATATAGCAGTTCTTAAAGTTGCTAAGAAGTATATCATTCAAGTTGCAGAAATTGGAAATAATAATAAGATGCGTGTTGGAGATACTACTTTTGCTGTTGGAACTCCACTTGATGCTAAAGCTTATTCTTGGTCAGTTACTAGAGGTATTTTATCTGGTAAAGATAGGGTTGTTTCTAGTGGCAGTAGTTATATGACAGTTCTTCAAACTGATACACCAATTAATTCTGGAAATAGTGGAGGACCTTTATGTAATGCTAATGGAGAAGTAATAGGTATAACTAATATGAAACTTGCATCTGATCAAATAGAAGGTATGGGATTTGCAATTCCTATTGAAACTGCCACTTCATACGCAGATGGATTTATTAAAGGTGATGATGTAAGAAGACCATATATTGGGGTATCTATTTATGATGGTTCAACTTCATTCTTTGGTGGAGATACCAAAGTAGTAATAGAAAGCGTTGAAAAAGGTTCACCTGCTAGTGATGCCGGTATGAAAGCTGGGGATATAATAACTGAAATTGATGGTGAACCAGTAGAAAATTCTTCATATTTTAAATATAAATTGTATAATCATAAAATTGGGGATAAAGTAAAAATAAAAATTGAAAGAGATGGTAAGGACAAAACATTTACAGTAAAGCTTGAATCTAATGCTAAAACAGCGTAAGGAGGGATAATATAAAAATAAATTATGAAAAATTAAAAGAATTAACGCAGATACTACTTAATAATTTAAAATCTGATATATTAAAGGGAATAAAGAAGAATGAGAAAATTGCTTTGTTTTATATAAATATTAATGATAAAAGATACTATTATTCTTATAATAAATTAGAAGATAGTTTAGAAGAAGTTTATGATAGTTATAAAGTAGTTAATTATAAAAAAGCGGAAAAACTTTTAACAAATCAAATAAATGAAGCCTAAATATAAATTTAGTGCTTTTTTTTCTTTAATATGATATACTTAAATAGGTGATATGATGAGTAAGTTTAAGCCTAATATGTATGTTAAAAATATATTTGAAATAGATTATAAGAAATTAAAAGATCGTGATATAAAAGTATTATTATTTGATTTTGATAATACTATTATTGAAAAGGGTAATAATGTTATAGATAAGAAAACTTTAAAGTTTTTAAATAGTTTAAAATCTAATTTTATTATATATGTAGTGTCTAATAGTCTTAATAAATCTAAACTTAATTTAGTATGTAGTAAATTAGATCTTCCTTATATAGGTAATGCAAGGAAACCTTTTAAGAGTGGTTATAAGAAACTTAAATTTAAAAATATTAAGAATGAACAAATTGCTATGATAGGAGATCAGTTAATAACAGATGTATGGGGTGCTAATAAAATTGGTTATTTTTCTATTTTAATTGATCCTATAACTAATAATGAACATATTTGGACTAAGGTAAATAGGGTATTTGAAAGGATAATACAAAAGAAAAATCATATAGAAAGAGGTAAGTATTATGATTAAATATTGTAAGGGATGTGGTGTTAGACTTCAAGATAATAATGTTTTACTTGAGGGGTATACTAATAATATAAGTAAGGATTTGTGTAAGAGGTGTTTTAGACTAAAGAATTATGGAGAATATGAGATAGTTACTAAGTCTAATGATGAGTATATTAAAATAATTGAGGATGTTGGTAAGACTAAGTCTTTAGTACTTTATGTAGTAGATTTAATTTCTTTGCCTAATCATTTAGAAAGTATAAAGCAGTATTTAAAGAATAATAAGGTTATACTTGTTTTAAATAAAAAAGATATGTTACCTTTATCTGTTACAGATAAGAAGATACTTGATTATATTGATAGTAATTTTGAGGATGTGTTTATCGATAAGATTATTATAAGCGCTAATAAAAATTATAATTTAGATAGACTTATGAAACTTATAAAGAAATATAGAGTTTATAAGAATGTTTATGTAGTTGGAAATACTAATGCTGGAAAGAGTACTTTGATTAATAAATTAATTGAGAATTATTCTATTGATAAGTCATTAATTACTATATCTAGTATGCCTTCGACTACTTTAGATGAGATTAAGATTCCTTTTAAAGATTTTTATTTAATAGATACACCAGGACTTGTTGATAGACATAGTATAATTAATTATATAGATAATAGTGATATAAAGAAGTTATCTTCTAAGAAAGAGATAAAGCCTAAGACTTATCAAATAAAAAGGGGACAAGCTCTCGTTTTTGAGAATTTTTTGAGAATAGATTATGTTGAAGGAGAAAGAAATAGTTTTACTGTTTTTGCTTCTAATAATATAAGTGTTAAGAGAATAAATGGTAAGAGACATAATACTTTACAGGACTTGTGTAGAAAAGAAATAGATTTAAAGTTTCATGAGGATATAGTTATAAATGGATTTGGATTTGTAAAGACAGTTATGGAAGGAAAAGTTTATGTTTATGTAGATAAGGATGTTGAGGTATTTACAAGGAAATCTATGATATAAGAATTGCTACTTGAAAAAGTAGTTTTTTTGTTATTGTATGTTTTATTTTATAAAAATAGAGATTGTTTTTGTATGTAAAGCTATATTTTTTTTGAAAAACTTATGAAATTTGCTATTAATATTTAATTTTTATAGTACTTGGTTTATTCCTTGTGATATAATTATTAAGGTGATGTATTATGATATATTTAGATTATAGTGCTACTACTAAGGTTAGTAATAGTGTTTTAGATAAATTTAATAGTGTTGTTAGTAATTATTTTGCAAATCCTAATTCTATGCATAAACTTGGTCTTTCTTCTAAGAAAGTAATTGATAAGTCTATTGATGATATAACTTGTTTATTTGGTATAGATAGGAATGAACTTATATTTACTAGTGGTGCTAGTGAGTCTAATAATACTGTGCTTAAAGGTTTAAATGTTTCTCATATTATTACTACTAAACTTGAACATTCTTCTATTACTACGCCTTGTGGTTATTTACAAACTAAGGGTAAAAGAGTATCTTTTGTTAAACTTAATAATGGTTTGGTAGATATGGATGATTTGAAAAATTTAATTACTTCTGAACCAACGCTTGTTTCTATTGGATGTGTTAATTCTGAGACTGGTATTATTCAAGATATTAATATGATTGGTAAGTTTCTTAAGAAATATCCTAATGTTATATTTCATAGTGATATTACTCAGGCTTTGGGGAAGGTTTCTGTTTCTTTTGATAATTTAGATTTGGCTAGTTTTTCTCTTCATAAGATATTTGGTTTTAAGGGAATTGGAGGGCTTGTTATTAAAAAGAATATTAGGCTTGTTCCTTTAATTCATGGTGGAAAAGCTGTTAGTATATATAGAAGTGGAACACCTCAGACGGGACTTATTGCATCTTCTAGTGTTGCTATTTATGAGGCTCTTTGTGGTTTAGATGAAAAATATAAATATGTTAAGGAATTAAATGATTATTTAAGGGATGAGATTAAGTCTATTGTTTTGATAAATTCTGGTGATAATTGCATTCCTCATATCTTAAATTTTAGTATCAAGGGAAAGAATAGTGAGGATACTTTGAAATATTTTTCTGATAATGATATTTATATATCAAGTAAAACTGCTTGTTCTAGTGGTAGTTATTCTATTGTTATTAACGAACTTTATGGTGATATAAATAGAGCTGAAACTTCGGTTAGAGTTAGTATTTCTTGTGAGACTACTTATGAAGAACTTGATATATTTATTAATAAACTTAAGGAGTGGGTAGAATGCAAATAGTAAAAATATCTTCTTTAGGATGTACATCTTGCATTATAGTTAATAATGTTTTAGAAAAAATTTTGGAAAATTATAAGATTCATGTTAAAGAAGTGGATTATGATTTTGATGATTATAGTTATGAAGTAGGTACTGTTCTTCCTGTACTAATTTTTGAAAAGGATGGTACTGAAGTTGATCGTTTGGTTGGAGAAGTATCTTATGAGGATATAGAAAATAAATTAAAAGAGGTATTGTAATGAGGGTATTTAGAAATTTATTTTATGTAATTGTATTTATGTTTCTTTTTATTCCTTTTGGAGTGAATGCTAATGAAAGTGTAAATATTTATTTGTTTTATGGTGATGGGTGCCCTCATTGTGCAGCACTTGAGGAGTATTTAAATAATGAATATTCTTCTGATAAGAATGTTATGGTGTATAAATATGAGGTTTGGAATAATAAGGAAAATCAAGAGTTATGGAAAAAGGTTGAAAATATAACTGGTGAGGAAGCTAAAGGTGTTCCATATTTTGTGATAGGTGAGGAAGTTTATCAAGGTTATTCTGCAGGTTCTACTTGGGAAAAGAAGGTAGACAGGGCCATTAAAAAGGCTAAAAAGAATGATTATAACGATAATGTAGGAATTACTCTTGGAGTAGTTGAAGGCAAAATAAAGGAAAGTAAGCAGGATAGTAATTCTAGTTTTGATCCTTCTAAAAAAGAAGCTGATTTATCTGATTATACAAAAAAGGAAGATGCTCCAAATACGAAGTTAGATATTTTTAATACAACTATTGATTTAAAAGATATGTCTTTACCAGTTATTGCAGTTATAATTGGATTAGTTGATGGATTTAATCCTTGTGCTATGTGGGTTTTAATCTTTTTAATAACTATGTTGTTTGATTATCCTAGTAGAAAGAAAATGTGGATTTTAGGATGTACTTTCATATTTACTAGTGCTTTTATATACTTTTTATTTATGATGAGTTTTCTTAAGGTAGCAGAATTTATAAGTGGTATAAAGATTTTACAGATACTGATTGCTCTTTTTGCTCTTGCTTTTGGAATAATTAATGTTTATAGGTATTTCAAAACTAAAGATGTTGGTTGTGATGTGGTCGATAAGAATAAACGAAGAAAAATCATGACTAGAATAAAGAAGATTGTATCTAATAAGAGCTTTGTTTTGGCACTTGTTGGAATAGTTTTTCTTGCTATTAGTGTTAATTTAATAGAGCTTTTATGTTCTTTGGGACTTCCTGTTATGTTTACTCAAATTCTTGCTTATAATAATGTAACTGGTATAAAGAATATTTTATATATTATTCTTTATATAATTTTCTTTTTAATTGATGATTTAATTGTATTCTTTGTCGCTATGAAGACTTTAAAGATTACTGCGATTAGTAATAAGTATAGTAAGTATTCGCATTTAATTGGAGGATTAATTATGCTTATTATTGGTATACTTATGCTTGTTAAACCTGAATGGTTAATGTTTAATTTCTAGGAGGTGTATTATGGTATTTAGTAGTGCTATATTTATATTTTTGTTTTTACCACTTGTTTTGTTGTGTTATTTTCTTTCTCCTAGGAAACTTAAGAATTATGTTTTACTATTTTTTAGTTTAGTTTTTTATATTTTTGGAGGCCCTAAGTTTTTATTAGTTCTTTTGGCAGTAGTGCTTATAGATTATGTAGGGGCTATTTTGATTCATAAAACTAATAAGAAAAAATTATTTTTGATACTTACTATAACTTGTAATATTTTAGTACTTGTATATTTTAAGTACACTGGTTTCTTTTTGGAAAATGTAAATAGTATTTTTGGTCTTAAGATTACTATTCCTAAGATAGTACTTCCAATTGGAATATCTTTTTATACTTTTCAGGCTATGAGTTATGTTATAGATGTATATAGAAATAAGGTAAAATTACAAAAGAATTTTTTAACTCTTCTTTTATATGTTTCTTTGTTTCCTCAGCTAGTAGCGGGTCCTATTGTTAGATATGAAACGATTGAAGATGAGCTTAATAATAGAAAAGAAACTTTTAATGATATTTCTGAGGGTATAAAAAGGTTCATTTTAGGGCTTGCTAAGAAAGTAATAATTGCTAATCAGATGGGATTACTTGCTGATACAATTTTTGGTTTAAATGAGCTTAGTACTCCGGTTGCTATTCTAGGTGGTATTGCCTATATGTTCCAAATATATTTTGATTTTTCTGCTTATTCTGATATGGCTATTGGACTTGGTAGGATATTTGGATTTAAGTTCTTGGAAAACTTTAACTTTCCATATATTTCTAAGAGTATAACTGAGTTTTGGAGACGTTGGCATATTTCTTTATCTACTTGGTTTAGGGATTATATATACATTCCTCTTGGTGGAAATAGAAAAGGCATTAAAAGACAAATAATAAATATGTTAATTGTTTGGCTTCTTACAGGATTTTGGCATGGAGCAGAGTGGAATTTTGTTTTATGGGGATTATATTATTTTATATTTTTAGTATTAGAAAAGTTTGTTTTAAATAAATTTTTAGATAAGTTACCAAATGTTTTAAAGCATGTATATGCTATTGTGGTAATATATTTTGGATGGATTCTATTTAGATGCGATAGTATGGAACTTTTAAAACATTATTTTAATGCTTTATTCTCATTTAATTTTAGTGCAATGTCTTTTAACGAGATACTTATATATTTAGAAAGTTATTATGTATACTTTATTTTAGCTATAATTTTCTCTACTCCGGTATATTATAAGTTGGTAGAAAAGATTAGTTCTGTTAAAAATAAAAAGTTAAAGTTAGTACTTGATATAATTCATTATTTAGGATTAATAGTAATATTTATAATAACAATTATGTTTTTAGCATATTCAAGTTATAATCCATTTATATATTTTAGGTTTTAAGGAGGAATATTATGAGTGAAGATAAAATAAAAAAAATATTTGTAGTTTGTTTTATAATAATAATATTCTTCTTTATGATAACTACTATTTTTAATGATAAAAAGGTTAGTGAGGTAGAAAAAAGGAAACTCGCTACGTTTCCAAAGTTTACAATAGATAACTTATATAAAAAGAAATATTATGATAATTTAACTAGTGCTTTTTCTGATCAGTTAGAGCTTAGAAATTATTTAGTCAAGGGTTATTTTCTTTTTCAATTTCAAAGATATAGTGGTACTGCTGTTAAGGGTAAGCATAAACAACTTTATTCTGCAGCACAGAAAGAGCCAAATGCTATTTATTATAAGAATTTAAGAAAAACTATAGAAAATATAAATAAGGAAAGTAAAAAAATAAATGCTAAGTTTATATTTTTATCAGTTCCTAGAAAAGATGCTTATATGACTAAGGATTTGCCTAGAACTTATGTTTCTAGTGAGAATATATATAAAAAGCAAGTTAAGGTTACTAAGGAGACCTTATCTGATGATATTATTTTTATAGATGCTTATGATGTTTATAAGAAAAATAATATTTATAATTGTTATTATTCTAATGATCATCATATAACTCCTAGATGTGCTTATCTTTTATATAAGGAAATTAACAAGTATACTAATACTAAAACATATGATTTTGAGAAAGAGTTTAAGATAAATAAGACTATAGTAAATGGTTCATTTAATAGACAATTTGGTCAAACTATTAAGTCTAAGCCTGAGGATTTATATTTAACTCTTAGAAAAGAAATAAATTATAAAAGGTATGAGAATAATAAGTTAAGTAAGATAAAGGTATTTGGTAAGGGTAATAGTTATGCTACTGCTTATATGGGTAATGATATGGCTTATACTAGAGTTGAAAGAAATATAAAGGGTGAGAATATTATGTTTGTTGGTTCATCTTATACTAATATTTTAGAAGCTCTTTCTGTACCTAGTTATAATAGAATGCTTTCTATTGATTATAGACATAATAAGAGTGGTCATTCTATTGATTATTATGTAGATAAATATGATATAGATTATGTAGTTTTTGTACCTGCTCAATCTAATAATTCATATTCTATTGATGCAATAAATTTACATTTAGGTAAATAAAAAAATCAGAATAAAATGTTCTGATTTTTTATCTATTGTAATATTCAACGATTAGAGCTTCATTAATTTCTGGATTAAGTTCACTTCTTTCAGGAAGTCTAACAAAAGTACCAGCATTTTTCTTATCATCAAAAGTTACGAATTCAACTCTTTTAATAACCTTAGATAAAGCTTCTTTAACTGCTTTGTGGTCTGTAGATTGTTCTTTTAATGTAATAATATCTCCAGGTTTACATCTATAAGATGGTATATCAACTTTTTTACCATTAACAGTTATATGACCATGGTTTACAAGTTGTCTAGCAGCTCTTCTAGTTGAAGCAAAACCTATACGATAAACTAAGTTATCTAATCTAGATTCAAGTAATTTTAATAGATTTTCACCATGAATACCTTGCATTTTACCAGCTTCTTTATATGTTTTAACGAATTGTCTTTCGTTAAGTCCATACATGAATCTAACTTTTTGTTTTTCTTTAAGTTGGATTCCATAAGTAGAAGGTCTTCTTTTTCTGTCTTGACCATGAGCACCAGGTCCGTATGGTTTACGAGCAAGTTCTTTACCATTTTCTAATAAAGAAAAACCAGTACGACGAGCTTTTTTGTAACTAGGTCCAGTATATCTTGACATATTTTTTCTCCTTTCAAAGTTTATTTCATAAACATTGAAAATGATTTTACTATTTTAAAGGGTGTTTAACTCTTATGCTTTCGCCAAGCAGCAGGTTACTTACAATTTATGATAAACACGTTTCAAAATATAAAATTTGCTGCTTCAATGTATATGCAGTAATAATTATATAGATTTATTAGGTAAAAGTCAAGGGTAAATCCTTATTTGACAAGGAAAAAGTAAAATGTTATTCTATAAAAAAGGTGATTTTTAGATGATTTATGTAGTAGTAGGGCCCACTGGAGTGGGAAAGACAAAATTAAGTGTTATGCTTGCAAAGAAATTAGATGCTGTGGTTTTTAATGCTGATAGTATGCAAGTTTATAAAGAATTGAATATTGGTACTGCTAAGATTAAAAAAGAAAAAATGGAAGGAGTACCACATTATTTATTTGATATAGTAAGTATAAGTGATGAATTTAATGCTTTTAAATACCAACAAATGGGTAGGCAGTTACTTGATAAGTTTAATGATAAAAATATAGTTATAGTTGGAGGAACTGGACTTTATATAAAGGCTCTGTTATATGATTATACTTTTGATGAAAATGAAAATAGAAATAAGAAATTGTATGATTTTAAGATAATTGGGTTAACTAGAGATAGAACTCATCTTTATCAAATTATTAATGATAGAGCGGATCAAATGATAAGTAATGGTTTGATTGAAGAAGCTAAATCTTTATTTATTAAGAGCTATGATAAAAGAGCATTAAATACAGCGATTGGATATAAGGAAATATTTTCATATTTTAAAGGAGAGCTTAGCAAAGAAGAGGCAATAGAAAAGATAAAACAAAATTCTAGGCATTATGCTAAGAGACAATACACTTTTTTTAATAATCAGTTTGATAATATAAAATGGTATAATGTTGATGATATTTCTTTGGAAACTATTGTTTATGATATGTAAATAATTGTTATAAAGGTGTTAAATTATTTAAAATTTATTGTTTGAGTATAAATATTTTGTTATAATTTATTAGTAAGGATGTGTATTAAAATGAGATTGAATATTGGAGTAATTTTTGGAGGAAAAAGTGTTGAACACGAAATAAGTATAATATCTGCTGTTGAAGCAATGCATAATATGGATGATAGTAAGTATAAAGTGGTACCTATATATATAGATAAGGATAACACTTGGTATACTGGGGAACATTTAAAAGATATATTACATTATAGGGATATTGATTTGGTTAAGAGATATGCTAAGAAAGTATCTTTAGTAAAAAGAGGTAAAAGTTTTATTTTAGAATCACAAGGATTTTTTAAGAAAAATATTTGTGTTATAGATATGGTTATGCCTATTGGACATGGTGCTTATTTAGAAGATGGTTCATTACAAGGATATCTTAATATTTTAGGAGTACCTTTTGTAGGATCTGGTGTGCTTGCTTCTGCTATAGGACAAGATAAAGTAGTTCAAAAGCAATTGCTTGAATATAATAAAATACCAGTTTGTAAGTATGTTTGGTTTTATGATTTTGAATATGATAAAAATAAAAAAGAAGTACTTGATAAGATTAGCACTTTAAAATATCCTATATATGTAAAACCTGCTTCTTTGGGATCTTCTATCGGAATAAGTTTAGTTAAAAATGAAAAGGAACTTGCTAAGGCAATTAAAGAGGCTATTCAATTTGATAAAAAGATAATAGTTGAGGAACAAGTTCCTAATGTTAAAGAGGCTAATATAAGTGTTTTAGGGAATGTTGAAAAGCAATCTGTTTCTGAGATTGAGGAAATAAATGCAAATTCTGAGTTTTATTCATTTAAAGAAAAGTATGTTGAGGGTTATAGAAAGACTCATAAGTATGAAAAAAAATGTAATCCTATAATTTCTAAGGAAATGATAGCAGATATGAAGACTTATGCTTTAAAGACTTTTAGAGTGATAGGGTGTAGTGGTGTTGCAAGAATAGACTTTTTAATAGATGATAAGAATAAGAAGATATTTATAAATGAGATAAATACAATACCTGGTGATTTAGCAAGTTATTTGTGGATGGCTAAGAAAGTAGATACTGAGGAATTAATAGATAATTTAATAAAAATAACTATATCAGAACAAAAAAAGAAAGATGATAAGATTTATGCTTTTCCTGGTAATTTATTAGAAGCATATGATATTTTAAAAGGAGATAAAATTTCTAAAGACAAGTAAGTAAGAAAAAAACTCTATTGATTAGTTGATGAAGTTGTAAGATAAATGTAGACACAAAAAAACTGTCTACATTTTTTTGATATA
>ERZ857965.1022-NODE-1022-length-31605-cov-4.696387_pt1 | contig 31605 bp, 25 predicted proteins | sample MGYA00519758_ERZ857965 | MGnify/ENA primary metagenome ERZ857965 (study PRJEB31778, sample SAMEA3449381) | human gut metagenome | biome: human gut; feature: human-associated habitat; material: faeces | place: United Kingdom | collected 2010/2012 ... | reverse complement strand
CACAATAAGCGCCTTTATACCATTAAATGGTATAACTCCAACAAAAACATATTTTGTTAAATCAACTTCTATTCCATAGGCTGGAAGTAAGAAGTATATATTAGCAATAATCCCTACTAATTGCATAACTAATGCACCAACTACCATCCCTGTAATAGCAGATTTCTTGCTTTTATTTCTATTGTATAACCATGCCGCTGGCGTTACTAAAGCAACCCCTACTAATATATTGGCAATTTCACCTACTCCAAAAGTTGCGCTTCCTTTAAGTAATAATTTCAAAATAACTTTTAATACTACAATGATTCCACCAATAACTGGTCCATAAGCAAATCCTCCTATTAATGCTGGAATTTCACTAAGATCAATCTTTAGCCACGGAAATATAGGTACAATTGGAAAGTCAAAATACATAAGTACTACTGCAATTGCCACTAATAACGATATTTTTATGCTTTTGTTTAAATCTTTTCTTTTATTCATATATAATCCCCCTTTATCTCTCAGTGGAGGTATAAGTTTTGTTTCATTTATATTTTTATATCCTAGAAACTTTTTATACTTTAAATTAATGCACAGGCATAAAAATATTTTGCTGTAATAAAAAATCCTGATGCTATAAAACATCAGGACGTAATTAACTTTATTTTAAATATAAATAAAACTTACTTATTGCCTTCTTTCATCCAGACTATACTGTCGGCTTCGGAATCACACCGAATCATGCTATTTCTAGCTCGTGGGCTATAACCACCGGTGGGGAATTGCACCCCGCCCTGAAGATATATTATTTTATACTTATATTATAGTTCTAATAGATTCTTATTTCAAGATATACTTATAATAATTTCGTTATTCCTTTATATCTTTCATAGTAAGTGCAATTCTCTTTCTCTTGCTATCAACTTCCATAATTGCAACTTTTACAACATCGCCAACTTTCACAATATCAAGAGGATGCTTGACGAATTTATTAGCCATTTGGCTCTTATGCACCAATCCATCTTGATGTACTCCTACATCAACAAATGCTCCAAAATCAGATACATTTCTTACAGTTCCCATTAATACCATTCCTGGAGTTAAGTCTTTTAAATCTATGACACCTGTTTTTAAAATAGGCTTTGGCATATCTTCTCTCGGATCTCTTCCAGGCTTTTGAAGTTCCTTTATAATATCCTTAAGAGTAAAAAAGATAGGAGCATATGCTCCTATCCCTTTAGTTTTTAGTATATTAAATTTATTTATTAGTATTATTATATAATATATATCCAATAAGTAAAGTTCTCTGTCCACCTATTAAAGAAGGTATTGCTACGTAGCAATACCTTCTTTATTTTCAGGAATTATTTTTTTGATTTTATTATAATAAGTAAACATTAGAGGAAGAGCTGCTGCTATCCATGCAATTGGGTCTGCTAAACATATACCCGCAAATCCAATATACTTTGGTAGTATAAATACAACTAAACTTCTAGCTACTAACTCATAAATACCTGCCATCATAGGTACAAAAGACTCTCCCATACCTTGTAACACATTTCTATATACAAATATAAAACCTAAGAATATCATAAATAATGCAGAATAATTTAATACTTCTTGAGTATATCTAATTATTTCATCACTTGGATTTTCTATAAACATCATTACAAAATACTTTCCAAATAACACTAAAACAGCTCCTGCAATTATACTAGTTACTATAGAAATAATATTCATTATTTTCATTCCATATTTAATACGGTCATAGTTTTTCGCTCCTAAGTTTTGCCCTGCATAAGTTGCTATTGTAACTCCAAATGAAACTAATGGTTGCATAACTAATTGTAAAACCTTAGATGATGCTGTATAAGATGCTATAACATCTGATCCAAATACATTTACAGCACTTTGAACTATAATTATACCAACTGCTGTTACTGAAAATTGTAATCCCATTGGTATAGCAATTTTTAAATGTGTTTTATAGTAATCTTTTTCTACGTTAAAATCTTTTTTCTTAAGTCTTAAAACCTTAAATTTCTTATAACTATATGCTAAACATAATAATGCAGAAAAACCTTGAGCTATATTTGTTGCATAAGCTGCTCCTGCAACTCCCATTTTAAAGTTAACAATGAATACTAAATCTAAAACTATGTTAAGTATTGATGATATTATTAAAAAATATAATGGCGTTTTACTATCTCCTAAGGCTCTTAATATCCCCGCTGCCATATTATAAGCTGTTTGAGTAAATATACCTGCAAATATTATAGTTATATATGTGTTTGCATCGTTTAAAATATTATCTGGAGTATTCATCATAGAAAGCAATGGATTTTTTACTAATAATGCAACTGCTGTAATTATTATTGTTGAAATTACTGTTAACTTTATATTACTAGCTACTGCTTTTTTTATTCCATCTTCATCTTTTGCTCCAAATTTTTGAGAAACTAATACAGAGAATCCACTTGTTAATCCTAGTATCATTCCATTTACTAAAAAGAACATTGATCCTGTAGAACCTACTGCTGCTAGAGCATCAACTCCTACGAATCTACCTACTATTATAGTATCTACCATACTATATAATTGTTGAAATATATTTCCTATAAGTAGTGGTATAGAAAATAATATGAAAATTTTTAAGGGACTTCCCTTTGTCATATCGTTTGTCATAGTTCACCTCTAGTCTATTTAATTTTTATACCTAAATATAGATTATATATTTAAGGCTATATTAGTGTCAATTAAATCTATTAATCATAAATAATTTCTTTAATTTTTAAATATCTATAAACATGTATATAAATGATGTAATTAATTTTAGATACTTATTTATTCTAAAAATATAAGGTAGATAAGCACTTTATATTTTTAATTATAATATTATGTTATTAAAGTCTATAAAAGGAGATATAAAAATATGTATAATATGCCTAGACAATATCCATTTATGTTTAATCCACAAATGTATAATATGCTACCATATATGTTTTGGTATGCTCCACAAATGATGTATCCTCCTATATATCCTAATATGCCAGCATATAACCAAAAATCTAATAGACCAATTCCTACATTAAAGGATTATGGTCCTAATCCATTTGTAATTGATATTGAGGATGCTTCTGAGGAAAATAATAATTTCCGTACTGCTTTATGGACAGGAAATAATTTACAAGTTACATTAATGTCAATTGGCGTTGGAGATGATATTGGATTAGAAGTTCATACAAGTGGTGATCAATTCATACGTATTGAAGAAGGTGATGCACTTGTTAAAATGGGTGATAGTCAAGATAATTTAGATTTTCAAAGAAGAGTTTCTGATGGTTATGCTATTATGATACCTGCTGGCAAATGGCACGATATAGTTAACCTTGGTAATAAACCTCTTAAATTGTATGTTATATATGCCCCACCACAACATCCACAAGGTACAGTTCACAATACTAAAAAAGATGCAGAAGCTGCTGAGTTTAATCGCATATATTAATCAATTTTTTTACTTATAATATACAAAAAAACTCTAAGTATAAGTATTTTTTACTTATATTTAGAGTTTTAATTTATTTTAATTATTCATTTGACTTTAATGCATCTATCATATCAACCTTTTTTAATTTAATATGCATCATAACCATAACTATCATTGAGAAGAATATAGTTATAAGTGATGAAAATAAATAGCCTTTTATAGATATCTCTGGATACATCATTATATTATCAGTTTCCGATGTATAAAGTATAAATGTATGCAATAATTTACCTAATAAAGCTCCTCCTAATACACCTAGGAAAGTAAGTATTATATTTTCTCTTAATATATACATTGTAACTTCATTGTCATAAAAACCAAGTACTTTTATAGTAGATAACTCTCTTATTCTTTCTGATACATTTACATTGTTTAAGTTATATAAAACTACAAAAGCAAGACAACCAGATGCTATTATTATTACTAACATAATCATATCTAGATTTGCACTAGATTCTTCAGTTGATTTTTTAATATCAGACATTAATGTAACATTTATTACATTGTAACAATTCATAATTTTATTAGATATTTCATCCTTGTTCATTTTTTTAGAATCAAAATTTAAAAGCTCCATATTATAATTTACACTTTTACCAAAAGTCTTTTCATAATATGCTGGTGACATGTAAATATAATGTGCAAAATAATTTTCACATATATTATCAACTTTAACTTTATACGGATTATTTTCTTCATCATTTAGTGTTATTGTATCGCCAACTGATGCATCTAAAAGTTTTGCTAGTTTTTCAGTTATTATAACACCATTATCTGATATTTTATATTCTTTTTCTGACTTTCTATCATTTAATAATATAAAATCATTAATTTTATCTATATCTTTTGGTACATACATAGTAACACTTTGTTTGTTCATATCTTCTTTGCTAAAAGTTACTGTTTCTTGATGTATACCTAATTTACTTTCATAACCTTTTAGATTATTTAAAGTATTATTGTACTCTTTTATTTCTTCATCATTAGAACTATCATTAAATATTACCATAGCATCATATTTCCACAATTTATTAAATTGCTTTTCTAACATACCATTATTAGAATCTTGAAGTCCATATCCTGTAACAAGCATTGCCATACATCCTGCAATACCAAATACAGTCATTATCATACGTTGCTTGTATCTAAAGATATTTCTAAAAGTAACTTTTTGATTAAAGTTTAATCTTTTCCATAAAGGAGTAATTCTTTCTAGTAATATTTTCTTCCCTATCTTAGGAGCTTTTGCTCTCATTAAATTGGATGGAGTACTTTTTAGTTCAACTCTTAGTACATATAATGCTGCTCCAACTGTACATAGTATTGAAATTAATATAGACTGAATTACATATGATGGATAATAGTATATATCTAAACTTGGTAAATTATATAGGCTACCATAAGATGTATTTATTATTTGTGGTAGTATATTACATCCAATAAGTATTCCTATAACGCTACCTATAATACTTGCTAAAGATGCATATACAACAAACTTTCTAGATATTTCTAAATCATTATATCCTAATGCTTTAAGAGTTCCTATTTCCCCTCTGTTTTCTTCTACCATTCTAGTCATAGTTGTTAAACAAATTAATACTGCTATTAAAAAGAAAAATACAGGAAATACTGAAGCTATACTATCTAAACTATTAATAGAATCTTTTAAACCAGAATATCCTATATTGTCAGTTCTATCAAAAAAGTAATACTTACCTTCTATACTATCAATCTTATCTTGTTCTTTTTTTATTTCTTCTTTAGCATCTAATAACTTTTGAGTGTTTTCTTTAATTTCTGCTTCACCATTAGTTAATGTTTGTTGTGAAACTTCTAATTGTTCTTTAGCTTTAGCTAAATCTGACTTTCCTTTTATTTTACCATTTTCAAGGTCTTTTTCGCCTTTTTCAAGTTCTGCCTTCGCATTTTCTAATTGTTTTTGACCTTCTTGTAACTTAGCTTCTCCGTAATTAAGAACTGCTAATTGTTCTTCATACTGTTTTTTACCTTGTTGATATTGAGTTACTAAATGTATTATAGTTGAAGTACTATCTTCAATATTTTCTATACTTTGATCTGGATCTATACCTTGAGCTAGAAGTGATTGTTTAGTATTATCAAGTAAAATTTTTGACTCATTTAACTTTTCTTTCCCAGCATTTAAAGTTTTCTTTTGTTTATCAAGTTCTTCTTGTGCTTTTACTAGCTCTTTTTTTCCATTTGAAATACTTAATTCTCCAGCTTTAATTTCATCTTCATAGGACTTTAACCCTTGTTCATATTGTTTTTTTCCTTCTTGTAACTTTTCTTTTCCAGATTCTATTTCTTTTTGTGCAGATAAAAGCTTATTTTCATTTTCTTCTATTTCAGCATAAGCTTTATCTAACTCTTCTTGTGCAGTAGCTTTTATTTCCTCTACTCTATCTATTTTTCTATCTGAATATAAGTTTTCAAGATATTTTTTATTTTCTTCCATCGTATCTTTATATTCATCACTATAAGCATCAAGACTTTGAACATTTTTAAATCTAACATATATTTCTGTATAAGCATCCATAGATATGTCGTCTTTATTTACTACTGCAAAATAATCAATGCTACCTTTACCTACTGTAGTAGTTCCTCTTGATTCTTTTTCCATATACATTGGACTTTTTACAATACCAACAATTTTAAATGTTTTCTTATTAAAAGATTTCATTGTATCTTCATCAGATTGTATTGTGTAGGTATCTCCAATTTTTAAATTCTTGTTTACCTTTAAGGCTTGTTCATCTAGTGCTATCTCTCCACTATTTTTAGGTAATCTACCATCAACTACAATGAACTTATTTATATTGTTATTTTTATCATATTCCATAAATCTTACTACACTATTTATATTTTCAAGGTTTGCATCTATCGTGTGTGATGGATAAAAATCTAATATCTTATCATTATTTTTAAGTAAATCTAAATCTTTATCAGTTAAACCTAAAGTTGATACTATTTTACTATCCATAAGATTTTGATTTTTATAAAGCTCATTTATAGCTTTATTCATATCAGGTCCTGATGATTTTATTCCAGAGAAAAAAGCTACTCCTAAAAGAATAATAACTAATATTGAAGCAAATCTCGCCTTTGAGGATAATATTTCTCTTGTAATAGATTTTTTATATGCTCTATATCTCATAATACTACACCTCTACCACTCAATATGTTCTATTGAAAGTGGATTTTTATTTACTTCAATACTTCTAACTTTTGCATCATTAATTTTTATAACTCTATCTGCCATTTGAGCAATTGCAGAGTTATGAGTAATAACTATAACTGTTGTTCCTGTATTTCTACAAGTATCCTGTAATGTTTTTAAAACTTGTTTACCTGTATTATAATCAAGTGCACCTGTTGGTTCATCACAAAGTAATAACTTAGGATTTTTTGCAATAGCTCTTGCTATAGATACCCTTTGTTGCTCCCCTCCTGATAATTGAGAAGGAAAGTTGTCCTTTCTATCTTCAAGACCAACTAGCTCTAGTGTCTTGTCTACATCTAAGGAATTTTTTGAAATTTGTGTAGCTAACTCTACATTTTCTTTTGCTGTTAAATTTTGTACTAGATTATAAAATTGGAATACAAAACCTACATCGTGTCTTCTATATTTGGTAAGTTGCTTATTATTAAACTTTGATATATCGGTTTTATCAATTATTATCTTACCTTCATCACAAGTATCCATACCTCCAAGAATATTTAGTACAGTTGATTTTCCTGCACCACTTGGTCCTAAAATTACAACAAATTCACCTTTTTCAATAGTAAAGTTGATTCCGTTATTCGCTACGACAGTATTTTCTCCCACTTTGTATCTTTTATATGTATCTATAACTTCTATATATGCCATACTCAACCGTTGCCAAAAATCTATAAATATCTATAAATTTCTATAAATCTTGTTTGATTCCCTGTTCTTCGAATCCGATTTTGAAAACTATAAAAGGTAATCTACTTTCGTTTGATATAACTCTCCGAGGGCGTAAATTCGGATACAACGCATCCTACATATCAGCATTATCTTGTTGGTAATACTATGCCAATTTATACTTAGAAAGATTAATACTAGCATTTAAATCTCTGTCAATATTAAGACCACAACTACACTTGTAAAGTCTATCTTTAAGTTTCAAGTCCTTTTTTATAACCCCACATTGACTACAAGACTTTGATGATGGATAAAATCTATCTGCTACCACTAATTCAATTCCTCTAAAATTACACTTATATTCAAGTTGCCTTCTAAATTCATAGAATCCTTGTTTCCTTATAGCATCAGATAAATGTTTGTTTTTCATCATATTAGAAACTGCTAAATCTTCTATTACTACTCTGTATGGTTTGACTTTCACTATACTTGTTGTAGTTTGATGAAGGTGATTATTTCTTATATTAGCTAACCTTCTATGCATTTGTTGTATCTGTTTTTCAAGTTTTATAATATTTTTAGTTTTGACATACTCCTTTCCTTGTTTATTTTGTTCATATTTTCTACTTGCTTGTTTTTGTAGCCTTTTTAATCTCTTTTCGATTTTTCTGACTACATAAGTTTTATTTATATTCTTATAAACTGTACCATCAGAACATATTGCTAAGTCTTTTACTCCTAAGTCGATTCCTAATGATATATCTGTTAATTCTTCTTGGTTTTCCTCTTGCTCTATACCTACTGAAATATACCAATATTTATTATCATAGCTTATCCTTGGATTACTATATTTGACTCCAATAGGTAGTTGCTCATTAGTTTTAATCCAACCTATTTTTTCGATATTGACTAATTTGTTATCTTTAACTTTAAGTTTTACATTATCGTTATAAAAAGACTTTTTACTTCTTTTCTTAGTCTTAAATCTTGGTTTATCTGATAATCCTTTAAAAAATCTTTTGTATGCATCACAGGCATCTTTTACAGCTTGTTTCGCAATATTATTAGATACTTCATTTAACCAACTTAATTCATTCTTTTTTAGTTGAGTTATTTTTTTTCTAAGAACACCATCAGATATAAATTTACCACCATTTTTATAATTTTCTTCTTGCTTTGCAAGTGTCCAATTATAGATAAATCTTGCAGTGCCTACCGATTGCCACAACTTTTGTTCTTGTAATTCACTCGGATACAACCTAACTTTCTTCGCAAGTATCATCCTCTATCAACTCCTTAATCATTGTCTTAACCTTCTTTGCTCTTTTTCCTTGAAGCCTACAACTAAATACAGTAACTATTTGGATTAAATCTTCTACTAATTCTTGGTCTTCTATTTTCTCAGTATTATCTATAATTTCAATAGTAGTTCCATACTTATTACAAAGATTTTCTATTAATTCATATCTAAATCTAATTAATCTATCTTTATAAAGGACTACTATTTTATCAACTTCTGAATTAGTAATCATATTTATCAATTGATTTAATCCTTTTTTATTGTAGTTTATTCCGCTTCCAATATCTGAAATAATCTCGAATTGATAGCCTTTTGCATACATATATGTTTTTACATTTTCAATCTGTCTTTCAAGATCATCTTTTTGTTTATGAGATCTAATTCTACAATATCCAATAGTTTTTTATTTAGTTTATCTTTCGGTTTTAAACCTAAAAATGATTAAGTTGTTCTTGGGAGTAATATCTTGTACCACCCTCTGTTGTATGATGTGGTTTCAAAGTTCCTTTATTATCCAAATTTCTAAGTGTTTGAACCGTTTTACCTATTTTATTTGCAAACTCTCCTATTGAGTAATATTTCATTTATTTATCACCTCAATAGTATTATAAGACAATCTATAAAAATGTACTCTGTTTTTATAGATATTTATAGATTTTCACTAACTGTTATACCCCTCCTTATATGCGTCTTTTAATACATCTCTTATTAAATAGATACATTGTATATTTAATAGTATAAAGAATTAGAAAATAATAAACAATAGATTAATTTTTATATAATAAATTTCTTCTTATTACTTTTTTATTTTTGAAAATTTATTAAAATATTAGACAAGTTTTACCAATTCATATTAATATTATAGATATCATATTCTATATTAATAAAAAGGAGAGTGATTAAATTATGGACAAATTGAAAGAATTCAAAGAATATCTTAATAAAATAAATCAATATGAACAAGCTTCAAATATACTACAATGGGATATGCAAACATGTATGCCATATAACGGTGGTGATAGTAATACAGGTGTTTTAACTATGTTATCTAGTAAATCATTTGAGCTTAGCGTTAGTGATGAAATGAAAGATTTATTAGATAATTTAACTAATCCAGAAACATTTAATAATCTAGATTCTATTTCTAAAAAGATGATAAGTGAATGTAAAAAGCAATATGACGATAATAAAAATATACCACCTAATTTATACTCTAAGTATATACAGGTTGTATCTCAATCTGAACAAACATGGCAAAAAGCTAAATCAGATAATGATTTTAAAACTATGGTTCCTTACTTAAAAGAAATAATTGAACTTACAAAAGAAATGTATAGTTATTCTAAACCAAATGTAGATACATATAACGCATTATTAGATGATTATGAAAAAGGTATAACTGAAAATCAATTAGATACTATTTTTAAAGAACTAAAGGAAGGTACTATACCATTAATAGAAGCTATATCTAAAAAGGATAAAATAAATCAACATATATTTAATGGACACTATCCTATACACTTACAAGAAAGACTTTCTAATTATTTCTTAGATGTTATTAATTTTGACTTTAAATCTGGATGCTTATCTCAAAGCGAACATCCTTTTACTACTGGTATAAATAGTCCTTATGATGTACGTATTACAACTAATTATGATATTAACGATATAAGAAGTTCTCTATTTAGTGTACTTCATGAAGGTGGTCATGCATTATATGAACAAAATATAAATCCTAAATTAGTAGGAACTAGACTTAATACTGGAACTTCTATGGGGATTCATGAAAGTCAGTCTAGATTTTATGAAAATATTATAGGTAGAAATTTATCCTTCTGGAAAAAACATTATAATAAGGTTTGTGAAATTTTACCTTCTTATTCTAATATTCCTCTTGATAAATTTTATAAAGGTATTAATAGTGTAGAACCATCACTAATTAGAATTGATTCAGATGAACTAACATATAATTTACATGTTATAATTCGTTTTGAATTAGAAAAGGCTTTATTCTCTGGTAATTTAGAGGTTAAAGATTTATCTACTGCTTGGAATGATAAAATGAAAGAGTATCTAGGTATAACTCCTAAAGATGATACTACAGGTGTACTTCAAGACTGTCATTGGTACAGTGGTTTATTTGGATATTTCCCTTCTTATAGTTTAGGAAATATTTACAGTGGTCAATTTTTAAATCAAATAGAGAAAGAACTTGGACCTATAGATTGTTTAATTGAAGATGATAGATTGGTAGATATTAATAATTGGTTAAAAGTAAATATTCATCAGTATGGTCTTATGAAGTCTCCTACTGAGATAATAAAGGATAGTTGTAATAGTGGTATTGATAGTAAGCCAATTATTAAGTATTATACAGATAAATATAGTAGCATTTATAACTTATAAAATCTAATTTGCTCAAAACAAAAAGCTGTTATTTAGGTATATTAAATCTAAATAACAGCTTTTCTTAATTAATTATAAATAAGGTATTATGATTATATCTTATTATTGCAAATCTAGTTTATTAAAATCCACAGTCGTCAACTTTCCAATCACTATTTTTATCATCTCTAATTAAAATCCAATTATAATTAGTATAAGTTTCCCCTGGATTTAAAACAGGATTATCACCTGAATTATCTACATCAAAATCAGATAGTAAAACTATAACATTTTCAGCTTTGACTTTATTTACAGATCCATTTCCAAATTGTAAATAATCCTCAACAGCAGTATTAGATATTTCCTCATTATAATATATTTTAGTTAAGGTACATGCTTCAAAATCAAAACTTCTTTTTAAGCAATCTACAGCATTATCTATCTCTTCTTTACTAAATTTAGTGGATTCTCCAATATCAAGCTTAATATTAGTAGATTTATTATTTTGATTACAACCAACTAATGAAAATATCATTAAAATCATGCTTAAATATATAACTATTTTTTTCATAATATATCCCCCCTTTTATTTACCAAAAATATTTTAACATTATTTGGTATAATATAACAATTATAAACTTCTAATTATATCTCAAATCTATTCAATCCCCTTATATTGTACCTTTGGTTTTTTATTAATCAAAACTGTAATTGCTTTTTTAGGACAAGCATTAACACATCTATAACAAAAAATACAATTGTTATTATGTACAATACCATTATTAGCTAAATTAAGATTGTTCATAGGACATAGCTTTACACATAATCCACACTTAATGCAGTCACTATCAACTTTAATGGAAGACTTTTTTTCTTCTTCGATATTTGGCCAGTATTTACTTTGACTTTTCCCAATTAAATTAGAAACTTTGTTAAATCCACGCTTTTTTACTTTTCCTTTTTCTAAATCCTTACATATACGGTTCATCTTTCGTTGTGCTGCTTTTATATATTTCTTCGTTTCTTCACCATTTTTTATTGGCAATATTTTTATATTACATATATTATTAGGCATATTAAAATGTTCTGCATAAATAACTTCTCCATATCCTTTTGGCAAAAGATCTGTAAAAACTCTAGCTCCATCACCCGAAAAAAATAATTGAGTACAAAATATTATTAGTTTCTTATCTTTAAGTTCTTCTACATATTTACTAACAAATTCCCTCATTATACGAGGAACATTAGATGCATAAATAGGATAACAAAACGCAATTGTATTATGCCTTTTTATTTCTTTTTTAAAGTCTATATTTTCTTCAATAGAATAACACTTAGCATTTACTTTCTTACTAAATAAATTTGCAATATATTTTGAATTTCCAGTTCCTGAAAAATACAGCATAAGCATAAAATCAACCTCCATTATAATAAAATATTACATTTTAAATAATCTTATAAGTAAAAGTTTATTATTATATATACTTAAAATTTTGTTGTACTATGATATTAATAGTTCTATTATATAAAAATAAACCCACATGTATTATGGGTTTATTTTTATTAGTTACAATTAGTTTTAAAGAAGCAATTAATTGCTATATTTTGATGTTTTATTTCTTTCTCTTTGTGCTAGTTTAAGCATTATAAGTCCTAATCCTACCAATACAAATGGTGTAACTATATTAAGAGTAAGTTGGAATGGATCTTCTGAGTATATTCCTCCAATACAAGCAAATGCTGTAAATACAAAACACCACAATCCTATCAATATACCAATAGTCTTATTCTTTGTAAATTTATATTCTGCATTAAATTTATCTCCAGCTTTCTTAAGAGCAATATATGCCACAAATACCCATAAGTAACGTAGAGGCATACAGACTGCATTTAATTTAACCAACCATTTAACTAAAGCATCCACACTTCCTATACCAAATGCTGGTATTATAATTAATATAGATACTATAACTCCTATAAGCTTATTTCCATTTGTATACGCTCCATACTTATTTTGTTTAAACATACTTCTAGGCATATATTCTTTGTCACAACTTTCAAGTAACATACGAAGCGGTGCATCTATTGAGATAATTAATGTTGATACTTGACCAATAAAGTTAGTTATAGCATATAATATAACAAATAAATTACCCACATTATAATATTCACCAAGTCTTTGGAATGCATAATATGCACCATTAGTTAACAAATCTTGAGGTATATTATTTGAATCAAACATCATTCCTAAAGATATTGTTCCAAGTATAGCACAAACTGCTACCATTATTGCCAATGTAATCATACCTTTTGGGAACCCTTTTGAAGGTTCATCCATTTTATTTACATAAGGAGATATCTTTTCACATCCACCTACTGCAAATACAAGAATTGATATACTTGTAAAATACTTAAGATCAAATGTAGGCATGAATGTTTTTAAAGACCAATCTATATCTATAAAGTTACCTCCTGTTATTGCTGGTGCTGAAATCATAAGTATTATGAATAGTATAGACATTACAAACATTGATGTTCCTGCTATTGTAGCAATTTTCTTTAAAGGATTCATACCCTTAGTAGCGATTAGTAAACCTATTAAGAATACAACTAGACAAGATATTTGAAGTGCAACTGGATTAATATTACTAATAGCATTAGACTGAAAAATAGCCCAACTTCCTGCTATTATAGCACCCTGTGGCTTTTGTGATATGTATGGAAGATGAACTACCCAATATGTCCACCCTGCATAATATGCCATTTTAGGGCCTATAGTTTCCAAAATCCATGAACTTACTCCACCACCTAATTCCTTAAATGAAGAGCCCAGTTCCCCAACCATTAATGCATATGGAATAAAATATATTATAAATATAATTATCCATGATACTATTGCTTGTAATCCACCAAATTCAGAGAATCCATTTATTACATTACCAAATCCCCATACAGTGGAAAATGCCATAAATGCTAATGTCAACCAAGTTATTCTCTTAGTTTCTTTATTATCCATTTTCTCCTCCTAACTATATATTATATTTCAATATTATAAATAACCAATTATATTATCTAATGTTATTTATAATGTATTGACCCTCTTAAACTTGAATTTATACAAATATAAAGTTGTTATATCTTATTATTTTTTGAATCTACATCATAATGATGATATCTAAGCATACAATTCTATCTATCAAACAGCAATCGATTAATATTATATATAAGTATATATAAATAAATATTACATAATTTTTTAAGTTTATTTAAACTATCTATATAAAAATTTGTTATACATTTTCCCATTTTAATATTGATTTATGATAAGCATTAAATTTATTTATATATTGAATATATATAGATAATTCTAAGAATAATAATACAAATAATCATATGGAGGAAAATATGAAAGCTATAGTTTATAATGGAAAGAAAAATGTAGATGTAGAAAATGTTGAAGATCCGAAAATTGAAAAAAGTGATGATATAATTATAAAAGTAACATCTACTGCTATATGTGGATCTGATTTACATTTAATACATGGAATGATACCAAATATGCCAAAAGGATTTAGATTAGGTCATGAAACAATGGGAATAGTAGAAGAAGTTGGGAAAGATGTTGTTAAAGTCAAGAAAAATGACAGAGTAATAATTCCTTTTCCAGTTGCATGTGGTCATTGTTGTTATTGTGAACATGGTCAATTTAGCCAATGTGATAATTCAAATCCAAATGGTGAGGCTGGAGGTATATTTGGATATAGTAATACATTTGGTGGCTATGCTGGAGGACAAGCCGAATATTTAAGAGTTCCTTATGCAAATGTAGGACCTACAATAGTTCCTGAAGAATTAGAAGATGAAAAAGTTCTATTTTTAACAGATGTTTTACCTACTTCTTATTGGGGTGTAGATATAGGAGGTGTAAAACGAGGTGATACTGTAGTTGTTCTTGGATGTGGACCAATAGGTCTCACAGCAATTAAATGGTGTATACTTAGAGGTGCAAATAGAATTATAGCTGTAGATAATGTTGGATATAGATTAAAACATGCAGCATCATATAAGGGTGTTGAAACAGTAAACTTTGAAGATTATGATAATACAGGCGAATATATAAAAGAAATTACTAGTGGTGGTGCAGATGTTGTTTTAGATTGTGTGGGTATGGATGGAAAGATGACTAAGCTTGAAAAAGTAGAAACATTATTAAAACTTCAAGGTGGTTCAAAATCTGCAATTGAAATAGCTACACAGGCAGTAAGAAAGTGTGGAACAGTTGTATTAGTTGGAGTTTATGGTGCAAGATATAATATGTTCCCTTTAGGAGATTTCTTTGCAAGAAATATTACCTTAAAAATGGGTCAATGCCCAGCTCAAAGATATGTAGACCCTATACTTAAACTTATTAAACAAGGAGAATTTGATGCAACTGATATAATTACTCATAAATTAAAACTTGATGAAGGAAAACATGCTTACGAAATATTTGATAAAAAACTTGAAGATTGTATAAAAGTTATATTAAAACCATAGAAATTATATTCGTTTAATATATAATAGCCCTATATTAGTAAATATAGGGTTATTATATATTAAAGTAACTTAATTAATTCTTCTAATTCTTTAGATAAAGTTTTTGCAAGTTCAAAATTAGTATCCATTAAAGCTCTTTCTATCTTCGTTTCAACTAATTTTTTCTTTTGTTCAATTTCTAAATAATCCTTATCAAAGTAATTAGCATAAATCATCCTTTTAAACTTTTTCATGCTAACTTTTCTAATAGTCTTATCTTCAATCATTAAAACATAGTCCATACTATTAACTATAAATTGATAATCATGAGAAATCATTAATATAGCACCATTATAGTTTTGTATAGCCTTCTCAAGTGCCATTTGAGAATAAGTATCTAAATGGCTTGTAGGTTCATCAAGAAGTAACATATTAGCACAACTTGATGAAACCTTAGCTAATTGAAGAATATTTCTTTCCCCTCCAGATAAAGAGCTTATCTTTTGTTTTAAAACATCTTCATTAAAACCATAGCGTGAAACATATCTTCTAACCTCACCATAGTTTTTAAATCCTGCCTCATAAAACTCTTCAAGAATTGTACTAGACTCATTTAATCCATTTCCTTGCATTTGAGATAAATAACATAGTTCAATATTATCATTTATTTCAATACACTCGTTGTTGTTTTTAAATATTTCTTTCATTAAAGTAGTTTTACCAACACCATTTGTACCGATTATAGCCACTTTATCATTAGACTTAATTTCAAAATTAACATCTTCTAAAAGCACTTCATCAAAAGTTACTCCAAAATTATTAACTTTTAAAGCTGTAATTTCTTCTTCAATTTCATTATCAGTAGTTAAATTTATATAGGGCTCTTTGATATATACAAATGGAGCTTTTATTCTACGCTCTTGTAATCTTTCTTGTATTTTAACTCTAGCTTTTAAAGCCCTTCCCCTAGAGGCTTCTGAATTATAAGTTGCTTTTTCTCTTAATATATTAATTAACTCTTCATTTCTTGCAATTTCTTCTTCTTCAGCAATGAATATTTCCTGTGTTTCAATTTTAGTTTGAAGTAATGAGAAGTTGTAATCAACAAATCTTCCATCAAACTCTTGAAGTTCAGTGTTTTCAAGATGAATAATCTTATTAAAGCAATGGTTAAGTAGATATCTATTATGTGTAATAACTAATATTGTTTTCTTATGAGAATTAATTAAGTTTTTAAGAGCATTAAGATTTTCAAAATCTAAAAATACATCTGGCTCATCCATAATCATTAAGTCTGGATTATTAAGCATTTCCTTAATAACTTGAATAAGTTTAAATTCTCCCCCACTAAGTTCAGATATCTTTTTATCTTTATGTTTACTTAAATTTGCAAGATTAAGTTTTTTATTTATGTTACTTTCGTAATCATGACCATCTATTGCATCAAATTTATCTGATGCTTCTTGGTACTTTTCTAATAATGCTTCAATATCTGAAGAATTTTCCATTTGTGAACAGATGTGTGCTATTTCTTCTTCTAGTCTTATAAATTCTTGTGCTATATATTCAAAAACAGTTGTTTCTTTACTTTTATCACATTGTGAAAACTGGCTTACATATCCAATTTTACAATTTTGGTCCATTTCTAGTGTACCATCAAAAAGGTATCTTTCTGGATCCATTATTATATCTATTAATGTACTTTTTCCACTACCACTTGCTCCTATAAAGGCACAGTGTTGACCGTCTTCTATTGTAAATGAAATATTGTTATATAGGTCTTTTTGTGGAAATGAGTAAGATAAGTTGTCAACTTTTATCATATTATTACCTCTCTTGGTCATTTAAAAAGAGCTTATAAAATAAGCTCTTTTTAGTTACATTATTTTTTAATTTACTTTTGTTAGCATAACACTTTTTTCGACTAATTTCAATAATTTTTGATGTTAGACATATAATTTCCCTTTATCTACCGTATTTAATGCAAAACACAATCGATTTCAAGCAATAACAAGCTTATGTGTTAAATTAGTAATTTTTAAATTAATTGAAGTAAAAATTAATCTATACTTATTTTCCAAGGACCTTTAATTTCATATTCACTTCCCAATACTTTTATAAATAACTTATCATCATTTTGCTTTGGTAATTTAAAGGTTATAGTTCTATTTCCATCTTTTGAAATATTTCCTGAAAGACCATCCTCAAACCAATTTTCTCCTTCTGTTGTAATACTATTTCCAGCTGGTACTACTACACACTCTAACATTTTTACTTCCCTATCTTCATTATCTGGATAATTTAGTTCAATAGTATAGTATTCACCGTCTCTTTGGATACTCACTATATTTACGTGTGAGTTTGCTTTAATAAACATTTCATCTTTATTATTTATCATTATATTTTTATTAATATTTATCTTATCTTCATTAGTAGGTATCGGTAATTCTACTATATCACTGCTATTTAGCCCTTCAGGTATTACTATACTTATAGATGGTATCTCCAGGGTAAAAGGTTTCTTAAGATTTGTTATATCTATACAGTATCTATTATCAGTCAATAAATCTGTACCTTCTGCTAATTTTCCTTTTGATATATTTCCATCTCTATCTTTTAAAGTTATAATACCTTCTATTGTTCTATCTAAATCGTAATTAGTAGGATACGGAGATGCTCCATAATTTACTATCATATTTTCTTTAGGTAAATTATCTAATAATGTTACATATAATTTATTATTTTCTTCATCAACTATCGCCGTTATTTCTATATTTTTATTAAATGCACTATATCCTAATTCACTAATATTATTTACCTGCTTAGCTTTACTTAGCTTACAGTTAAATATTGCCTTATTTCCATTATCTAAAGTAAATTCTAGTTCTACATTTTTTTCATTATACTTTTTATCATATTCAAAAAAATAATTCCCACTCCAAGAGGCATAGGATCTTGTATCATATAGTTTTGTAATATTACATGTACTACTTTTTAGTTTATATTTGTTAATTTTAATTGTAGCATCATTACTAGGTAATTGACCGTTTCCTTCTACACTTACTATTATCATTTTATTTTTTTGGTCATAACTAAGTTCCTTTAATGTTACTTTTCTACTTCCTATCTTTTTATTTATAGTTTTTTCTAATAGATATATAGTACTATCAGTATTTATTATATTTCCTGTACTTGGTATATAAGTATAAAATATACCTTTTAAAGCCTTTATACCTAGAGGTGTTATGCTTAGAAATATTATCACAGATGCAGCTGCAATAACTTTTTTCTTGTTAATTGTTTTTTTATTACTCAAACTTTTTAAAGTTTCATCTATCCCCTTATATATATTTTTTGGAACTACAATATCATCATTTTCTTGTAATATTTGTTTTATCTTTGCATCTAGTTTTTCATCCATATTACAGCACCTCCTCATTTATACTAAGTATTTCTTTTAGCTTTTTTCTTGCCCTTGATAATCTTGACTTTATTGTTCCTTGTGGTATATTTAAACTTTCTGATATATCTTTTATGCTCATATCTTCATAGTAGTAAAGAATCACTATTATTTTTAAATCACTATCTAAATTATTTATACTTTCTTTTAAATCTAATTTATATGATTCTTCTATTTTTAAGTCTTCTGTAATTTCCATATCTAAATTCATTATTTTTTTATTCTTTTTTAATAGGGCATTACATTTATTTATAAGTATTTTTATTAACCAGGTTTTAAAATACTCTTCTTGTCTTAAATCTTTTATACTTATGTAAGATTGAAGTATAGCCTCTTGTATACAATCTAGAGCATCTTCTTCATTTTTAGTCATAGCTATAGCTACTTTATATAAATCTTTTTCATAAGCTTTAATTAATGTTGAAAAAGCTAAATTATTTCCTTTTTTGCTTTTTCTTACAAGTTTTATTTCATCCATCTTATTCATCCCCTGCTGTGTATTCATTATTCTTATATTAGATATAATTTAAACCATATTGGTTCACGTAATTTTTATTTTTTAATAAAGTATTCACTATAAATCATGTCTTTTAACTTTAACTTATTCATTCTGTAAATAAAAATAAGGCAAGACGATTATTTAATAAATATCTTGCCTTATTTTTTATATATTGTTTTTTATGTTTAATATCTCATTTTCAGAAAGACCAGTAGCAAGTATAATTTCATTTATAGGTATCCCCATATCTAAAAGGTTTTTAGCTACTTTTTCTATTCCTTTTTCTATTCCTTTTTCTATCCCTTTTCTCTCAGCTTCATTTAATGCACTATTTTTATCTTTTAAAGTTTTAGATCTCATTTCATAAAGTAATCGTTGCTCTTTATCATTACTAATTCTGATAAGTTCATCCTTTGCTTCCCTTATTTCTGAAATAGTTAGTTCAAGACTTCTAACTTTTTCACTTTCAGGATTTTTTAAAAACTCCATCCACGCAACAAGCATGTCTTTTTCATCACTATCCTCTGATAACTTAGGTATTTCTATAAAATGAATTTCTTGTATATTAGTTAATTCTTCATTAGTTTCAATTTCTTTTAATCTATATCCATTGTGGAATCTATTATTATCTAAATATTTAAAGTTTAATATATTAATACAAATAGTTCTTTCTAGTTTAGAATAATCATCGCCTTCATTTAATTGTTCTTCATACATCTTACTCCAATAATATAAACTTCTTTTTATCATATTGTATTCATTCTTGAGTAACGGATGTTCCTTAAACGGTAGTGAAGGAATATCGTTGACGAGATGACCGAAGGGAATTTTTAACTGTATTTCAATATTAATAATTTCATTTTTATTAGTTCTAGCCTTTATATCAAGTCTTGAAAATTTATCATCTAAAAATTCTTTTTCTAAGTCTGAATTTCTAATTTCTACATTACTTATCGGATTTATAGGTTTTAGTATAGCATTTAAAAAAGATATTAATACTCTAGGATGTTTTTCTGAGCCAAATATTTTTTTAAATACAAAATCTATTTTAGGATCAAGTAGTCCTCTATTCATACATTCATCTCCTTTTATCTTGTGATTATATTTTTATTATATCATACTTATTAAATTTATACTTGATGATGCTACTATAAGAAATAATTATAATAGATCTATTTATTACAAATTTATAATTTAAACACAAAAATACCCCCGTCGTAAAATCCGACGGGGGTATTTTCACTCAACTAATTATGCTATTTTATAGTCTTCTTCCTTTAAAAGCTTCGCAGCTTCTTTATCTAATATTAAAACTATATCACTATGGAACTGCAATATAGATGCTGGTACTTCGGGCACTACTTTTCCATATACAGTATTGTAAATAGCTTCAGCCTTATTTTCTCCTGTTGCAATTAACATTATTTTTCTACTTTTAAATATTGATCCAACTCCCATTGTTATTGCTTTTTTAGGAACATCTTCTATATTATCAAAGAATCTTGAGTTTGCTTCTATTGTAGAGTCTTCTAACTGTACTAAATGAGTTCCCTTTTCAAAGTTTATTGTTGGCTCATTAAACCCTATATGTGCATTGTTTCCTATTCCTAATACTTGTATATCTACTCCACCAGCTTCTTTAATAAGTTCATCATATCTTTCACATTCAGCATCAACATCATCTGTCATACCATTTGGTATGTGTATATTTTCTGGATTTATATTTATATGGTCAAATAAATTTTTATACATAAAATAATGATAACTTTGATCATTTTCTTTAGGTAATTTATAATATTCATCTAAATTAAATGTTCTTACTTCTGAAAAATCAATATCCCCTTTTTTATTAAGACTTACTAAATTTTCATACATTCCTATAGGTGTAGAACCTGTTGCAAGACCTAAAACTGAATTTGGCTTTAAAGTTACTTGACTTAATATCATTTGTGCAGCTTTTTTACTTACTTCTTCATAATTTTCACAAACTATTATTCTCATATAATCCACCTCAATTTAATTTATCTTATTGTATATTGTATCGCCTTCTACTATAGTAGCTAAGCAATCCATATTCTCATTAAATATAGCTATATCTGCATCTTTACCTATTTCTAAACTTCCCTTTTTATCATCTACTTTTATTGATTTTGCAGGGTTTAAAGATGCCAAGTTTATTGCTTCGTATATATTTAAGTTTGTATTTTCTTTAAAATTATATACTGCTTTATTTAAAGTTAGTACACTTCCTGCTAAACTTCCACTTGCTATCCTTGCATAGTTATCTTTAACATATACAGTTTGACCACCTAAATCATACTCACCATCAGGCATACACCCAGCCCTCATAGAATCTGTAATTAATACTAATTTATCTTTTCCTTTACTATCAATTACAAATTGGAATAGTTCTTTGTTTATATGTATTTTATCTGCTATTAGTTCACAGTACATATCTGACATTAAACCTAATCCAACAACTCCTGGATTTCTATGATTTAAAGGAGTCATACCATTAAATAAATGTGTTATATTAGTCACTCCTAAATTTTTAGCTTCTTTTCCAGTACTATAACTAGCATCGCTATGACATATTGATAAAACTATATCTGTTTCTTTTTTTACTTGTTTTGTGAATTCAAAATCCTTATCCTCTTCTGGTGAATATGATATTACTTTTATAATGTCTGTGTAATCTTTTATAAAGTCAAAGCTTGGTTTATATATATATTTAGGATTTTGTGCGCCTTTATATTTTTCATTGATAAAAGGTCCTTCCATATGTGCACCCAACACTTTTGCACCTTTAATACTTTTATTTTTAGCTTTTATTATATTATCAAAGGCTTTATAAATTCTTTCAGGCGACATAGTCATTGTAGTTGGTAGGAAAGATGTAACTCCAGTTTCTACTAATCCTTTGCTTATAATCTCTACTGCATTTTCATCTTCATCCATAGCATCAAATCCCTTACATCCATGTATATGTATATCTATAAGCCCTGGACATACATAGTTTCCTTTTGCATCTATAACCTCACAATTAGTTGGTACTTTATCACATATATCTATTATCTTTTTGTCAAATACTATTACTTTATTTTCTAAAACACCATTTTTTAAAACAATTTTACCATTTACAACTGCTTTCATATTATCCCCCTATTCAGTCATCATAATTTGGTATTGATGTTTATCACTTGTAAAAATTGATATAGTATACTCTAATATGCTTTGGTCTTTAGTATATACTTTTCTATCAAATTTTAAAGCCAGTGAATTTATATCTCTGTTTAAAAGTTTTGAGCTATCTTTATTTAATGTTATTGGTTCTATTGTTTGTATTGCTTTTTCTATTTTATGATTATATTCTTCTCTAAATACCCTATATAAAGAATCCTCTTCTTTTAGAACTTCTTTTAATCCAGCACACATTTTTTCTGGAATATATACAGTTTCTAAAGCAAAAGGCTCATTATCTATTATTCTAAGCCTTTTTATTTTATAAATAAGCTCATGTTCATTTTTTATACTTAAATTCTCTCTTATAATTTTATTCTGAACACTTATTTCAAATTCTAATATCTTATTATTTATATTAAAACCTCGTTCACTCATAACTTCTGTAAAACCTTTTAACTTTTGAAATCTATACTGTTGTTTTTTATATGATACAAAAGTTCCCTTACCTTGTCTTCTTTCTAATAAGCCTTCATTTACTAAATTTATAATTGCCTTGTTTACTGTCATTCTACTAATATTTTGAAGTTTGCAAAGTTCTCTTTCTGGCATTAGGCTTGCACCTTCTTCAAGTTCTTTACTTTCTATCATATCTTTAATTATTTGATAAAGTTGAATATGAAGTGCTATGTCTAAATTTTTATCTACTATTTTCATTTTTCACCATTTTCATTATTTTTATATTGGTCTATACCAATATAGTAGTGCAAACAATTTCCTAAGTCAACTTATTTTGCAAAATTATTATTTATTATCATTTTAATTATAATAATTTATATATAAATACACATCAGATGCTTAAATCATTATCAGTTAGAATTATAATTTATCCTCAAATCAAGTAATTTATAATTTCTTAATATATAAAAATAAAAGCCTGAGAAATATTACAAAATATATCTCAGGCTTTTACATTTATTTATATATATCAAATCTATTATTTTCTCTCTGACCTATCATAATTTAATTTTATGGATTACATGCTTTATAATTTACTTTAGCTTTTCTATTTGAGTATATACATATTCCTAAAAAAGTAATAATTTCCGTAATAGGAACTACAATCCATAAACTATTTCCACCTAAAACAACAGGCATTATAAGCACAAGAATAATATTTAATAAAAACTCTCTTATTATTGATATACTAACAGATACCTTTTCTCTTCCAATTGATTGGAAATAGTTACACATTAATATATTAATATTCATAATCCAAAATGCACTTAAATACATTCTTATAGGTGTTATACCCATATTTATAATAGATTCGTCTGCTTTTACAAAAACTAATATTACTTCCTTTGTGAAAACAAATACTATAGCAAATAAAATAATACCTATAGCTATAGTAGTGTACATTGCATACTTTAATACATTTCTTACCCTCTTAACTTCATCAGCACCATGATTAGTTGCTATAATTGGCTGACTTGCTTGAGCAATACCATTAAATAATGATATTCCAACAATTATACAGTTTGAAATTATTCCATATATTACAATTCCATTATCTCCTATATACTTTAAAATCTGTATATTAAATATAAATATTACAAATCCACTTGCCACTTCCATTAAAAAACTTGAACTACCACATGATATTATTTTCTTTACCATGTCAAAAGATATTCCCTTAATACATATCTTTATTCTATTTTTCTTTTTTATAAAATGAGTAAGTAACACTAAAGATGTTATAAGGCTACCTATAACAGTTGCCATTGCAGCACCTTTCATCCCCATTTGCATTGGAAAAACATATATTAGGTGATTACAATGATTGATACAATTAAGGAAGTATGTAAAGAAACATCCATTCCTTATCCACTATATGAATCTATGATAGGAAAATATTTTATAGGTCAAACTCCATTTTTACCTACAAATAGTAATAGCCTACTAGTAGCATTAGTAAATCCTAAAGATTCAAAAGTAAATATTTTTTTAAATGTTGCAACAATCACAGCTCTACAAGCTATTGGATTAGTTGAGTTTTATTTAGGTTCTAATTTATACGGAGGAACTTCTAGTACTTTATTTAGTTGTACTAATACTAATTTTGACAATATACCTAAAGGCTTAATTAAATACTGGGAACCTGCAATTATTCCAAATGATGCTACTTCTATTTTTACAATATATATAACTAATCCAGGTACTGAAATAGTAGATGGTGGGCAAATAATACTAGCTCCAGGTAAATCATTCTATATTTATATATCAGATTCAAATCATCCACTAACATATCTATCTACAAGATTAGCTTTTGGTTGGTGGGAAGAACGTAGAGAGTGCTGTAATTCTAAATGTTGCTAATAATAGGCCTACAATATTTATTGTAGGCCTTTATTATTAAAGATGTCTTAAATTTACTATATATATCATCCATTAAGTCTTTATTTTTTACTTTTTTTATATCTCATTTAGCATTGATTCTATCTGATACTAATTCATAATTAAATTAAATTTTATAAGCTATCCCTTTAATAAACACAAAAACTTTATTCCCAAATGTCTCATAGTTTGAAATTTTAAAATTAGCATTTTCAATATTTTTATAAGTATCACAGTTTATATTGCACTTACCAATCTTTTTCCAAGTTCCATTTAAATAATGGGCTAAATCCCTGTAAAACTTCTCATGAGGAATGACATGCTCTATGAAGATTAATTTTCCATCATCCTTTAAAACTCTATGTATTTCTTCTAAGGCCTTGTTAGGATTATCAATAGAACATAATACAAGTGTTGCAACTACTGTATCAAATGATTTATCGTCAAATGGCAGTTTTTCAGCATTTGCAGTTATATAATTAATATTCATTTCTTTGTTTAATTTATGATTCATTATAAATTTGTTAAACTTTAAGTCTAAAACATTTAATAATTCAATATTTTTAGAGTTGTAGTAATTAAAATTAACTCCACCTCCAGAGCCTATTTCAAGTACTTTGCCTTTCACATTTGTTATAAGCTCTTTTCTTCTTTTATGAAGCAATACTTTTTCAAAAGGCAATATAAATAAGTTAAATATAATTGTTAGTAGTTCGTTCATTATCTTCTCCTAGTTATAGATATATAATATATGTTTATGAAGTATTCAGAAATATTAAATTAATTCCACTATTTTTATACTTGTGTTTTGTTCTTTATATTTAAATCTTGTTTAATACTAAGTGCATTTATATACATACCTATAACTTTTAATTTTAATTCTTTACTATATTTGTTATATTTTTATACATAGGAAAATCCCCTTATCATAGCTACACTTAGCACCATTATAAGATACTTTATTTTATGTGACTAATATAAGGGGATTATACTATTTAATTAAAAGTTTATTTTATAGTTTTATATTATTTTTTTCTTCTTCTATTGTTTGCAAATATACCAGCTATAGAAGCTATGCCTACACCTACAAACCCTAATATACTAGCATCACCAGTTTGTGGATTAGATGGTTTAGTAGTATTTGAGTTATTTTCACCTTGGCTTCCATTGTTATTTGAAGTATTTCCACCATTTGAGTTGTTTCCACCTTGATTTTCATCATTACTTCCATTGTCTCCATTTCCTGGATTAGAAGTTTCATCTTCGATTTCTTTATTTATTTCATTAACTAATGTATTTATGTCTTCAACTGTAGCATCTTTTACTTCTAATATAGATACTAATTCTTCAGTTTTAGTTTTAGCATTGTATATTTTTACTATTGTTTTTCCTTCTTCTTCATTTACTTTTACTGTGTGTCCAGCTTTCATAGCTTGTGATAAGATATCTTTTAAGTATTCTTTTTCAACTTCTACTTTTATAACTCCATCAACCATAGTACCAGCAAGTATTCTACCTTGTTTAGTATAGCTAACAGTTCCTAAAGTTTTTATAAATTTTGCTAATATTTCTTCTAATGAAGAGTATTCGTTTATTGTTGGAACATCAGCAAAGCATGGGTAATCATCTCCACCTGCTGCAGTAAAGTCATTTGTTGCTACTGTATAAGTTTTGTTCATATCTAAAGCTTCACCATTTATAGTTAAAGATATTATTCTATCTCCAACTGGCTTGCTTGGATCTACTACAAATTTTATACCTGCTACATGTGGGAATCCACCTAAAGATTCTCCATAGCTTCTTACACCAAATTCAAGAACTTCTTTTATTTGAGCTCCTGTAAGTTGTTTTGTAACTACAAAGTTACCAAATGGTAAAACACTTACTATATCACCTTTTGTGATATCTCCTACTTTTATACTAGCACGGATTCCACCACCATTTGTTATAGCTAAGTCTGCACCAGTTTCATCCATCATAGCATCAGTTATTAAGTTACCTAAGTTTGTTTCTCCAAACCTTACGCTGTTTCTCTCTCCATCTAATTCTATAGTATTTTTTCCTATTACTTCAGATAATACTTCACCTTGTGCTTTATCTATTTCAGCTATTTTAGCAGCAACTTTTGCATCTGGAGTTACTTTTGAAGCTTCTTCTTTAGTTATAAGGCTTGCAGTAGCATTTACTACTTCATTATTTTCATCTAATTCTATTTCAACTTTACCAAGGTTTGATAAGTATTCTCCTGTACTTACTAATAAAGTATCATTTACTTTTTCACCATTTTTAAATGTTGTATGACTGTGTCCATCAACATATACATCTATACCGTCAACAGCTTTTATAACATCATATGCTGTAGGATCACTACTTTCATCAGTACCAACATGTGATAAAGCTACTATTACATCTGCACCTTGTTTTTCTAACTCTTCAACTTGTTCTTTAGCTGCATCTACTGGACTAGTAAATTCTATCCCTTTAACATTGTTTGGATTAGTTTTGTAAGCTGTTTCTTGTGTAGCTATACCAAAGAATCCAACTTTAACATTTTTTCCGTTAACTTCCATTTCTTTTATGTGATTAGCTTCAAACACAGATTTTCCATCTTTATTTATATTAGAAGCTAATAATCTAAGTTTATTTTCACCGCTTTTTAATGTTACACTATTTTTAAATAATTCCATTAATCTTGAGTATCCATAGTTAAAGTCATGGTTACCAGGAACTATATATTCATATCCAGCTGCATTTAATAAATCAACTGCATCTTGACCTTTACTTAGTGTTACAAATGGTAAACCATGTATAGTATCCCCTGCATCAACTAATATTGAGTTTTTAGTATTATTTTTTATGGCTGCAACAGTATCTATACCTATTACTTTACTATCAGCTTTTAATCTACCATGAGTATCATTTGTATGTAATATTGTTATTTTATTTGACTCTTCTTTTTCTTGAGTATTTGATAAATCATAGTAATATTTGTATAATCTATCTCCTGCTACTTCTTTTTCTGTTGATATTGCAGGATAATTTGCTAAGTAATTTGCTCCATTTTCATGAGAAGTAAAGTATACTTTAGCATTTGTATTTACAGCTTTAAATTTCCAGTTGTTATCTACGCTTGGCTCTAATCTTCCAGTATCTTCTATATATTGCTTTAATACATCTCTACTTTCATCTGTACTATTATAAACTATTTCTTGTCTACCTTGCCATGGGAAGCTATTTCCACCAGCTCTATAGTTATTAGTAGCTATTAAGAATTCTTGGTCTAAGTCTATAGGTTGTCCATTATAAGTTAAGTTGTATATTCTTGAAGAATCAGGATTTATTACTTGTCCATTTTTATCATACTTAGGAGCTTTAGTTACATCTATTTCATATTCAACTCCATCTAATACGTCAAAGTTGAATGTAGGGAAATCTCTGTTTATTAAGTCTTGCTCTTTAGTTGAGTTAGGATTTATTGTATTAAACATATTAGCACAGAACTCTAACCATTCTTTTACATCTGAACCAGTTAATTTTATAACTGATACTGTATTATCATATTTATATAAGTTAGATAAGTCTCTTATAGCAAGACCTCCTGCTTTTATATCAACATAATTGTCCGCACTGCTTCCTGCTTTAAATGGAGCTGCTGCTGATAATATTGGAAGGTCAGCATACTTAGCTAAACTTGGATCATTATCTTTTATTAATTTTTCAACATAAGCTTTTTGTGCATCAGATACTATTTGTACTGATGGATCATCTGCTACTAATGTAAAGAAACTATTTAAGTCTTTTGTAACTTCTCCTGATTTTTCATTTACATATGCATCTGTAGCTTTGTGATATTCTTTAACAACAGCTTCTGTTGCTTCATCATTTTTTTTATCTTTTGTACTTACGTTATTTATTTTACTTTCTGAGTCATTTATTTTATATGTAACTTTACCATTTTCTTCTGTTACATCTATTTTAAGGTCAACTACCCCAACCTCTTTACCATTATTAAGTGGTTGAACATATTGAGTTATATCTCCATTATCTTTTTGAACATTGTATTTTGCACTTTTGTGTACGTGTCCACCAACAACTACGTCTACATCTTCTATCATAGATAATGCATATCCTGCATTTTCTTCACCTGTTACATTTGTTGTTTTATCACCATATCCTGTATGAGCAAGTACAACAACTATATCAGCACCTTTATTTTTCATTTCTTTAGTATATTTTTTTACAGCTTCATCCATTTCATCAACTGTAACTTCACCATTTAATATAACTTTGTCCCAGTTTAATATTTGTGTTGGAACAACTCCAGTTATACCTATTTTTAACTTTCTTTCTTGTCCATTAGAGTCTACAACTGTTTCTGTTAATATTTTATATGGATCAAACACTAACTTTCCAGATTTAGCATCTTTAAGATTTGCACAAACCATTCCCATACTAGTATTTGCCGCTGTTATTTGCTTTATAAAATCCATACCATAGTTAACTTCATGGTTACCTATAGTTGTCATATCATATCCTAAAGATTCTAAAGCTTCATATACTGGATATTTTTGACCAGGTTTTACTGGTTGTTTTATAGCATATAAGTTAGCTAGTGGAGTTCCTTGTATTGTATCTCCATTATCTACTAATAATACATTATCTACTGATGATTTTGATGATTTATTAGCTTGCTTTTTTTGTTCTTTTATAACAGTTGCAGCCTTAACTAAACCTGAGTTATTTGTTTCTGAACCAGTGTAGTAATCATAGTTCATTAAGTTTGCATGTAAATCACTTGTTGCTAATACTTTAAAATCTATTGTTGCTTTAGCTGAATTTGCTTTTTCTATAGATTCTTCAAATACAACTGATTCATCCTCTTCAGCTTCTTCAGATACAACTAATTCAGATTCTTCTACTTGTTCGTTTTCTAGTTCTACTTCTGTAGTTTCTTCATACTCCTCTTCTTCAGTTAAAGATTCATTTTCTTCTTCCGCTTGGTTTAATGTTGTAGTTTCTTCATTTTTTGCTTCATCTTCAACTTTTACAGTTTCTGTTAAGTTTTCTAATGAGAAAATAGGTGTCACATTTTGACCCATTAATGCTACTGCCATAGTTATTGCTGCTATACGTTGTCCATTTCTCTTTATCATTATAACTCTCCCCACGTAATAATTATTTTCAAATATTTTTTTGAATATTTTTTTAAATAGTTCGTATTTATGTTTTTTATATTATAACATATTTTTTTAAATATAACATACTATTTTATCATTTTTTTGATTTTTTTATATTTATAAGTTGTTTTATGTATATTTATGATATTCTTTTGGTTTTTTATTTTTTATATTCTTAAAATATAATTTTATTTTATATTTAATATACATTAATTATACTTTTTATCATAATACATATTAATACGAACATTTTAATTAAACTTCCTATTTTTCAATAATCATATTTAACTATCACAATGAATTAATATCATAAAGAGTTATCTGAATATATTAAATAAATAATTGATTTTATTAAAACATTAGTTATATCCCCTAATACATTCCTACTTAATGAACAATCCTCTTCACTTGATTATTAGGTAATAATAATTATCATACCTCCCTTTTCATCATATCCTGTATCCCATAGATTCTTAAACGAAATCCAATTATATTTTCCATATGTTGCTATTTTTACAAGTAAATCATCCTCAGTTTTCTCGTATCCCACAATTAAGAACCAATGCCACACTAATTCATTTAACTTTTTATTTTTATGCTTTAATAAAAGAAACGGTATTGGAATTTCTTTTTCTATTTGACCTACTACTATTTTTTCACCATCATATACTGAATTTTCCCCACTAAATGGTTCCATCTTTATTTCTTCATCATTAATATCATATAAATATGAGCTAAAACCATCTATATATAATTGTAAAGTATTTATACCTTTCATTCTTGGATGAAGATATTTTTTCATAATTTTTGAAAACTTAATATAATCCTTTTTTTGTAAAGAATCTATATTAAATGGATATAAATGCTTATTTCCGCTATATAGGTTTAAATAAATACATAAATCACAAGTTGCAATTGCCGCACATCCTCCTAATCTCATCATTGGATCATAAAACCAATTTTGATTTCCTCCATATTCGCCTTCTATATTAAAATATGCTAATTCTTTTTTCATACCTAATTTTTCCTTTCTAATGTTATTTATTGCAAATATTAACACCTTTAATATAATATGAATGCTAAAAATTAATAGTTTATTATAAATATTTATCTTATTTATTCTACATAAAATTAATTTTTAAAGTATATTCAACATAATCTTAAAAAATATAATTTACTATAATAAAAAAGACTATAAATATAAAATGTACCCTATAGAGTAGACAGCTAATAAAAAGGTCTACTCTATAGGGTAT
>ERZ857965.1013-NODE-1013-length-31754-cov-5.627401_pt1 | contig 31754 bp, 65 predicted proteins | sample MGYA00519758_ERZ857965 | MGnify/ENA primary metagenome ERZ857965 (study PRJEB31778, sample SAMEA3449381) | human gut metagenome | biome: human gut; feature: human-associated habitat; material: faeces | place: United Kingdom | collected 2010/2012 ... | reverse complement strand
TAGCAAGGATGCAATAAGTTAGATCTGCCCATGGATAGTTCATGAAACAACCCTGGACAGCCCGGGGAGGCTGTTGACTTTTTAAAAATATAAGCTATAATATAACTATCAACATTTGTTGATTCCAGATAGACCATGATTCTATGCGGAGTCGTTCAGATCAATGGCTGAACGTTGAGTTGAAGAACATATGGGAACGTATGCAAACGAGAGAATAGCGTAGCTTTTTGGCTACGCTTTTTCTCTTTTAGATTCCGTATATATCATTCTTTAACTTCCAACTTTCTCGAACATCTGGAACCGTTACGCCTGCTTTTTCTCTTGCTTCTTCTAACATTTTTTCAACGTCCTCAATACTCCCATAAGTGCAGAACTTAGAGTCTATTTTATTTCCCTTTGTAATCTCAACTCTATAATTTTTATAACCGTCCACCGTAACGAAATAATATTCATTCCCGATCTTTTCGCTGTATGAAGTCCATGCATTTACGTTAATCATTTTCTTTCTTCCTTTCTTCTGGAATCTATTTCCGTAGAGCGGTACAAGACCGCCCTATTTTTTTGTGTCTGATCTGCTTTTATTTTTCTTCTTTCGGTTTGAATTCTTCTGATCCGCTTTCGATGTAAAGCAGGAAATCATTGATTTTCTTTTCTTCCCATCCGGCTGATCTAAGACCTTCGATCAGTCTAGCTATTTCTGTCATTGTCATATCTTCCATGCTTTCTCCTTTCTCCAGTTCTCACTGGTGACTTGTAAGCTGTGCTCCTTACAAGTATTATTATATATTTATTTGTGCCTAATGTCAATACATGCATATAGAAATATTTGTGCTTAATTTGCTTTTGCTTTCTTTCTTTCTATTTTATCCAGTTCTTTTAATATTGTTTCTTTTATAAAGGCGTTGCAGCTTTTCCCGGTAAGCTCTTTTATTCTTTCTTTCGTTCCAAGTGGAAACTGGCAATTGACGCGATCAACTGTTTTCATATATTCCGCAACTGCTTTTCTACGTTGTTCTTTCTGCTTCTCTGTATATTCTGGCATCTTTCTAGCTCCCTTCCTATTTTCTTTCATTATAGTATATTAACGCCTTATTTTCAATGCTTATTTGTGCTTAATAAACAATAGACAAAAACGCTATTGTATATGTGCCTAATATTTGTATAATATGTCTATTGTATTTGTGCCTAATATCATGTATTATAATAACTGTAAACGAGATACAGCAACAGCCACACAGGACAAACAACCGGACGCCCTGAACCACTCAAGCCAATGAGGACATAAGCAAGCGATCTGATTAATTGCAAAACCTGAGACAGTAAGAAATAAGGAGGAAACAAAATGGAAGAAAAAAGATTGTACAACTTAGCACATGACGCGTTGCTTATGAAGTGGGGAAGGGAGCATGATTTTTTAGAAAAGTACCCGGATAACCAAATATCAAAGATTAAAGAACGACAGCTCTGGAATGAGTTAATAGAACTTGAAGAAGAAATGATAGCAAAGAAATTTGCATAATTAAAAAGCCGGTGCAAACCTACCAAGCGAACACCGGCACCAATCAAAAAATATTAAGAAAGGTAAGCCCATTATATCAGGGCGGAAGGTAAAAATCAATGTTAAGAACAAACAGCAGAAAAGCAATGGAGAACATCAGAAAAGAGATCATGGACAACTACAAGGCGGCAAACGAGTATTATACATACGAAGGCAGAGAAGCAAAGACAGATTTTAACGAGATCTGTGCAGACATCCTGGAGACGTTCAGAGTTGAAAAGTTAGAACACGACTGTTATTACATCGCAGGAAGAGCAAGTAAAAGCGAAATGTTCATGGACTGGATGCAGGGACTTCCAACAGCGTTCCCGGTTGCTGATGATATTTTTCTCAGATCAGCGATCGACTTTCTTGGAAATATCCTTGAAGAGACAGAGGAAGAAAAGGCAAGATACACAGAGGACAAAGCCGAGAAATTAGCTTGTAACCTTCTTTACAGAGAACTTGAGAAAGGCGCACGCAAATAGATAGAACAGCCGGGGAGCAATCCCCGGAAGTCTTGAGCAGATCAGGAGGGTAAACATGATAAAGATAGATATGTGGTATGAATATAAGCCGGAAGAAGTGACCGGAATTAATTGGAGTTTTTACGGTTACGACGTTGTATATCGTGGCAACCTTTACAAGAACGGGAAAACGATCGGAGACTTTACAGCGGACACAATGCAGGAAGTACAAGAAGCATTCCCGCAGTTATCGGAATCGATCAACAAGGCATTAAACTAGAAAGGACTTGAAACCATGAGAAAGGTAATTGACGTTATTATTTTAGCTCTATTAATTGCGGCGATCAGTTCAGCCGCCACCCGTGTATACATGATAAGAACCGCGACACCGTCAACGCCTTGTTCTATCGCATGGAATGACGAAGTGCATGACTACAGATAACAACCGCCCGCCACGGAGGAACGAAGGCAGAAAGGGAAAGGATATGGAGAAATGGCGCGTTAATTGGTGCGGTAATTATTCGGAATTTTCCGCAATTTTCGACACGAAAGAAGAAGCGAAAAAATTCTACAATTCATTAATCACAAGAAACAAAAAAATTTATAGCGTATATATAGCCGGATAAGTTCCGGCTTTTTTAGAAGGGAGATAGAACAAAATGAAAAATAGAGATATCGCGGAAATGATTTTTACCGCTTTAAGTGATGGATACGACAACGAAGAAGAACGCCCGGAGACGGTCGCAGAGCTTGCCGCAGAACTTGACAAGTTGGAAGAAGGCGCAACGCTCAAAGCTGCATTAATTGCACTCTGTGAACGTGTCGAAGATTTACAGAGCTAGGAAGGGAGGCGGCGCACATGGTAAGAAATACGGAAGGCGGGAAGATCGCATTTTATCAGGCGTGGACAGATGACAATCTATTGATTTTTGAGTACTGCGGAAGGGTTCAGGCGTTCCGAGTTATTCCAGATGGCAAATATATAATAGCCATTGAAGGCGGAACGATCCGAGCCGATCACGGCGCGAAAGGGTTAATTGAAACACTGGAAGCAATGCCAGCCGCAGACCTTGAAAAGATCATAAAAAGAATATTTTAAAACACAAGCCCGGAAGCCCTCCGGGCTATTCGTGCACCCGTTCAGGTGTTGCGCCGGTTCGATCCCGGCGGCGGGTTTCTCTGTACATTGACAATTAAACATGCTAATATGTTAATATATAACGCCATTATTTGGGCTTTCAAGGCGTTTCATTGTCGTAGCCTAACAACCTAGCACCGACTGAACAAAAGACAGCAGAACGAGCACAACCGCGCCCATATGCAAACCATAGCACGCCCACAGACCGACCGCAGACAGTCAAACGGGTAAATTATAGAATAACCATGTAAAAGCCATAGAAATGGCAAATAGAACGCCACAAGGCAGAACCACGACCCGGAGATATTACGCAAGAAAGAACCGCCCGCAGATCATAGCAGGACGGCAACAGCTGCACCGGACCAGTAGAGTCACGCTAACACGGACGGAAGAACCAACCGCGGGACCAGTAGAGCGGATCAGCTGCGGGAAAGTTATTCACACGACAAAATCCCAATAAAAAAGGACGCCGAAACCAACTAAAATTTCGACATCCAGATTTTAGCCCTCTTGAAAAAAGTACCGGTCTCTTTTTTGGGGCGAATTTTTCTAGATTCGGAAAAACGCTCTAAAAACGCGCCACTTTCCAGGCTTTCAAAAAAATTTTAATTTCTTCCAGTGCTTCCGAATCCACCTCTACTAATTTCTTTCAAACATGTTACAGCTTTGAACCATAGTTTCGGTTGATTTCTTATGACTCTGAACTGACAAATCCTGTCATCTTTGCGAATCACTGTATCACGAATCGCATAAGCCATGAATCCCCACTGGTCATCATTCCCATTGTAACTGTTGTCAATGATTCCCATACTGTTTGCACTAATGATACCAAACCGTCTAGGCGTTGATGATCTAGGCAGCACCCATGCTTCATAACCATCTGGAAGAATCATGCCGACTCCAAGCGGAATCAATCTCAGCTCACCTTTTTTCATTGCCACATCTTCTGCCGCTCTCAGGTCAATCCAGTCTCCATTTGTTACTCTGAAAATTTTTCTCACCTTGTCACCCATGCTATTCGCAAAATACTTAATACTAATTTCCATTGTAAAAATCCTCTATCTTTCTTTCTAGGTTTATCCCGACTCTAAACATTCATTCTTCAACGCTTTCAGAAAGCAACTCACTTGATTTCCGAATCAGTTCACAAGCCTGATATGCAGGACGATGAAAATTCTCACTTGCCTTTTTATCTGTTGGCAGCTCAGCTAATCCACCGTAATGTCTCTGAGAATCAGCGTTAATCTCCGCCTGACTTCTTCTTGTTTCTGTACTTCTTTTCACTGTTCATCACTCCAATCCAATCTCTGCCCGCAACCGCTACAATATTTTCCATAAGGCTTGTCTATTCCTCTAACTGAAACCCTATCCTAATCTTCTCCACTTACAATGTCTTGTGTACATCCAAATCACTTGTCCTCTTTCTTCGTGGACAACTAAAATATCACCTATATGTCTCTTTCTCCGTCTTCTGTTGCTCCACGCGCATTCCGGAAAATTATTCTTCCTCGGTCTGTATCTTCCGAAAGCTCCATGATGCCACACGTTAATTTTTTTATCATCCATCATAATCTTCTCCTAAAACCACGCCCAAAGAAACGCAAGCGCAATCACAATTGCATGAAAGCATTTCCATAATACCCACGCAAGTTCACTTTTTTCGTTCCGTCGATTATTAATCAGCCACATCCATATTGCACTATAACCGATAATCCCAACCACAATGCTTGCGATTCTTAACCCCAGCTTAATCTGTTCCATGCACATTCTCCTTTTCTAACAGTTCAGGATTGTCAAATACGTTGCCGACAACTTCCATCTCATTTAACTTGATGTACGTGTCCGTAAGTGGCATCGAATAACAGAACGGCTCGCATTTACTTAATTCATCCGTTGGAATCACTTCATAATGCCATCCAATTACACTGTCTATTACTTCTTCACTTTCCACTTCTATGACGTTAAACTCTCCGAATACTGCTTTTACAAGATCATCCGGATTACCATGACACATCAAAATGTCGTTTTCCCATATTTCCTCGCCTTTTAAATCAGTCAAATTCGCATATAGGCAAATCGTATTTTCATCAATCAGAAATTCACCCTCAAGACTTTTATCGTAGATATAATTCTCGTCACTAAGATAGCCATGCGCCCATGTTCCATTAAGATGTTCGTTACTATCCATTGTATGAATATGTTTCGCTCTAAAAAGTATTTCTCTATTCATAACTGTCAACCACCTCTAACTCTTAAACCCAAAATTCCATGTGCAGATATTTCCCCCGATACTCTGTTTCCCAATAATAATGACCGTGATAATCATCCTCACAAGATCCAGTCCATTGTTCGCACCATTCTCTGCATCCGTTATCCCCTTGCTCATCACCAGTGTGATGATTTGTAATATCCGCACAGTCTGAACACATTCCATCCATATCAAGATTTTCTTTGCACCATGTTTCTATTTCTTCATTGAGTTTATTTCTCTGCTCAATCTTGTCTACTATTTCTTTTGGGACTTTACTCATAACTGTCAACCACCTCTAACTTCTTCAGATCCTCGATAAGCCACGGTTCGTCATCTTCCCATTTGACCATTGGGAAGTCGATGTTGAGTTTTTGCAATGATTTAATCGCACCGAAATCAATCACCCATCCATCTTCACGTTTTTCAGCACTATTTTGGTATGCTATCAAATTATCGCTTTTACTTCTCACAATGTATTTGAGTTCTTCGCCAAGATACTCTAAAAACACTCTATCCTTTTTGTCTATTACTGGCTTTTCTATGTACTCGGATTCTGCCCACTCTCTTCTTGGCTTATCACAATCTTTGTTGTCATTAAACAAACAATTACTACACGAAATATAATCGCACGAATCAACTTTTCCTGTACGCTTATCAACAGCAATATCATTACCGTCGCAAGCAAGCTCCACAATCTTTTTTGAATATTTTTCTTTATTTTTCATCCTTATCGCTCCTATTCTTATCGCACTCATCACAATCACCATTCGCAGCTCCGAAGCAACCGTAACAAGCATTTGTCTGCTCTTTATTTTTCATCTCTTTTATTCTCCATCAAACACAATTACGCTTTCTCTAATTTCTGTTCTAATATTTTCATGCAGCTCATTTAAATCCCATCCGTCAGCGTATGTAAACAACATATCTTCACCATCTTCCGTGAATGGTAAACCTTGCGCCACCCAAAACTTTGTACAGCTATCAAAACCAGTATCTTTGAAAATCTCGCAGTTATACAATTCTTCTAATTGCTTTTTGGAGTATTTATTTTTCATCTACTACACCTCGCTTAACAATTTTAATGGCTTCAATAAACGCTTCATATCTTCCATGACTCACTCCATCGTTGTATTGGGCATCTGCATCTCCACCTCCTAGTTCATCACACATATCAGGTCTGCGGAGTTCTACTTCTCGAAGATTTTCAAATTCTTCAATGACTTTCTCCGCATCAAACACTGTCGGCTGTTCTACAATCGTCTCTATAAAATGCCTATGTTCCGAAACATGACAAAGCGCAGCGTTCCCGTTTCTATGCGTGTTATTTAGCATACTCGCTTCCACACATTTCAGAAGCTTATCTGCATCAATCGGTCTCATCAATCTCACTCCTTATATGGCTCTGGTAACGGCAACCAGGCAACCACCTTATACATCATCGTTCCTGCGCTCCCATTCTTGTATCTATCCCACCCAAGAAAACCATGTTTGATATCGTTCCAATGACCTCCATCTGGAAATACTAGATAGTTTGCAATGCTCATCAGTGTTTCCGGTATTCCTTCAGTTTTTTTCAGGGTTACCAGACAGTTTTTTTCGTCTTTCGGCAACCTCTCACTCACTGGAATCCACTTCTGACTTTGCAGCGCAATAGCAATTTTCGCAAGTTCGATAGCATCAAGCCATTCTCCACATTTTTCTTTTTCCTCAAACTCAGCTAACTTCTCAATAGCTTCTGACAGCTTGTTCTTGTCCTTAATAACTGCTTTACCGCAGTGGTATGTTGTTAGTCTCTCTTTCATTCCCTCACCTCTTCCAGTAAGCCATTCACAACCAATTCGCACTCAATCTCGGTTGCTGTCCGCTTGTCGCTGAATTTACAGTTTGGATTCTTGTGTATCCTTGCATCTTTGATAGGCCATTCAGATTCCGTAAAATGCTTACTGTCCACAAACATCACTCTGTGTCCGTTCTTCACGCAGAGATAGTAACTCTCTGCGCTTTTTGGAAGTCCTCGGCAAGGCTTGAATCCGAATCTCACAAACTCACTTGCCTTTACCTTTGGTCTTAATCCCACGATATCTCACTCCTTTTTCATACTTTGTACATTCCGATGGATCACAACCACGTTCATGGTCAGTGATTAAAATATAGTCGCAGCCTTTTCTTGCATCAGATGCTCTGTATTTACACGTCATGCAAAGATGTCTGTCTCCGTTGAAGCTATGTACTTCTCTTTCTTTCCTTCTAATTTGACCGGCGTATATGCTAATAGTGCTATAGGAAAGTCCAGTTTCTTCTGAAATCTGCTTATATGTCTTTCCCTCTTTCATCATCTTTTTGATGATCGCTTTCTTTTCGCTTGGCTCTTTCATTTCTCCATAACCTTTCAAATCTCTTCATCTGCTGGAAATTGGAACACATACTTTTCAGCAATTTGATTTACAGCATTTCCGGTTAATGAAATTGACACTTTTGCTAAATTCTCATCTGTTTTTGGAATTACCAGCTTATTAAATTCGCACTGTGAATATTGCTCTCTGCACATCTCCATAGCCTTCATTGCTTTTTCTTTGGTGGAATATTTCGCCATTATAATAAAATCGTTATTTCCCAAGTCATTTAACGAATATGCAATTACTTTTTCATCGAGAAAAACGTGAATCGTTGTTTCCTCGTAAGGAATATCAAACTCTTTGTCCTGACTAATGATTCTCATAACTAACTCCACCTTTCGTATTCCATGCGCACATGTCGCAATCCTCAGGACATACATTTGCCTTTATTGCTCTCTTGCACATCTCTATTTTCAATTTCCTATCATCCTCAATGTCCTTGATAAAACCGAGTTTCCTCAAGATTTTATGAATCAGTGATTCTTTTCGCACTTTATTTCCCTCTTTCTTCTTGCCATGACCATGTGCTTTCCGCTTTTCTGCAATCCACCATAAATCGAATCACATATTGCTGATATCCCAATGTTTCTCGACAGACTCTCAAAATAAATTGTATCCGTCTTTTCCCACGTCCTTGTTGGTGCGTGGTAAAATCTTCCGTCTGCTGTCTCTACCATCGTCTGTTCCTCACATGCCGTAGGTGTGTAGAATTTCACACATATACCTCGTACACCTGATTCGTAACATCTGATTTTGTCACCGATATCAAACCTTCTCATTTTTCTCTTCCTCTGTGATACTTCACTTTATTGTTTTTGATTGCATCCCATACAATCCTTTTAAATTCTTCATCTGTAATCGCTATTACTTTCCCATGTTCCAATCTTCTTTCTTCAACAAGATATATAGCGTTGCTCACCTTGTCCAAATCAAGTATTGCGATATCTTCCGGATGCATAAACAAAATACGTTTATTTGACAGCTCTATTTTTAGCATGGCTTCTTCAAGCTCTCTTATAAATTCTTTACCATTCATCTTTTCTTTCCTTTTTAACCAACAGTTATAATCGCCGGATTTACAACACCGTCACCGTCATATTCATATTCCTTGTTGTGCCACTTTCTTAGAAATTCTCCGTATTCCCAACATTGAGAAAGAATGCTGACAGCTGCTCCATACATAAATCCTGTGATTCCCTCTTTATCCGCTTCATAGCTCAGCTGCTTTGCATTATCAACAATAACTTTCATTTCATCATCTTCTGATGCTTCTATCTTCTCTTCCATCATTCCTGCCCATCTTTCAGCATATGTAAAACACGCTCTGCCATATGGATCACTGTTTTTTTCATACCAGTCTTTATATTCCTGTTCTTTACCTTTTACAATTTTCATCTTCATTCTCCTTCACATAATCCGGGCATTCTACCGCATATTCGTAGCTGTCTATATCATCGCACTGAATATTGCATTGGTCTTTTATCTGACATTCCAGACAACACGCATTCTGTCCATACAAGCAATAATTCTTGCATCCCATTTACTGTTCCTCTTTCCATTTCTTCATCAGTCCTCATAATTCATTACAATTGTAATTACTTTTACCAACACTTTTTGAATCTGATCGTAAATGTGATGGTCATCACCGCCGAAGTGAGAATACAGCTTTGCATCTTCTTTTCCTCTGTCATAGCAATCTTCCATAAACTCAAAGCAGTAAATATCATCTTCCTCAATGATTTCTCCGTTCTCTCTCCACTCATAAAGAATACGTCCTTCTACCATTTCGTTTACGATATCGTCAGAACACTTTCCACCGTTCAGACACTTGACGCAGCAATCAATATATCCTAACTTGTCACAATATCTATATTCTTCTGCTGTTTCAGCTGTATAGTCATTGAATGACTCTTTTATCTGCTCTTCAAAATCTTCCGGAAGATCGAAAATATCTACTTCAATGTCTCTCGGCAATTTAACCGTATATTTTCTCATAATTCGTTCCTTTCTCCTTAAAAATGCGTAAAAAAATACCAACCACCGAATAATTGATGGTTGGTAAACATTTTATTTTCTTATTTTCTTTATTAACTGTTTTAGTAATATAACAGCGCTGTATATAATTATTATTCCCGTTATTGCTAGCCCTATATACATAATATAAGTCTTAAGTTGAAAATTCTTCGTACATATTGCCATGAATATAACAAAAATCATTTCAATTACAACAAGTCCAACTGAGAATCCAATGTTATATAATATATTGAATTTTGTTTCTTCTTTGTTATTTGAGCTTTTATTTACACCATTAATAAAATTCATAGCAATAACAGCTATCAAATTGGGAATCAATGCGACAAATGAAATAGAAAATGATAAAATCAATAATTTTATAATATCAATCTCCAAATACATATTCCTATTCCAAACAAAAATCAAAACATTTCCTGGCACAATAAATCCTAATATAACTGTCAACACATAACCAACTTTTGTTGTTAAAAACTCAATCAATCTATCCATGATTTCTCCTTTTTGATATGTTCAATACGGAAATTATACCACTCCAACCATCAATATTCAATTGTCAAGGTACTGTTATTTATTCCAAGTCAATAACTGACACGCTATCGTGCAATCTTCCATGACTTCTGTATTAATGTTTCCTCTGTTTGGTTCTAATTCATCTAGGAATACGCCTTTGATACAAGTCCTATTGAACCGTCTTTCTTGCTCTGCTCTTCTAGCAAAAACATCTGGGAAATCTACTCGAATTTTGTTCCAATATCCCATACCGCCCTTAACGCAGCCGATACAGTTATTATTCGGATACCCCATGTCATACATAACAGGTCTTTTAAGTCCTAACTTCCTTGCGATACCGTGAGCCACTTCTTTCGTGAGTCCGTTTTCAATGAGTGGAAACTCGTGATCGTAGTCACTTAATGCCTTACACACTCTGTCAGCACGATTCTGTTCGTCAACATCGTATCCCCACACATAAGTGTGATGGTCAGGGTTTTCTCTTTCCCATTTTTTCCTAACTTCTTTTTTGAGATATCTTGTGCACGGAGCACCAAAAGGAGTGTTCATCGTGTGAGTAAAATTCATTACATCTTCTACTGACGAAAACCTATCCGATTGTAAGATTGTAATTTTTCTACCCAATATCCTTTCGCAATCGTGCAAAAATCTCAAAGAATCAGGATGCTGATCCGGTACATGAGTATAAATAATCTCGTCTACATCCTTTGCTAAATAACACGCTACAAAACTGCTTATTCCTGTTGAAAACCAACATACTTTCATAACACCACGCTACAAATCCATGTATCGTGGATAGATTAACAATCGGCTTGGATGCATTATTAAGTGCTTATTTAGGCACAGCCACTCCGTCAATCTTTATGTATCAATTCACCATACTAATCTTGATACAACCTCGGTTTACCGAGGATTCGTTATTCCTTTCTTTCTCTTAATCTAACCATTTTCTACTTCCATAAAATCCGATAACTGCATCTGTCCAAAAACATTCCTCTTCTGAATCCACCAATCCCAGCAAACCAGTCTATGATTTTCATTTTGGCATCACCTCCGGGAAATCACTTAAACTCATTTGCGCTGTATGTTCTTCCAATCTTTTCTTGGAAAGTTCATAATAGTGCTTATCCAATTCAAATCCAACATACTGCAGTCCGGCATCATGCGCTGTTATCAGACTGCTTGCGCTCCCAACGTGCGTGTCCAATAATTTCATTCCTCTTTCTGTGTATCTGTCAAACAACCATCTGTACAACATCACTGGCTTTTGAGTAGGGTGTATCCGCTTTTCATTCTTTTTCTTGTTTCCTTGCTGGATATGCCCTTCCTGTATGCTCTTTCCTTGGAACATTCCGTTCCACATATACCGAAATAGCCTCACGCTGTCATGGAAACTGCAGAATGCGATTTCGCAATCTGAAAAATCTGTATTGCCATTGCATTTATCCCATACAATCCTACCAGGAGGGAAATGATAGTCAAAATAGTTACATCCCCAAACGATCTGATTCTTGGAGACCCTAAACAATTCATCAAAATACGCTTTATCTGGAATTATCCATTCTGCAGATTTCTGATACACTCTTTGAACTCCAATCGGGCTTATGCGTCTCCCGTAAAATCCTCTTTTCTCCGGTCCGCTAAAATATGGCGGGTCTACAACGGCGATGTCGAAATATTTATCTGGAAATTCTTTCATGCCATCCATACAATCCATGTTGTAATATCCGAAATCTAACATTCCGTACCTCCGATAAAATCAAATATATCCATCTGTCCTTGTTGCTTCCATGTTTCCGTACAAATCCCACACATTCCCAGTGCATCCTTGTACTTCACACCGTTGTTCTCAAGATTCATACAAATCCCATAATGTTTCGGGTGTGTTACGGACATTCTCTGGAATCTGTTTGGCTCTTCTTCCAGGTGCGCTCCGAATCCACAGAACATACATCCTGTTCGTTGTTCTCCTGTTGTATAATAGTTACCCTGCTGATCTTGCTTAATATCTCCGTACACAGAGCATATTTCCACATCATTTTCGACCACGTATCTTAATACGTCCTGTCTGTCCCAAAATCCTAACGGCTGTGATTTAATTTTCTTCCCGTCATACACATTACAGCCTGTGCTTGCGTATAGATGTGCTCGCATGAATCCCTCATCCTGTGTTGTTCCGATATATGGTTTTCTGCCGGTGCGCTTTTCGTATTCTTTAAATGGTTTCTTCTTCATAATGTGACAGCACTTCTCAGATGTATCAAATTTTGCGTCCAACAGAAACTTCCATTTTTTTGCCAAAACTCCGAACTTTCCACGCTCGTCCCCATTCAGCAGATAGTTTCTATACCGATCTGATAAGTTCCCGTGTCGCAACTTATGTATTTTCAATGCCGTTTCTTTCGACACAAGCGGGAATCCGTATTGGTCAACGACCTGTTTAAATGTAATCCTCTTTCCATCCTTTTCTCTCGGATAGATTTCTTCAAACTCTCCAGGTGCTTTCCTTGCAAATCTCACGATTTCTGGAAATTCCAAACCTGTGTTAGAAAAGACGGCCGGGACATCATTTCCTAATATTTTTCGGATCATATGTAGTAGCACCGTGCTATCAAGTCCAGCAGAATAGCTTAAATACACTTGCCCATCCCAGTTGTAATGCCATTCTCTTATACGGGTTTCTGTAAGCCGTAGCTTTGTTTCATATGGCAGATATTTTCTTTGCGAGAACTGCCAGTCATTTAGTTTTAAGTCATCTTCTTGTATATACATCTTCTCGAAAGGAGCCGATATATCTTTGCCCGGCCGGAGCTCCAACTCCTTTCTGTAATTTACATACTTTCTAACAGTACGGTTTTAAGTTCCAAAGTACCATCCGCTTCTATCCATGCGACAGCCAAAAAATCATTGTCGTAGGCACACGAAGAAAAACCATCTTCAAATCCAACCTCGAACTGTATTCCTTTTTCTTCCAATGCAGATTTAATTTCTTCGTCCATTCCAAAATTGTTTCCATCTTCATCTTCACGGTATCTCGAATAGTATTCGTCACTTTCTCGATAATACTTTTCAATAATTTCTTCTATTAATTCTCTAATCATCACTTCACCTCATTTGCCACCTGGAATCCCATCCTTGCCACATTCCTAAGATTATCCTTAATCAGCGACTTATTCGGCTGTCTGTTGGAACACAACCATTGTCTGTCTCGGTCATCCTCCCAGTCTTTGGCATTCCATTCGTCCAAATACTCATACTCAGCTTTCGCCACCTGTAAGCACTGAATCATGTAATCTATCTTTTCTCCTGTGTTCATGACTACTCCTTTACCCAGCAGATGCTTTCAAATACTGTAAAAAACTTCCCAACATGTTTCTGACAATATTCTTTCAAAACTCTCTCTTTTGCATCCATCGGATTTTCTCTTTCAGTAAGTTCTTCTTCATACACACATTTTCTCCTAAAGCCTGTATCTTCAATCACACGAACAATACCTACTGATTCCGTCTCAATTGGCTTTTCCTCATGGTCTTTCTTCCACTGCTTGAGGATTTCAATTACTTCTTTTGGTTTATCTCTTCGGAAAAAATGACATGACATTTTCCCTCTTGCTTTACCAATAGGACATCCGTTATAGCATTTGTTTTCACAACAAATTTCACCTAAAATCCTAGTTGCTTCTTCTGCTGTCAGTTCGTCCTCTACTAATCCTTCAAACATTTCGTCTGTCCATTTCCAGATTCCTTTATCTTCCTCAATGCAGTAGCAAGTTAGGTATACTTCCGAAATTGCCACAACGCTACCTTTGTAGTCACTCATTTCGGATACAAACGTATAAGCTCCATAGCTTCCATTAATCTGCAAGTCACTCCTAACTCTTACCTTGTCTCCAACTTTGTATTTCATTGCTTACTTCCTTTCTCTTCCATCATCTTTCCAGTAGCTTCCAGCACATCTGCAACTATCTTTGATACAGTTTTCGTGTTTCCGTACTTCTCGCTTAAATCTCTTCCAGCTTCAATCAATTCTTCAAAACTTTCATCTGTACCGCTTCTTCCAGCAAACATTTTCATCAGCTCTTCGCATTCTTTCTTTAAATCTCCAAGTCCCGATAGTTCACTGAATGGAATCTCTGTTTCTGTTGTCGAATCAAATCCGTCACTCCAACCATACTCGATATTCAAATCATCGTTTTCGCCATAGATTCGTTTTGATCGCTCGTCATACATCACAAGAAAACCTTCTGTATTGATTCTTCCGAACAATCTGTTTTTCGGAACGGTAATTCTTCGATAAGTGTTACTTAGCTCTTTATCCTTGCTGTATCCAATAACAAGTGATGCCAAGTTTGAAATATCCCCTGCACCACTAACTTCATCAGTCTCATTACTGGAAAAGTTATTCTTCCTCTTGTGCGCTACCAGTAAAATTAAAATATTGAATTGCAATGCCATTCTTGCAAGTTTCTTCATGAAAAGACTCTGCTTCTCGTATTTGTCACTTCCCTTTTCAGCATCTAGGTCAATCGCAGTCATTAAGTTATCTATCAGGACAACATCAACCCCATACTGTAATACGGTCTGTTTTATGGTGTTGCAGATATCTTCTTTTTCATCGCTTTCAACCAATGTGCTGTCATAAATAAATGCTTTTCCACGATACCAAGAATCAATCAAGCTCTGATTCTGATTTGATATCTTCCTGGAGACATCTCCGAACCTATTCGTTGTCTCAATGATGTGCTGTGCTCCGGCAATCTGAAAATCAAGCCATGCTTTAAACAGATAGTTTGGAAGCTCTCCCGAATAAGCAAATATCTTGTGCCCATCTTCTATCGCCCTGCCAATAATCTGACTGGCGAACGTTGATTTTCCTTCTCCCGGCTTTCCAGTGATAAGCACTACTCCTCCGAAGGGAATACCGCCGTAAAGCAATCTGTTACAGTCATTTATCGTAGAATCCAGCTTTTTCAGACTGTATATATCTACACTTTCAACGTCAGCAAGCTCTTTGACACGTCTGACAGGCTCGAATTCGGCATTTTCTACCGCTAGGCGAACATACTCACACCCATGCTTAATCAAAAGCTCATTTGCGTCTTTACAGCCTTTGTAATCATCTTCTCTAACATGCTTAATCTTTTCCGGAAATCTGCTCTTCAATTCTTTTAGTAAGGTCATTTCGCCTTTTTCGAAATCTCCGAACACGACAATCTCTTTAAATTTGTTTACCCAATCGAAACAATATGGAATCCAAGTAAATCCCTTTGCTCCGTTCGGAACGCTTACAGCATTATCAATTCCGGCAGTAGCTACGGAAAGGCTATCTAACTGCCCCTCCGTAATTACAAGTCTTGAGAAGTCCTTGCACTGTTTCATTCCAAACAGAATCGGCTTACAATTCGTTTCACACCACTCTTTATTCTTGTCCGTTTCCTTGTTGAAGTCTGTCTTGCGGTACTTCACGAATTGCATCTTGCCTTTATCGTCATAGAATGGGAATACAAGAATATTGTCATTATCTTTCTGAGTGGTAATCTCATATTCTCTTGCAATATCTTCAGGAATCTTTCTTGATTCCAAATACTTGACTGCCGGTTCTTTGGGGATTACTGGCTTTTCAGGTGTCTTAAGTTTTCTGTATTGCTTTCTAGGCCTGTAATACTCCATGACTTGCGTTCCGAGATTAAAATCAAAATCTCTTGAAAGCGTTATCATGTTTCCAGCAGCACCGCACCCAGCTCTCATGCATTTGAATTGACCTGTTTTCAGATTGATAGAAAATGTATCTTTATCTTTTCTCGAACCACTTCCGCCATGACAGTACGGACAATAGCGGACAAACTTCAATTCATCTCCATGCTGTCTTACTGGTTCACCTACGTGTCTTGCGAAATCATAGGCATCTTCTTGTTTGAACTGATAAAACATTTATACTCCACTCTCCTGAATCACTTTCAGCCAATCCGGATGCTCCCTAAGGACTCCATAGTCAAGTCCCTGACCATCGTAGATTGCTCCGGCATCCTCAAGCATTTTTCTAAATGATGGTTCCAGGCAAGCGAAGCGATCATTACTATCTGGTTTCTCTTTCTGTTTGGCTGTTGGTTTTGGATTCTTTGGAAGTCTGCTCAACTTATCCCATATCACACCTTGATATCCGCAAGCCATGCATTCATCAACCACTGTACGCAATGCATCGATTCCGTAATCACGATAAGCCGATACAAATTGTGTTATTGCTTTCTTCAAACCCATTTCCGTGAGATGATGTGTTGACTTAGGCTTCTTTTCATCCTTGTATGTCATCCATTCTCTTAAGCAATTCAGCAAATCATTGTCTGATAGTACAACTTCGCTTTTCGGATGAATTCCGTTATCAAGCAAATATTCCAAGTTAGCAAGATTAGAACTTCTTCCAAAAGAGTGTTCCTCTCCGATAGGAGACTCTATACTCTTATCTATACTATTCTTTTCTTCTCTATTCTTATCTATTCTATACTGGGTATCCGACTGGTCTACCACTGGTATACCAAGTGGTAAATCGTCATCAGATTCCGCAGCATTTCTAAGGGAATATCTACCATTCGGCTGTACTGTTAGGTGAGCTTTCTCTTCCTGATAAATTGTTTCCGTGTATCTGTCTTTCCTCAAATAATTATTGATTCTCCAATGCTTGATTACGCATATCCCGTCCGGAAACTGGATAACAAATGATTTTGCAACAAGCAGATCATAGTCATTCTGATTCGCTCCGATAATCTTCATTACTTTCTTTGCATTATTGAGGAATCCATCATCGTCAGCTCTCATGGATAGATGGAAATATAATGCTTGAGTGGATAGTGGCATTTCTAAGAAAGCATCTGAATCAATAATCTGTTTGGAAAACATTCTTTTTTCTGCCATCTAAACACCTTCTCCCTGTAATAACTTCAACACCATTTCACCCTGATCTCGATTGTGACAGAACACAAATTCAACGCCATATTTCTTCTGCATAGTCATGCAAGCTTTCATAAGCGTTTCGCCTTTAGTTGCTGTAGGATACCTCTGTGTACGCCTGTATATTGGATTTCCACTCTTGTAATGACCAATCACATCATTTGTACGCTTCATCACAAAAAGTCTCGGATTTTTCCATTTATGAAGCTCTTCCAATGTTCGGATTGTCGGATTGTATATATCTTTCGTTCCATTAATCAGTCCACCGACATTCTGTACCAATACATACAGCTTAATTCCATTGTTCTGCGCTAAGATACATTCATCACGGAATCTTTCGTGTTGCTTACCGCATACATTTCCAACAAGCTCCTGAATATCTTTTTTGGTGTCTACCGTTACGTTGTATGTTCCGAGAAAATCCATTTTCTTCACTGGAATCCCTCGCTGCTCCTTCCGGAAGATTACATTCATCACTTTGTCATTCGCTAAAATATAATCACCGGTCGGCAAAGGAGCTTCTATCACTTCTATCCCAAGCTTCGTCCAATAGCGTTCTTTTTCAGCGTGCTTACCGTCCTGCTGCCCCTTATCACTAATCAGTATCACTGGAATCACCTCTCTTGTATGTTCGTTCGCTTTCTAAATAGTCCTCTTGCTTCTCCTGACGCTGTATCGCACCTTTTAATCGCTTCAACGTACTTTTGTTGTTCTCCGAGTTGATAAACTCATAGACAAGCTCGTAGAGATCGCAGATATCTTTATATTTACGTCTTTCCAGTCTCTCATGGTGATACTCTGTAGCCAGTCTGTTTCGCTCATTTCTGTTGTTGGCAAATTCAAACTTATGCGCCCAGTAGATATGTCTTTTCATTGAATCAAATTTGCCTACTTTTTTCTTCGCTGATTCGTAGGATTCCTTTGTATCCTCAAGGAATTGAATAAAACTTTTTAATTTCTCAGACGGTCTTGTTTCCGTTTCCAATCAATCCTTCCTCCTTTCTTCTTAAATACCGCAAATGGTCATATTCCTTACGTGATAATCTTCTAGGACACCACTGCGGAGATAATGTTACTTTTTGCATTACTAAGTGCATTTCAACTATGCACAATCTTTTAAAATCCGTACCTTTATCATTCTTTACAAGCACACAATGCTTGCATTCATTACAACGTGGCTGATATTCTCGAACCTTCGCCCGGTAATCCCTCTGCTTTTGTCTGTAATATTCCGGGTTTGCTTTATACCGTCTACGCTTAAGGAGGGCTTGAATCCCTCCATCCATGATGCAATCATCGTATGTGCAATTGAGACAGTCAGGATACGGACAATCCTTTGTTTCTCGCATTTTCTCTATCTCGTATCCTTTGCAAATACTTTTCATAACTGATGCCATCCACCATATTCACATCCACGACTTCTCCACCGACCACTCTCCCGTAAACACAATCAGGATATGGACAATGGAAACAATCTGGATGTACACATTTCTCAGGCTTCTTGTATGGCATATGCCATCACTCCTTAGTTAAACGGTAACTCCTTATCGATACCATCTGGGATATTCATGAAATCATCTGAACTAGGAACAGAGCCGCTTGCGTTATTCTGATTCTGCTGGCTTGCAGCTTTACTTTCAGCAAATTCCTGATCTTCCACTACAACGTCTGTTGTATATACCTTCTGTCCATCTTTGTTCGTATAGCTTCCTGTCTGAATGCGACCAGTAATAACAATTTTGATACCCTGCCGGAAATATTTTTCTGCGAATTCAGCACTTTTACCGAACGCTACACAGTTGATGAAATCTGCGGTCGGCTCTCCATCTTTCTTAAATCTTCTATCTACGGCCAGTGTATACCTTGCCACGGTTTTACTATTTTCTCCTGTTGTATATTTAATTTCAGGGTCTCTAACCAAGCGGCCCATCAAAATAATTTTATTCATTAATTTCTTCCTCCTTATACGGAACTCTATATTTTTCTTTCGTTTTCGCCTTGTCGTCTATGTAAACATCTGCAAAAATTTTTCTACAATCATTCCCGTGCCATTTAATCATCTCTTGGATATTTTCATTCACTGCATCAAACTCTAGGCCGTATCCTCTACACCATTCAACGGCATCTTTCAAGCGTTCTCCGCATCTGCATGTCCAAAGAATGATTTTATTTCCCTGTTTTCTGCGCTTAATCAAATGATTAATTAACGCCATGTTTGGAGAGCCAATTCCAGGAAATACGCTTTCGCACAATGTTCCATCAAAATCGACTGCATATATCACATATTTTCTTCCCATGTTTCCTCCTAAAACGGTTCCAGTTTAAATTCTTTCTCCTCGCCTTTTTCAGCAACCCAAATATCAACATCTGCATCAACTTGACTTCGTATCTCGTCTCTGAACCGCTGTGGATTGCCATTGTAGGCACTTAAATGTACCAAGCCTATACTTCTTAGGCTATCGGTATTAATGCTCTGTACAAGCCTTTTACACGTTTGTAGCTCCATGTGAGTTTCTAACACGCGTCTGTTTTTCACTCCATCATCTTCCAATGTGATGTAATCCATAGAGTAGTTGCATTCAATCAGTCCGTAATTGATATTCATTTTTGAGAAATCATATGGACAATATTCTGCATCTGTGATGAATAAAACACGTCCTTCTGCCGCATCAATCAACCAACCGTCACAATCTGTCTCTCCATGTGGTACACGGAACGGAATCACTGAGAAACTTCCTAGTTTCTTCCTGTTCATTCGTTTTATGCCCTCAATCTTTTCACCGTAAATCAGCTCAATATTTGATTGCACTTCGTCCGAACCGTAAACCTTGACACCATATTGCATGTATTGTTTGATGTATTTTGCATGATCGCCATGCTCGTGAGATAACAAGCAACCAACCACTTTTGAAGTCTGATAATCAATCGTTTTCAGCATTTCTTTTGCTGGCACACCGCACTCCAGAAGAAGAATTTCTTCCCCGGAGATAAGTACGTAATTGTTACCTTTACTTCCAGTGGCAGTAGTTTTCACTAGCATGAAACCACCTCCCTACTCACCGAAAAATTCCTTCCTAACATCGACCACTTCATACCTTGTGGCTTTCATCCTGAATGGCTTCTTATCGCCTTTACAAATAAATTGCCGACATATCTCAGGCCTTACTGGATAGATTCTGCATTTCTCTTTCAGCTTTGAATCGTCCATGAACGGACAAGTCAGGTCATAAGCCTCTTTAGATACTGGGAACAAGTGTCTGTAAGGCTTGATATCGTGAGCTTTGATGTACTGCTTAATCGTAATAATTTCTTTACTGGATAAAGGTAGACATCTTGAGCAACACGCCCCACACTGGCTACATTTTCCATCAATAGTCATGTCATAAGTGCCATTTTTCATATCCTCAATGGCATCACTTAACCACTTTGTTTGAGCTATCATTCTTTTACAATCTCCACTTCATATCCAAGTTCTTTGCAGATTTCAGAGACGGTCATTTTTCGTTTCTCATCTCTCGTCCAAATACAGTTACGTTTGTTTTTCAGCATTATTTCAAAACTAGCTAATATTGGACGAAAAACCTTCACAACATCAAGGGAAGAATCATTAGGCCATGTCATATCGCTTTTATGAGCATGTTTGGAATTAAACGTTATGTAGCAATGCTCTCCGATACCATTCAATTTTCCATCTTGATTAATAACAAGGTATTTATCACCATTTCTTAGCTCCACGACCATACCAGTTTTTAAATCTTTTAATTCCATGTCTTTACTCCTTTGCAAACTCTGGTGTTTCCATTTCAACAGCTTCAGATTCAGCCACTACAGTTTCATCTTCGATTGCAAACTCTTCTGAATTTTCGTTCTCAGCAATTTCTTCCTGTGATGCCTTATACGTTTCATCAAGCTGCAATAATGAACTGGATGCCATGCTATTAAGATTCTTTGGAAATTTCTTAATTGCATTGTTACGCATTTTACGGACAATCATTGCTTCCGGTGTATCAAGCCACGCTGCGCTAATATACGGTTTAGCAACTTCACATTTCAGAATATCTTCCAGAGTCTCACACTCGCGTACCGCCGATAGAATTTCCTCTTTTTTCGCATTGATTTTTGCTTTTTCTTCTGCCGTAGCATCATATCTTGTGCGGTCTTTCCCTTTCGAATTTTTACCAGTTACAAATCCGAAAGTCTCATTTAACATATTATTTTTGATATGAGCAATCAGATTTGTTCTTACCGGTTCTCTTTCTGCAATCAGATATTCGATTGTTCCATCTTTGAGTTTCACTGGATATACAACTCTCACCGTCTTGTCTGACAGCCCTTTAGGAGTCCACTCCGCAGGCTCAATCTCAATACCTCTTCTGCGAGGATATGTGAAGTCATCACCCTCTTTTACAAGCCACACTGGATAAACAGTGTCTACGTTATTTCCAAACTGTCTGAGCAGCGCATCGTTCCCGTCACCTTCAACGCCCATCTCGACCATTTTTACCCACTGTCCGCCAACTTGTTTACTTCTGAGCTGGAAGAAAACCTCTCTCGGCATCGCATTAGCATTAAGTTTAAGGCTTGCACACTGAGCAACAACCTCTCTTAGATTAGAAGTATTAAGATTGTTCATGTCAGTCTTATCCGTATTCTGCACAAGCTGATAAATTGCTGACATCGCATTCATTGCACACTGTTTGGAATATTCATCGTACTGAACGCCATTCTGCTCAAAATCCCTTGAAACGAGTCCAGTGATCGTATTTGTCCACTGGCTCAAACCAGTGGTAAATTCTTGCTTTTTAGCAACTTCATTTTTCTCTGCCATTACTCTTCTCCTTTATTTAACCTCTCTGCACCATTCAGGAAAGATACTGAAAGTGCCGATAAGTCCTAACATACTGCTTTTGACAATTACTTCTTTCCCATCACAATCGTTAATCCATACGTTGGCAATATTGGGAAGCGCTCCCATGCTAGATAAATCCTCTCTGCAAAGCTCGGCATCAAAGACATATTTCTTACCATCTTCAAAAGTCTTACCTTTATCGAACATATTCATAAACGCTTTGAGCAATCCAGTAGGTTCAGATTTCTTAAATTCATTCTCTAAATGCTCGTCAATCACACTGTGAACTTCTTCACGCAATCCATCTCTTGGCTTATCGCTTGAAAGTATATCGAAAACCTTATCTCCATCTTCTTTTCCGAATTTCTCAACAAGTATTTTTCTCATACCTTTAGCAATTACGTTATAGTCATTCATCAAATCATTGAGTGTACCACTCATTTCAAGTGTTCCTGTTTCTTTACCTTCTACACGTCCAGTTTTAATCATCTTTTATCCCTCCATAACTTTCAGCTCTTTATCGTCAGTTACCGTTAAATAAATCATCTGAGCATCCATCTCAGGCACATTGAAGTCATTGATACTCTCCGCATTATCCACGAATATCGGACAGCTAACTCCGTACAGATTCGATAATGAATGGATAATGTCTAACCCAGCTACAATTCTGTGACCATTGTTCAGACTGGACAGTGGAACTCCATTCACCGTACATTCACAAGTTTCTTTCAATCCACCATTGATTTGTTCTGAGAACAGCTTGAATGAAACAATCTTGAACATTTCATTGATTTTCTCAGAGATCATGTTCATTTTTGTTCTGATGAAATCTTCCACAAGGTCAATCATCATTTCCTGATTAGCAATCTTCTGTCCGACTTCTTTCTGTTCAGCCTCAAGTTCTGCGATACGTTCCTTTACCTTGGAATTGTCTGCTGCCAAAATTTTTCCGGCAATCTCCGCAATTTCGTCTTTCAGAATTGATTTTTTAGCTTCAAGCTCAGCGTTATCGGAAACAACACTGGAAAGCTCTGCAATCTCTTTCTCAAGTGCCGAGATTTTCTCGTTAGTTGCCTTGTATTCAGCATTATTGGAGATGTCAGCAACTTTTGGAATCTTATCGAGCTTGCTCTTTTCTTCTCCGTAAACACGTTTTGCTTCTTCAATTTTCTGTTCATAAGTTTTTACCGCAGACTCGAATGTTCCCCATTTATCTTTAGCTTCATCCCTGAGCTTGGCAGCGTCACTTCCAGCTTTTGTAATGTCAGCTAACTTCTTTTCATGATCCGCTTCAAAATCAGCTTTACGCTTATTGTAATCGTCCTCATGAGCCTGTTTGCGTGCTTCATAATCAGCAATGTTCTTTTTCTTCACATCTTCCGGCAATTCCTGACCGCAAGTAGGGCACACAGTAGCACTGTCTGATAATGGCTCAAGTGGAACAAACTCTGGAAATTTCTTAGCTTTTTCAGCTTTCCAGTCATTAAGAAGTCTTTTTACATCATTCTCATGCGCATGATATTCACTCTGAACAGTTCTTCCATTGTCTCTTACTACCGATAATTCATACAGTAGATTCTCAAAAACTTCACGCTTCTTATCCACTTCTTCTCTGATCTGAGCAGAATCATCAAATAATTTCTGATTTGCTTTATTCTGAATTTCAGATAAGTGGAATTTCAGATTCATAATCTCTTCACGCTTACTGTTAATTTCTCCTGTCTTTCCGTTACCACCTGACAGATCAGCTTCAACTTTACTCAGTTCAGCTTCTTTAGCCGCCTTTTCTACTTCAAGTGCTCCGACATCAGCAATTACAAGTTGTTTTAATACTTCATCAATTCTTGCTGGAAGCTCAACCATGGTTTTATTAAGTAAGCTCTTGGCTTTTGTGTACTTCTTTAGAATGTCATCTGTACTGGCAATTCTTAATTCCGGAATCAGTGTTGCGTATCTTTCCCCGAACGTTCCGGCAATCTGTTCGTCAGTGAAATCTCCAACAAACTCCATAAGTGTTTCACGCTGTTTCTTCCAAGGAAGTGAGTTGAACGCTGCTGGGTTCGTAATCAGATTAAATACATCTTCGTCAACAATTTCAGAAATAAACTCTTTAAATTCCTTCTGTGACTTCGGATATCCGTTAATTTCAAACTCATTTTGGTTTCCCTGGAACTCTCTTGAGTCTGTACCTCTTTTCTTAACCCACTTCTGTTTCTGAACTTTTTTCAACTCAAACTCTTCATCATCTACAGAAATTCTTGCCTTAACGGAAATCTCAATGTTGTCAATCATCTTTCCGTCTGCATCAAGTGGTCTGATATCAAAATCAGAACTCCCAAGTGAATCCCTGTTAAACAGTAAGAATGTAAACGCATCAAAGATAGTTGTCTTTCCAGTAGCGTTTGCACCGCAGATTTTTGTCTTATCTGCGAAATCAATTGTTCTGCCGGTACACCCTTTAAAATTCTGAATGTCCATTGACAGTAATGTAATTCGTTTCATTGTCTCGTTATCTCCCTTTCATTTTTGTCGATAATAATTACTGCATTATCGGTCTTGCGAATCACATGAAGATAAACGTCATCTTCAAAGTAATTCATCCATTCCATAGGATTAAGTCCGACATATGCAAGTAGCTTCTTATTTTTCAATGTAAGTTTCTTCGGTTGCTTCATTTCTACTCCTATGCTATTATTAAGTTGGTTTTATAGCCGAGTGCCTGAAGGTTGCCGCCTTTGTTATGGCACTCTTTTTAATATCCGCATATCGCCCACACCGCTGTCATGAGTATTGGTATTGCTACCGCTATCACTCCTACAAGAAATGGTGTCAGGTCATTGTCAGATTCATCTTCTTTCATTACTGGAAGTTCTCTGCGGATATCAATTACTTCGAGTTTCTTTCTCTTGATATCAATTCCATCTAACACTTCCACACCTACTCCCTTGCTTTGCAAACCATCAGTGAAATGTTTAGCGACTCACGTTTAATAGCTGCATTCAGTTCTTCGATTGAATTGATTCCAAGTTCCTTAAGTCTTTCTTCAATCCGCTTTGCTTTCTCGTTCACGCTTAACACCTCATTCCTTTACAAATTTGTAACCGATCACTTTGATTCCTCTCGGAACACCATGCATTTCAATGAGTCTCAGCTTTTCCAAGCCATTCAGATAATATCTTGCTGTGCTAGTGCTTATATGGAAGTGATCCGCAATCTCTCTTACTGTTGGTGGATAGCCGACATCTGAAATGAAGCTGATAAGATATTCATAAACCTGTTCTTTCATTTCATTCACCCTACGCTTCCTATACTGGCAGGCGCATCTGAGCATTTTCAGCGTCAATTTCTTTCTGCAAGAACATTGGAAGTTTATATGATTCAATAATTCTGATAGCTAAATCACATTGGTTACGCTTGATAGCTTTATAGGTATTGACACCAAACTCTCTCCGGAGCTGTGCGTCAATGTCTCCGTAGACTTTGTGCATCAAACTCTTATTCTTATAAGCCGGAGCACTCTTGCCACCCATAAGCGGAACAACTTTCTGATTCTTCGCTCTTGTAATCTTCTGACATTCCAGCGCAAGTAAAGGCATATCCTTTTTAAACTCCTGCAAGTCATCATTGACTTTCTTAATCTTTTCTGTCAGCTCTACGTTTCCCTGAGCAAGCAACTGAATCTTCTGATCGGTTGTCATTGGCTTCTGATAAGCACCAGTCTTTCTGATTGCCGGAAGCACTTCTGAGGTAACCCAGTCTGTAAATCTTTCGGCAGATTCCTTTCTGCTTTGGAAAATCAATTTGTACATATTAGATTCATTCACAAAATTTGCATTCTGTTTTCTGCCTATGCTGTCGATGACCTCATTTGAAATGACCCCATCTTGATTCAGTCTTGTTTTCGCTTGGCTTACATTTGATATTTCCAATGCTTTGCAAATATCCGCCATGCAGAAAAACGGTTCATTATCAATAGTTACTGTTCGGATATCACCGAACTCTTCTGAATTAAAAATTTGTAATTCGTTCATCCTGTTTCCTTTCTGTGTTATAATGAATAAAAACATTTGCGAGGTACTTGTCATGTCCAAAGAAGAATTAATTATCCTTAAATACATCAATGAATATAAACAACTTCCAAAACAGCAGATTTATGAGCATTTCCAAAAGATTAATCTTATTAAGAAGATTTTCTTTCGTAACCGTTCTGCTGAAAGATTCTCTGACACTTCTATAGCTGGCTGTCTGTTCTACCTTGAAGTCAACCATGATTATATTCGTGCAAATAAAGATGAAACTTTATATACAATCACTGACGTTGGCGAGATTGAAGCCTACAGCTATGTCATTGAGCAGAAAGAAATATGGAAGAATCGTATTTATGGATTTCTCTTTGGTGTCGCAACCTCTGTTATCGCTTTATTCATTAAATGGATTGCTACGTGTCTATTGCCACTGATTGTCAAATGATATTGAATATCCATAGTATCAACATAGACGCTATCCAACCAATAATGAAGAACATCCAAAAGTCATTATCTTTTCTCATTTCCATTCATCTCCATACCAAGATCGACTTTCGCCGTCACTGGTTTGTGTAGAATGAATGGTACTCGTCTTGATTGCATTACACAGCGCATTCAACGCCATAATCTCGACTCCAAGCCTCTTCTCTACATCGTAATTACTGGATTCTCTAAGATTCTGAATGTCCTCATAAATCTGATCGCTTAACGTTTTGATTTTCTCGTTCATGCTATCTCCTTTCTACTCTTCCAGGAAATACTCAATCGGAACATCGAAGTATTTCGCAAGAATCATTAGCTTGTCCACCTTCGGTTTACTCTTTCCAGTTTTCCAGTCTGAAAAAACTGTTGGTGCAAGGCTTGTGTCTTTTGCAACTCTGTAAGCTGTGATACCTCTTTCGCTTATGAGCTGTTCAAACTTTTCGTACAATTTTAATCCTCCTTTCAATGCAATAAGAATTTTACGAAAATCCTTATTATATATTGCATTTATTAAGGAAATCCTTTATAATCTAATTGTCAGAAAGATTATAGAGAATACAAGAATTATATCCGTTAAGGTTTTCCTTAATCTGCTATTAGTATATTATGGTTTTATTTAATTGTCAAGCAGTTTTTAAGGTTTTCTTTAATATTCTCAGAAAGGAGAAAATATGTACGAAATATATCAGAAATTGCTTGATAGCCGTAATTTAAAAAATGCTGATATTTCAAGGGCAACGGGGATATCCAACATGACTCTTTCGGACTGGAAAAGAGGTAAATCAACTCCAAAACAAGATAAATTACAGAAGATAGCTGATTACTTTGGTGTATCAATCGAATATCTTATGACAGGTAAAGAGCCGACAATAGACTCTTCTACTCAAGGTTACTACATTGATGAAGAAACAGCTCGTACAGCACAGGAAATCTATAACAATGACAAGATTCTCTTTGATGTATACAACACCGTCGATAAAGAAAGACTGGTTGATTTTGCCAAGAAGCTCGCAGAACTACGTAAATTTGAAGAGGGTGATGAATGATTGTATTACAAAGGATATTACATAAATATAGTAATGCTTGATAAATCATATGGTATTCCGGGATGTGTCCGTCACAATTCGGATGATTCGTACACAATTTTTATAGATGCATCATTAAACTACGAAAAACAGCATGAAGTGTTCTTGCATGAAATGAGACATATTTTAGGTGATGATTTCAGTGAATCCGATGTGCAAATGATAGAAATGAAGAACCATATGCATGATTACTATATAGAAGTTTCAACAGAAATTTTCCCATATGTAAAGAATATGAGGATTATTGGAGCTACTTAAAGCATGGAATGGAAATGATAAAATGTTTAAAACTCTATTAGACAAATTAAAGCTCGAAAGCACAAGAGAAATGGAAAGTCAAAGCAATAGGAATGATTTTCAAGATGTTGAAGAGGGTATAAAAACTTGTCCGAATTGCGGAGATATGAATTATGATGATTATAATTTTTGCGTAAACTGCGGTTTTCCGTTAAAAGGGCATATTACCGTAGACCAATACAGAGCAAAGTTACAGAAGCAATCAAGAATTCAATCGAGCCGTTTTGATGAAAAATTTGCTCGCGATTGCGTTGCATATTGTGAATTTGATAAAACTCAAAACAACAAAACTCCGGGATTGGATGGAAATTTCAGATTTAATGATCGTAGATTCGATGATTATGCAGAGCAATTAACAAAATCAAATATTCCGGATGAGCTGCTGATAGAGACTAGCGAGAAAATTTCAAATACATATATGAATTTCGGCGTTTACATACGGATTCAAAAAGTAAAGGTAACCGAGCAATATGTAATATTTGAAATCATTCCAGATTCAAGTACTAAAGTTAAGAGCATTCTTAAACTGGAAAATGAGATTTCTCTAGCTTTAAAAACAGACGTAATCATCAATCCAATTTACCAGAAAGGGTTTATCGCACTTATAATTTCGACAAGATATTATGATGAAAGAGAATGAATCGGTATAACCGCCTAGTGCGATTATATAAATTACAACAGGTTTTAAAGAAAGAGGGGCACTTATGAAAACATGGAAATTAGTATCAGGAATTATATCAATTGTTTTGTTTGTAATTGTTGGTTTCCAATCTTGCGCTGTAGGAATTGGGAACACATTACAGGATAACGGCGAAGTTGGAGGATCTGCCGGAATAATCGTAGCGATCATGCTTCTTGTTGGAGGTATCGTATCCATCGCTACACGTAATGGCGGCAAAGGCGGTAATATTGCTCTCATCGTTCTGTTTGGACTTGGAGCGCTTTGCGGTTTCACTATGGGTGGAAGTTATTCAGATTTAAGTGTATGGGCTGGATGGTGCTTAATTTGCACAATTTTAGCAATCGTATCACTTGTGAAGAAACCTAAAAACAACTAATTAAGAAAGCAATTAAAACCTGTAAAATAAAAACCGCCCCTACGCCAATAGGAACGGTTTAGTTGAAACATACGCCAATATGTTTCAAAATAACACTCCGAAGAATGCCATTTATTACCAATAAATATTGTATCATCTTCGGAGCAGCCACGCAAGCGAAACAAACGTTCTCCGCTGGCTGTTATTTTTATACTCATTTTTAGGAAGGTTGGTACTATGTCAGAAGATAAAAGAATCGTAGCATTGTACGTTCGTGTGTCTACTGGATATCAGGTGGATAAAGACTCTCTCCCATTCCAGAAGAAAGAACTGAAAGCATATTGCGAACACGTACTGCACATTGATAAAAAACGTATCGAGATATTTGAAGATGCCGGAAAGTCGGGAAAGAATACCAAACGACCAGCGTTTGAACGAATGATGGAGAAAGTAAAGTTAGGGCAAGTCTCTCATGTGATCGTGTACAAAATTGATCGAATCTCACGAAACCTTGTGGACTTCTCTCTCATGTATGATGATTTCAAGTATAACAAAGTCACATTCATATCGCTGAACGAGCAATTTGATACCTCTAGCGCAATCGGAGAAGCTATCTTGAAGATTATCCTAGTGTTCGCAGAACTTGAGCGAAAATTAACCTCAGAGCGTGTCACGGATGTAATGATAGGCAGAGCGCAGAGCGGATTATGGAACGGAGCTAGGGTTCCATATGGTTGGGACTGGGATGATGAAAAGAAATGTCCAGTACATTCTAAGACAGAAGCAAAATATGTAAAACAGATGTACGAAGATTATCTCAATGGTGGCTCAAGCGTATCAATCGCCAAAAGCTATAATGCGAACAAGATTCCAACCAAGCGCGGCGGAGAATGGACTTCTAAGACAATTGCCGATGTAATTCGTAACCCAATGAATAAAGGTGACTACAGATATAATTACAGAGAGTCTGCCAGAGGGCGTAAAAAGCCTCAGGAAGAAGTTATTTATATCAAAGGTATATTTGAACCACTTGTGTCTATAAATGACTGGGAAAAGGCAAATAAGCTCATGGACGGGCGTGGATTAAAGATGAACTCAAGCGGACAGACAATCATGAATAAGCGATGCAATGTATTCACTGGTTTAATCTTTTGCGGAAAGTGCGGAGAACGATACAATGTTAGAAGCAAGGACAGTAGACAAGGAAGTGGATTCCGACCATCATCTTATGCGTGCGGGAAGAGATCACGAAAAGGAACTTGCGACAATCAAAATGTCAGTGATGTAGCGATAGCTCCTATCATAATCAATTACATAGCTGCTATGGTTGATATTACCAAGCATAAAAGACACATCAAGACAACGAAAGAACTTGAACAAATAATTCTCAAACGGATCAGCTTTTCTGATATCGTCGGAATTTCCGAAGATAGTTTGAAGGACACTTTGGATTTACTATATGGGAAGAATGGAACTCAACTATGGTCAGCAAACACAGTCAGCCAAGAAGATAAATCAGAGAACAAACAAAAGCTAACCGAACTACAGGCGAAACTTGAAAAAACAGAAAGAGCTATTGAGCGACTCAAGAAAGCATTTTTATTTGATGATGACGGACTTGACGAGAAGGAATTTCTCGAAATGAAATCAGCGTTGGAGATTGACCGAGTGAAGATTGAAAATGAAATAAAGGGAATGGAAACAGAATCAATTTCCGTAAATGTAAATCAAGTAGAGTTCATTAAAACAGCATCGCAGTATCTTCTCATGCACGAAATGAACAAAGATGAAATAATAAATTACAAAGAGCTTGCGATCGCAGACGAGGATTCCATTAAAAATCTTTTCAACTCAGTGCTCGACCATATAACCGTAATAGATAAGCATATCACTGAAATAGTATTCAAAAACGGACTCACGCATAAACTACTCTATAAATAACAAAAAGCCCTAGAAATCAACGTTTCCGGGGCTTTCTTCCTGTCTTTATCAATTCTGTGTTGCCAGTACCATCTGACAACCAAATGTCGTCACACACGCAGTTAATGGACGCCCCAGTTTCTCAGACATTTCAGCAACGTATTCTTTTGCTTTTTCCATAAAATAATACTGACGGGCAGGTTCTTCCAACGGTGCATTTTCCACCAGTTTTACATTTTCAATTATTTCTTTCATTCTCATTTCCTTTATACAAACTGATTGCAGGATGCATCATAAGCATAGTCAATCAGATCTAATTTATCTATAAGTTCTTTTTTATTCACTTCCATCTCTTTACATAACTGATCCAGTGATGGATAAAAATCTCTGAGCTTTGTATTTATGACGCTCAGAAGGATAACAGGATCCTGTGGTAAATTCTGTAACATGATCCTAGTTTCCTTTCTTGTTCATATATTTTTCGCCATACTTCTCACCAAGATTAACAATACTTCCATCTTTTTGTTCCATGTCAATATTGTTCAGCTGGCTTCTTAAGTTCACTCGGATAAGTTCCATATATTCTTTACGAAGAATCTTCTGTTCTTTCGCTTCTTCCGGAGTGAGTCCTTCCGCTTTTGATTTTTTATATAATTCATTGATACGATCAATCTTCTTTTGTTCCATTGTCTATATCTCTCCTTTTTCTTGTTCCGTTTAATGTTGCGATATTCTTTACTGTTCACTCCCGTGTCAATCACTCCGCTGATTGACACGGAGG
>ERZ857965.1001-NODE-1001-length-32131-cov-3.253242_pt1 | contig 32131 bp, 30 predicted proteins | sample MGYA00519758_ERZ857965 | MGnify/ENA primary metagenome ERZ857965 (study PRJEB31778, sample SAMEA3449381) | human gut metagenome | biome: human gut; feature: human-associated habitat; material: faeces | place: United Kingdom | collected 2010/2012 ... | reverse complement strand
GACGAGATCAAGAACGACGTCACCGGGGAGACCTACGCCTGCTTCGAGCCCTCCGTGGACTATGTGGTGGTTAAGTTCCCCAAGTGGCCCTTTGACAAGTTCCACGGGGCCAGCCGGAAGCTGGGCTCCCAGATGAAGGCCACCGGCGAGGTCATGTCCATTGAGCATACCTTTGAGGCCGCCCTGATGAAGGCCGTCCGCGGGGCAGAGATCAAGCTGGACTCCCTCCGCTATCAGGACACCACCGGCCGCTCCCTGGACGAGCGGCTGGCCTCCATGGACGATCTGCGGCTGTTCACCATCTTTGAGGCCCTGACCCAGGGGGTGAGCATCGACCACATCCACGAGATCACCAAGATCGACAAGTTCTTCATCCATAAACTCCAGAACCTGGTCCGCTTTGAGGAGAGCCTGAAGGGTGGCATCACCCCGGAGACCTACCTCCAGGGCAAGAAGTACGGCTACCCCGACAAGGTGCTGGCCCGGCTGGCCGGGGTGGAGGAGGCTTCCCTCCCCCACCGCTTCCCCAGCTACAAGATGGTGGACACCTGCGCCGCCGAGTTCCAGGCTCAAACCCCCTACTTCTACGCCACCTACGACGACCACTGCGACGCCCGGAACTTCCCCCGCAGCGGGCAAAAGACCGTCATCGTCCTGGGGTCCGGCCCCATCCGCATCGGCCAGGGCATCGAGTTTGACTACAGCTCCGTCCACTGCGTGCAGACCCTGAAAGAGTTGGGCTACGACGTGGTGATCATCAACAACAACCCCGAGACCGTCTCCACCGACTACGACACCGCCGACCGGCTGTACTTCGAGCCCCTCACCCCTGAGGACGTGATGGGGGTCATCGAGGTGGAAAAGCCCGTGGGCGTGGTGGTGGCCTTCGGTGGCCAGACCGCCATCTCCCTCACCGAGTTCCTGGACAAGCAGGGCATCCCCATCCTGGGCACCTCCGCCGATGGCATCGACATGGCCGAGGACCGGGGCCGGTTTGACGCACTGCTGGAACACCTGAACATCCGCCGGCCCAAGGGGATGAGCATCACCACCCTGGAGGAGGCCTTGGACGCCTCGGAGGCCCTGGGCTTCCCCGTGCTGCTGCGGCCCTCCTACGTCATCGGCGGCCAGAACATGGTCATCGCCCACGGACGGGAGGACGTGGAGAAATACATGAAGGTCATCCTCTCCGGCGGCATCAAGAGCGACGTGCTGGTGGACAAGTACATGCCCGGCACCGAGCTGGAGGTGGACGTCATCTCCGACGGCACCGACGTGCTGATGCCCGGCATCATGGAGCATATCGAGCGGGCCGGCGTCCACAGCGGCGACTCCATCGCCGTCTACCCCCCCTACAGCCTCACCGATAAGATGATGCAGATCGTGGTGGACTGCTCGGAGAAGTTGGCCCTGGCCCTGGGCACCAAGGGGCTGGTAAACATCCAGTACCTGGTCTACCAGGACGAGCTCTTCGTCATCGAAGTCAACCCCCGTGCCTCCCGGACGGTGCCCTACCTGAGCAAGGTCACCGGCATCCCCATGGTGGACTTGGCCACCAAGATCATGATGGGGGCCACCCTGAAGGAGCTGGGGTACCCCTCCGGCCTGTGGAAGATCCCCCCCTACTATGCCGTCAAAGTCCCCGTCTTCTCCTTCGAGAAGATCACCGACGCCAACGCCATCCTGGGCCCGGAGATGAAGTCCACCGGCGAGGTGCTGGGCCTGGGCCGCACCTTCCACGAGGCCCTGTTCAAAGGCTTTGCCGCCGCCGGCTACCGCAACTACACCGGCAAAGGCGTCCTTCTCAGCGTGGAAAACCACGAGCTGCCCGAAGTGGTGGGCCTGGCCAAGAAGTTTGACGACCTGAAGATGCCCATGTACGCCACGGCGGACACCGCCCAGGCCATCCGTTCCCTGGGGATCCAGGTCCATGAGATCCCCCCCATCGTGCCGGGGTCGGAGGCCTACCAGCTGATGGAGGCGGGCAAGATCGGCCTGATCGTCTACACTGGCGCCCTTTACGACGACACCATCCGGGAGTACATCGAGCTGCACCGGGAGGCTGTCCGCCACTCCATCGCCTCCATCACCGCCCTGGACACCGCCAATGCCATGGCCAACATGATCGCCAGCCGGTTCCACCTGTACAACACCGAGCTTGTGGACCTGAACCACATGCGGAAGGAGCGGCAGCTTCTCCCCTTCGCCAAGATGCAGGGCTGCGGCAACGACTACATCTTCTTCGACAACCGGGACGGAAAGGTGGCCAGCCCTGGCTCCCTGTGCGTCAGCCTGTGCGACTGGCACTATGGCATCGGCGGCTACGGCATCGTCCTCATGGAGCACTCGGACGTGGCCGACGCCAAGATGCGCATCTTCAACCGGGATGGCACCGAGGGCGGCATGGCCGGCAACGCCATCCGCTGCATGGGCAAGTACCTTTACGACAAGGGCATCGTCAAGAAGGACTACATGACCATTGAGACCGCCGGCGGCATCAAGAGCCTGCTGATCTACACCCGCAACGGCAAGGCCAACACCGTCAGCGTGGGCATGGGGAAGGCCGATCTAGACGCCCTGAGCCTGCCCACCACCCTCCCCGGCGCCACCATCATCAACCGGCCGGTGGAGATCGCCGGAGGCACTTACAACATCACCTGCGCCAGCGTGGGCAACCCCCACTGCGTGGTGTTCTGTGAGGATCCCTCCGTCCTGGATCTGGAGACCTTAGGGCCCCAGTTCGAGCACGCCAAGTACTTCCCTGACCGGATCAACACCGAGTTTGTCCGCATCGTCAACGAGAACACCCTGCGGATGCGGGTGTACGAACGGGGCAACGGGGAGACCGTGGCCTGCGGCACCGGCGCCTGCGCCGCCGTCATTGCCGCCACGGAGAACGGCTTCGTGGAAAAGGGCAAGGACATCACCGTCAAGCTCATCGGCGGCGACCTGGTGGTCAACTACACCGACCATGAGGTCATCCTCACCGGCGACGCGGTGCTGGTCTACGAGGGTGTGGTAGAGTACTAAGCGCCCTCTCTCCTCCCAATGAAAAACTGCCTGGAAGCCAGTGGCTTCCAGGCAGTTTTTTATGGGAAGAACGTGGGCACTTCAGCCCAGCAGGTCGGCCTTCATGGCCAGAATCTTCTCGGAGAGGGCGCAGGCGGGGCAGTCACAGTACTTGGCCCCGGCGGCCTGGATCTCTCTGGCGTGGGCCTCCATGGCTTTGGCCTGTTCCGCGCCAAACACCTGAGCCCCTGCCGGAGAGCTGACAAAGGCGATGAGCCCCTCGATGGGCATGATGTCCTCCTCCAGCTCGGCCATCAGGGCCTGGGTGGCGGCCTGCTCCCCGGCGGTGCCGGCGGCGGTCAGCCAGTTCTGGCCGGCCTCCTTGGCCTCGGCGCAGCAGGAAGGGGCTTGGATGAGCTGGTTCACCAGCTGGGTCAGTTGGTCTCTCTGGGTCTGGGTCATGGGAATCCTTCCTTTCTTTCAAAAACTGTCTTTATCATAGCACACTCCGGGCCGGGAGAAAAGCCCCTCATGGATACCAGCCGAAGAGGGACTGGCCCTCCTCCAGCTGGGCCACCGCCTGGAGCTCCTGGGGCGTGAGGGTAAAGTCAAACACCTGGAAATTCTCCGCCAGACGCGGCAGGCGGGAGGACTTCACCACCACCCCCATGCCGTTCTGCAAAAGGTACCGCAGGGCCACCTGGGCAGCGGTCTTCCCATGGCGGCGGCCCACTTCCTGGAGGACGGGTTCAGAGAACAGGTCCCGCCGGCCCTCGGTAAAGGGGGCCCAGGCCTGGGTCACGGTGCCGTGGGCGGCCATGGCCCGCTGCAGGTCCTTCCGCAGGAAGTAGACGTGGGACTCCACCTGGTTCACCATGGGAACCACCTGGCAGCCTGCCAGGAAGGTTTGGTACCGGGCCTCGTGGAAGTTGGAAATGCCGATGGCCCGCAAGGTCCCGGCCTGGTAGGCCTCCTCCAGGGCCACGTACATCTCCTCGGCGGTGTCGTAGGGCTCGTGGATCAGTAGCAGGTCGATGTAGTCCAGCGCCAGCTGGTCCAGGGAGCGCTGGATGGCGGCCTTGGCCTTGGCGTAGGTGGTGTCCGGCCGGAAAATCTTGGTGGTGACCCAGACTTCCTCCCGGGGCAGGCCGGCCAGGCGAAGTCCCTGGCCCACCTCCCTTTCATTCTCATACATCTGGGCGGTGTCGATGAGGCGGTAGCCCAGTTCCAGGGCCCGGGGGATGGTCTCCACGCAGGTCTGGCCCCGGAGGTCCCAGGTGCCCAGGCCCAGGGCGGGCATTCTGCGCCCGTTGTGCAGGGTAAGATACTCCATGCCATTGGCTCCTTTCCTGAGAAATGGTGCAACAGCTCCCCACCTTCCGGCGGGGGGCTGTTGTGGTTGGAATGGTTGCAGGCAGGGTTAGGCGTTCCCCGCCACCGGGGCCATGAGCACCTTGCCCGTGCCCCGGTAGACGTTCACCAGCCCCTCCCCAGAGGCGGCGGAGCCTACCAGGGTTTTCCCCGACCGCTCCACGGTGAAGTCCAGGCTGCCGCTCCAGGCCACAGCCAGGTTGCCGTCGATCTTCAGCACGTCGTTTTGGAGGGTGACCTCGATGAGTTCCTCCCGAGGGCATTCCGACTCCAAGCAGACGACCCCCTGGCCGACGAGGCCCAGGTTGAAGAGCCCCTCGTTGCCCGCCACGGCGGAGGAGAGGTTGGACCGCATCACTGCCTTGTGCTTCAGGTTGGCGTCACAGGCCAGGAACAGGCCGTCGTCCAGGACGATGGAACCGTTCCACTCCAGCAGGTCCAGCAGGAGGATGTGCTTGTAGGTGGGTTCCAGCACCAGCAGGCCGTCCCCGGTGTACTCCGGCTTGATGGCCGACTCCTTGGTGACCGACCCTCGCAGGGCCTTGCCGAGAAGATCCCCCACCCCTTTGATGCCGGTGGTGGCGTTGACGTTGCCCACCATCCACTGCATGGCCCCGGCCTGGAGGGTGATGTTTGCCTTGCTGAGGTCACAGATCACCTGCCGCCGGCGGACATGCATGGCACTGCTGAAATAGGCCGTCTGGGCATTGCCAGGGGTGACGCTGAGGTCCCGCTGGTACTCGATCACCCGGAAGGGGCCCAGCTGGGCTAGGGTACGGATATCATCGTTGTCGATAAAGTTGGAAAGGGTAAACATGGGCACTGCCTCCTTCTCTCTAAGCTTAGAACCATGATACCATAGATTCCCGCCGTCGGATAGTCTATGGGGCAGAATTTCCCATTGATGCGGGAAACGACAGGCGAAGGGTAAGGGTTTCCCCGTGGTACTCTGCCTGGATGGTCCCGCCCATGGCCTCGGTGAGGAGCTTGGCAATGGAGAGCCCCAACCCGGTGGCGCTGCGGCCGGTCTCCACGGTGTAGAAACGGTCGAACAGACGGCCCACCATCACCGGGGTGAGGTCGGGGGCCGTGTTGGAGAAGGTGACCTCCCCCGCCTCGGTAAGGGTAACCCGCAGGTCCCCCTGACTGTATTTCAGGGCGTTGCTCAGGAGGTTGGAGAACACCCGGCTCACCGCCTTCCGGTCCAGCCGGCGGTGGACGGGAACCTCTGTCAGGTCCAGCTGCGGGGTGATCCCCTGCTGGGTGAGGGCCCCGTAGTGAGCCAGGAGGCTTTCCTCCAGCACCTGGTTGAGGAGGACGTCGGTATACTCCCACGCCTCCTTGGAGGCCAGCACGGAGTAGCGGAAGAGCTCCTCGGTGAGGGCCTTCATGGCCTCCACCCGGTTTTGGATCTGGTCCAGGTACCGGGCCACGGCGGGCGCGTGTGCCTGCCGGTCCAGCAGGTCCAGATAGCCGCAGATGGCGGTGAGGGGGGTGCGCAGGTCGTGGGAGATGTTGGTCACGGCCTCCTTCAGCTCCCGGTCCCCGTTGAGGTACTGGCGGCGCTGCTGCCGCAGCAGGCGGAGCTGGGCGTTCAGCCGGGCAGCCAGACGCCGGGCATGGGGATCCCGGGTGGAGAGGGTGAGGAGGTTGTTGGTGTCCCCCTCCAGCCGGTCCTCCATCTGGTCGCAGATCTCCTCCATGGACCGGGTGAGGGTGCGGACCTTTCCCAGCAGGGCCAAGACTAGAACCCCCAACAGGGCACACAGCAGCCAGGGGAGCATGCCAACGCCTCCTTTCCTCCCGTTACTTCAAATTCTTTCGCTGGAACCCACTCACGCCCAGGCCGGTGGTGAGGACCACCAGCCCCGCGGCCACCCCAGCGTGGATCCCCAGTTCCTTGGGCACCTCCACCGACTGGGTGAGGATTTGCAGCCCCTGGCCATCGGGCAAGATATCAAACAGGGCCTCATACACGGTCCGCTGGGCCCCTTGGAGGTAGTTGGGGTTGGTCTCGCCCGCCACAAAGCCCCGGTCGGTGTAGGTGTAAACCTGGGGCTCGTCCAGGCGGCTGTAGAGGAACATGCTCCCCAGGAGCATGGCAAAGGCCAGGAGAATGGCGGCCGCCGTCACCGTGGACTTGGCCTGGATGAGGTTCACCAGGCAGGTGTAGAGGGAGACCCACACCGCCGTAATCAGCAGGCAGCCCAGCAGGCTGGTCCCCAATTGGACAGGGCTGCCCAATGCACCCCCCAGCAGGGGGAGGCCCACCGCCAGGTAGACCACCACATAGACCGCCCAGAGGATCACCCCGCCGAAAAGGCAGGCCAGAAGGTAGGCCCCATAGATCTGCCCCCGGCGGAACCCTGCCGCCACCTTGTTGCGGATGGTGCCGTCGTGGTATTCGGTGCCTAAATACAGAGTACAAAAGGCGGCCAGCACCACCCCGAAGAAGGACAGGAAGGCGAAGAGTCCGTCCCCCACCACACTGTCCCCCTGGCGGTACAGGCCCACGGCCTCCGCCAGGGCGTAGACCACCATGAACAGGGCCGCCGCCCAAAAGGCCTTGTGCCGGCGAAGGTGAAAGAGGTTGGCAGAAAGTAGATTTTGCATGGTTTTGGCGCCTCCCTTACTTCAAGTCTTTCTTGCGGAACACCGTGAGTCCCACTGCGGTGACCCCAGCGGTAACCGCCAGGGCGCAGAGGGGATCCCGGAACCGGACCTCTTGATAGAGTTCTGCCCCTTCCGGGTCCAGGCCGGTTTCCTGGAGGGACAGACAGGTGGTGAGGTAGGAGACCAGGTGGTTCATCTGTCCGTTGGGCAGGCAGGCATCCACCCCCTCTGCCACCACCCGGAGGGTTCCGCCCAGGTAATGGGGGTTGGGGGTGGTTTCCCCTTCATATTCCCTCCCCTGGGCATCCGTGTAATATTCCGTAACATAGGCCGGCTGCCCCAGGGCAAACTCAATCTGATAGGCCCCAAACATCAGGAAAAACCACAGCCCCAGGTTCGCAAGGGCTCCCACAACCCACAGGCTCACACAGCAGCTGATGGCGGTAAACAGGGCCACCAACGCCGCGCACAGCAGGACCATCCCCACCAGGGCCGGGCCCAACACCTTCGCCCCTAAGGGGGCCAGTGCGGCCGCATTCATCACCACAAAGGGCAGCAGAAAGGCTGCCAGGAACAGCAGCCCCACGGTCAGGGACGCCAGGAGATAGGCCAGGTAGATCTGGCCCCGCCGGTAGCCGGCGGTCACCTTATTCCGCAAGGTCCCGTCGCCGTACTCCCGCCCCAGGAAGAGGGAGAGAAAGGCACACAGGGCCACAAAGAAGGGAAAGGCATAGAAGTCGTCAAAGGCGGGGGCGCCGCGAAATCCCATGCCGAAGGCGATGCCCCCCACCAGGCACACGCACAGGGCCAGCCAAAACAGCAGGTCTCTCCGGATCCGGAAAAAGTTGGTGCTGAGCAGGGCGATCATGTCTCCTCACCCCCTATCAGGTTCATGTAATAGCTCTCCAGGCTCTCGTCCCGCTGGTGCAGGCCCGTGACCTGGCATCCGGCCTGACTGAGGTCCAGGATCAGCTGGGTGAGGTTTCCCTCCCCGTAGACGTCCACCTCCCCTTCCCCGGCCAGGCGGTACTCGATGCCCTGCCGGTCCAGCACTTGGCAAAGGGCAGCGGCGTTGGTCACGGTGAGGCGGGTACATTTGCGGCAGGCCGCCTCCAATTCCTGGGCGCTGATCTCCTGCACCAGGGTTCCCCGGTCCAGAAAGCCGTAGTGGGTGGCCAGGCGGGCCAGCTCATCCAGGATGTGGCTGGAAATAAGGACGGTGATCTGATGCTCCCGGTTCAGGCGGAGGATGAGCTCCCGCATCTCGATGATGCCCTGGGGGTCCAAACCGTTGATGGGCTCGTCCAGGATGAGAAAGTCCGGGTCCCCGCACAGGGCCACGGCAATGCCCAGCCGCTGGCGCATGCCCAGGGAGAAGTGGCGGGCCCTCTTCTTCCCCGTATCCCCCAGGCCCACCAGGTGGAGCAGTTCTGGGATCCCCTCCTCCGAGGGAAGGCCCAGCAGGCGGTACTGGAGTTTCAGATTGTCCGCAGCGGTGAGGTCCAAATACACCGAGGGGGTCTCCACCACCGCCCCCATCCGGCGGCGGGCCTTGTGGATCTCCGGCGCGGTGTGAGGCACCCCGTAGAGGGTGTAGTCCCCCGCTGTGGGGGCCTGCAGGCCGCAGACCAGACGGATGAGGGTGGTTTTCCCCGCCCCGTTCTTCCCCACGAACCCGTAGATGGCCCCCTTGGGCACATGCATGGTCAGGCCGTTGAGAGCCTTGGTCTGGGCGTAGGTCTTGGTCAGGCCCTGGGTGGTCAAGGCATAGTCCATGAAATCTCCTCCTTTGTCTTAGCTTGCCCCTAGGATACCCCCAAAGGGTCAAGAAAGCGGGGAAGAAAACCGTCAAGATTTCGTCAAGATCCCTGGGTCAGCTGGAAGCCAATGCCCCATACCGACTGGATGTACTCCCGGCCCCCGGCCTGGCGGAGCTTTTTCCGCAGGTTGCTCATGTGCTGCTTCAGGGAACCCTCGGTGCAGTCGGGGGTGTCCTGGCTGATCCGGTCTAGGATCACCGACTTGGCCAGCACCTGGCCGGGGTTCTGCAACAGCAAGCGGCAGATGGCGTACTCCGTCCGGGTGAGCTTCACCGGCTGCCCCCTGACGGCCACCTGGTGGGCAGTGGGATCCAAGGTCAAGTCCCCGCAGGTGAGCAGGGCGGGCGTGGGGGCGTGGGCCTTCCGCAGCTGGGCCGTGATGCGGGCCAGCAGTTCCGGCAGGGCGAAAGGCTTGCTCACATAGTCCGCCGCCCCGGCCAGAAGGGCCTGGACCTTGTCGTCCACCCCCACTTTGGCGCTGACCACAATGACGGGGATGCCCTGGAGAGCGGGGAGAAGTTCCTCCCCGGTGCACCCCGGGAGCATCAGATCCAGGAGGATCAGGTCCGGGGTGTGCTGGGCCAGGAGATACTGGGCCTCGGTGCCGGAATAGGCCCGGAGGACGGCATAGCCCTCCTCTCGGAGGGCCTCCTCCAACAGATCGCCGATGGCAAGATCGTCCTCAATGATGGCAATGGTTTGCATGCCAAACACCCCTTTCAAAACAGTGCAGAGAGGAAGGACCAGAGGAGCCTTCCCCCATAGACCAGAATCACCGCCCCGCAGACCCGGTTGATCCACACCATGACCTTGGGGGTAAACTTGCGGCGGAAGAGGGAGATCACCAGCGTCACCCCCGTAAACCACAGGCAAGAGGCCAGCCCCACCCCGCCGATGAAGGGCGCAGACTGGGCCGCCGGAAGGGTGACCCGAAAGGCCCCCAGCATCATGGTGCCGTCGATGAGGGCCTGGGGGTTGCACCAAGTGACCACAAAGGCGGTGGAGGCCGTTTTGGCCAGACTGGTGGGCCGGGGCCCCTCCGCCTCTTGCTCTGGCGGCTGCTCCTTGGTGCGAAGCAGACCGATGCCAATGGCCAGCACAATGACACTCCCCACCAGGAGAACCACCATACCCACGGCGGGGAAGGCCTCCATCACCGCCCCCACCCCGAAAAAGCAGGCCAGGGCCAAGGAGACATCGAAAAACACCACCACCAGGGCCGTCAGCAGGGCCCGGCGGCGGGGTTGGTTGAGGGCAGCGTTGATGACAAACAGGTTCTGGACCCCGATGGGGGCCACATAGGCCAGGCCCATGGTGAGGCCTTGGAAAAAATACGGCATAGATGCGCCTCCTAGCCCCCCTTAAAGGGGCACCACATGGACCACGGCGCCGTGGTCCTCCAACAAAGTGATCAGGTCCTGGGTGCGCAGCCAAAGGGTGGCGGTGTTGTCGTTGGGGTGGACCCCGATGAGGCCTGGCGGGTCCAGGAACGCCTGGTCCAGGAAGAGTTCCACCTGCCCCCCTTCGCTCCCCAGCAGCCCCAGGGGGGTGACAGACCCGGGGGTAAGGCCCAGCTTGTCCCACAGATCCTCCGCCGAGGCGAAACTCAGGGGGCGGGTATGGTTTGCCTGGCGGAAGGCTTTCAGGTCCACCCGCTTATCCCCCCGGACAGTGATGAGGTAGTACTGCCGCTTCTTATCGTCTCGGACGAAGAGGTTCTTCCCGTCGGCCTCGGGGTAAGGCAGGTCTACTGCCGCCATCTCCTCCATGTTGTACACCGCGGGGTGTTCGGTGATCTCGTGCCAGATGCCTCGCTCCGTCAGGAGGCGATACACGGCCGCCTTGTCCCACTGCTTCATGGGCTCCACTCCTTTGCTACAGAATCGGGCTTCATTATACCAGAGATCCCAGCGGTTGTCATCCGTCCCTTGGGCAGCAAAAGGGCGGGGCCCGGTGATCGGACCCCGCCTGGGAAACATGTCGTTATGTAACTTCCGCCTTGACGGCCTCCAACTTGGCCTTCCAGGCCTCCACCACAGGGAAGAACACGCCGCCCACCACGTTGCCCAGGGAGATGACCACCAGGCGAAGGAGGGACTCCCCCGGCTGCCCATAGAGTACCCCGGAGACGGACCAGTAGTACATGTCCGCCACGCTATGCTCCATGCCGGAGACGATGAACACCGTAACCCCCAGGAAGAGGGCCAGGTACTTCCCCAACTGGTGGGGGTTCTTGGCATACCCATTGACGGCGATGAAGATGCAGATGTTGCACAGGATGCCCAGGAGGAACAGACTTAGGTAACTGTCCCCCATCTTTCCGTCCACCATAGCGGCGGCGGTGACGTTGATCCCGGATTCCGGCCCCACGATGCCGGTGAGGGTCTCAATCCCTGCGATGAGCATGGTGCCCAGGAGGTTGCCCACCCAGATGATCAGCAGGTCCAGCAGGTACCCCGGCCAGGGGTTTTCAAACAGGTAGCAGGCCTTGCCCGTAAACAGCGCATAGCCCCGGGTACAGATGGTGAACAGGCCGATGGTAAACAGCAAAGCCCCCACCACGTTCCCCCCGGGGAAGGCATCCCGCAGCCGCAGAAATACCGTACCCCCCAGGCCGATGCAGAAGCCGGCCAGGATGGCAAAGAGGAACAGTCCTCCCACACGTCTCATATTGTTTTCCTCCCTCTCCGGCGCCAGCCGGGTCTCTCTATTGGTCTTGCGCGGTCTGGCTGCCGTGGGCGCTGATGTGGTCCAGGATGACCGCCATCAGCTCCTCCTTCCCCAGCCCTTTTTCGGCAGAAAAGGAGATGATGGGGGTGGCCTCGTCCAGGGACAGGGTCTCCCGGATCCGGGCCAGGTTGGGTTCCCACTCGCTTTTCTTGATCTTATCCTGCTTGTTGGCCACCACCACAAAGGGTTTTCCGCTGTTCTGGAACCACTGGGCCATGACGCAGTCGTCGGCTGTGGGTTTGTGGCGCAGGTCCACCAAGAGGATGCCCAGGGTGAGCAGGCTGGTATCGGCAAACCACTGCTCGATGAGTTTGCCCCACCGGGCCCGCTCCTGCTTGGACACCTTGGCGTAGCCGTAGCCAGGCAGGTCCACAAAGTAGACCTGCTTGTCGATGCGGAAGTAGTTGATGTGGGTGGTCTTGCCGGGAGCGGAGCCCACCCGGGCGAAGTTCTTCCGCCCCAGCAGGCGGTTGATCACGGAGGACTTGCCTACGTTGGACCGGCCGGCAAAGGCGATCTGTGGCAGACTGTCCCGGGGACAGTCTGCCAATTTCGCCGCGGAGAGGATAAACTCCGCGTTCTGTGTGTTTAGTTTCATGGCCTTTCCTTTCCCGTCCCAGGTTTTTAGGCCTGGGGGATGGTGGCGTGGGTGGAGCCGGTCTCCGGGCCCACCACGGGGACCTGGCCCCCTGCCTGGTCCGGCTGGGCCAGGGGCGGCCGCTCCAGGGCATTGGCCAGCACCTGGTCCACATGGTCCACGGGGATGAATTGGAGGGCGCTGCGGACGGTCTGGTCAATCTCCTCCAGGTCGGGCTCGTTGTCCTTGGGGATGATCACCGTGTGGATGCCGTTGCGCAGAGCGGCCATGGACTTCTCCCGCAGGCCGCCGATGGGCAGCACCCGGCCCCGGAGGGTGACCTCTCCCGTCATGGCCACATCCCCCCTTACGGGGATCCCTGTGAGGGCAGAGACCATGGCGGTGGTGATGGTCACCCCGGCGGAGGGGCCGTCCTTGGGCACGGCCCCCTCTGGGAAGTGGACGTGGATGTCCTTCTCCTTGTAGAAGTTGGCCTCGATGCCCAGCTGCACCGCCCGGCTGCGGATATAGGTGAAGGCCGCCCGGGCCGACTCCTTCATGACGTTGCCCAGGTTGCCGGTGAGCTCCACCTTGCCGGAGCCGGGGATCACATTGGCCTCGGCCTCCAGAAGGGTGCCCCCTACGGCGGTCCAGGCCAGGCCGTTGACCAGGCCCACCTGGTTTTCCAGGCCGTTCTTTTCCGGGTGGAACTTCCGGGGGCCCAGGAACTGCTCCAGGTTGTCTCCGGTCACATGGGCCTGCTTGTACTCCTCCGAGACGATCCCCATGGCCACCTTCCGGCACAGGGCACCCAGCTCCCGCTCCAGCACTCGAACGCCGGACTCCCGGGTGTAGGAGACAATGAGCTCCCGGATGGCATCGTCGGTGAGTTTCACTTGACTCTTCTTCAGGCCATGGCGCTTGAGCTGCTTGGGCAGCAGGTGCTGCTTGGCGATCTGCAGTTTCTCCTCGTCGGTGTAGCTGGACAGCTCAATGACCTCCATCCGGTCCAAGAGGGGCCGGGGGATGGTGGAGGTGGTGTTGGCGGTGGTCACAAAGAGCACATCGGACAGGTCGAAGGGGAGCTCCACGAAATGGTCCCGGAAGGTGCTGTTCTGCTCACTGTCCAGCACCTCCAGCAGGGCGGCGGCGGGATCTCCCCGGAGGTCGCTGCCCAGTTTGTCGATCTCGTCCAGCAGGAGGAGGGGGTTCTTGGTGCCGGCCTGGCGGATGGCATTGATGATCCGCCCGGGCATGGCCCCCACGTAGGTCTTCCGGTGGCCCCGGATGTCCGCCTCGTCGTGGACGCCGCCCAGGGAGATCCGGGCCAGCTTTCGGTTCAGGGCCCGGGCCACCGACATGGCGATGGAGGTCTTACCCACACCAGGGGGGCCCACCAGGCAGAGAATCTGCCCCTTGAGGTCCGGGGCCAGCTGCTTGACGGCCAGGAACTCCAGGACGCGCTCCTTCACCTTTTCCAGGCCATAGTGGTCTGCGTCCAGAATTTTCCGGGCAGCGGAGACGCTCACCCGCTCCTTGGAGGTCTTGGTCCAAGGCAGCTCCAGGCACACGTCCAGGTAATTGCGCAGCACCGAGGACTCGGCAGAGCCGAAGGGCTGCTTCTCCAGGTGGGTCACCTCTTTGAGGAGCTTATTGGTCACCTCTTCCGGCAGCTTGGCCTCCATGATCTGGCGGCGGTAGGCGGTGATCTCGTTGTCCCCGTCCTCCCCCAGTTCCTCCTGGATCACCCGCACCTGCTCCCGCAGGAAGGCGTCCTTCTGGTTCTGGGTCATGTTCTCCTGGACCCGGCGCTGGATGTTCTGCTCCATTTCCAGGATCTCCACCTCCCGGTGGAGCAGGCGGTTGATTTTATTCAGCCGCTGCACCGGGCGCAACTCGTCCAGGATGGACTGCTTGTCCAGCACCCGCATGGAGACATTCTGGGCGATGAAGTCGGCGATATAGCCAGGGTCCTCGCTGGACATGATGTTCATGAGCATCTCCGCCGAAGCACTCTTGGGGGACAGCTCACAGTAGCGGTCAAAGAGTTCATAGGCCTGGCGGATGGCCGCCTCGGCCCGGAGGGAATTGCTCTTTCCCTCGTAAGCCGGACCATGCTCTGCCGGCTCCACCTGGGCCACCAGGTAGGGCTCGGTCTGCACCAGGTCATGGAGACGGGCCCGGTACTCCCCTTCCACCATGACCCGGATGGTCTTACCGGGCAGGCGGAGGATTTGGCGCACCGTGGAGACCGTCCCAATGTCAAAGAGATGGTTCCGGTCCGGCACCTCCACCCGAATGTCCTTCTGGGCCACCAGGAAAATGGAGGTGTTGGAGCTCATGGCCTCCTCAATGGCTTTGATGGAGGCCTCCCGCCCCACGTCGAAGTGGACCATCATCTTGGGATAGATGGTCAACCCCCGCAGGGCCAGGGTGGGCATGGTATGCAGTTCCTTGCGTTCGGTCTTTTCTTCCTCAGGCAAACCGATTCACTTCCTTTCCAAAGGCCCACACCGGCCCGCGCCGGTATGAGCAGAAAGGGCGGAGAAGTTTCCCCCTCCGCCCTGTGGTTTCCTTCACTTGTTTGGGGTACCGCCCCGTTAGGCAGTCCCGTTCTGCCGGGCCAAACCGCCGGCCTGGGCCCGCAGGGCCGCCGCCCCCAGATGGGGCCGGGGAGGCCGGTTGGGGTCCCGAATCAGGACGGGCTCTGCCCCGTCCTTGACGCTCTCGGGGGTGATGTCCACCTCCACGATGGCGCTGTCCGAGGGGATGTCGTACATGATGGGAGACATGATCTCCTCCAGCACGGCCCGCAGGCCGCGGGCGCCGATGCCCCGCTCCATGGACTTGTCGGCCACCGCCTCCAGAGAGCCGGGGGTAAAGACCAGCTTCACCATGTCATACTCCAGCAGCTTCTGATACTGCTTCACCAGGGCATTCTTAGGCTCGGTGAGGATGCGCACCAAGTCCTCCCGGCGCAGGGGCTCCAGCGCCGTGATCACAGGCAGGCGGCCCACCAACTCGGGGATGATGCCAAACTTCAGCAGGTCATGGGGCTGGATTTGGCTCAGGACATTGCGCTGCTCCATCTCGGACTTGCTGAGAATTTCCGCTCCAAAGCCGATGCCCTTCTGGTTCACCCGCTTTTCGATGATCTTCTCCACGCCGTCGAAGGCGCCGCCGCAGATGAAGAGGATGTTCTTGGTGTTCACCTGGATGAACTCCTGGTGGGGGTGCTTGCGGCCGCCCTGGGGGGGGACGTTGGCCACAGTGCCCTCCAGAATTTTCAGCAGGGCCTGCTGCACCCCTTCCCCGGAGACGTCCCGGGTGATGGAGGTATTTTCACTCTTCCGAGCGATTTTATCCATCTCGTCGATGTAAATGATCCCCCGTTCTGCCTGCTCAATGTCATAGTCGGCAGCCTGAACCAGGCGGAGGAGAATGTTCTCCACGTCGTCACCCACGTAGCCGGCCTCGGTCAGGGTGGTGGCATCGGCGATGGCAAAGGGGACCTTCAGGATCTTGGCCAGGGTCTGGGCCAGCAGGGTCTTACCGCTGCCGGTGGGGCCCAGGAGGAGGATGTTGCTCTTCTGGAGCTCCACGTCCTCCCCTCCGCCGAAGTAGATCCGCTTATAGTGGTTGTACACCGCCACGGACAGGGCAATCTTGGCCGCGTCCTGGCCGATGACGTATTCGTCCAGGTATGCCTTGATCTCTTTGGGGCTGGGGATGATCTCCGGCATATCGGGGTTGGCCAGCTGCTCTTCTGGCGGGTTCATGTTCTCCAGGATGTCCATGCACAGATGGACGCACTCGTTGCAGATGTAGGCCCCAGGCCCGGCGATGATCTTGGCCACCTGGTCCTGGTGTTTGCCGCAGAAGGAGCAACGGATGGCACGCTTTTCGTCGTTCTTGGACAAAGTCGTTTCACCTCTTTACTAACGCAGGAAAAAGGGGGACCCACGCCCCCCTTTTTCCATGGTCTGATCAGCGCTTTTCGATCACTTTATCGATGAGGCCATACTCCATGGCCTCTTGAGCGGACATGAAATTGTCCCGCTCACAGTCAGCTGTCACCACATCCAGGGGTTTGCCGGTGTTTTCCGAAAGGATACGGTTCATCCGCTGCTTGATCACTTCCAGACGCTTCAGGTGAATCGCCATGTCGGTGATTTGGCCCTGGGTCCCTGCGGAGGGCTGATGGATCATGATCTCCGCGTTGGGCAGCGCCATGCGCTTGCCCTTGGTTCCCGCAGCCAGCAGGAAGGCGCCCATGCTGGCCGCCATACCAATGCAGATGGTGGAGACATCACACTTGATGTACTGCATGGTGTCATAAATGGCCATTCCCGCCGTAACAGACCCGCCGGGGCTGTTGATGTAGAATTGAATGTCCTGGTCCGGGTTCTGGGACTCCAGGTACAGCAACTGGGCCACCACCAGGCTGGCGGTGGTGTCGTTGACCTCCTCGGACAGGAAGATGATCCGGTCGTTGAGCAGACGGGAGAAGATGTCATAGGACCGCTCTCCCCGGTTGGTTTGTTCGACTACATAGGGCACTAAACTCATAGCTTGATCTCCTTTTCCATTCAGAGCACAGTATGCCCGCCTGACGGAAAATTATTCCTCACCCTTGGGCTCCTCGGCCTTCTTTTTGCGGGTGGTGGTTTTCTTGGGGGCTTCCTCCCCCTCTTCGGTGGTCTTCTTGGCTCTGGGTTTTCTGGCAGCAGGCTTCTTCTCTGCCTCTTCCCCGGCGGCCTCCTCGGTCTTCTTGGTCCGAGTGGTACGCTTCTTGGGTTTCTCCTCGGCGGGGGCTTCCTCGCCGGTTGCTTCCTCTTTGCTCTCTTCCTGGACGTCGTCCTTGGTCACTTCGGTGACCTTGATGTCGCCGTCATCCTCCGCGGCCACCAGGTGGGGCTTGCCCTCGGCAGCCACCAGGGCCATGGCCTTGTCCCGAGCCAGGTCGACCTTCAGGGGCTCCTTATCCAGGCCCTCGATCACCTGCTCGTAGGGGACATTGAGGTTGGCCGCAGCCTTCTTCACCTCTTCGTCCACTTCCTCGTCGCTGATGGTGATGCCTTCGGCAGCCACCACGGCGTCCAGAGCCAGCTGCTGCTTGATCTGGGTCACAGCGGGTTCCTTCAGGTCGTCCCGCAGCTTGTCGGCGGTCATAGCCATGTACTGCATGTACATCTCCAGGCTGATGCCCTGCTGCTCCAGACGGGAGGCATAGCTCTCCACCAGGCGGTCCACCTGGGCATTCACCATGGCCTCGGGGATCTCAATGTCCACCTGGTCGCACAGCTGGCCCAGCAGAGCCTGGCGGAATCTGGCCTCGCTCTGGGCCATGTTGCGGTCAATGATCTTCTGCTTCAGGTCGTCCTTAAACTCGGCCAGGGTGTCAAACTCGGACACGTCCTTGGCGAACTCGTCGTCAATCTCGGGGACCTTCTTCTCCTTGACCTCGATGCACTTCACGGCAAACTTCACCGGCTGGCCAGCCAGGTCCTTGGCGTGATAGTCCTCGGGGAAGGTGAGGTCGATGGTCTTCTCGTCCCCAGCCTTCATGTCCACCAGCTGCTCCTCGAAGCCGGGGATGAAGGTGTGGGAGCCCAGGGCCAGCTCATAGCCCTTGGCAGCGCCGCCGTCAAAGGCCACGCCGTCCTTGGTACCCTCGTAGTCGATGACCACGCTGTCCCCCATGGCGGCAGCCCGCTCCACCGGCTCCAGACGGGTGGCGCGGTCCACGTACTGCTGAAGCTCACGGTCCACGGCTTCCTCGGTGACGGTGGGCAGGATCTTGTCGGCCTCCAGGCCTTTATACTGCTTCAGGGTGATCACGGGACGAACGGTCACAGTAGCCTTCATGGTAAAGCCCTGCTTGCCCACTTCGGTGACTTCCACCTGGGGAGGGGCCACGGAATCCAGACCCTTCTCCTCAATGGCCTGGGCGCAGGCCTGGGGATAGAGTTCTTCAATGGCGTCTTCATAGAACACCCCGGCGCCGTACATGCCCTCGATCACCTTACGGGGGGCCTTGCCCTTACGGAACCCGGGGACCGAGATGCTGGAACGGTTCTTGCGGTAGGCCTTCTCCAGGCCGGCCTCAAATTCCTCCTGACCCACTTCGATGGTCAGCTCGACCTCGTATTTCTCTTTGTTTTCGACAACGCTCTTGACATTCATGTCCTTTTTTCCTCCTGTGAAACGCCCTTTTTTCCTTGTGGCAGAGCCCAAAAAGGCATTGTATTGCAGTATATATGAAGTATTCTATCAGAAACGAATGGAAATTTCCAGGGGTTTTCCTGACTTTTTTCCTTATTCTAAGATTTTTTCCGGGTGAAAACGGAGATAATCCGCCGCCACCAGGTGGTAATCCACCCCATCCCGGTTCCCTTGCAGGGCCAGACGGTGGCTGGCCCCGTGGAGGTGGCCGTAGTAGCAGGCCTTCACCCCATAGGCAGTCAGCAGGTCCAGAATGGGCTGGCAGCAGTAGCCGGTGTAGCAGGGGGGGTAGTGGAGGAAGCAGAGCTTCTCCCGGTCCCCGGCCGCTTTGAGGGAGGTCTCCAGCCGCTGGAGTTCCCGGTGGAACACCTTTTGGCTCTGGCCCGGCTTGTCCTCCTCGTAGAACCACCCTCGGGTCCCGCACAGGGCGGTCTCCCCGTAGAGGTGGCAGTTGTTGTGGAGAATGCGCAGGGTAGTGAACCCTTTCTCCTGGAAAAAGCGATTCATTTTCGAGGCCGTGTTCCACCAATAGTCGTGGTTGCCCTTCATGAGGATCTTGGTCCCCGGCAGGGCATCCAGCCAGGCAAAATCCGCCTCGGCCTCCTCCAAACTCATGCCCCAGGAGATGTCCCCGGCGATGACCAGCGTGTCCTCCGGCTGGAGGATGGACAGGCCCTGGGCCAGTTTGTCCACGTACCCCTCCCAGGCTCCGCCGAACACGTCCATGGGCTTGCTGCTCCCCAGAGACAGGTGGGTGTCACCGATGGTATACAGTGCCACGGCCTTCCCCTTTCCTCAGCGGAGCATCTCCAGCACCACGTCCATCATCTGGCCCTTGTCCACGCTCTCGGTGAAGCGCACGGCCTTGTCCCGGAGGGAGGCCAGGGGCACAGGGGCCGGCCGGCCGGAGACCTTCTCCAGCTGGTCCAGAGCGCCCAGGCCCTCTTCCACCTGGTCCACCCCCAGGCTGTGCAGCACGCTGTCACAGAACTTGAAGGGGCTGGCGGTGGAGACGAAGACGGTGGTGCGGTCATCCCCCGTGGCCTTCCGGTAGTCCTCCATCACATGGTAGGCCACGGCGGTGTGGGGATCGATGAGGTAACCGTAGTCCTTCCACACCTGGGCGATGGTCTGGCTGGTGGTGGCCTCGTCGCAGAAGCCGCCGTAGAAATCCTCCCGGAGGCGGGCCTGGATGGCCTCGGAGACGGTGTACTTCCCCGTCTCGTTCAGCTGCTTCATGTACCCGGCCACGGCCTGGTCGTCCTGCCCAGAGAGGGCGAACAGGAGCCGCTCCAAGTTGCTGGAGACCAGAATGTCCATCGAGGGAGACATGGTGGTGTGGAAGGGCCGGTTCCGGTCATAGGTGCCGGTGGCCAGGAAGTCCGTGAGGACGTTGTTGCTGTTGGACGCGCAGATCAGCTTACCCACAGGCAGGCCCATCTGGCCGGCGTACCAGCAGGCCAGGATGTTCCCGAAGTTCCCGGTGGGCACGCAGTAGTTGACCTTCTCCCCCATCTGGATCTTCCCCTGGTTGAGCAGGTCGCAGTAGGCGGAGATGTAATAGACCAGCTGCGGCAGGATCCGGCCCCAGTTGATGGAGTTGGCGGAGGAGAGGAAGTATCCCCGCTCTGCCAGATCCCCCCGGAGCTTCTCGTCGGAGAACAGGATCTTGACCCCCGTCTGGGCATCGTCAAAGTTGCCGTGGACGGCGCACACCCCCACGTTGCCCCCCTGCTGGGTCTGCATCTGCAGGGCCTGGACGGCGGACACCCCGTCCTTGGGGTAGAAGACCAGGATCTTGGTCCGGTCCACGTCCTTAAAGCCCTCCAGGGCGGCCTTGCCGGTGTCGCCGGAGGTGGCCACCAGGATGCACACCGTCTTGTCCTCCTGGGTCTTCACCAGGGAGGCGGAGAGGAGGTGGGGCAGGATCTGCAGGGCCATGTCCTTGAAGGCCGACGTGGGGCCGTGCCACAGCTCCAGGCAGGCCGTCTTGTCGTTTAGGGGATGGAGGGGGGCCACCTGGGGATCGTCAAACTTCCCCGCCCCATAGCCGGCCTGGGTGTAGGCGGTGAGCTCCTCCTCCGAGAAATCCTCCAGGAAGAGCTTCATCACGGCCACCGCCCGCTGGCTGTAGGACTGGCCCCGCAGGTCCTCCAGCATCTCAGGGGTGAGCTTGGGCAGGACCTCGGGGGTAAGCAGCCCCCCGTCCCGGGCCAGCCCCTGGGAGATGGCCTGGCTGGCGGTGAGGGCAATGTTGCGGTTTCTTGTGCTGACATAGTTCATGGGATTCACACACCTTTGAATAGTCTGGCCTCTCCCCTCCACACGGGGAGAGAGCCCCTTGAAAATGATACAAAAACGGGTTAAAACGCGTTCTCCCAGTGGCAGATTTCCGGCTGGGCCGTGTCCTTGCCCTGGGGGGCGTAGACTTCGATGACGTCAAAGCGGGGCTGCAGCTGGGTGGGGTGGTCCAGCAGGTAGTACTGGGCGGCAATGCGCACCTTCCGCTGCTTGGCGGGGGTGACGAATTCCCGGGCCTGGGCCAGGTGATGGTCCTTGCGGAGCTTGACCTCCACAAAGCACAGGTATCCCTTCCCCTCCGCCACCAGGTCCAGCTCCCCCTCCCGGCAGCGGTAGCGGGAAGCGGTCACCTGGTACCCCTGGGATTCCAGATAGCGGGCTGCCTGTTCCTCCCCCCACAGGCCCAGGCCGGACCGGTCGCCCCCCCTCACAGCTTTGTGAGGAAGGTCTTGCGGTGGATGGGACAGGGGCCGTACTGGCGCAGCCGCTCGTAATGGAGCTTGGTGGGGTACCCCTTGTGCTGGGCAAAGCCATACTGGGGGTACTGCCGGTCCATCTCCACCATGTGCCGGTCCCGGCACACCTTGGCCAGGATGGAGGCAGCGGCGATGGAGGCGCTCTTACTGTCCCCCTTCACCACCGTCTGGTTGGGGGTGGTGATGCCCTGGGACCGGTTGCCGTCGATGAGGGCCAGGTCCGGGGGGATGGACAGGCCTTGGATGGCCCGCTCCATGGCCAGCATTCGTGCCTGGAGGATGTTGATGGCGTCGATCTCCTCCGGCTCTGCCCAAGCCACGGACCAGGCCAGGGCCTCCTGGGTGATGGCCTCGTAGAGCAGGTCCCGCCGGCGGGGCGTCACCCGTTTGGAGTCGTTGAGGTAGGGGTGGTCCCACCCCTGGGGCAGGATCACCGCGGCGGCATAGACCCGGCCGGCCAGGGGGCCGGCCCCGGCCTCGTCCACCCCGCAAAGGGTGCCGTACCCCTGGGCGTGGAGGTCGCTTTCCAGCTGCCACAGGTCAGGGCGTTCCGCCATGGTCGGCCTCCCCTTCCAGGTCCTGGGGCAGTTCCAGGGTAATCCGGCCCAGCTTGCCCCCCCGGAACTCGTCCAGGAGGATGTTGGCCATGCGCTCTAAGTCCACCTCGCCGCCGGAGATGAGAAAGCCCCGCTTTCGCCCGCCGGCCTCCAGCAGGTCCCAGCCGGACATGCCGGCCTCTGGGACGATCTTAAACCGGGCGGTGAGGGCCTCCGGCTTCCGCTGGGCCAGCAGCTCAATGAGGTGGCAGGCCAGGGTCTCCACGTCCATGATAGCGTCCCGCACCGCGCCGGTGAAGGCCAGATGAAGGCCGATGGTCTCATCCTCAAACTTGGGCCAGAGGATGCCGGGGGTGTCCAGCAGTTCCAGCCCCTGGTCCACGGTGATCCACTGCTTGCCCCGGGTGACGCCGGGGCGGTCCGAGGCCTTGGCAGACTTTTTCTTGGCTACCTTATTGATAAAGGTGGACTTACCCACGTTGGGGATGCCCACCACCATGGCCCGGACCGGGCGGCCTACCTGGCCCTTTTCCCGCCATTTGGCGATCTGCTCCTTGAGCGCCCCCCGCATCACCGGGGAGAACTGCTTCACCCCTGCGCCGCTGTGGGCATCGCAGGTGAGCACGGCCATCCCCTGGGCGCGGAAATACGCCTCCCAGAGTTTGGTGGCGGCAGGGTCTGCCTGGTCGGCCCGGTTGAGGACCACCACCCGGGGCTTGGTCCCCACCAGGTCGTCAATGTCCGGGTTACGGCTGGCGATGGGGATGCGGGCGTCGATGATCTCCGCCACCACATCCACAAACTTCAGGTTCTCCCCGATCATCCGCCGGGTCTTGGTCATGTGGCCGGGGTACCATTGAATGTTCACGGGGCCTTCCCTCCTTCCCTGCCGCCCCGTGGGGGGCGGCCCATGGCAAATTCCATAACTAAGATAGTATACACGAGATTTCCTGGTCTGAAAAGCCTTTTCCACAAAAAAGGGAGCGCCAGCGCGCTCCCTTTTTTGAACTCTCGCGGAGATTACAGCTTTTCCTTGACCTTGGCTGCCTTACCCACGCGGTCACGCAGATAGTACAGCTTGGCCCGGCGGACCTTACCTTTGCGGACGGTCTCCACCTTTTCAATGACGGGGCTGTAGAGGGGGAACACCTTTTCCACGCCGACGCCATAGGAGATGCGGCGGACGGTGAAGGTCTCGTTGATGCCGCCGTGCTTCTTGGCGATGATGGTGCCCTCGAAAGCCTGGGTACGCTCACGGTTGCCCTCGGTGACGCGGACAGTGACACGCACGTTGTCGCCGACGCGCATGGCCGGCAGTTCGGGTTTCATGTACTGCGCGGTCAGAGTTTTGATGAGATCCATAATGAAATCCTTCCTTTATCAGACGTTCATACCGGTGGACAGAGCCGGTCACGGCAGCGGACCGTCGTTATCTTGCGAAACGCTGTTTCGCACAAGCCATAAGATAATAGCACATCCCGTGTCGGTTTGCAAGTGTTTTCAGCGGAAAATTTGTATATCTTCCGTATAGACCTCCTGCCGCGTGAAGGCGGCAAAGTCCGGGGCCAGCTCGGGCGCGAGCTGATGCAGCGCCGCGACGAGGTGGTCAGGGTTGAGCGTCGGGTCCTGTGCGGAGACGACGGCCTCCACCGTCACAAACCGCGCCTCCGGCCGCACGTGCAGCTCCGAGATCGCTGGCACGATGTCCATCTGTCCCTCCCCGCGCTTGGTCTTGCGGGTGATGACGATGGCGTCGCGCGCGTAAAACGCGCGGAGCTTTTCGGCCATGTCCGCAGGAGCGGCGTTGTCATATTCATACCGCCCGGTCACGCGCAGCCACTTGAGCTCACGCACCTTGCGCCCGCCGGGGTACGCCTCGAGCGCGCGGATGCCCTCCGGCATGACCGCCGTGAGCCGCTCTGGCAGCGCGGCAAGGTCTACTTCCTCGCGCAGCTGAAAGTCCATCAGCTCGCACACGCTCCCGACGCCGACGGACAGCGGCAGCAGGATGGAGATGAGCGCGTGGGGATTGAAGCCCTCGGAATATTTCAGCGGGCAGTCGGCGCGCAGGAACACGCGCTGCATCGTGCGCATGAGGTCGAGGTGCGAGATGTAGATCGCACGGCCGGTCTTTTCAAACCGCAGTCTCAGCTTTTCAGGCATCGCACTTGCCCCCTTCCGTCATGAGTGCGAGCGCACCGCAGCCGGTGCACTGCCTACGGCAGTCAGGCGAGAGCTCGGCCTTGTAGGCCTGCTCGCGCTCGTGCCACAGATGCGCGCGGCGCACGCCCATATTCACGATGTCCCACGGCAGGAGCTCATCCTTCCCGCGCTCGCGGCAGGCATAGAACATCGGGTCGACGCCGCAGGCGTCCATGGCCGCCATCCAGCGGTCGAACGAGAAATAGTCGCCCCACGCCTCGAGCTTGCCGCCGCGGCGCCAGACCTCTTCGATGACGTCGGCAATGCGCCGGTCGCCGCGCGAGAGAACGGCCTCGACGAAGCTGGTATCCGGGTCGTGCCAGTTGTAGGTCACGCTCTTGGCCCTGATGCTCTCGCGCAGGAGCTGCACCTTGCGCTTGTACTCGTCCATCGTCACCTGCGTCTCCCACTGGAAGGGGCTGTGCGGCTTCGGTACGAAGCACGATGTGCTGACCGTGATGCGCACACCGCGGGCCTTGTTCGTCGCGTGCATACGCCATGTGTGCAGCACCTGATTGGCGAGCTCCGCGATGCCGAGCACATCCTCGTCCGTCTCCGTCGGCAGACCGAGCATAAAATAGAGCTTCACGCTGTTCCAGCCGCCCTGAAACGCCACGGCGCACGAGCGGAGAAGGTCTTCCTCGGTGACATTCTTGTTGATAACGTCGCGCAGGCGCTGTGTACCGGCCTCGGGCGCAAAGGTGAGACCGGATTTGCGCACCTTCTGCACGCGCTGCATGATGTCCATGGAGAAGTTGTCCGCGCGCAGCGAGGGGAGCGAGAGACCGATGCCGCGGCTTTCGCAGTAGTCCATCAGTCCGTCGCAAAGCTCGTTCAGCCCGCGGTAGTCGCTCGTGCTGAGCGAGAGGAGCGTGATCTCGTGGTAGCCGGAGAAGGCGAGAGATTCCTTACCGTACTCCATGCATTTTTCCACGCTGCGGCTGCGCACCGGGCGGTAAATGTGTCCGGCCTGGCAGAACCGGCAGCCGCGGATGCAGCCGCGGAAGAGCTCAAGACCGACGCGGTCGTGCACGATCTCCGTGGAGGGGACGATCGCGTCCACGGGGAAGCAGCTGTTTTCAAAGTCCGTAACAATGCGCTTCGTAATGCGCTCGGGCGCACCCGGCGCGGCGTGCATGGCCTTGAGTGTGCCGTCGCCGTTATACTCCGGCGTATAGAGGGAAGGAACGTACACGCCGCCGATGAGCGCGGCGCGGCGGAGAAATTCCGCCTTGCTCCAACCGGCGGCCTTCGCCTCGCGCAGAAGCTGCAAAACTTCGCCGTCCACGCTCTCGCCCTCGCCGATGATCATAAGATCGAAAAAGTCCGCCATCGGCTCGCTGTTGCAGCATACGCTGCCGCCCGCGAATACGAGCGGTGTGAGGCTTGTGCGCTCGGCGCTGCGCAGCGGAATGCCGGCCAGATCGAGCATTTCGAGAACGGTCGTATATGCCATCTCGTAGCCGAGAGAAAAGCCGATCGCGTCAAACTCGCTGAGCGGGTCGCCGCTTTCGAGTGCGTAGAGGGGGAGACCCTTTTCGCGCATCTGCCGGTCCATATCAAACCAGGGAGTGAACACGCGCTCGCACCATACGCCGGGAAGGTCGTTGAGCACCTGATAGAGAATACGCATGCCGGTGTTCGACATGCCGATCTCATACGTGTCCGGGAAGCAGAGCGCCATGCGGAGATCGACTTCACTTTTATCTTTCTGAATTTCGCCGTACTCACCGCCGGTGTACCGGGCGGGCTTCTGTACGAGCGGGAGAATCCGTTCAAGTTTCTTGTCCATACATCAAAGCTCCTGCACAGAGTGTGCGTAAAATGTACGTACATTCTATAACAGCCTGAAGTTTTTTACAAGAATAGAAAAAGAGTTTCCGAAAAATACTTGACAATTCCGCCGAAAGACAATATAATTCTGTCTTGCTGATATCGGTATCGGGGTGTAGCGCAGTTGGTAGCGTGCTTGGTTCGGGACCAAGAGGCCGCGAGTTCAAGTCTCGCCACTCCGACCATCAAAAGCTCCGCGCAGAAATTTTTCTGCGCGGAGCTTTTTATATTATATTCGGCTCAGCAGACCCGGTCGACCCAGCCGAAGGGATCGGGCCTGGTGCCTCTCTGGATGCCGGTCAGCTCGTCGTAGAGCATCTGCGAGAGCGGACCGATCTTGTTGCCGTTGATCTCGTATTTTTCCCCGTTCCAGGCAAGCTCGCCGATCGGGGAGATGACCGCCGCGGTGCCGACGCACCACGCTTCCTCCAGCGTGCCGGCTTTCGCGGCCGCGAAGAGCTCGTCCACGCTGATGAGCTGCTCCTCCACGGGAATACCCTGGCTGCGCAGCAGCTCAATGCAGGATTTGCGCGTGATGCCGGGAAGAATGGAGCCCGTGAGCATGGGCGTTACAACGGTGCCGTTGATCTTGAACATCACATTCATGCCGCCGCCCTCTTCCACGTATTTCCGTTCGACGCCGTCGAGCCACAAAACCTGCGCATAGCCTTTTTCGGCGGCTTTGTCCGCGGCGCGGTTGGCAGCGGCGTAGTTCCCGCCGCATTTCGCCTCACCGGTGCCGCCGCGGACGGCGCGGACGTCTTCGGTCTCCACCATGATGGGGACGGGCTTCAGCCCATTTTTGAAATAGTTCCCGGAAGGGGAGAGAATGACGGCAAACGTCGCCGAATAGACGCCGTGCAGAGAGAGTGTCGGATTCGTGGAATACAGGAACGGACGGATATAGAGCGACGTACCCGGCTCGGAGGGAACCCAGCGCTCATCTACGCGCACCAGTTCCCGGATCGCCTGCAGCCCGTCCTCCTCGTTGATCCGCGGCAGACCGATACGGTCGCACGAGCGGTTCAGACGCGCCATATTTTCCCAGGGGCGGAAAAGCTGCACGCCGCCGTCCGGACGGCGGTAGGCCTTGAGCCCCTCAAATACCTCAGCGCCGTAGTGCAGCACGCCCGCGGCGGGCGACATGCTGACCGGCCCGAAGGGGACGATGCGCGCATTGTGCCAGCCGTCGGTATCGGAATAGTCCATGAGAAACATATGATCGGTAAAGTATTTTCCGAAGCCGAGCTCATCCGTTTCCGGCAGCTTTCCGGGGTTCTCTTTTTTAGTGATTGTAATGTTCATAATGAAGCTCCTCTTTTCAGATATTGCGGATGCCTTTCCAATGCTCCATGTTGGCGCGGATGCCGTCGCAGCAGGCGTGGAACTGCGCCTGCTCTTCTGCCGTGAGCGGCAGCTCGACGATCTGCTCTACGCCGTTCGCGCCGAGCACGCAGGGGACTCCGGCAAACAGCCCGGACTCGCCGTATTCTCCGCAAAGCTCCGCGCTGGCAGGCATAATGGCCTTTTCGTCGTGCAGAACGATGTGCGCCATGCGCGCGGCGGTCGTCGCAATGCCGTATTCGGTGCAGTATTTTCCGGAGAATGTGACCCATCCGCCGCCGATGGATTCTTTTTGCAGCGCCTCGCGGTCAAACCGGAACCGTTCGTCCGTTTTTGCCCAGACGTCCAGCGGCATGCCGTGGAAGCTGACGCAAGACCATGGGGCAAATTGCTTATTTCCGTGCTCGCCGAGCATGTAACATGTGATCGATTTGTGGTCGATGCCGGTCTGTCGGGCCAGCGCGCTGAGAAGACGCGCGGTGTCCAGCCCGGTGCCGGTACCGAATACGCGCCCTTTGGGAAGCCCAAGCCCCAGAGCAAGCTCATGCGTTACAATATCACAGGGATTGGTGATGTTGATAACAACGCCGTCAAAGCCGCTTTCCCGGATTTTCTCGGCAAAGCCGCGCACCGCCGGGATCGTAAAGTCCATCTCTGTGGTACGGTCGTGCGATTCGCGGAGAAGCTCGATCTTTCCAACACAGTTGACGATCACGTCGCATTCGCCGAGATCGGAAAACTCCCCGGCCTGAAAGCTGACGCGGTGCGGAAGATACGCTGCGGCGTCGCGCAGATCCTGTATTTCGCTTGCGAGCTTCTGTGCGTTTTTGTCGATCAATATCAGTTCGTCCGCAATACCCTGTACGGCGAGCGCGTAAGCGACATGCGCGCCTACGTGTCCCAAACCGATCACTCCGAGGATCCTCTTTTTTGCCATGGCCAAACCCATCCTTTCGCAGCAGAATAAAAAAGAGCGCGGTCCCGCCGAAAGGGGCGGAACCGCGAAACTCCGGCCCCCGCAAAGGGAGAAGCGCCGGGCAGTATGCCGGGCTTCCTTCCGGTAAAAAATTATGGAGAGATTCTACAGCGCGTCGGTCGGATTTTCAAGAGAAGATATACATCAAATTCTTTAACAAGGGAAAGAAATGGTTGTAAAAATCGCTGAAATCTCATCGGCAAAAAAAGCCCCGCTTCCGGCACTGCGCATGCCGGGAGCGGGGCGGAAGATCACATTTGCGGCGGGCAGACGGAAAAATCGATGAGAACGACGCTATTGCCGTGCGCTTCAATGATCCGTCGGAGATCGGCAAAGGAAAGAAATACCGTGGCGGTATTATCGTTCGGGTGAACGCCGATCGCTGGCAGCGAGGCAAGCGCGGCATCTGCGGCGAAGATAACGGAGCGGCTCTCATCGTTGAGAATCCCAAGCGGGGAAACACTGCCCTGCGGGAGCTTCAGGTATGTATCGAGCCGTTCGGCGGAGGAAAAGCTGAGCTTTGAGGAACCAAGCGCTGCCGAGAGCCATTTGAGATCGACCCGCCGCTCATCAGGGACGGTCACGAGATAATGCTGCCGGCCCTTTGCGTCGCGCAGAAAGAGGTTTTTGCAGATGCAGCCATGAGCATCGATCCCGGCGCGCTCCATCTCCTCCATCGTGAATACCGCTTCGTGCTCAACGGCTTCGTAAGGAATGCCCTTATCGTTGAGAAGGGCGTAAACTTCGTTTTTATGGTATCCGGACATAATTTATTTCTCCCGCATTTACAATTTAGCGCATTATAGCGCGAAATGATCCGGAAAGCAAGAGAAACGTGCGCCGCTGCTCAGTGTCCCGCGGGATCGCGCTCCAGCCACTCCTTTTCCGAGGTGAGGTCGGCGTGGAGAAAGGCAACGAAAACGATGGCGTAGGGGAGCGCTGCGACCCAGACCGCCCGGCGGCCAAGGAAAATGCACGCTACCGCGCCGAGGATCGTTCCGGCGAGGAAGAAGAGGACCATGGAAAAATGCCGCTTAAGAACGCGGCGGTGAGATGTGTCACCGTGGCGGCGGTGCAGCTCCTTGGCAAGACCGATGCCGAGCTGACGGACGTGGTTGGTGGCGAACGTTGTGGCCATCGGCACGCCCTCGGAGTTGCGGAACGTGTTGTATTGCATGGAGGCGATAAAGTTGATGGACACCTGAAAGACCTGCACCGGCGTCGATGCCGGCAGTGCGCCGAGCACGGCGACGAATACGATCTCGACCGCGACGAGGATCGTTTCCCAGCGGATATGGAAGCGGTGCTTCACATCGTCAGGAATGAGCTCGGAAATGAACGCGCCGAGCGCGTAGGCGGAGATCGGGATAACATAGTACAGGGCGCTTGTCCAGCTCCGCGTGCCGAGCGCGATGCCGAGAAGGACGATGTTGCCGGTTTGCGCGTTGCAGAAAATGCCGCCGCAGAGCATGTAGGTGTACGAGCCGAGGATACCGGCGGCGAATATGAGCGTGTCGTACACCCATGTCCGCTCGCAGGTAAGATAAAAGGTTTTCTTTTCCATAAGTCTCTCTTACTCCGTCCAATACGTGCACAGTTTGTCGAAAGGCGTAAATTGCGGCTATTATACCATGGAAACACCGGAACGGGAAGTGCTTTTTCGGCAAGGAAAGTCCCCGGCCGAAGCCGAGGACAGAGCTTGTCAAAAAAACATTTTTGACAAGCTCTCAAACGAGACCCACTTCGTTGGGCTCTCGTTTGAAAAGGCTGCGGCTCGCCGCAGCGCACTCGCTGCGCTCGCACGTTTGCGAGCCGAGAAGTATTTTCTCCGACGCACATGTCGCCGGAGAAAATGGTTAAAACTTTATTTGCGCCTGCGGGCGCAAACTCTGCGAGGCTTTTTGACAGGCGGGGTCCCCGGCCGAAGCCGGGGACGGAATCGTTTGTATGGTGAATGGTCAGACTGTGCCGGTGATGACGAGTGTGGCCGTGCCGGGCGTGACGGTGAACGTCCCGTCTGTGTTCTGCGTGAACGTGGCCGCCGGAACGGTGATCTGTCCGGCCAGCGTTGTGAAAACGCCGGTCGCGGCGTTGTAGGTGTAGTTTGTGCCCTCCGTCCATGCCGTGCCGTTGTAGGTGACGGCGATGTTGCGGAGAATGGGGGCGAACGTGTCGGTGACGACAACATTGCCCGTCGCCGTCGCTTCGGTGTTGCCGGTGTTCGAAATGACGAACGTGTAGGTGATCTGGCCGTTTTCCGTAACGGTCGTCGGCGAGAGGGCCTTGCTGATGGTGAGATCGGCGCTGTTCGCGGTCTCCACCGTCGCCTGTGCGGTGATCGGGGTTGTGAGACCGCCGCCGGTGATCGTCGCGGTGTTCGTGATCGAGCTGCCCGTTGCGAGCGGTGCGACGGGCGTTGCGGTCGTCTCATAGATGAGGACGGCGCTGCCGCCCGCGGGGACCGTGAGACCGGTCACGGTGAGCGGCGGTCCGGCGGTAACGGTCGGCGCTGCCTGCAAAACGCCGTTAATATAATAGCGCACCGTTCCGGCGTTGTAGGCGAGCGGGTAGACGGTGTTTGCGCCGACGGTATAGCCGCCGAGATTATCGGTGACGGTATAATCCGTGATGGCCGCTGTGCCGGTGTTCACGAGCGAGAGAGCGTAGGTGATGCGGTCTCCCGCCGAATAGTTTGCCGAAACCGCCGTCTTGACGGCGGTGAGAGCTTCGAGGATCTCGCCGGTGACAATGTTCGAGTTTGTTGTGCCGCCGTTATAGGAAAGCGTGGCGAAGTTGGTAAAGCTTGCCATAGTTCACACTCCAAGATCAAGATGTTGAGGCGCACCCCTTACAGCATACGTAAAAACACGGCACTCTGCCAATCCGCGGCGGCAGAAAAACACCCCGTCCGCTTTGGGCGGACGGGGTGCGGCAAAATAGGGGGCATCAGAGAACGTGCACACTCTCCGGATCAAAGACCAGACGGCAGCGCTCGCCGACTTTGTAAATGCGCTTGTTCTTGGGGTTGTGCTCGGCCAGCTTCACCAGCGTATCGCCCACCATCACATGGTAGTTCTGATAGCTGCCCATGAAGCAGCTCAGCACCACCCTGCAGGGCAGACCGCCCTCGTCGGCCAGCGTGCCGGACTCCGGACGCAGCACCACGGTATACTCCTTGCCGCTTTCCAGATCGTCACGGCCGGCCACACGGGTGCGATAGCCCTCCACGTCCAGCACGGCGTGATCGCCGTCAACGCCCACCATGGTGCCCTTGAGGAAGTTGGCCTCGCCGATGAAGTCCGCCACGAACTCGTTCTTGGGATGGTAGTAGATCTCCTGCGGCGTACCCATCTGCTCCACCACGCCGTGGTTCATGATGATGATGTTGTCCGACAGGGCCATGGCCTCGGACTGGTCGTGGGTGACGTAGATCGCCGTGATGCCCAGCTTCTGCTGGATGCGGCGGATCTCGGTGCGCATGGTCACGCGCAGCTTGGCGTCCAGGTTGGACAGCGGCTCGTCAAAGAGCAGCACGCCCGGCTCCACCACCAGCGCGCGGGCCAGCGCCACGCGCTGCTGCTGGCCACCGGAGAGCTGGTTGGTCATGCGGCTCTCCATGCCGCCCATCTCCACCAGGTCCAGAATGGTCCTGACCCGCTGCTCGATTTCCGCCTTGGGCACCTTGCGCAGCTTGAGGCCGTACGCCACGTTGTCAAAGACATTATAATGAGGGAACAGCGCGTAGCTCTGAAACACCATGGCGGTGTCGCGCTTGTTGGGGGTCAGCTCGTTGATGGGCTGGCCGCCCAGGTAAATTTCGCCCTCGTCCGGGCTCTCAAAGCCGGCCACCATGCGAAGCGTCGTGGTTTTTCCGCAGCCGGAGGGGCCCAGGAGCGTCACGAAGCTGCCCGGCGCGATGTCCAGCGACACGTCGTGCACGGCATAAAAGTCCTTGCCTGTCTTGGGGTCGGTATAGATCTTGGAAATGTGGTCAAGGCGAACGCCCTTGCTCTCCTTAGGCATTTTCGCTGTCCCCCTTTATCTTTCTGCTGGTGCCAAAATACTTGGTCACGAGGTTCATGATCACGATGGACGCA
>ERZ857965.990-NODE-990-length-32418-cov-12.104595_pt1 | contig 32418 bp, 31 predicted proteins | sample MGYA00519758_ERZ857965 | MGnify/ENA primary metagenome ERZ857965 (study PRJEB31778, sample SAMEA3449381) | human gut metagenome | biome: human gut; feature: human-associated habitat; material: faeces | place: United Kingdom | collected 2010/2012 ... | reverse complement strand
ATAAGAAAAATACCTGAGTTAGTGTTAGAGGAAACTGATCTTGATAAATATACAAAAGAGGAATTAACTAGAATGGTTGAGTTGCATAATGAAAGGGAAGATGCTTCTTATGAAAAGGCATTTGAAACTGCTAGAAATATGATTGAAAAGGGAATAGATTTAGATACTATTTCTGAATGTACTGGTTTATCACTTGAGGAAATTGAGCCTTTAAAATAATTAATATTTACATTTGGTAATGAATATGTTATTATAAATAGGAAATCAAATGAAGAAGACGGAGATATATGAAGTCTATAAGCGAGTTAGGATTGGTGGGAGCTAACAAGAATAGTATATTTTGGATCACTTTGGATGTGTTTTATTAAAATAAAAACCGGTATGCGCGTTATAGCAAATAAGACTAATATAGTAAAATAAGGTGGTACCACGGGGATATCCCGTCCTTTGGTAACATCTTTTTATATTGTAAGGAGGAAAACTATGTTTAAGGAATTGAAAAAGGATGAAGTAAGTAAAGTAGAAGAATTGTTTACTGAATATTGGAAAGAAAAGAATATATTACAAAAAAGTATAGACCAAGGTAAAGAATATTATGTGTTTTATGATGGCCCTGCTACTGCGAATGGGTTTCCGGGATTACATCATATGGTGGCAAAGTTTATAAAGGATTCAATATGTAAGTATCATGCTATGACAGGAAAGAAAGTGTTAAGAAAAGTAGGTTGGGATACTCATGGGCTTCCTGTTGAATTAGCAGTAGAAAAGGAATTAGGTTTTAAGAACAAGACTGATATAGAGAAGTATGGTATTGAAAAGTTTAATAAAAAGTGTAAGGAAAGTGTTTGGAAAAATGAAAAGGCTTTTTCTGATTTAACAGTTAAGATGGGTCAATTTATTGATCTTGAACATCCGTATGTTACTTATGATAATAATTATATAGAAACAGAATGGTGGATATTAAAGAAGTTTTTTGATGAAGGATTATTTTATGAAGGGCATAAGATAGTTCCATATTGTCCAAGATGTGGTACTGGACTTGCTTCTCATGAGGTTGCTCAAGGTTATAAAGAAGTTAGTGTTGATACAGTTATAGTAACTATGAAAAAGAAGGATGAAGATGCATACTTTTTGGTATGGACTACAACACCATGGACTTTAATTTCTAATGTTGCACTTTGTGTTAATCCGAATGAAGATTATGTAAAAGCTTCATCTATGGGATATAAATTTATTTTGGCTGAAAAGTTAGTATCAAAGGTACTTGGCGAAGATGCTAAAATACTTGAAAGATACAAGGGTAAAGACTTAGAAGGTGTAGAATATGAACAACTTATTCCAGGTTTGAAGGTTGATAAGAAAGCATTTTATGTAACATGTGATGAGTATGTTACCATGGAAGATGGTACTGGTGTAGTTCATTTAGCTCCGGCTTTTGGGGAAGATGATGCTAAGGTAGGAAAAAAATATAATTTACCATATCTTAATCCTGTTGGAGAAGATGGTTGTTATACTGATGGTTTATGGAAAGGTATGAATGTTTTTGATGCTGATCTTGAAGTAATAAAATATTTGAAGAAAGAAGATAAGTTATTTAAAAAACAAAAGATAAAACATAATTATCCTCATTGTTGGAGATGTCAAACACCATTAATTTATTATTCAAAGCCAAGTTTTTATTTAGAGGTAACTAAAATAAAAGATAAGATAATAGAAGCTAATAAGACTGTTAATTGGCATCCTTCTTATGTTGGAGAAAAGAGATTTGGCAATTGGCTTGAAAATTTAAATGATTGGGCAATTTCTAGAAATAGATATTGGGGAACACCACTTCCATTATGGAGATGTGAGTGTGGTCATATGGAAATGATTGGCTCTAGGAAAGAGTTAAAAGAAAGGGCAATAGAAGATGTTTCTGACGATATAGATCTTCATAGACCATATGTTGATAATATTCATTTGAAATGTTCTTGTGGAAAGGAAATGACTAGAGTAACTGATGTAATTGATTGTTGGTTTGATTCTGGTTCTATGCCATTTGCTCAATATCATTATCCATTTGAAAATAAAGAACTTTGGGAAACTCAATATCCTGCGGACTTTATTGCTGAAGGTATTGATCAAACAAGAGGTTGGTTTTATACTTTGCTTGTAATATCAGTATTTGTAAAAGGAATTTCTCCATATAAGAATGTTTTAGTAAATGATTTATTATTGGATGCAGAAGGTAAGAAGATGAGTAAATCTAGAGGTAATATAGTGGAACCATTTACTACTATGAAGAAATATGGTGCTGATACAGTAAGATTTTATCTTCCTTATACTTCTCCAGTATGGACCCCTTTAAAATTTGATGTAAATGGTTTAAAAGAAGTTCATTCTAAGTTCTTTAATCCACTTAGAAATACTTATTCATTCTTTGCTTTGTATGCAAATATAGATAAGATTGATCCTAGAGAGTATAAAGTTCCATACGAAGATTTAGAGGAAATTGATAAATGGTTGTTATCTAAATATAATAAATTAGTAAGGAATGTAACTAGTTATTTTGAAGAGTATGATTTAAATAAAGTGGTTAAGGAGTTAACAACTTTTGTATCTGAAGATTTATCTAATTGGTATATAAGAAGAAATAGAAAAAGATTTTGGGGTTCAGAACTTGATAATTCTAAAAAGGCTGTATATCAAACAACTTATTATGTTTTAAAAGGTTTATCTACTTTAATTGCTCCGATAACCCCATTTGTGTCTGAGGAGATATATCAAAATTTAACAGGAGAAGAATCTGTACATCTTGCACAATTTCCTTCTTATGATGAAAAGTTAATAAGAGAAGAAATTGAAACAAGAATGGATTTAGTTAGAGATTTAATTTCTTTAGGAAGAAATGTTAGGGAAGAAGAGAAGATAAAGGTAAGACAACCAATTTCAGAAGTTATTTTAGATGGTAAGAATAAAGAAATATTACAAGGATTAGAGGATTTAATAAAGGAAGAATTAAATGTTAAGGAAATAGTTTTTGAAAAAGATTTAACAAAGTATATGAATTTTAAGATAAAACCTAATTTTAAAGAAGCTGGTAAGGTTTTAGGAAATAAGATGAAAGATTTTGTAAGATTTTTAGATGATCTTTCTGAAGAAGAAATTGAAAAAGTTGTAAATAGGGAAACAATTGTTTTTGAAAATATGGAAATAAGTAATGATCTTTTAGATATAAAAATACAATCTAAAGAGGGAATGAAGGTTGCCATGGAAAATAGTAATTTTATTATATTGAATACTATTTTAAATGAAGATTTAATAAAGGAAGGTATTGCAAGGGAAGTAGTGTCTAAGGTTCAAAATCTTAGAAAAGAAAAGGATTTTGATATTGAAAATAGGATAAATTTATATTATGATTCTGATAATGATTTTGAAGAAGTATTAAAGGATTATGAGGATTATATTAAGAGGGAAACACTTGCTCTTGAAGTGATTAAGAAGGATAATCTTGTTAATAAGTATAATATAAATAATATAGTGATATTTTTAGATGTGGAGAAAGCAGAATAATTTCTGTTTTTTTTACGTTGTTTTGGTAAAAAGATATTTTATTCATTGACAAAAATAGACTTACAATATATTATAAAATTAGAGTATGATAATAAGGACGTGTAATTAATGATGAAAAAAACTAATTTTAAATTAATGGGTTTAGCTATTTTATTTGTTATTTTTTCTGTGTTTTTATTTAGTAATATTTATGCAGATGTGAATTATGGTAATTTAAATTCTAGAGTTAATCAAAATAGGACAATGATAAATTCTTCTAATAATATGAATAGTATTGATAGAATGAGGTATTCTGATAAGTATTTGACAGATTTAGTGGAAACTAATTATAAAGGATTGAGTACGTATCAACAAACAGTAATAAGAGATTTTGCAAATAATACTATTTTAGAAGGAAAGGGTAATTCTATAACGGCTTATAATAAGGTTTTAAAGTTTCATGATTGGATTGTTGCTAATTATTATTATTACAGTACGCCAAGTAAGTTAAGTACTTTAAAAAATTTTGGTAATGTATATGATAATCCTTATTATTTATTGACATATGAATATAAAAGTACTGGTAAGGTGAGGGCTAGGAGTAATGGTTATGCTTCAATGTTAGTGGCACTTTCTAGATCACAAGGAATTCCTGCTAGGACTGTAGGAGGTTATTATTATCAAAGTGCTGATCAAAATTATACAAGTTGGGGATCAAATGTAAAATCTAATAATATAAATCAAATATTTGTTGAGGTATATGTTAATGGAAAGTGGATAGTAGTTGATCCTGCCTCAGATTGTTATAATGTATATAATTCTGTAAATGATGAGTATATTACTAGTGAGGGTAGTGATAATCATAAGTATTTTAATCCAAACATAGATGTATTATCTACTACTCATATAATGTTTAAGCATTATGCTGGTTTAAAGAGTGTTTCGTATGTAACTAATACATATGAAAAGAGCAAAATAACTAGTTTTTTGAATAAGAGCTATAATAAGAAAACAAATGGAAAAAAGATAAATACTTCATATAGTAGGACTAAGCCTTCTACTTGGTTTCCTAAGGGAACGACTTCTAGAGGTGATGGTTATGGAAGGGTATCTAAGATAATATGGCCTAAGAATAAAGGATTAGTAGGATCATTAGATTTGAGTGGTTTTGCCTCTTTAGAGCAAGTTTATGCTCCGAGTAATAAAATATCTAGTTTAAAGATAGTTAATTCTCCTTCTTTAAACACAGTATCGTTATCATATAATAATATAAGTAATTTAACAGTTACTGGAAGTAAGAATTTGAGGTTGTTATCAACATATAGGAATCCAATGAAATATGCTAAGTATAATTTTGGGCCTAGTAAGAGGACTGCTATAATAAAGACTACTAGGGGTGGAACTTTTTCTGTAAGATATGAAAAAACTTCTAGGGGTTATCAACATAAGTTATATGCTAGGACAAAAGCAGGTTATACTTTTAAAGGTTGGTATAAAGGAAATAGGAGAATAAGTAAAAAGAGTTCTATAACAATATATAATAATAAGTCATTTACGTATACTGCTAGGTATCAAAAGAAATCTAATAAGACTTATGTAATAGTTTCTATAAAGAATCAAAAGTTGTGGTATTACAAGAAAGGTAGACTTATTCTTTCAACAAATGTTGTAACAGGGCAAAAAGGTAAACATGATACTCCAAGGGGAACTTTTAAAATAAGAGGAAAGGCTAGAAATGTTTATTTGATTGGGCCAGATTATAAGAGTTTTGTTAATTATTGGATGTTAATTGATAGTAGTACTCAGATAGGATTACATGATGCTTCTTGGAGATGGCAGTTTGGAGGTTCAATTTATAAATATAATGGTTCTCATGGATGTGTAAATATGCCCTATAAGAAAGCTAGGTATGTTTATAATTATGTTCCAACTGGTACAAAGGTAATAGTAAAGTAAAAAAAAATAATTACGGGTTTGTTTTCGTAATTATTTTTTAATGTTTAATATAATTGGAAGCACTATTGGTTTTCTACCAGTTTCTTCTTTTATAAAATTATTTAATTCTTTTGTTACTTCTGATTTTATATCAGTAAATGTTATTTTTTTGTCTTCCAATTTTTTTATGATTGTTTTTTCTGATATTTTTTCTATTTTTTTGATTAGTTCTTCGTTTTCGTTTATAAGAATAAATCCTCTTGTTGTAACCATTGGTTTTGCAAGTAGTTTTCTTTCTTCCATGTTTAGGTTAATTATGACTACTAGAATTCCTTCGCTGGCCATGATTTTTCTATCGTTAAGTACGGCACCGGAAATATCTCCGATTCTGTTACCGTCTACAAAGGTTTCAGTAACGTCAAAGTTGCCAACTTTTTTAATGTTTCCTTTGTCCATTTCTAGGACATCACCATTATCAAGAACGAAGATATTTTCTTTTTTTATACCACATTCTTTGGCAAGATGGGCATGCCTTTTTAACATTCTATATTCTCCATGGATAGGCATTAGGTATTTTGGATTCATTAATCTTATCATGAGTTTTAGCTCTTCGCTCATGGCGTGTCCAGAGGCATGTATTTCTCTGTCTGTGGAACTAGTATAAACTTTAACACCTTTTAGATATAGTTTGTTAATGGTATTTGCTATGGCTCTTCCGTTTCCTGGAATGGCACTTGATGAGAATATTACTATATCTGTAGGACTAAGTTTTATTTGTTTGTGAGTACCGTCAGCAATTCTAGAGAGTGCTGCTAGAGGTTCTCCTTGAGTACCAGTACATAAAAGTGCTACTTCTCCTGGTTTCATATGATTTGCAACTTCTGGTGTGATTAATACGTCTTTGGCATCGATATAACCACCTTCCATTGAAATATTTATATTGTTTTCCATACTTCTACCGAAGATACATACTTTTCTTTTATATTTTTTACATGTTTCGATAATATGTTTTAATCTATAGATATTAGAAGCGAATGTTGCGATGATTAATCTATTGTCTTGGTGTTTGGAAAATACTTCATTTAGTGCTTCGTCAACTTTAGACTCTGACATAGAGAATCCTTCATCTAAAACGTTTGTACTTTCACTCATTAAAAGTGTAACTCCATTTTTTGAGATTTCACTGATTCTTGTAAAATCGGTAACTGGGCCGATTGGTGTTAAATCGAATTTGAAGTCTCCGGTTTCCACGACTGTACCATTAGGAGTTTTTACATATATACCATGTGAATCTGGTACAGAATGGGTTGTTCTAAAAAATGATATTTCAAAATTTTTGTATTTAAGTTTGTCATTGCTTTCGTATGGTCTAAGTCCTTTGTAATTTATATTCCTATCAGCAAGTTTCTTTTTTATAAGAGCATATGCTTGATTAGGGGCATAAATACTTGGAATGTTGATGTTTTGTAAGAGAAATGGAATTGCTCCGATGTGATCTTCATGACCATGGGTAATAATAAGAGTTTTAATTTTTCTTTCATTATTTTTTAAGAAGGTAAAGTCTGGAAGAACATAGTCAATTCCTCTTAGTTCTTCTTCTGGAAATATAACTCCTGCATCTATTATTACTATTTCATCGTTATGCATTAAAACATACATATTTTTACCGACTTCTCCAAGTCCTCCTAAAGCAAAGACATACGTTTTGTCTTTTTTAAACATTATAATCTCCTTTCAATTAATTTTTTATAAAAGAATCAACCTCATTAATTATACACTATATTTTGGTTTTTGTCATTATTTTTTGGAAAAGTTGGTTTTTATGGCTTTGTCTGTATATTTTGATATGAATTTAGGATTATTTTCTTTTTCTATGTTTAAATTTGTAGTATAATATATATTGTTTTAGGGAGGTGGATTATGAATAATCAAGTAAATGAGATAAGAAAGGCTAATGATATAGTGGATGTTATCTCTAGTTATTTACCTCTTACTAAGAAGGGAAAGAATTATTTTGGGGTTTGTCCTTTTCATGATGATACTAATCCTAGTATGAGTGTGTCGCAAGATAAACAGATATATAAGTGTTTTTCTTGCGGAGCAAGTGGGAATGTTATAACTTTTGTTATGGATTATGAACATGTTGATTTTAAAGAGGCTTTGTCTTCTCTTGCTAGGAGAGCGGGAATTGATTTTAAGATATCGGGATTAAAGAGTCAGGTTACTAAGTATGATAAGTATTATAAGATGTATGATATATCGCTTAGATTGTATCAAAATAATATTAATAGTGCTTTGGGAAAGGGTGCTGTTGAGTATTTGGAGAGAAGAGGAATTTCTAGGGATTTAATTAAAGAGTTTAAGATAGGTCTTGCTTTGGGAAAAAATTCTTTGACTAATGTTTTAACTAAGAAGGATTATAGTGCTTTAGAGATAGAGGAGTATGGCTTGGGTACTGGTTATAATGATTTATATATAAATCGAATAATGTTTCCTTTGTTTGATACTAATAATAGACCTGTTGGTTTTTCTGGTAGAATATATAATACTAGTGATACTAGTAAGTATATAAATACTAAGGAGACTCCTATATTTAAGAAGGGTGAGATTTTATATAATTATTATAAGGCTAAGGAGTATGTTCGTGAGAAGAAAAGTGTTATAATTACTGAGGGATTTATGGATGTGATAAGGCTTTTTTCTATTGGTGTTAGGAATGTTGTTGCTTTGATGGGAACTGCTTTAACGTATGAACAGGTTGGCCTTTTAAAGAGATTATCTCATGATATATATATATGTTTAGATGGTGATAATGCAGGACAAAAGGCAACTTTGAAAGTTGGTGATGAACTTTCTAATGCTGGTTTAAATATTAAGGTTATAACTTTAAAGGACGGTCTTGATCCTGATGAGTATGTGTTAAAGTATGGAAAGGAATCTTTTTTAGATCTTTATGATAATGCTGTGGCTTTTAATGAATATAAGTTATATCATATGAGAGATGGTCTTGATTTATCTAATCTTGAGGAGAAAACTGCTTATATAAATACTGTTTTAAAAGAGGTTAAACAGGAAGATGATGAGATAAAACAGGAGTTTTTACTTAAGAAAATATCTTTGGAGTTTGATATAGATGTAAATATTTTAAAAAATACCTTGAAAAAAATTGAAAAGTGTAGTAAAATTGAAGCGTTAAAAACAAAACCGGTCATTAATAGGAAATTGGATAAGTATCAGAAAGCAACTTATGATATTCTTTATATTATGTTAAATAGTTATGAGAAGACTAAGTTGTATGAGAAGAAGTTAAATTATTTGCCTTATAAAGAGGCTAGATATTTGGCTAATGAGATTATCTATACTTACAAGATGAAAGGTAGTTTAGTTTTAGCTGACTTTATAACTAGTTTGACTGATAAGGAAAATCTTATGAAAGAGGCTAAGGAAGTACTAAAATATGCAGGGGATGAAGAGGCTAATTTAGAGGCATTTGAAGATTATATGGCAGTGATTAGGGATTATAGTAAGAACCAAGAGATAAAAAGGTTGAAAGAGTTAATAAGAGAAGAAATTGATCCTGTTAAAAAGGCAGAAATATTGGAGAAGATTAGGCTCGTAAAAATAGGGAGTGAATTTTAATGATAAACGAAATTAAATCCTTCGAAGAGAGAAAACAAGAGTTATTAGAATTAGGTAAAAAGAATGATAATAAGGTTACTTTTGAAGAAATGGCTGAGCATTTAAAGGGGTTAGAGCCTGATAGTGATTCGTTAGATGAGTTATATAATATGTTTGTTCAAAATGGAATTGAAATAGTTTCAAATGAGTCAAATGATGATCAAGAAGATGATGACGATGATGATGGTGAAATAATAATAAATGATAATTCTACTAAGGATATTAAGATTAATGATCCTGTTAGGATGTATTTAAAGGAAATTGGTAGAATAAATTTACTTACTAGTGAGGAAGAATATGAATATGCTCTTCAAGTAGAGGAAGGAAATGAGGATGCTAAGAGAATTTTGGCTGAATCTAATCTTCGTTTAGTTGTGTCTATTGCTAAGAGATATGTTGGTAGGGGTATGGCTTTTCTTGATTTGATTCAAGAGGGTAATATTGGACTTATGAAGGCTGTTGAAAAGTTTAATCCTAGTAAGGGTTATAAGTTTTCTACGTATGCAACATGGTGGATTAGGCAAGCTATTACGCGTGCTATTGCGGATCAAGCAAGAACTATAAGGGTTCCTGTTCATATGGTTGAAACAATAAATAAGTTAGCAAGAATTCAAAGACAATTGACTCAAGAGTTAAATAGGGAACCTAGTGATAAGGAACTTGCTGATAAGTTAGGTATTACTGAGGAAAAGGTAAGAGAAGTAATGAAGATTTCTCAAGAACCTGTGTCTCTTGAAACTCCGATAGGAGAAGAAGATGATTCACATTTAGGAGATTTTGTTCCGGATGAGAGAATGATGTCTCCAGAGGAATATGCTACTGCAGAGCTTTTAAAGGAAGAATTGGGTAGTGTGTTAGATACTTTAACTGAAAGAGAAGAAAAGGTATTGAAATTAAGATTTGGTTTAGATGATGGACAATGTAGAACTTTAGAGGAAGTAGGGCAAATATTTGGGGTAACAAGAGAAAGAATAAGGCAAATAGAAGCTAAGGCTCTTAGAAAGATGAGACATCCATCTAGAAGTAAAAAGTTAAAGGATTTCTTGACAGATTAATGAAAATATCGAAGAGATTAAGGGCTATCGGAGATTTGATCGAAGATAACTCTTTTATATTAGATGTTGGATGTGATCATGCTTTATTAGATATTTATGTTGTTACTAATAAGAAAAATGTTAAGGCTATAGCTAGTGATATAAATGAAGGACCTCTTAAGGGCGCTAGAGATAATATTAGAAAATATGATCTTGAGGATAAGATAGTTTTAAGTAATTCTGATGGTTTAGGGTCTTATCAAGAAGGAGTAGATGTTATAATACTTTCTGGACTTGGTTCTACTACTATAATAAATATTTTAATTGGTGGAAAAGATATACTTGATAATATTGATGAGATAATTATTTCTTCGAATAATGATTATGATTATTTAAGAAAGAATTTAGGGATACTAGGGTTTACTGTTGATAAAGAATTGATTGTAAAGGATAGAAATAAGTATTATCAGGTTATTAAGTTTAAGAAAGGTATTCTTAATTATAATAAGTATGAGTTAAAGTATGGAAAGATTTCTAGTGATTCTACTTATATAGAATATTTAAATTTTAATAGGAAAAAGTTATTGGAGATATATAAGTTGTTAGGTTTTAAGCATTTTTTTTCTAAGATTAAAATTGGTGAAGAGATAAGATATATTGATAGGACTTTACAAAAATTAAAAAATATGGTATAATATGGCTACTTTATTTGAAAAGGGGGATAATAATATGAAAAATGAAGAACAAATAGTATTAACAGATGAGGAAATACAAGATGAGTTTAGTGATGTTATTGAGGAGTTAATTGCAGATCAAACATATAAGTTAAAGAAATATGCTATACAAATTATAAGAGAGATAATAAATTCTGGTACTGATAGAAGTGATCATGGGCAAATACTTTATATAATATCTCAAGTAGATAGTGTTAGAAATAGCAAAAATATTAAACCTGCTGATTCTCTTGCTTATTCTAGTAATAAAAGAATAGTAAAGGAAGTAAAAAGAAGAAATAAAATTGATGATTCTAGATATTCTGAGAGTAATATCCAATATGAGGAACGTTTTGAAGGAATCGAAGATATTCAAGATGAACATGATAGACAAAATCGTATATAGAACTGACTAAATTTTAAGTTAGTTCTTTTTCTTTTTAGTAAAATTTGATATAATTTACCTATAGAACATATAGGATGTGGATGTTATGTATTTGAAAGAAATTAAAATTTCAGGGTTTAAATCCTTTGCTGATAAGATAAATCTAAGTTTAAATGATAATATAACTTGTATAGTTGGTCCCAATGGTAGTGGGAAGAGTAATATAGTTGATGCAGTAAAATGGGTTATGGGTGAACAATCTGTTAAGACTTTACGTGGTTCTAATAATATGGCTGATGTTATATTTTCTGGTTCTAAGAGTAGGAAACCTTTGAATTTGGCTTCTGTAACTTTGGTGTTTGATAATAGTGATTCTTATTTGAAAGTACCATATACGGAAATATCAATAACTAGAAAGGTTTATAGGAGTGGGGAAAATGAATATTATATTAATGGTGAGAAGTGTCGTTTAAAGGATATAGGAGATCTTTTTCTTGATAGTGGGATAGGAAAATATGCTTTTAATATTATTTCTCAAGGAGAGGTTGCTAATATAATAAATAGTTCTCCGTATGATAGAAGGGGTATTTTTGAAGAAGCAGCAGGTGTTTTGAAATATAAAAAGAGAAAAGAAGAGGCTCTTAGGAAATTAGATAAAACTAATGAAAATATGACTAGAATTAAAGATATAATAGCAGAATTAAATGAAAGAATAGAACCTTTGAAGATGCAAAGGGAATCTGCTTTGAAGTATTTGGATTATCAAGAAAAGTTAAGTGATGTTGAGATTGCTTTGATAGTGCATGATTTAGAGAGGCTTAATAATATATTTCATGAAAATGAGAATAAAATAGAAGAAGTTCAAAATGAAATAGCTAAGTTAATGGGTAATACTGGTTCTAAGGATGCTTTACTTGAGAAGAAGAAGGATGATTTGTTAAAAACTAATGAAGAGATAGCTAGTTTAAATCAAAAGTATATAGAGCTTACTAAAAGTTTAGAAAAATTAAATGGTGAAAAGAATATTTTGAATGAAAGAAGTAAGTATGAGAGTAATGATTTAAAGGTTCATGAGAATATAACTAATTTAACTGAGAAGAGTTTAGCACTTAAGAATGAACAGATATCTATAAATAGTGATATAAGCATTTTGAAAAGTAATCAGGATAATATAAAGAATATGTTGGTTAGTAAGGAAAGCAATTTTAGAGATTTAACTAGTGCTAGAAAAGATATTGAGGGTAAGCTTAATAATTTAAATAAACAAAAGCAAGAGATTAGTTATAAGATAAAGTATTTGAATGATTATATAGAACAGGGTGGTGCGTCCTCTCCAAGTGTTAAGAAGGTCTTATCTAATCCTAAGTTATCTGGTATTCATAATACTATATCTAATTTGGTGGATACTAATAGTGATTATTTGTTGGCTCTTACTGTTGCACTTGGGGGTGCTAAGGATTATGTAGTGGTAAATACTCCTTTTGATGCTAAGTCTGCAATTAATTATTTGAAAGAGAATAATTTGGGACGTGTAACTTTTTATCCTTTGAATGTGATAAAACCTAGATATGTTGATGGGGATACTTTAAGTGTTTTAACTAGAACTAATGGTTATATAGATACTTTTGATAATATTGTTACGTATGATGAAAAATATCGAAATATAATAAAGAATGTTTTAGGAAATGTTATATTGGTTGATAATATTGATAATGCTAATATGATAAGTAAACAAATAAATAATAGATATAGAGTTGTTACTTTATCTGGAGAGGTAATAAATGTTGGAGGTTCTATTACTGGTGGTAAGATAAAGACTAATTCTATTATAAGTGAAAAATATGAGTTACAAAAACAAGAGGTAAGACAAGAGAATATAATTAAAGAGATAGAGGGTTTAAAACCTAGGTTAGAGGAAATAGTTAAGAAAGAACAAGAGCTTCAGGATGATATTTTTAAGATTTCTAAGGATAAGGTTAGATTGGAAGAAGAGTTAAATTCTAAAAATGAACAGTTAGAGAAAGTAACTGGTGATATTTTAAAAACTAGTGGGGAATTAAATAATTTAGAGGGTCTTGTTAATAATACTATAACTAAACAAGAGGAAGAGATAACTAAGAAGTATTATGATGTTATGTTAGAGAAAGATGAGACTGGTAAGATTTCTAAGCAAAAGATTCAAAGTAAGGAAAAATTAGAGGCAGAGATAGATGAGCTAGAGGCTTCGTTTAGGTTAAATAGTACTGCTATAAGGACTTTGGAGGGTAAGTTAAAGGAATGTGAAATAAGTAAGACTAGGTCTAGTGTTAAAATGGATAATTTACTTAATACTTTAAGTGAGACTTATCAAATGACTTTTGAAAAGGCTAAGGAAAATTATATTTTAGAAATAGATGAGGATTTGGCTAGGAAGAATGTTGGAGAATATAAGAGAATTATCAAGAATATTGGTGTAGTAAATATTGGGGCTATTGAGGAATATGATAGGATAAATACTAGGTATGAGTTTATGCAAAAGCAAAATAATGATTTGGAGGAAGCATCAAAGTCATTGCTTGAGATAATAAAAGAGTTAGATGAGGTAATGAAGGATGAATTTTTAAAGTCTTTTAAACAAGTTCAAGTTGAGTTTGAGAAGGTGTTTAAGTCATTATTTGGTGGTGGAGAAGCTAAGTTAGAGTTAACAGATAAAAGTGATTTATTAGAAACAGGGATAAATATAAATGTTACTCCACCTGGCAAGAAATTGTCTAGTATAAATCTTTTATCTGGGGGAGAAAAGACTTTGACGGCAATTAGTTTATTGTTTGCTATACTTAATATTAAGAGTATACCATTTTGTTTGTTTGATGAGGTTGAGGCTGCTTTAGATGACGCTAATGTTGATAGATTTGGTAATTATTTAAAGAAATATAATGGTAAGACTCAGTTAGTAATAATAACTCATAAGAAAAAGACTATGGAGTATGCTAATACTCTTTATGGTATAACAATGCAAGAGTCAGGGGTATCTAAGTTAGTAAGTGTAAAATTAGTTGATTAGTATTTAGTTATATGGATTTTAATAGTTCTGTATAAGATTATAAGTAATAGAATTAAAATAAACTGCTTGAAAAAGTGGTTTTTTTGTTATAGAATAAATATATAGATAATACGAGGAGGACGTAGTAATATGAAAAAATTACAAAATCAAAATAGCAAACATTCGTTCGTGGGGGGGGGGGTCATTTTATAACCTATTAAATAAAGATATAAAAGAATTAAATACGGTAGTTCTGTCTTTATTTATAATAATATTTCTTTTTAGTGTAGGATTTATATCATATAAATTTAGTAATTCTTATGCTTTGTTTTCTGATAGTGTGGAAGGTGTAAAAACAATAGAAATAACTCCAAATACTAGTTTAGATACAAGTGGAGCAAATCCCCCAATTTTATCAAGTAATATGATACCAGTATATTATGATGAGAATAGTTCGTCTTGGAGAAAAGCTGATGAAAATAATAAAGTGAAAAAATATAAATGGTATAATTATGATGAAAAAATGTGGGCTAATAGTGTTACAGTAAGTAGTACTAATCGTAGCAAGTATTTGTCAGCAAGTGTTGGAACAGAAATACCAATGGATGATATCTTAACAATGGAGGTTTGGATACCAAGATATAAATATAAAGTATTCAACTATAACAGTGCCGGTTCAAATAAAGTCTCTCCTCAAGAAATAAGTATAAAATGGGAAAAAGATAATCAAACAACCGGAGAAATATCTTGTACAAACAAAGTACAAGGATCAAGTGGAGATGGAACAAGTGAAACATGTAAAATAACTAGTAAAAATACAACTTGTACAAATGATACATGTAAAGACAAATATTACACTCATCCAGGTTTCTGGAGAGATGAAAATGATAATCTAACACACGAAGAAAGTGAAGAAAAAACAGGTTTTTGGATAGGAAAATTTGAAACAACAGGAAGTTCTTCAGCAATAACAACATTACCAAATAAACAACCAATATCAAATACTGATGTAGGAACATTTTATAACAACATTCAAAAAATGAACGCAACAAGCAATATATATGGATTTGATAATACAGTATCAACATATATGGCAAGAAACATGGAGTGGGGAGCAGTAGCATACCTATCACATACAAAATATGGTACATGTACAAAAGGAGTATGTACAGAAATAGGAATAAACAACAAAGGAACATATAATTCTACAACATACGTAGCATCAGGTCTTATAACAGGATGTGGATCAGCTCCAGGAACAGCAGCCTCAACAACATGTAATGTTTATAATAAAGCAGGAATAATAGCTTCTACAACAGGAAATATATATGGAGTATACGACATGTCTGGAGGAAGCTATGAATATGTAAGTGCAAGTATGATAAAATCAGATGGGAATTTTTATGCTCCAACAGGAATTCCAACTGGACCATCAAGAAAATTCCACGATTATTACAGTTATGGTACAACAGATAAAGACGCAGCATCAGTAAAAAGAGGAAAGCTAGGCGATGCCACAAAAGAAACAGCACATTGGTATGACGACGCAACCGCTCAAGTTTATATAAGTGGCTATTGGATGGGAAGAAGTTGTTCATTTGATAATGGAAAATTAGCTGGAATATTTACATATCATAGGATAGACCAAACAGGTTTTTCAGGTGCTGCAACAAGAATACTAATATCAAACAATAACTAACTCATAGAATCTATGAGTTTTTAAGTGTAAAAATAAAGTTTTATACACAAACACATGTTTGTATGATATAATGTGTTTAGGAGTGATAAAATGTATGCATATATAAAAGGAAGAATAGAAGAGCAAACTTCTAATCAAATAATTTTAGAAAATAATAATATAGGATATGAAATAACGGTATCAAATCCATATTCATTTGAATTAAACAAAGAAATTAAGGTATATTTATATGAGCATATAAGAGAAGATGAACATACATTATATGGTTTTAGAAATATTGAAGAAAAAGAATTATTTTTAAAACTTATTAATGTGAAAGGACTAGGTCCAAAAATGGCTATGCCAATGTTTGCAACAGGTTCAATAAATGGAATAGTAGATGCTGTTGAAAGAGAAAATATATTATATTTAAAAAAATTTCCTAAAATAGGAGAAAAAGTAGCAAAACAAATAATTTTAGATTTAAAAGGAAAACTATCAAAAACAGATTCTTTAGTGGAAAATACAAAAGAAGAATTAATTGAGGTTCTAAAAGGATTAGGATACAAAGAAAAAGATTTCAAATCAATAATATCAAAAGTAGATGGAACTAAATCAATTGAAGAACAAGTAAAAGAAGCACTAAAATTATTATTAAAGTAGGTGATTAAAATGGCAAAAATGCATTTTAAATATGCAAGTATGAATTCTGGAAAAAGTATTGATTTAATAAGAACAGCCCATAATTATGAAGAAAATGGTTATAAAACATTAATAATTTCTCCAAATGTAAATAAAAATTCAAATGGGAAAATATCCTCTAGAATAGGGTTAGATAGACAGTCTGATATAATGCTTCTATATTCAGATGATGTTTTAGAGGTATTAAAGGGAAAACTAAAAGATATATCAGTAATTTTAGTCGATGAAGCACAATTTCTTGGAGCAAAACAAGTTGAAGACTTATTTCTAATATCTAAAGCAATAAATATTCCTGTAATTTGTTATGGACTTAGAACTAATTTTAAAATGGAAAGTTTTTCTGGTAGTAAGAGGTTACTAGAATTATCAGAAGTTCTAGAAGAGTTAACAACACTGTGTAAATGTGGTCAAATAGCAAGATTTGTAGGAAGAAAAGTTGGAGAAAATTATGTAAAAGAAGGGGAAGAAGTTATAATAAAAGGAACTGATAATATAACTTATGAGCCATTATGTGGTAAATGTTATTTAACAAAAGTAGAAAAAATTGATTTGGATCAAGTTAAAAAATCATTGATAAAGGGTAATAATGAATAAGTACTTAAAAGAAACAAAGTTATTAGACTATAATAATAAAAATATCCAAGAATTGATAAAAAAAGAAAATTGGAAATTTTTAGATGATTATCAAAAAATAGAAAAAATATATAATTTTGTTAGAGATGAAATAAATTTTGGATATAATGTAAGTGATGATATTCCAGCTTCTAAAATATTGTTTGATGGTTATGGACAATGTAATACAAAAGGAATATTATTTATGGCACTTCTAAGAGGAGTGAACATTCCTTGTAGAATACATGGATTTACAATAAATAAAAAACTTCAAAGAGGAGCAATGACAGGAATAGTATACAAATTAGCTCCAAAAGATGTAATTCATAGTTGGGTAGAAGTTTTATACGAGGGTAAATGGTATGAGTTAGAAGGATTTATATTAGATAAACAATATTTAAATAAATTACAAAAAAAATTTGGTAATTGTAAGAATGATTTTTGTGGTTATGGGGTAGCTACAAAGAATTTTAAAAATCCACCAATAAATTGGAATAAAAACAATACATATATTCAAAAAGAAGGAATAAATAAAGATTTTGGGATATATAGTGATCCAGATGTTTTTTTTAAAAATCATCATCAAAGAATTAGCCATTTAAAAGAGTTTATGTATAAAAATATTGGAAGACATATAATGAATAAAAATGTAATAAAAATAAGAAATTCAAAGTAGGTGACAAAATGGAAGAAGAAAAAATAGAACAATCAATAAGACCATCATTAATTGAAGAATATATAGGTCAATCTGAAGTGAAAGAAAATATGAAAGTTTTTATTGAAGCAGCAAAAATAAGAGGAGAGTCTTTAGACCATGTGCTTTTATATGGTCCGCCTGGATTAGGAAAAACTACTATGGCTTATATTATAGCAAATGAACTTGGAGTTAATATTAAAACAGCAAGTGGGCCTTCAATAGAAAAATCTGGAGATTTAGCAGCGATATTATCATCGCTAGAACCGGGAGATGTCTTGTTTATAGATGAAATACATCGTATGCCTAGATTTATCGAAGAAATACTATATCCAGCCATGGAGGATTTTACTCTTGATATTATAATTGGAAGTGAAGGTTCAACTAGAAATATAAAAATAGATCTTCCACCATTTACATTAGTTGGAGCAACTACTAAAGCTGGAGATTTAACTTCGCCGTTAAGAGATAGATTTGGTATAGTAAATAAATTACAATATTATACAGAAGAAGAATTAACAAATATTATAAAAAGAACAAGTAAAGTATTAGAAACAGAAATAGAAGATGCTGCTGCTTTGGAACTTGCATCAAGAAGTCGTGGTACACCTAGAATAGCAAATAAACTTTTTAGAAGAGTAAGAGATTTTGCATTAGTTGAAGGAAAAAGTAATATAGACTTAGAAGTGACAAAAAAGGCTTTAGATAGATTAAAAATAGATAAAATAGGCTTAGATGAGACTGATAAAGAATTACTTTTAACAATAATTGAAAAATTTAATGGAGGACCAGTAGGAATAGAATCATTAGCAACTGCTGTCGGAGAAGAAACTTCAACAATCGAAGATATGTATGAACCGTTTTTGATTCAAAAAGGAATGATTAAACGTACTTCAAGAGGAAGAATTGCAACTCAAAAAGCTTATGAATACTTTGGAAAATTTAAACAAGGAAGTTTATTTTAAAAAAAGAAAAGGAAACAAGTATGAATTTAGAACTAAATAACAAAATATATAAAATAGAAATAATATACAAAAATAATAAAAATATGTATCTTAGAATAAAAGATGATTTAAAAATAGTAATAACAGCACCTAAAAGAACTCCAGAAAGAATAATAACAAATTTTATAGGTAATAATTTAGATTTTATAAAGAAAATATTGATTCAAAAAGAGCAATTAAAAACAAGAAAACAAGATAAACTAGAATATTTAGGAAATCTTTATGATATATGTAAAATAAATGAAAGAAAAATCTATGTTGGAGAAACAAAAGTTTTTGTGGGAATTCAGGCAAATTTAGATAATTGGTATAAAAAAAAGGCTAAAGAATTATTTGAAGTATATTATGATAAGTGTTTTCAAAACTTTAAAGAAGCAAAACAAAAACCAGCATTAAAAATAAGAAAAATGACTAGTAAATGGGGTGTTTGTAATATAACAAATAATACAATAACATTAAATCAGGAACTAATAAAATTAGATCCAAAATATCTAGAGTATGTGATATACCATGAATTATGTCATTTAAAGCATCATGATCATTCAAGAAATTTTTGGAATTTAGTAGAGGACTATGTACCAAATTATAAACAAATACGAAAAGAAATGAAAAATGTATAAGGAGAAGACTATGTTAATAACAAGCTTAGATAATAAAAAAATAAAAGAAATAACTAAATTAAAACAAAAAAAGTATAGGGATATAGAAAATAAATTTATAATAGAGACAGAAAATTTAATAAAAGAAGCCTATTTAGAGGATAAATTAGAAGAAGTATATCTCTTAGAGAATCAACAATTATCATTTAATGTGAATTGTCCTGTAAACTATATAACAGATAAAGTGATGAACAAAATAAAAAGTATAAATACTTCAAAGGCTTTAGCAGTGGTAACAAAAACTGATAGCAAAGAATATATTGGAAAGAAATACTTAATGTTAGATAAAATAAGTGATCCTGGTAATTTAGGGACAATAATAAGAAGTGCTGTGGCTTTTCAAATAGATACTATAATTGTGTCTGAAGATTGTTGTGATATTTATAATGACAAAGTAATAAGAGCAACTGAAGGGGCAATATTTAAAATAAATATAGTAAAAGAAAATCTTATAGAGGCTATAAGTAATTTTGAAAAATTAAATATACCTGTATATGGAACAAATGTGAATAATGGAACAGATGTAACGACTATAGATAAAGATTCTTTTTGTATTATTATGGGAAATGAAGGTCAAGGTATAAGAGAAGAAATAAAAAGTAAGTTAACAAAAAATATTTATATAAAAACAAAAACTGTTGAAAGCTTAAATGTTGCAGTAGCAACTAGTATAATTCTTTATGAATTAAGTAAATAACAAGTATTATAAATATAATAAATTTTTAATTTAGATCTAATAAGATCTTTTTTTTTATGCTTTTTATTCACAAAAATAATCTTTCCAAATAAAACGACATAAAAAAACACTTAATGTTGATATATTAAAAAAAATCAAAAAGAAAGGAAAATAAAAATGTTAGACATAAATATGGAATTTAAACAAGGAATTCTTCTTGTAAGATTAAAAGGTCTGTTAAATGGAGACACTGTGGGAATTCTAAAAAAGGATTTAGAAATGATAATAAAAGATAATGGAATAAAATATGTTCTAATTAATTTAAAAAATTTAAGTTATGTAGATTATTATGGATTAGAAGCAATAAAACAAAGCTATAAACAAATAACAGCTAATAATGGAAAACTAATAATATGTGGAATAAATAAATTATTTAATCAAAACAAAGTTCTAGCAGAAAATTTATATCAAGTGAATGAAGAAATATCAGCATACGAGCTTATAAATATATGACAGATAAAACTCAAATACTGCTTGAAAATGAAAAAATAATTTATTCCATAATAAATAAGTATACTTATTATTTTGATAGAGATGATCTCTATCAAGTAGGAATGCTTGGTTTAATAGATGCTTATGATAATTATAATTCAAATAAAAACACAAAATTTTCATCATTTGCATATTTTTATGTTCTAGGAAAAGTGAAAGAATACATAAGAAAATCAAATGTTATAAAAGTAAGTAGAGAATTGATAAAATTAAATTCCTCAATAGAAAAAGCAAAAGAAGTTTTAACTCAAAGATTAGGATATATACCAAGTAATGAAGAAATAGCATTATTTCTAGAAATTGATATAAGAAATATAGAAGAAGCAAAGGAAGCTACAAACTTAGTGGCATCATTAGATAGTGAAAATGAAGAAGAGATAAATCTTTACAATACATTAGGATATACAGAACAAGCATATAATGAAGAAATATTAGATTTAAAAATAGAATTAGAAAATCTAAATGATTTTGAAAGGAATTTAATAATAAAAAGATATGGTCAAGGATTAACACAAACTGAAGTATCAAAAGAGTTAGGAATAAATCAAGTAAAAGTATCAAGAGAAGAAAAACAAATATTAACTAGACTTAGAACAAGACTAAAATAATCTTGTTCTTTTTGTATAAAACACTAACTATAAAAGCATAATAAAAAAGGAGGAAAATTATGGAAACAATAAAATATCAAAAAATAGTAGAAAAACATACTCCTAAAGAAAATAAAATAGCTAATGCTTTAGCGTCATTTATAACTGGAGGTTTACTAGGATTACTAGGTAATTTTTTAATAGATTTGTATTCTTATATATTTCATATATCAAAAGTATCATCATCATCTTTGATGTTGGTAACATTTATTTTTATAGCATGTCTTTTAACAGGACTAGGGGTTTTTGATAAATTAGTTCAAAAAGGAAAAATGGGATTAATAATTCCAATAACAGGTTTTGCTCATTCAGTACAAAGTGCTATTTTAGATTATAAAAAAGAAGGATTAATATATGGTTTTGGTTCTAATGCTTTTAAATTAGCTGGGTCAGTAATTTTTTATGGAGTAGTATCAGCATATATATTTGCAATAATAAGATATTTAATATTTGGAGGTTAGTTAGTATGACAGAAAAATTAAATAATGTATATATAAAAGAAACAGCTTTAACTGCAGGATTTTTAGAAAAAGAAGGACCGTTAGGAAAATATTTTGATAAGACTTACAAAGATTTTAATATAGGAAAGTCATTAGAACAATCTGAAGTAGAGTTATCAAAAGATGCTTTAAATATACTTTTAAAAAAAACAAATAAAACTATGAAAGATATAGGGCTTATAATTGGTGGTGACCTTTTAAATCAAATAAGTGCTACAAGTTATGCTATAGAAGAAACAAAGATTCCTTTTCTAGGAGTATTTTCAGCTTGTGCTACATCAGTAGAGAGTCTTATAATAGCATCGAAATTTATTGAAACAAAAACTATAAAAAACGCTATATGTATAACAAGTTCTCATAATTTAGCAGAAGAAAAACAATTTAGGAATCCTACAGAATATGGCTATACTAAACCAAAAACAGCAACATTTACTTCAACTGGAGGATCAGCAATACTTTTAACGAATGAAAAGACTAGTATAAAAATAACTAATTATACAATAGGAAGAATAGTGAATATGAATCAAAAAGATCCTAATAATATGGGCGCTGCTATGGCACCAGCTGCAGCAGATACAATTTATAATCACTTAACAAATTTAAACATATCTCCGGATTATTATGATTTAATCTTAAGTGGAGATTTAGGAATATATGGAAAAGAAATACTAAAAGATTATTTAAAAGAAAACTATAATATTAAATTAGATAATTATAATGATTGTGGTGCAATGCTTTACAACATAAAAAAGCAAAAAGAAATAACATCAGGAGGCTCAGGACCAGTTTGTAGTGCTTTAGTAAATTATGGTTATATTTATAACCAGTTAAAAGCAAAGAAATTAAAAAGAGTTTTACTTGTAACGACAGGCGCTTTATTTTCTCCAACTTTTCTCTTTCAAAAACAAGATATTCTAGGAATAGCACATGCTATAAGTTGGGAGAGTGTTCAATGACTTATATATTATCATTTCTTTTCTGCGGGATACTTTGTTTTATTGCTCAAATAATAATAGATAATACTAAATTATCTGCAGGACATATAACTAGTATATTTGTAGTAGTTGGAGTTATTTTAGATACTTTTAGCATATATGACAAAATAATAACTGTAGTAGGAGGAGGAGCTTTAGTACCAATAACAAGTTTTGGGCATAGTCTTATTCATGCTGCATTAGAAAGAGCTCAAGAATCAGGTTTTTTTGGATTAGCTATGGGAATATTTGATATGACTGCAACGGGTATAACATCTGCAATAGTATTTTCATTTATTATAGCATTAATCTTTAAACCAAAAGATTAGTCTTTTTTTATTTTGAAAAATTTGTTATAATTATACTGTCTTATAGGTGATAATATGGAATACAAGTTTAAAATAAATCAATTTGAAGGACCACTTGATTTGCTATTACATTTAATAAAAGAATCAGAGATGGATATAATGGATATTGAAATAGTAAAACTAACAGATCAATACTTAAATTATATAAATAATATGGAAAATTTAGATTTAAGTACTGCTTCTGAATATTTAAGTATAGCTTCTGAATTAATGTATCTAAAATCAAAGACTTTATTACCCACTAAAGAAAATACTGAAGAAGAGGAAGAATATATAGAAACTAAAGAAAACTTAATAAATAGGTTGCTTGAATATAAGAAATATAAAGAAGTAACAAGTAATCTAAAAGAATTAGAACAAGAAAGAAATAATTTTTATACCAAAACTCCTTCAAATATGAAGGAATACCAAACAAATCAAATAAATTTAAATCAAGAAATTACTCTAGAAGATTTAGTAAATGCTTTTAAAAAATATTTGGAAAGAAAAAAATATGAAGAACCATTAACAACAAAAGTGACAACTAAAGAAATATCTATAAAAGAAAGAAAATGTCAAATATATCAAATATTAAAAACAAGAAAAAAAGTAGAATTCTATGAATTATTCGAAGAATTTTCAAAGCCATATATAGTTGCAACATTTTTATCAATACTAGAAATGGCAAAAGAACAAGAATTAATTATAACTCAAAATAATAATTTTGATAAAATATATTGTGAGGTGTCATAATGAAACCAGTAATAGAAGGGTTATTATTCCTTGTGGGAGAAGAAGGAATAGATGTAAAAACAATATCAAATATATTAGAAATAAGTGAAAAAGAAGTAATTCAAGCTCTAGAAGAATTATTTAAAGATTATCAAAACAAAGAAAGAGGAATAACTATTAAAAATTTAGGAGGATTATTCAAATTAACAACAAAGAAAGAACATAAAAAATATTATACAAAATTATCTGAAGTAAATGAAGTGAAAAATCTTTCTCAATCAGCACTTGAAACTTTAGCCATAATAGCGTATAATGAACCTATAACTCGTCATGAAATAGATGAGTTAAGAGGAGTAAGTTCCTCACAAATAATAAGAAACCTAGTTGCAAAAGATTTTGTAAAAGAAGTAGGAAGAAGTGAAAAACTAGGAAAACCAATTCTTTATGGAACGACAAAAGAATTTTTAGATTATTTTGGATTAGACTCAAAAGATAGACTTCCAAAAATAGAAGATATTAAAATTGATGAAGAAGTAGATTTATACAATTCAAAATATAAGGAAGAAATAGAACAATTATAGTTCTAAATGCCTGTGTGGTGAAATTGGTAGACACGCTGGACTCAAAATCCAGTGAGCCTAGCTCGTGCCGGTTCGAGTCCGGCCACAGGCACCATTGAAAAATCTGTTCGAACTATTCGAACTTTAAATATATGAATCAATCATAAATGATTGATTCAGAGTGTTGACAAAGTACAACACTCTTTTTTTTTAGTATAGCACAGTATTTTAATTATAAAGAATATAGGGATGAATATTTAAAAGTAAACGATGATGATATTATCGATGATTTGCTAAATCAAATATATCAAAATTCAATTATTAGCAATAAAAAATATATTAGTTTTACAAATGAAGTAAGATACTTTTTACTCGGTTTTGTTAGTTTGTTAATAATATATGGACTAGGTTTATTAATTTATTTATAGGAGGTACTAAATGTATTACAATTACAAAGAAGGCAAAAAGAAAATAGAAGAAATTTTAAATAATAATACAGGGATTCAAAATAAAAAAGTACCAAAAGATGATAGTAATTTTACCTACGATAATGGTATTAGAAGTTGGATTGGAAAGGTTGTTATTGATGCATGTGTTTTTGCAGACAAGGCAGGCAAAAATGGTAATGCTATTATAGGTGTAAGTAATTTAACATATGATAATTTTATAGAAAAATTAACTGAAAATAATTTAAATGCTCTAACATGGTTTACTAAAAAATACGATTATGACTTAAATAAATATTCATATTATGGTAATATAATAAATACTGAATTTGATGAATGGATTAATGAAAATTTTTAATTAGTATATAATATACAATTAATTAGGTGATAAAATGGAAAAACGAATCAGAAATAACGGGAATATTATTAGAATTGTAACAGAACAAGGATATTGTTCTAATAATGTTCATATTACAAAAGCATTTTTTGAGAATGAAGAATTAAAAAGAGCTATTACATTTTCAATTTGGGATGATATGTCTTTTAATACTTATATACATAATGAAGAATTATGCTTAGATATAACTGAGTTATCATTTGAGATAGATATAGAAGATAAAATATATTATGCGTTAAATAGAATGTTAGGTAGATCTAATTCTTTAATTATAGATGATGATGACACTAGAGAAGAATTAAGAAATTATTTAGAGTTTAAAAGAACTAATAATAAAATTATTATAACATTTCATGATGAAGATATAGAAAAACCATTATTTGAAAGATTTACTATATTTATAAAAAACATAGGGCCAGATTCTAGAAGTAAAATTGACGATTTTAATATAAAGTACAGATTAGTCAAATTTTTTAGAGAAGCAGAAGAAATACTTACTAATGAATTTCATCAATATTCATTAGATGAGTGTTTTGAATTATTAAAACAACAAGGAATATATGATGGTGAGAATCCATTTTTGAATAAAACTAATAGATACTATAAAAATTCTAGTGAATGTTGTTTAAATTGTTTAACAACTTGTGACAGAGTTGATAAAGTTATAGATAATTGGTGTGAAAAATATACTTCAAATAGAGAAGAATATTATACTCATTTATTAAAAGCTAAAAGCGAAGAAGAACAAGGACCAGTAAAAAAATTAGTTTCAAATAAAAAATAATGAAATAATAAAAGATGCAGAATTAGTAAGATTATTAATGTTTGTAATCTTAGATTCTAAAAAAAGAAAAGTATTATACTATAATGATGAAATATTAAAAAATATTTATAAGTATATTATAGAAAATGGATTATATGATTCAAATTGGAATATTGGAACATTAAGTGAACCATTATTTGCAATGCTACCTAATTCAAGTGCTCTATATAGCGTAAATATGCTTGTATTTAATAATGAGTTAATTGACTGGAATATACTTAACAATGACACTGATTCTTTTCTTTTTAAAAACAAAATAGTTAAATGACTAAATTTGTAAAAATGTTAATGTTAAGATATAGAAATATATATTTTTTAAATGTTTAGTAATTTGAAGTAAAAAAATCATATATGTAAATAATTCTTGTTTTAACACATAAAATTAATTGGTGATGTTATATGAATTATAAAATAGCTATAGATGCTAGACATGGTGGGGAAGATCAAGGTTATACTGGAAACAATATAATAGAAAAAGATTATTCTTTATTAATATCAAATTATCTTAAAGAAAGACTAGATAGTTTAGGGATAGATAATATAATTACTAGAAATACAGATAGGACTTTATCAGATGATGCAAGAACTAATATAATAACAAGTGCGTTTGGTAATGATGTTAAAACAATAGTAATATCAAATGGTTTAAGTAATGGAATTGGAGAGGGTTTAGAGGTAATTTATGCTTTGCGAAACAATGATAAACTTGCATCGAAAATAGCACAAGAAGTAGAAACAGCTGGAGGTATAGTGAATAAGTATTATCAATTAAGAGATCCAGATGATACTGCAAAAGATTATTATCCAATAATAAGAGATACTCCGGATTATCAAACAATTGTAATTTCTTATGGTAATGTAGATAATTCAAAAGATGCTGAACGAATAAAAAAAGATTATCAAGATTATGCTGAAGCGGTAATCAAAGCTTTAACCTCATATATAGGTGTAAAATATATACCCCCAGCAGGAACAAATTATTATGTAGTAAAGAAAGGTGATAGTCTTTGGAAAATAGCTAATAATTATGGAACTAGTGTTGATGAGTTAAAAGAAGAAAATAATTTAAAAAGTAATATTTTAAATATAGGACAAATACTTTTGATTCCTAAAAAAGAAGGTTCTGCTTCTCAATTACAATATACAGTTAAAAAAGGTGATAGTCTTTGGAAAATAGCTAATAATAATAATACCACAGTGGATGCTTTAAAAGAGTTAAATAATTTAAAAACTGATACTTTATCAATAGGACAAATATTATTATTACCAAGTAATTCTGGGATGAATTATAAAATTTATATAGTAAAAAAGGGTGATAGTCTCTGGAAAATAGCAAATAGTAATAATATCACAGTGGATGCTTTAAAAAAATTAAATAATTTAGCAACTAATCTTTTGCAAATAGGACAATCGTTAAAGATTCCTGCTTGAAAAAAACTATTTTTTGTGATATAATCTTATTGCTCGGGAGGTAAGAGTATAATGAAAGTGGAAAAAGCAAGTTGTGGAAAATTATTAAATATATTAACGGAACATATGGATAAAGAAGTAAATGTTTATGTTGGAGATTCAAATATAAAATATGAATATAAACGTTTAAAGGATGAAGGAGCTTGTTATACATATATTGATGTTTTAGATACAAATGGAGAAGTGTTTGAAGATGATGAGAATTCTTGTGTGGTACAAGATTCAGATTTTGTTATCATAAAAACTCTTAATAAACAAGAAATAGAAAATATTAATATGATTTTATCATATGAAATGTATGGAAGAATAACTTCTGAATTACTTAGAACTGCAAATGAAAAAGCATTTATGAAATTTAACTCAAGTACAAGAGGAATGTTTGAAAATTATAAAAATAACGAAAAAAGTAATTGCTTTAATATTGTTCCGGTAATAGAACAAAAAAAACATAAAGTAAGAACTATATAAATAATTATAAAATAGGAGTGTTAGGATTGATATCATTAGTATCGTTATTAACACTTTTTATTGTTGTGTAAAGTAAAATAAATCCTGCGATAAGAGCTAGAATAGAAGCAAAAAACTCTTTTCTTTGTAAGTTGCTATTATTTTTAAATTTACTTATTTCATAAAATTTATAATTTATATAAGTAAAGATTATAACTAAAATAGTAATAATTACTCTATTGATTATTGTGATTTTATGTTCTGTATCACTTGTAAATAATCTTTTCTTATTTTCATGTTTTTTAATGTTGTTATATGTAAGTATGATAGATATAGTATTGGTAATAATAAATAATATAGAAGCATACATTTGTGTATATAAAAGTTGTGTTTCTTTATCATTGATATTCATGTTTTATTATATGATAAAAAAAATGAAATATTTTAGCACTTATACTTGACAAGTGCTAAAATTGGAGTATAATTATAATTGTAAGGAGGAATGAATAATGAATTTAATACCTAGAAATTTCTTTTTAGATGATTTCTTTGATGATTTTGGAAAAGGAAAAAATAATGATATGAAGTGTGATGTATATGAGGAAGGAAATAACTACATTGTAGAGATGGATATTCCAGGATTTGACAAGGATGAAATAAGCATTGATGTAGAAAAAGGTTATTTAACTATAAGTGCTGAACATGACGCTTTAAAAGAAGAAGAAGAAAAAAATTATATTAGAAAAGAAAGATTTTATGGCTCAGCAAAGAGACAATTTTATGTTGGAGATGTTGAAGAAGATAGTATAAAAGCTAACTTCAAAGATGGAGTATTAAAAGTAGTAGTTCCTAAAAAAGAAGAAATATCTAATAAGAAAAAAATCGAAATTGAATAATAAAAGGTCTTCAAAATGAAGACTTTTTTAGTGCTTTTTAATATTATAGGTTAAAAAAACATCAAGATATTTTTTCTTTCTATTAATTTTATTTTTAATATCTAATTTATTAGTATTATAGTCATCAACATTAATACTGTTGTTGCTAAATATAGAATTATTAATATCATTAAGACTAGTAAGTTCGTTAATTCTATATTCTAAGGCTTCAGTAAGAATGTTTGTTTTTTCTTCAGATAATTCATAATCAATATTATTTAAAAAATAATTACTAGATAAAATCATATTTTTAACTTTAATATCAACATCATCATACCATATAGAATTTATAATATTATTAACTCTTTTAAATTTTCCATATTTCCAAAAAACTGAAAGAATAACTTGATTTTTTTTGTAAAGTTTATAATTGTTTTCGTAATTTTTACAAAAAAGAGTAAAGAAACTATCAAAATCAAAGTTTTGTTTCATAAAAGAGAATCTATTGATTAAACCGTTTAACTTTATATTACTTTTGTTACTAATATAGTCTCCAATAATGTTTTTAACATTTTCTAAAGCATATAAATTAGCATCAATTTCACTATACATAGAGTCATGTTTGTTCACATTAGTATAATAATTTTTTGGAATGATACCTAAATAATCAATAACAAAATTTTCATAATCTGAAAAGGGCCAATGACAATTATGTTGAATCTCATGTCTTAACTCATGATAAGTTGTAATAAGTAGTTTTATTATGGAATCTTCATCAATATCTTTAAATTTAAAATAAGAATTCTTAAAAAATATTACAATTTCTTTATCATCTCTATAACCACTAGAAATATGAGGCATAGCAGCGAAGAAAGGGGCTTTTTTAAGGGAAAAATTTTCTTTTTTAAATCTACTTTTATAATACTCGAAAGAGGTAAAAATACTAACATTAGGATCTATATTGTATTTTTTCTTTTCAGAGTTAATAACACTATTTAAAATTTTCATTATTTCTTCTTTGCTAATATTTTCCTTTTTCAAAATAATCACCTTAAAGTAATTATATTTTAATAGTAATTATTAGTCAATAAAACAAATTAATAATATTATAAGTAGCAAGGCAAAGAATAAATCCTACGATGATAGGTATAATAATTGCTAGAGTAGTCCACATTATACTATTTGTTTCTTTTTTTATAGTGAGTATTGTTGTACCACATGGAAAATGACATACAGTAAAAATAATAAAACATATAGCGGTAAGAATAGACCAATTATGCTGCAATAATAAATTATTAAGATCATTCATGCTATAATCAGAAAGATTGGTGCTGCTAGAATAAATCATCAGTAATATAGGGATAACTATTTCATTAGCAGGAATTCCTAAAATAAAGGCTAAAAGTATTTCTCCGTCAAGACCTATTATTCTACCAATTGGATTTAAAAAGTTAGAAATAATTACTAAAATATTATTTTCTTGAATAGATAAATTAGCACAAAGCCAAATTATGATACCTGCTGGAACAGTTATACAAATAGCACGCCCTAGTACAAAAATTGTTCTATCGAAAATTGATCTTATAATTGTATCTAAAATTTTAGGTTTACGATAGGGTGGAAGTTCTAAAGTAAAAGTTGATGGTTTTCCTTTTAAGATAGTAATAGATAAAAGTTTTGAAATAGCTAAAGTGATTAATATAGAAAATATAATTACTAACAATAAAGCCAAAGAGGCTAAAATAGAGTGAGCAAATTTATTAGAAATACCAGATACTATGAATATAGAAATAATTGCAATTAAAGATGGAAATCTTCCATTGCAAGGAGAAAATACATTAGTTAAAATAGCAATTAGTTTTTCTTTTTTAGATTCAATAATTCTGCATCCAACAACACCACAAGCATTACATCCATAACCCATACACATTGTAAGAGATTGTTTGCCGTGTCCGCCACATTTTCTAAAAACTTTGTCCATATTAAAAGCAATTCTTGGAAGATAACCAGAATCTTCTAAAATGGTGAAAAGAGGAAAAAATATAGTCATTGGAGGTAACATAACTGCAATAACCCATGCTACAACTTTATAAATTCCGTTAAGAAAAAAATCAGTTAAAGTAGCATTTATTCCAATATTTTCAAATAAAATAAACAATTTATCATATATATAAAATAACCATTTATTAAGTAGAGTAGATGGATAGTTAGATCCTATTATAGTAAGCCATAAAATAAAACCAAGTGTTAAAAGCATAATAGGGATACCATATGTCTTAGAGGTAATTATTCTATCAAATTTTATAATTTTATCATTATAATTTTTATTTTCTAAATAAATGCATTCATTATAAATTTCTTTAGCAACTTCTTCTGTATCAATAACATAATCATGACAAAAATTATTAATTTTATAATTATCGATAGAATCAATCAAAGAATTAAGACCATATCCTGTTTTTCCACTAGTAGCAATAACTGGGAGCCCAAGCTTTTTTTCTAATTTTTTAATATCTATTTTAATACCTTTTTTTCTAGCTTCATCAATAAGATTAAGACAAACAATAATATTTCCTTTGATATTTCTAGTTTGAAGAAGTAGATTTAGATTTCTTTCTAAAGAAGTAGAGTCTACCACTACAATAATAATATCTATATCTATATTTTCAATAAAATTTCTAGCAATTTTCTCCTCATCAGAAAAAGCTTTTAATGAATAAATACCAGGTAAATCAACAATATCATAAGTATTATATTTAGTCTTAAAAGTTCCTTCTGCATTAGAAACTGTTTTGCCAGGCCAATTTCCGGTATGTTGATGCATACCTGTTAAAGAATTAAAAATAGTGGATTTACCAACATTAGGATTCCCAAGCAAAGCAATTAAATTATGAGAACTATTAATATTGTTTTCTTTGTTTTTGGTTTTAAAAACCTTAGAATTTCTAGTAAGACCCATTTTTTTCCTTGCAATTATTATTTTTTTTGAGTCTTCATCTCTAATAGCAAGCATAACATTTTTGATTATATAAGCTTTAGGATCTTTAAAAGGTGCAACATAAAGGCATTTAATTTTATTTCCTTTTCCAACTCCTAAATTAATTAAATTTTGTTTATTGCTAGATTCAACATTATTTTCTAAAACAAGAGCCTCTTCATCAATATTTAAGTTATTTAAAGTATCTATTTTCATAAAAATTCACCTATCTAATTTAGTATATGTAATATAAAAATGCATGTTATTAAAAAAAATGAAATTTTGTTACTTTGTAATATTTGATATAGAAAAGTATTGTTAAACTTAAAAAATGCTATAAGTAAATTA
>ERZ857965.978-NODE-978-length-32710-cov-6.426397_pt1 | contig 32710 bp, 33 predicted proteins | sample MGYA00519758_ERZ857965 | MGnify/ENA primary metagenome ERZ857965 (study PRJEB31778, sample SAMEA3449381) | human gut metagenome | biome: human gut; feature: human-associated habitat; material: faeces | place: United Kingdom | collected 2010/2012 ... | reverse complement strand
CTTAAAGAAATTTTCAAGGGTTGTTGTTGTCTATTGTTCAGTTATCAAGGTTCTTACTTCGCTTTGTTCATTTGCGACAGCTCATTTATTTTATCATAAGCACTTCGCTTTGTCAAGAACTTTTTTGAAGTTTTTTATTTTTCTTACCTCTTCGCTTTGTTTCAGCGAATCAGCTCATTTATATTATCATGTATTTTTTAGAAAGTCAAGAACTTTTTTGAAGTTTTTTTATTTTCTTTTTACATGATTTTTAACTTTCTTCAAAATCAGGAGAAGTCGCCAGACTTCTGTCGTCCCGCTCTTTTGATTTAAGTTAAACGGAGAAAGAGGGATTTGAACCCTCGCGCCGGTCGCCCGACCTACACCCTTAGCAGGGGCGCCTCTTCAGCCTCTTGAGTATTTCTCCGTACACTGAATTCTACTATAGAATCTATAGCTTTGTTCAATTGTGTGCACCAACAGTGCGAAATTTATTATAGCAATACACCGTCATCTTGTCAATCACTTTTTTTCATTTTTTTAACAAATTTTTAAACCATCTGTTCTACGCAGCTTTTCAGCTTTGCAGTTGCTGTCTCAATATCCTTTTGGGCAAAGATTGCACTGATCACTGCAACACCATTAATTCCACTACCCGAAAGCTCTTTTACATTATCTTGTGTAATTCCTCCTATAGCAACAACCGGAATATCAACTTTAGTACAGATTTCCTTCAACACACTGTGTTCTACTTCCCGTGCGTCTGTTTTTGTTCCTGTTTGAAACACCGCTCCAACTCCCAGATAATCTGCCCCATGCTTTTCAGCTAATAAGGCCTGCTCTACTGTCCGTGCAGAGACGCCTATGATTTTATCTTCTCCCAGCTGCGCTCTTACATCAAGAGCTTCCATATCACTTTGCCCAACATGCACTCCATCCGCATCAATTTCCTTCGCAAGCTTCACATTATCATTAATTATGAATGGAACTCTATATTTTTTACATAACTGTTGTATCTTTTTTGCCTCTTCTAAAAACTCTTCTTCTGTCAAATCTTTTTCACGTAACTGAATAAAGGTAGCGCCACCTTTCAGCGCTTCCTCAACCTGTTCATAAAGCGTCTGCCCATTCAGCCAATGTCTGTCCGTAACCGCATACAGCAACATCTGTTCCCTTAATTGTTCCTTAGTAAAGCTCATACTTAGCCCCTTTCTCCAGTTTTTCTCCTGTCATATTATAGATGGCATCAATAATTCTATTTCTATATGTAGCGTTACCATCGCCTTCCTGCATTCTCATCCATGCTATTTCACCGGCAACGCCCATCATACAAACTGCTGCCACAGCAGCTTCCAGTTTTCTTTTCGGATTTGCTGCCAGAAAAGCGGTCGTAATACCGGATAACTGACATCCCGTGCCAGTTATTCTTCCCATTTCTGAACGTCCATTTCTAATTACATAACATTTCTCGCCATCTGTCACAAGATCTATTGCTCCTGTAATTATAACAATTGCTTCTTTCTTTTTCGCAAAACCTTTAATAAATGATATGCTCTGTTGCAAATTTCTTTCATTAACGGCTTCTGTAAGATCAGCATCTACGCCTTTTGTACTTCCGCTTCCATAAGCCAGCGTCTTAATTTCTGAAACATTACCTCGAATCACAGAAAACTTTATCTCTTTTATTAATTTTAATGCCGTCTCCGTCCTGAACCTGCTTGCTCCTGCTCCCACCGGATCCAATAATACCGGATGTCCCAGTTCATTAGAGCGATGCCCGGCTTTAAGCATTCCCTCAATACTCGTTTTATGTAATGTTCCCAAATTAATGTTCAGCCCTCCACATATAGATGTAATGTCCGCTACATCTTCCGGCTCATCTGACATAATTGGACTGCCACCACATGCAAGAATCACATTCGCAACATCATTCACTGTTACATAATTTGTTATGTTATGCACCACTGGGGCTTTTTTTCTAACTTGATCCAAGCATTCCTTTAGCATTTCTCTTCTACCTTTTCTTTCGTCAGGTTCTTATTGATTGTTTCCTGGATCTGCTGTTCTACTGCAGCAGCAATTTCCACGGTCTTCATATCTTTATAATCTTCATAAAGCATCGGTTTCAGAAAATGCACCTGCACCGTCACCGGTCGGGTACTGTTTGTATCAAACGGTTTAAAAGAATCAACAAGTGCCACCGGAATAATCGGGCACTTTGCTTTGGTTGCTGCTTTAAAGCTTCCCCCTTTAAAAGAACCGACATTATTCCCATTTTTTGAACGCGTTCCTTCTGGGAAAATAAGATAATTTCTCCCCGATACGACTTCTTTTGTTACACTTGTAATGGTTTTCATTGCCTGACGGACATCCTCACGATCAATCATAAATGCTTTCATGATTTTAAATACCTGTTTTAAAAACGGAACGTTTTCCACTTCTTTTTTAGCTACAACAGAAAAAGGGTGCGTACACGCTTCAACAATTGCCAATACATCATACAAACCTTGATGATTTGGAAAAAACATAAATCCATCCTGCTTTGGAATATTCTCCTGTCCATGTACATCGATTGTTACATTTCCGCCTTTATTTGCACGAAAAACAATCCAACGCAAAAATTCATAATTATCTTCTTCTGTATATTTATCCACATGTGAAGCCCGATAGCAGAGTTTAATCCATCCCCCCGGCACGATCAACAGATTCCGCAATACCATCAGTAGAATTCTTCTCATGCATTCTCCTCCATTCTGCAATAATCCTTAATTGCTGTTTCATAAAGATTATTCCCATCTTTATCTATTACTACAATAACCGGAAAATTTTCAACTGTCAGTTTTCTGATCGCTTCTGTTCCAAGATCGTCATACGCTACCACTTCTGAAGATGTGATACATTTTGAAAGAAGCGCCCCTGCTCCACCAACAGCCGCAAAATATACTGAACCATTGCGTACAATTGCATCAATTACCGCTTGATTTCTTTTTCCTTTTCCTATCATAGCACCAAGCCCAAGATCCAGGAGCTGAGGTGCGTATTTATCCATTCTGCTTGCTGTCGTCGGTCCTGCCGAGCCAATTGGGCGTCCTTCTCTTGCCGGTGATGGTCCCATGTAATAAATCACCTGACCTTGAATATCAATTGGAAGTTCCCCGCCTTCCTGTAAAATCTCATACATTCTTTTATGCGCTGCATCTCTTGCTGTATAGACCGTTCCTGTAAGATAAACATAATCTCCTGCCTTCAGTGTTGCTACGGTCTCTTTCTTCATTGGTACTGTTATATGCTTGTCCATTTCACTTTCCTCTTTCACTTAGCCTGTTGAATTAAATTGTACGAATCACATGACGATTTACATGACAGCAAATATTAACCGCCACCGGAAGTCCCGCGATATGTGTTGGATAAGTATTAATATTCACCGCAAGTGCTGTTGTTGTCCCTCCAAGTCCACCAGGTCCGATACCAAGGCTATTTATTTTTGTAAGGAGTTCTTCTTCCAACTCTTTTACGTATTCAATTTCTGAATGTGATCCGACTTCACGTGTCAGAGCTTCTTTGGCCATCAAAGCGCATTTTTCAAATGTACCACCAATTCCAACACCAACCACCATTGGCGGGCACGCATTCGGTCCGGCATCTTTTACCGCAGTAAGAACCGCATCTTTTACACCTTCAATTCCTTCTGCCGGTTTCAGCATAAATACACGACTCATATTCTCGCTTCCGAAACCTTTCGGTGCTACTTTTATCTTTACCTGGTCTCCATCTACAATTCTTGTATGCAAAACTGCCGGAGTGTTATCCTTTGTATTCTCACGGATCAACGGATCTCCAACGACTGATTTACGAAGATAACCTTCTACATAACCTTGACGTACGCCTTCATTTACCGCATCTTCCAATGCTCCTCCTTCAAGATGAACATCCTGGCCAATCTCAAGAAACACTACCGCCATTCCTGTATCCTGGCAAATCGGAATCATATCCTCTCCTGCAATCTTCAAATTCTCTTGCAACTGTTCCAATATCTGTTTTCCAAGTGGTGCTTCCTCATTCTTTTCGGCACATTTCATTGCCTCTGCCATATCTGGTGACAGAAAATGATTTGCTTCAATGCACATTTCTTTGATGTTTTTTGTTATTTCTTCTACACGTATTGTCCGAATCATTTCTTCTATCTCCCTTTTCTTTGAAACAGGTACGCAAGCGCAATGCAAGCGTACCTGTATTTTTATATCTCAAATTCAATTTTTCTGCCTGTTCGATGGTACTGGTGATATCTCACTCCTGCTGCATCCATCATTCGTTTTGATGCTTTCACTCCCGCTGTATCCGCGTATTTGTCACAATCATAAATAACTTCTTTAATTCCTGCCTGAATAATTGCTTTTGCGCATTCATTGCACGGAAAAAGAGATACGTAAAGTTTTGCTCCCGCAAGACTTCCGCCATTATAATTCAGAATTGCATTCAATTCACTATGCGTTGTATATACATATTTTGTCTCTAACGGATCTTCGCCTTCGCGCGCCCATGGGAATTCATCATCAGAACATCCCATCGGAAGACCATTATATCCCATGGAAAGAATCTTATTATCCTGACTTACAATACAACACCCAACCTGTGTATTCGGGTCTTTTGATCGCATTCCGGAAAGCATTGCCACGCCCATAAAATATTCATCCCATGATAAATAATCTGTTCTTTTATCTGACATTATTCTTCTCCTTTTGCATATGAATTCAGTTTGTCTGCAAGTTTATCTATAAGTCCTGTCAGTATCTCAAAACATTCTCCATAAGCTGTCAGGGGTTTTCCATAAGGATTCGGAAGTTCTTCTGATACTCCAACAAATTCATTTATTGTATATACATTTTTTACATTTTCATAATCCGAAAGAACTTTGTTCTTAATTGTCTCATTCAATGTCAATACAAGTGTATCTCCTTGTAGATTGCTGCCATCAAACTGCTTTGACACATGATTTTCCAACGTCATCTGAGCACTCTTCATAATTGCCTCTGCCTTCTGGTTTACCGGTTCAGGGAAAAGCACAACCAGTCCGCCGGATTCAATAATATACTCTTGCTCAAGATCCTGGTGACATAGTAATTCTGCCGCCATTGGTCCTACTGCCGAATCCGCCTCGCTGACAAAAATCACTCTTCGATACTTCTGCTTCTTTGTGATCTCTGTTGCCTGCAGGTGCATATGTCCTGCCGCCTTTTCAAGACGATTCATAATCGCCTTTCCTATTCCGTTCATAGCAAAAGATTCACTATAAATCAGATCAACGTCTTCTTCATCGAATTCACGAAGCACTCGATAAAGGTTTCTTGCAATAGTATTCTCATTCTCACGGGTTCCTATATTCTTCACAATCCCATAATTATAGAACTGAACTGTTTCCCCCGTTGCAATGATTCCGACTTCCTTTCCTTCCCGATGCGCGGCATAAGCAAGCTGACGAATTGCAAGAATCTCTTCTCTTATATTTCCTTCCACAATCATCATTTTCGCCTTCGGTGCATAATGTCGGTACTTCATTCCCGGAGCTTTCGGCGCCTGCTTGCTTTCACTGTTAACCAATGTCTCATCAACGCCAACCGGTCCGATTACCTCCTCAAACATATCCGCTGTAATTGCACCCGGACGTAAAATCATCGGCGGCTCTACCGTCATGTCAAGAATTGTGGATTCCAATCCGATATCTACCGCACCTCCATCCAGGATCATATCAATCTTACCTTCCAGATCCACCCGCACATGCTCTGCTGTCGTCGGACTCGGACGCCCGGATGTATTCGCACTCGGTGCTGAAACAAATCCACCTGCCGCCCGGATCAATGCCGCTGCAATTGGATCACTTGGCATACGAACCGCAACCGTATCTAATCCTCCGGTTGTCCCGTAAGGTACACTCTCACTTTTTTCAAATATCATCGTCAGCGGACCTGGCCAAAAATGTGCTGCCAGTGCGTCTGTCTCCGGTGGAATATTCACCGCCACTTTTTTCAAATCCTCATAGTCTGCAATATGAACAATCAACGGATTATCTGATGGACGTCCTTTTGCTGCATATGTTTTCTTTGCCGCCTCCTCTTTTAATGCGTCCGCCCCAAGTCCGTAAACCGTCTCCGTAGGAAATGCAACAAGACCTCCTTGTTTTAATACATTTCCCGCTTCTTCTATTACATCCTGGTTTATTTGGTTTTTATCTATTTTTCTAATAATCGTTTCCATAAATTTTATTATATCATTATTTGTTCTAAAAAAAAACTGTTTCTCTTCTACTATTCATTTTCTTTTATATAAGACAAAATTCCTTCTGCCACTGCTTCTGCTACTGATTTCTGATAATCTTCCGTAACCAGCTTCTGTGCTTCTTTATAGTTACTCAAAAAACCACATTCTACGATCACTGTAGGTACTTCCGTCTTTTTTAATATATAATATGTATTATTTGCTTTTATCTTTTTGGTATTATCCGGATTTACCTTTTGTAAAGTATCCTGTATTATCCCCGCAGCTTTTTCTCCTTCCGTCGATGTCTGATAGTAGAAGACCTGCGCACCGAAAACATTTTCTTCATGATAACTGTTCTGATGTATACTGACTGCTAATACAGGAGAAACTTCATTCATAATCTTTACTCTGTATTTCAAATCTTCTACTTTACTTTGTGCAAGCTGTTCATCTGTTTCTCTGGTCATGATTACCTGTATATTTTCTTTTTCCAAAATTTTCTTTACAGAATTCGTAATCGTTAAATTGATATCTTTTTCTTTCACTCCATTGATTCCGACCTTCCCCGAATCAGTACCACCATGTCCTGCATCTAAAACAACTATCCTGTCTGACTTTTCTGCTTCTCCGATTGTCTCCATTTCTTCTTTTAATTCTTTCTGTAAGTTTTTCGAAACTTTCCAACAACCTGCGATAAGCCCTGTCATAATCAGAATCCCTATCATCAACCTGATTTTTCTTTGCAAAAAAACGACCTCCCTTCACATATTCTATCTATATGCAATGAGAAGCCGTTTTTTAACTTATCTTTTATTTAATTTACATACTGAGAAATGAGCTTCCATACACTGCTTTCTTCTTTTCCCAGACTCCATTCTGCCACACCTGCCAGTTTATTTTCCTGTATCACCTTCAGCTTTGCTTCCAATGATTGAGCATCTTCAAGCCAGATACGGTAGGTTCCGCCATCCGCAGACCATTTTGCATAGTTTTGCTGTGTCTTTTCATCCCACTGTGCTGTTGCTCCCGCATTCACAACACTCTGCGCTGCTTCTTCCATTCCCAGTGCCTTACTTGATACTTTATTCGGATAAGATGCTGCTTCTGTACCAGCTTCTTCCGAAAGTTGCTCCGGGCTCTTTGCTGTCTCAAACCATAATCTGGTAAAAAATGGAATTCCGGCAATTACTTTATCAGCTGATACCTTTTTCAATGTTTTTTCTATTCCATCCTGTAAATAGCTGATCGATGCCACTGATCCCGCTTCATAGGATCCTTCTGTATGTTCATCATAAGCCATAATCACCACGTAATCTGCCACAATCCCCTGCTCTTTAAGATCATAATGTGAATTGTATGACTGTGGCACATAATTATCAACTGAAAATACAAGATTATTCTGGTGGCACTTCACAGACAGCTCTCTCACAAGCTGCACGTAATGCACACCACACTTGGAAGAAATCAATTCAAAGTCTAAATTAATTCCATCCACTCCTGCTGCCACTGCCGCAGCTACAACCTGATCTTCCAGTTTTGCTCTTTTTGATGTATAACGCAATGTCTCATAGGTCTCATCATAGGAATTCGTTCCACCATGAAAATCCCGGAATACAGCCCACACTTCCAGTCCTGCCGTATGTGCATAATTCACATAGTCCGCATCTGCAATTGAACTGATATTACCTTCCGTATCCGCAAGACTAAACCAGGTTGGTGCGATCGTCGTAAGTCCACTGGTTGATGCAAGTACCTGCTGAACCGCATTATTCGCTGCCGCATTCGTCACATTATGCCATGCCATATTGATCGAATGATCTTCTGTCATGTCTGAATAAACCGGTTCCGTAAAATCTCTGGATGTTTTTTCTTTTTTCTGGTTCTTTAAAGATTTGGTCTTAATATATCCTACATAACCATCCGCTGTGGCAACTTTCATCCAGTCATCTTCGTCTTCAAGCACTGTCACCTTGTCCGATTTTTTAACTTCTGTCAGTATCGGACTCTTAACGCCACCAAGATAACGAACCTGTGTGTCTTTCTTCACTTTTGCTGTCTCAATCTCGCCCCACTTTGATGTGATAATTGCTCTGTTTGGTTCCTGTTCCACAGAATATTCCATATTCGTATACTCTTGTATGAACGGAAGTGCGATATATGCGATATCTCCATCCGTCTTAAGAATTACATAATCTTCACTTTTTGTTTCGTTCACTGCTGTATATTCACTGCTGTTCTCACTTACAGAAATATTTCCATCCGGCAAGGTATATAAAAGCACCCGTTCGTTCGCATCCCAGTAAAATCTGCTGTTTATCTTATCACGAAGAACCTGATATGCTACATAATATTGTCCATCAAAAACCTTACCCGGTATAACACTATCTGTAGAAGAATCGGAAGAAGATTCCGCGGAACTCTCTTCTTTTTTCACTACTTCATTATTAATGATCAATGCCAGATCATCACTGTTTTCTATTCCATAATATTGTTCTTTATCGGCTTCCTCATTTGATGAACCGTATCTCTTAAAGAAAACTGCGCCTGCTGCCAAAATCATGATCAATAATATGATGATCATTACGAAAAGAATTTTGTTACGTCTTTTCCGCGCTCTATTCACTTTCTTCGCACGTCGTGTTCCTGACCTTCCATTTCTGCCTCTACCTGTTGTCATTGGTCTTCCCTTTCTCCGGGAACTCCCCGGATGTCCAGATTGTCCTTCTACTCTTCCCCTGCTTCGCGCATGGGTACTGCCTTTTCTTTTGTCCATGCCAACCCTCCTGATTGCAATTTTTATATCTCTGGCGCTTTCTTACACAAACAGTTCCTTACGCTCTGCTGTGTGTATTTCTAATATCTCCACATCTCTGGATAAAATAATGATTCTGGAATTCATTATATCATATTTTCATCTTGCGTCATTAACAAATTGCATCTACAACAGTTGTACATATCAAAAAGTTGTTACACCTTAAATGTCTGTCCATCTTCTATCAATTATAACAGCTTACAAATATACTTCTGTCCGGCAGTTCAAGGGGTAATCTCTGCCTGTCTGTTATGATTCACATCTGTAAAAACCAATGATTCTATCCTTCCTTCCGGATCAATCACATAATCTCTCATATAAGTACCTTCTTCTCTGGCCATATATGCTGTCACAATCTGCAATGGACTCATCGGATATCCATCCATAACTATGTCCACTCCTTTTTCTTCATAACCTCTTAGTTCCGCATATAATTCCTTATATCCATCTTCCGTTCTCATATCGTATGTACTCCTTCTCTCCTGGGATCCTGATAAAACGTTGTCCGCCATCTCCGACCATAAAAGGTATCTGTGACATACTGTAGAACAAGTGACGGACAAGAAGACAACCCTGATCTTCGGAGGGTCTCCTTCTCATAATTATTGTGAATTTTCCCTTGATTTCAGGGAATTGAATTTTTTTGAAAATCAGAAATGCTTTCAGTGCCTCCTTTCTTAACATTCTGTTTTATCAAATGGTGTGTCTTCTGTAAGTGCCATTATATGAGCAGCCTTTTGGAATTTCAATGTGTTTATTGTTGATAAGTGGGTGGGATTTGTTGATAACCTAAAATAGTTATAAACAATTTTCGTTTTCCTTTACATCTTTTCTTTTTTTGTTTATACTAAACGATGAAAAGATATATCTAGTTATGAACATAATGAACAGTTCTTAATCCACAGATTATCTTAATATCATAAGACATAAGGATGTGATCATATGAAAATTGAAAAAATCAATGACAATCAGATTCGTTGTACTTTGACACATGCCGATCTTGCAGCCCGCAATCTCAAGATCAGCGAACTGGCTTATGGTACCGAGAAAGCAAAATCACTATTTCGAGATATGATGCAGCAGGCATCTTTCGACTTTGGATTCGAGACAGATGACCTTCCTCTGATGATAGAAGCAATTCCTTCTTCTTCAGACTCTATCACCTTGATCATAACAAAGGTGGAGGATCCGGAAGAACTTGATACACGTTTTTCCAAGTTTACACCTGCCGGAGATTCTGATACACTGAACAGCAATGTTCTTGAAAAGCTTCAGGGCGCAGATGAATTCTTTGATCTGCTTAACAAAGTGAAGGAAGTGGCTTCCGAAGCAAAAGATCCGGAACCTAAAGAAACAGTACCGACATTTCCGGTCCGCCTGTTCTCCTTCGACACATTAGATTCCGTAATTGAGGCTTCCCGCCTGCTTGCTCCGTTCTATACAGGTGCAAATACATTATATAAGGACGAGGAGAATAATAATACCTTTATCCTTGCGCTGGCACCTGCTGATGGCGCAGATCAGGAATTTAATAAAGTATGTAATATGCTTTCGGAGTACAGTTCCCCTGAGAAGGGAGATTCTTCTGTTCTTGCATTTCTGGAGGAGCATTGCAAAATCATTGTTTCCGCAGACGCAATTCAGAAGTTATCCACAATTTAAACAACGAATAAAAAAGACGGTCTGGAATTATGGGAATAACTTTTCCCACACTTCAGGCCGTCTTTTTCACTTGTTATCCACAAAAACTTTTAACGATACGAACAAAGAATGTGCCTTGCACATTCTTGCGCCTGCGGCGTTGCTAAGCGCCAGTGGCGCTTGTTTAGCAAGGACCGAAGTGGAAACGTAGACCGCTTGCGACATCTACATTGTACGCCGCAGTGCGCATCCTTAGCGGAGCGTTTTTTATATATTAGGAAAGCACTTTCCTAATATATAAAAAAGCTGCCATACTCTCTTTTTTGAGAGCACAACAGCTTCTTGTATATCTTTTCTCTTAATTATTTACCAGCGGCTGCCATTGCTGCATTGATCTTCTCTACAAGCAGATCTGCATCAATTCCATGAACCATAGCTGCTTCCTCAAGAGACTCCATCTGAGATGACGGGCATCCAAGACAATGCATACCAATCTCCATCAAAATCGGAGCTGACTCTGGAAATGTTACCAGAAGTTCGCCAATTGTTGTGCTTTTAGAAATTGCCATCACTGTTTCCTCCTTACATTTTTCTATTTTCAATTAATTTCTGTCACCCTTGAACAGTAATCTTTATTATAATCCCTGATCTATGATTTAGCAACCTTATTTTCATTATCATTCCATGAAATTTTCTGAAATTTTCACACAACTTTTTCCGTTTATCACACTACTCAAAAGTCAATCAGTTTTCTTTTTTTTTTCGACAAATCGTCATTTTCATAACAATAACCAAAACGAATGTTCTTTTTATTTCCAAAAGTTATCCACACTATTCACATCTTTCTTTGTTGATAATGTGGATAACTTTCAGGAAATCTTTTATTTTTCCTCATTTTTTCGATTTTTCAATGTTGATAAGTTAAAAACTACTTTTTTTCATTTTTTTGCTATTTTGAATATTCTTGTCATATTTTGTGCATTTTGACTATCCGTATATTTTTCCTGGAAAATACCGATTTTAGAATTTACAGTCAAATCTTTCATTTCCCATACATATTCTGGACAATGCATTGTTTTCTTTCTATTATTCTTTAATAAATCCGTCTGACAGCCACGATATTTGTATACGTTGCACTGCTGATACCAATTCCCTGATCTTCGTTCATTGCATTTACAATCTGATCATTTCCTATATATAGACCAACATGTCCTTCATATAAGATAAGATCCCCCGGCTGTGCGTCTTCATAACTCACTTCATATCCCGCACTTCGCTGTTCATAAGAAGTTCGTGGAAGACTTATACCAAAATGTGCATACACAGACTGGACAAATCCCGAACAATCTGCTCCATCTGTTAAACTTGTACCGCCCCACACATATGGATTCCCAATAAACTGACAGGCATAATCAATAACTTCCTGCCCTGACGCAACTGACTGAGCCGCTGCTTCTGCAGCCTGGGCTTCTGCTTCCGCCTTCGCAACCGCAGCTTCTTCTGCTTCCATTCGTTTTTGTTCTTCCTCTTTTGTCTCCCCGTAAGAATAAGAACTTTCCTCTGTAACATAATCACCGCACACCCAGCCATTAACTTCACCGACCTGTATCGGATACCAGCCCTCTACAGGATCTTCTGTCACAAGATATTCTTCTCCCTGATTAATCTGGGTTAATACGGTAGTATCCGTCCCATGTCCCTCTCTGACATTCAGACAATCTGCTGTGACTGTTACATTCTCATTTGTATACTCATCTGACCTCGAACGGGCTTCTTCCCCTGTGAACAATGTTTCCGTCGGAACATACCCCTCTGCATTTCCCGACCGGATCTTTGTCCATCCATCCAGATATTCCAACACAACTGCCGCTGAATCAGAATATAATTTTCCAACCCATTCACTGTTTTCATCTGCTTCGCTTCTAATATAGGTATAATCCCCCGTATTAGAAAACGCTATATTCAAATACTCTCCCTCTTCTGTCGGCACCAGATACAGATTGATATTGTTCTTTATTTCTGTCTGATATGATGCTTCCAAAATGTTTTCAATTCCTGTAACCGGAACCAGACTCTTCTCACTGTCATCAGTTTCTGCCGCCTGTGTTCTGACTACACTCCCCGGAATTATGATCATCCCTGCCATCATTGACATGATAAGCTTATGCTTCATCCGCATGTTACTCATATAAAACCTCCTTTATTTCCAGCCTTATCTTTTGTGGGAAGTTTTAATTGTTACATAATTGTTAATTTTTGTTACGCCGTAATTTTATCAATCAACCATAGATGTGTCAACCGTTTTAATAGTTTTTTCATAATTATCGCCCTCCACCATTTGTAATTATTCCCCTTTTTTATTAATCTTAACGTCCTTTTTGTTAATTATTTTGTAATATTTTGTCAGGAGAAATAAAAAAACTTATTTTTTTCTCTTGACAATTTTAAAAATATAAGTTATATTCTAATTACAGTAATCGTTATCGTTATTGATTCAATTTTAGAAAGAGGTGAATCTATGGCTGCAATTAAATATAGCCGACAACGAGAAGCTATCAAGCATTATCTCGCTTCGACAAAAGAGCATCCCACTGCCGACACTGTTTATCTGCATGTCAAAGAGGATTTTCCTAATATCAGTCTTGGTACTGTTTACCGGAATTTGAATCTGCTGACAGATATCGGCGAAGCGATCAAGATCCCTACACCTGACGGCGGAGATCGATTTGACGGGAATGTTATTCCCCACAATCATTTTCTCTGTACAAGCTGTGGACGGTTACTGGATCTGGAACTGGATATGAAGAGTATTGAAGAAGTGAACCGGCTGGCCGGGGAGAATTTCGATGGAATCATCACTTCAAGTTCCACTTTGTTTTATGGGGAATGCAGTGACTGCATTAGGAAGTCTTAAGTTATAAAAAAATTAATAAGAAAAAGGAGATTATCATTATGAAAAAATTTGTATGTACAGTATGTGGTTATGTTTACGAAGGAGATGCTGCACCGGCTGAATGTCCAGTCTGTCACGCACCAGCTTCCAAGTTTAAAGAGCAGGAAGGAGACAAAGTATGGGCTGCTGAGCACGTTGTAGGTGTTGCACAGGGTGTCAGCGAAGATATTCTTGCAGATCTTCGTGCAAACTTCGCAGGAGAATGCTCTGAAGTAGGAATGTACCTTGCAATGGCAAGAGTTGCTCACAGAGAAGGATATCCGGAAATCGGACTTTACTGGGAAAAGGCTGCATGGGAAGAGGCAGAGCACGCAGCTAAATTCGCAGAACTGCTGGGCGAAGTCGTAACTGACTCCACTAAGAAGAACCTGGAAATGAGAGTAGAAGCAGAGGCCGGTGCATGCGCAGGCAAGAAGGCTCTGGCTAAACTGGCTAAGGATCAGAATCTGGACGCGATCCACGATACTGTTCACGAAATGGCAAAAGACGAAGCAAGACACGGCAAGGCATTTGCTGGTCTGCTGAAGAGATATTTCGGTTAAATCGAATTGAGAATCCACAAAAATGGGCTATCATATAATTGATAGCCCATTTTTATTTCTATACTATGCTCCGCACATTCAATAATGCCTCGTCTGATGAAATCTTCCTTTGAACGTTTCCGTCTTTATCACATTGATCAAAGCCTTCGGATCCGCTTCCAGGATCTTGCGGGTAACGATCTTGGCCTCCGTGCTGGAAACTACACAGTAGAGCATGGTTTTCGGCTCCTGCGAATACATTCCCGTCGCCGAAATTTCCGTTGCACTGTGATGCACCGTTACCATGATTTCCTGATAGATCTCATACGGCAGCTCCGTCACGATAAACAAGGTGATCTTGTTATGTTCCTGATAAAGCAGATGTATCATCTGTGTCGATGTGAACTGAAAAATAATGGAGTAAAGGGCCTTGTCCCATCCAAACAGCAAACCTGCCAGTACTAAAACAGTGGCATTCCCCATGAGGATAAAATTCCAGACATCCCGATTTTTCTTTTCCAGAAAATACACAGCAATGAAATCCGTTCCGCCCGTTGAAGTCCCACCGATCAGACACAAACTGATCGCAGCACCGTTGATCAGACCTCCAAACACACTGATCAGCAGGATGTCCTGCGTGATCGGCATAGCTGGAACGATATCGGTGAATACACTGGTGGCCACAATGATCAGAGCCGTATTGAGCGTAAAGCGTTTGCCTATAGCCCGAAAACTGAAGATCGCCGGGATCGCATTCAGTGCCAGACTGATCGGAGAAAATGGCAATGATATTCCTAAAAAACGCTGAAACGACGTCTGGATCAGCAGCGTCACTCCGTTAAAACCGCCCGGATAAAGTCCTCCGGTATGTACGAAGCTTTTGATATTGATCGCCATGATCAGCGATCCGATCAATCCCAGCGCCAGGATCCGGATCTCTCTAGCCAGATCCAGCCGCTCTAAAGTGCTATGTTTTTTCATCTGATAATACCTCTTTTACATTGCTTTTATGATATAATATTGATCAGCAACTTATTTTTTACTTTATTTTCAAATGACGAGGAGGTCACTATGAAAAAAATCATCACCATTCTTCTTTCCATGGTTCTGCTTCTGGCATTCACAGCCTGCGGCGGCGGCAGCGACAGCAGTTCTTCCGACAAATCCAAGGAAACAGAAGCACCGAAAATCGAAAAAAACATCGACGCTGCAGCAGAAGCTCTTGGACTGACAGGAGGAGAAGAAACGATGTACGCCATGATCGGCGCAACAGCTGGCAAAGAATATAACGATGGAGCCGTAGAGCTCTATCAGTTTGAGGAAGATTCCGACGCCTACAAAGAAATCGAATCCTCCGACAGCGTTTCCGGCATCCCGGTTGCGGCCCACAAGGATGGCATCGCTCTGATCTTTGCCAACAACGAAACCGATCAAGCCATACTGGACGCCTTTAATCAGCTTCAGTTTAAATAGGAGTTTTACAGATAGTCTGTAAACAATAAACAGCAAAAGCCAGAGATCCTTCATAATTTCTGGCTTTTCTTTTATATCTGTTTGATTTTATTTCCGGATATGCGACTACAGCACCTTGCTAAGGAAGTTTTTCGTCCGGTCATGCTGAGGATTACCGAAGAGTTCTGCCGGAGTTCCCTGCTCCAGTATATTTCCTTCGTCGATAAAAAGCACCCGGTCTGCCACCTCTCGCGCAAAACCCATTTCATGGGTAACTATCACCATGGTCATCCCGTTTTCAGCCAGGTTTTTCATGACATTGAGTACTTCGCCTACCATTTCCGGATCCAGTGCGGAAGTCGGTTCATCGAAGAGCATGATTTCCGGATCCATCGCCAGTGCTCTCGCGATAGCAACTCTCTGTTTCTGTCCGCCGGAAAGAGACGCCGGATATTTTTCCGCCTTATCGGCAAGTCCTACGGTTTCCAGCAGTTTACGGGCCTTTTCTTCGGCAGCAGCCTTTTCCATACCCTTGACCTTGATCGGTGCCAGGGTCAGATTATCCAGTACCGTCATGTGTGGAAACAGATTGAATCCCTGGAATACCATACCCAGTTTTTCTCGAATCTCATCGATATCCACATCAGAATCATTGATCTTCTTCCCATCCAGAAAAACTTCTCCACCGCTTGGTTCTTCTAACAGATTCAGACAACGCAGGAATGTGCTCTTGCCGGAACCGGAAGGACCGATCACGCAGACTACTTCCCGATCATTGATCGTCTCACTGATTCCTTTAAGAACCTGAAGATCTCCGAAGGATTTACATAAATTTTTAACTTCTATCACTTTGTGCCATCCTCCTTTCCATATACGATACCAGTCGGGACAAGGTCAGAGTCATGATCAGATATACGACCGCCACCCCGATATACGCCGGGAACGACTGGAACGATTGAGATGCCCACAAAGTACCACGCCTGGTCACTTCTACGATGCCCACCATGGAAAGAATGGAGGTTTCCTTGATCAGCGTAACAAATTCATTTCCCAATGCCGGGACGATGATCTTAAAAGCCTGTGGCACGATGACATACCGCATGGTCTGCCTGCTGTTGAGCCCCAGAGATCTGGCCGCCTCCGTCTGTCCGATATCCACGGCCTGCAGACCGCTTCGAATGATCTCAGCCATATATGCCGAGCTGTTGACACCGCAGGCGATGAATCCGACCAGGATCAGCGGTTCCCAGTTAAACTGCATCCCCGTGATAGCACGAACAAGCTGTGGCACACCGTAACCTAAAATCAGCACCTGTACCAGCAGCGGTGTTCCACGCAGGATATCCACATATACCGTTGCGATGCCGCGCAGTATCTTGAACTTAGAACGTTTGGCAAGTGCCACCAAAAGCCCCAGCACAAGTCCTCCCAGCACTGCAACGAGAGAAATGATCAACGTCACCGGGACTCCTCTTGCCGCTACGGCTATCCCATGTATATACTGATCCACGTTTTTTCCTCCTTCAAAAGAAATCAACCTCTGACCGAATTCCGGTCAGAGGTCAATCCGAATTACTTAGTTGCTGCTGCCCTCGGCAGCAGGCTCGTCCGATCCGATTTCTTCAAGATCGATCCGCTCTTATTTATTGAACCACTCATCAACCAGCTTGTCGTAAGTTCCGTTTTCCTTAATATTCTTCAAACCGTTGTTGATCTTTTCTACCAGTTCTGCGTTACCCTTCTGTACAGCGAAACCATAGTTTTCCGCATTCAGAGCTTCGCCTACCATCTTGATCTTGTCCGGCTGCTTCTTTATATAAGCTTCCGTTACCGGCTTGTCATTGATGACTGCAGAAACGTCTCCGTTGATCAGCTTCATCATGCAGGTGTCCAGTCCGTCCAGAATAACAGCTTCCTTGATCTTGCCGGCATCCTTCAGTTCCTTAACCTTGCTTGCACCAGTCGTACCAGTCTGTGCCGCAACCTTCATATCAGGAGTCAGATCCTCTACACTCTTGATCGTCGTGTTATCTTCAGTTACCGCTACAAACAGCTTGGATTCATAGTAGGAATCACTGAAGTCAACTTCTTTCTGTCTGTCTTCGTCATCCTTGTTCATTCCTGCTGCCACGATGTCGATATTGCCGGCCTTCAGCGCCGGGATCAGTCCATCGAATGACAGATTTTCGAATTCTACATCGAAGCCCTGATCTTCCCCGATCGCCTTGATCAGATCCATATCCAGACCCACGATATTCTGATCCTCGTCTGTCGTGTCAAACGGCGGGAATGTCGGTTCTGTACCTACCTTGTAAACAGTTTTGTCACTGCTGCTCTTGTCGCTTCCGCCGCATGCTGCCAGGGAAAACGCCAGAACAACTACCATGGCTACTAATACAGCTATCTTGCTCTTCTTCATTTTATTTCTCTCCTTATGTTTCTAAATGTTTATAATCGTTATGTGATTTAATAATTATACCTAAAGTCTGAATAATATTCAAGTCGAATTGCAAATGTTGCCGGAAAATGTTAATGCCACTGTCCTTTTGCTTGATTTATTGCTTTACTTCTCTCTTTTTTCATTTATACTATATCTATTGAAAGAGAACTTATGAATATGAACACGACCAATCACATCAATACATCAAATTCTAATCCATGGAAACTCCTGGCTCCATGCTGCGTCCTAGCAGCCGGCTGCCTGTGGGGGATTATTGGACTGTTTTCCAATACACTGCGAGGCATGGGACTTGATCCTGTCCAGATCACAGAACTGCGAAGCCTGATCGCTGCCGCGGGCCTTCTGATCATCATCCTGTACAAAGATCGCTCTCTTTTTCGGATCCACCTGCGAGATCTGTGGATGTTCCTGGGAACCGGCATTGCCAGCATCGCGTTCTTCAACATATGCTATTTTCTCTGCATCACCCTGAGCACACTGTCCATCGCATGCACTCTGCTCTACACCGGGCCCTGCTTTGTTATGATCCTGTCCTGCCTTATTTTTCGTGAAAAATTCACTCCCAAAAAAGCTGTCGCCCTTGTGCTTGCAGTAGGAGGATGTACTTTTATCACTGGTCTGGTCAGTGGCGGGACCGGAGGAGTTTCTATCTCCTGGCAGGCGATCCTTTCTGGTCTCGGATCTGGTCTGGGCTATGGTCTTTACAGCATTTTCGGACGCATTGCCGTAAAAAAATACAGCGAGCTGACCGTGACCTTCTACACATTTGTGATCGCATCTCTCTCGCTGCTTCCGTTCTGTCATATTGGCGAAATCGCTGCTGTGGCGTCCGCCAGCGGCTTTGCAGTACTTCATTCTCTGCTGCTGGGACTCGTTTCCACCCTGGCTCCATTCCTCCTGTACACCACCGGCCTTTCCCATATGGAAACCGGTAAGGCTGCTGTGCTTACCTTTTCGGAGCCTGTCATGGCGACCATCATAAGCATCACGGTGTTCGGCGAGGTCTTCACACGAAATCATGCCATCGGAATGATCGCTATCGTGACCTCGATCGTCCTGCTCAATATCAATTTTACGCGCCGCCAGAATCATTAGCCCAGACGATGCTCTTTAGCCAAGGCGGTGCTCTTTTTCCCACGAAAAATAGAACTGTATGAGCCCGATCCTTGATCCTGTCCCGGTCTTCTCATTTATGCTGCTGATATGACGGTACAATGCCGCACGGGACAAATTCAGTTCTTCCGCGATTTTCTGCGCATTTTCTTCGGAATGGAGGATCGCTTCCAGCACCTCCCCCTCTCTTTGGGTCAGCACAAATCTTTCACAGAATTTCTGCATGATTTCTTCTTCCTGCAAAACGTTTTCAGGCTCTGCTGAAACGATCTGCACGTTCGTTGTTTCGTACTGGCCAAGGTACAGATACAGCACTACGCTGATGACTGCAAACAGCACAAGGCTCAGGGTCATTATCAGCAGGTTGTTTCCTGTGTCCAGCAAGAGTACAGAAAAAGTCCCTGTCATAAGAGCGCACAGATTATTGACCCCCCGCCCCATACCGGCCCACAGTGCAGGCCTCTTCATCTTCATGGAAAGAGCCAGGAATCCCGTCGTGAAATAAACGGCAAAGAACCCTGCGGACAAATAAAACACTACCAGTCCCACCAGGAATGGTCCGCCAAACTGTATCATCACTACACATACCGTCGAAAGAAGCATGACACAGTACATGATAATACTCATGTATTTTCTTTTTCCCAGATCAAAAATCCAGCCTGCTGCCAGTCCGCTGCACGCCAGCAGAAGACGAGGCCACTGCCCGATATCCATAGTACCCTCGGCATGTGCCATAGTGACTGCATTATCAAGTGTTGCAAAAATGCAGGTCATCAGCGCAACGAGTATCACCAGCAGCATGGCTGCTTTTTGAGGGTTCTTCGGATTCTTCAGTTCCTCTGCATGCAGCCGGTTTGCATCACATTGCTCCTCATCTACGCTTTCTTTTTTACGGGAAAGCATCCATGCCAGCACCGTTAAAAGCACCGAAAGAATAACTGCTTCCACCAGTTCCTGCCGCACCAGATTATTGTTGATGAACTGCATCAGGATCCCTGCTCCGTAAGCTGTCCCGACGTATCGCGCCAGCTTGCGGCTTTCCACCCAAAGCTCCGCTGCCATAAGATGGACACCTCCACCCAAAATTCCCAGCAGCAAAAATAAAATCAGTCCTGTAGCCAGCGTTCCGGCAAACGATACGTGCTGCTGCACCATAAAAATGCAGACGATCCCCAGGGCGACTGCTCCCATCAACGCTCCGCCACGGTTTTTCGAACTGATAAATCTCTGTATTTGGAAATAGCATAAAAAACCGATCCCACTGATACCCAGGATCCCGCTTTGAGCCACCACTACCTTTGCAGAAGAAAGGTAATGAGCTATCATATTGTCAAAGAGGTATTCGCCTCCTAAAAACACAAAATAAAATATTGCCAGCGCGCCAATCGCGACAAGGTTGTTTTTCTGTTCCAGTTCGTTCTTCATCTAGTCCATCCTTTATTCTTCTCCCTTTATATTATAAACAAATGTCTCCCTATGGCAAGGTGTCATTTGTCTCTTTCCTCCTTATTCATTATACTCGAAGGGGAGCAGCATTGGTCAGCGACGATCCTGGCAAGATTTTCTATGAATTACCTCTCCTGCAGATTCAAAACCCCCAGATTCTGCACATGAAAAACGTAAACTGAGTTTATCCAAAAAAAAGAAAGCAGTAGGTTTGCATACTGCCTTCTCTTTTGCTCCTGTTTCCAGGATATAAGTATTAAGTATGGAATGATTGTATTTCAAAATTTAATGATCAGCTTTTCTTCTATAGAATACGGCTGTTCCTGCACCTGCAGCTGCCAAAAGCAAGATCCCTGCCCAAAGCACTGGATTCGCATCGTCTCAAAGTGATGATTCTGGCACGATTTTCTACGAAAACAGCTTACCTTAACTCCAAAAACAGAAACGTTTTCTGTAAAAATATCGGGATCCTCAGTTTTTACAGAAAATGTGAGCTGTGTCTATTTCGAATCACCTCATACAGAGTTCAAGTAAAGCCCCCTCATGCATACAAATTCATTAGGTCAATGAGTATACATTCATTATGCATAAAACTCGACTCTTGTCCTCATCTTCTCCTCCATTTTTCTCTCATTTTCTGTTTTTGCCTTTAAAAACCCCCGATTCTGCACATGAAAATGTGAACTGATTATCTGCAATTTTTTTCTTCCTCATGCATTTTAGGAGGTATCGGCACTTTTGAGGCAATGACAGCTGCCCCGGCCAGCGGGAAAATATACACCGGCGGGAAGCACATCAAAAGCACCGCTACGGTCATCACCGGTTTTCTGCTGACATATCCATATAGTCCTGCCGTCATAGCTGCTACTGCGAAATTCGGATCGATCCCGGTTATAGCTGCAAAGGCGTATCCGGCAGCTACTCCAGAAAAGATCAGAGGAAAAATACTTCCTCCTCGCCACCCTAGCGAAATACAAAGATTCACCAGCAGCATCTTTGCCAGCGCAGTCAGGATCAGAATCTTCGCAGAATACTCCTCCCAGCTGCTCATCAGTTCTCCCATCTCGTGTTCCCCGGAAAACATAGTAAGTGGCAGAAAATACATCCCGGCCGCGATGCAAATACCTGCTAAAACGCAGGATACGATGCGATGATTTTGCAGCATTTCGCCCAGTTTCTCCGAAACCTTTGCAAAAAATAAATAGCAAAGGCCTGCCAGGATCGCCGCTGCTACGATGCCTAAAAACCATGCCCACTGGATCCAGCTTATCGTGTGTTTAGCATCAAATCGCGGAAGACCTGCACTTCCTCCGAAGAGTGCACCCAGTCCTGCAAAAGCTGCTATACCACCAGCTACACCCATGCAGTAAATAAAGATCCGCACAGGTTTTCCTACCAGCCGTGCACGACTGTGCTTCTTTTTTTCCTCTTCACGGTCGATACCCAGGTTTCGCACGATTCCGAAAAAAGGCGCATTAAAAATAACGCCTAAAGCTGCACCCATACTACTCTGAGCCAGTGCTGCCAACTCGTCACCTTTGCATTTGAGACGGTCACCTACCCAGCAGCAAAGTCCGACAATGACGCCCGTCAGCCCCGCTTCCGGTCCAATCACTCCACCGAAAATCAATGGCAGCAGCGCTGAAACGATGAGAATGTGCAGATTGTCATATGGATAGGAACCTTCCTTTTTCACATGCCCCATAACCTGCGGCAGTTCCTCCGGCAGCAAACCGAATTTTTTCTGCCAAAGTCCAATGATCACGCCTCCGGTAATCGTAACAGCCATCATATATACAAGGTTATGCTCTGCTCCCAGCTTCGCCGGCAGTATCGTCCATAGTAAGTCCATGCCCAGGTTCATGATTTTCAAGACCACCCAGATCACCGCACTGGATATTGCTCCCAGGACTGCCGCTAAAATCGAAATTAATACAATTTTTCCCTGTTTATTCATGGTGCCGATCCCCGTGTTGATTTTCGTGATGTCCCTCTGGTTCGTTTTCCAGCGCAATCTGTGTCGTCAGCGCCCATAGATCCTCTGCATCACTGATCTTGTAAACTTTGTCTCCAACCACTAAGTTGCCTGCCTCGAAGACAAGTGTGCAGGATTTTCCCATCGGAAGTTCAAAGGTTAAAATGTCCTGGAAATCCTCTGTTCGCTGATCGGTTTCTCCAGTCACTCGCACTTTCGTCAGAGCGTTAAATACCTCTCGAATCAACTTTTTATCTTCTATCGTATAGTTCATCGCCGTTTCGCGATTTCTCGCATATTTTAGGCAATACACGACATTTTCATCAAAGGATTCTGCAAAACTCTTTGCTTCTTTTCCATAATAAGAAAAAATCGTGTTCCCCGCATCGATCCGATCCTTTTGGAGAGTCGTAGCCTGTTTTTTATCTGATTCCTGCTTGATCCATCCATAAATGCAAAGGCATAGCAGCAGGATCGCCATAGCAATCAGTACTATAATATATTTTTTCATAACACTCGCCTCCTGTAAATAGTATAGTATCACAGAGCGGGGTGACTGTACAGAGTAGCTTTAAGAGAAATGTTTTAATCATATAGCCATGCAAGAAAAATAACTTAAATTATTTTAACTGTAGAGGATAGGATATTTTTCGATATTTCTGTGATGACATGACTCAAAAAAATAACGCAAATCAAATTTCGGACTATAGATATGTTATTATGATGCAAAAAAAGGGAGAAGTCTTCGGATTATACCCCCAGTAATTCTAGTAAATTCCATATCTAAAAAATAAACTATCGCAAACGAATCTATACATGAAGAAAAGTGGTATTTTTACCGTTCAGACGCCTTTCCAGAATACGCAAAATAACCTAAAGGATATACTAATTTGTACTTTAGGTTATTTTTACGGCGCGCCTTTATCATAAACAAAAAAAGACCTTGCGGTCTTTTACTTTGGTGCGCCTGGAGGGACTTGAACCCCCACGCTCTCGCACTAGAACCTAAATCTAGCGTGTCTGCCAATTCCACCACAGGCGCATGATATTGATTTTTTAGAGATGCGCCGGAGTCCATGTTGGCGGACACTGGCACAAAGCTTCCCATTAAGGAAAAACCAGATTCCCATATTGAGAACCTGGTCTGTTTGGTGATCCTACCGGGAATCGAACCCGGGTTACCGCCGTGAGAGGGCGGTGTCTTAACCTCTTGACCATAGGACCAGATACTCTATTATTATACTATAAATTTCTCATATTTCAAGGATAAATTTAATATATAGCAAATGTTTTTTGTAAAACTGAATTGTAAAAGTAAATTCAACACCTGATGTTCGAACCATAGCTTTCCGGAAAACAGGTCTTTGTTTTGCATCAATAATTCTTTTTCATATCTGTAATACCACATTATAGAGTATTCTTTCTCCAACAACACTCCATACTGTAGATTTTACTCCTGCAATTTACATATGTTACAGCACCAGCAGGTTGATAAGACCTATTACAAATCCTATCAGCGCGCCCAGATTGACAACCGCCTGCAATTCTTTTTTCATTACCGAAAGCACCATCTTTTCAAACTCTCTGACGTCCATACGGTTTATCTTGTCCTCAACCACAGCGGCTATATCTATTTTCGAGGTAAGCGTTCCCAGTTTCTCATCGATAAACTCATCGAATATCCTGTCTGTAAAGCCGCCTATGTCAAGATTAAGCGCTGCGGCTTCCTGTCCCAGAGTACGGCTTCTTACGGTTTCAATTTCGCCTTTGATTTTCAGATTAAGATATACATATCCCTCTCCGTCAAGGTACTGCATCACTTTCTGTTCAATTGGCTCTGCAAACGAAGCTATCATATCCCTGTTTACAAACATGGCAAGCATGGTATCTTTGACCTTTTCCTCCAGTATCGCTGTACCTTTTTCAGCTATGATGCCTTTGATGTCTATCTTTTTAATCTCGCCCATCAGCTTGTCCGCAAGGGTTTTCGCAAACTGCTCCGACAGGTCCTCGCTTACAATATCAGCCACTTTCATGCTGTCTATATCGGGTTTTTTGATGCTGCCGGTTATTGCTTTTTTAATATCTTCCTGTGAGAACAGGCTGCTTTCAACCGCAGCTCCGCAGGCTTTCGCTATTCTCTGCTTGTTTTTCGGTATCACTCCCGGTGTGAAAGGCAGAGTCCGGCTCCCTATTTTAACAGCCCTGTACGGTCTGAAAAGCATTCTGACCGCTATATAGTTTGTCACATATCCTATAAGCGCCCCTAAGACAAGAGGCAGTACAATATGCAGTATTTCCATTTATCCGTTCATCCTCCCCATTTTGTATCCCTCGAGGTCCAAGGCTGTAAATTTAAAGCCCGCAGCCTTGCCCGCCTCATCTATTTCTTTGAATTTGGCAATATCCCATTCCGACGGCAGAAGCTCTATTCTAACCACCTCGCCGTGATGTCTTGCTCTTACCTGTGTGAAGCCCATCTGTTTAAGTGCGCACTCCACCTTATATACAGCTTCAAGCTTTGCCTCTGTTATCTCCTGTCCGTAGGGAATTCTCGATGCCAGACACGCAAATGCAGGCTTATCCCATATGCTTATGTTTCTTTCTTTGAGCGCCTGTCTGATTTCGGCCTTGGTAAGTCCCGCATCTCTGAGGGGGCTCCATATGCCGAGCTCCTCAAGGGCTTTCAGTCCCGGTCTGTAGTCCGACATATCGTCAAGATTGGTGCCGTCGGCCAGATTCGTACCCGTCTTTATCAGCTCCGAAAATATTTTTTTCTTGCAGTGATAGCACCTGTCCTTAGGATTGTTCCTGAGCACGTCCATAACGGAAATCTCTATGACTTTATGTTTAACTCCAAGTTTTCCGCAAATCTCCCTTGCATATTCTGTTTCATCGGGAGCAAAGTTTGCGGCCGTACCCGTTACCGCCGTTACTTTATCCCCCAGAACTTCCTTTGCAAAACAGACAAGAAATACGCTGTCAACACCTCCTGACAGCGCAATAGTTATATTTCTTTTAGCGATTAAATCTTCTCTCAGTTTTTCAAGCTTATCCTTTAACAAATTCTGCTCCTCCCATAGCTTTAACCGTTTTGATTATCCTGTTTATATCATCTGTCATCTCGCCGTATTCCGCTGACGTACCCTCTGAAAACTGTACGTCTGTAGGATACAAAGCAATCATATTGAATTCTCCGTCAGTCGTTTTCAGCATTCCGAGATAGTCATATGACGGAAATACGGTATAATCCTCCGAGTCCGGCAGAAGCACTATAGAAAACAGATGTCCGCCGCAATCTGCTTCCTTGCTTGCCTTATGATAGAAGCCGTTAAATATACAACCCCTGTTTACAACGGTTTCATTTGTGTATCTGCCCTGCCAGTCTGACGGAAGTGTTACAGTATAACGGGAGCACTTTTCGGTTATCCACTGCGAAGTGTTCTTAGAAGATTTATTTGTATAAGCATCGGAAGACTTATCGGTATAACCGTCAGACGACTTATCTGCAGAGTCCTGCGCAGTATCCTGCGGCTCCTCCGCCTGCGGCTTATTATCAGGGGGTTCTTCCGCCTGCGTACTGCCGCAGCCTGCAAAGCACAAAATAACGCACAGCAGAGATATGAGGGTTAATATACTCTTTAAATTTTTCATAAAACAGCTCTCCTGTATCAAATACTACTCGCAGCAGGTTTTCATAGCCTCAAGAGTCCTTGTCATTAAATCGTCAAGCTCCCAGCCCAGCATCTCCGCGCCCTTTCGGATTACATCTCTATCGCAGCCTGCTGCAAATTTCTTGTCTTTGAATTTCTTTTTGATTGATTTAAGCTCCATATCCTGAACCGATTTTGACGGTCTCATCAGCGCCGCAGCTCCGATAAGTCCCGTAAGCTCGTCGGTTGCATAAAGCACCTTTTCCATTTCGTGTGTCGGCTCCACGTCTGTATCCGTAAGTCCCCAGCCGTGAGAAACCACCGCATTTATAAGGCGGTCTTCTGCTCCAGCGTCATTTAAAAGCTCTACAGCCTTGACACAGTGCTGCTCAGGATATTCCTCAAAGTCTATATCGTGAAGCAGGCCGACCATTCCCCAGAATTCAACCTCGTCGCCATAACCCAGTTCCTGCGCAAAATATCTCATAACGCCCTCTACTGTTTCGCCGTGTTTAATATGGAATTCCTCTTTGTTGTATTTTTTTAATAGTTCAAATGCTTCTGCTCTGTTCATCACAAATTCTCCCCTCTGTTCTAAATTAATTTATCTATTCGTGAATGCTGCCGCCCTTGACGGTAAGCTTGCCCTCCGATACATTGAAACCGTCTTCGCCGCCCGGAATTATAACCTCGCCGCCTGTGACAGTAACGTTACCTTTCGGAACATCTATGTTCTGTGCAACTATGACCTTGCCTCCGCTTATTTCTAAATCTCCGTCTGCAAGGTAAAGCGTATTGAGTACGACTGTGCCTCCTGAGATTTCAACTCTGCCTGTTTCCACTGCAAAATCTGCCGCAAATTCAGCATTGCCTCCTCTTATCATAACCGCCGCATTTTTCATCCACAGATTACCCCTGCAACTGAAAGCCGCATTTTCGTCTATGATAAATCTGCCCTCTTCACCTGCTTCGGAGTCCATTGTGAAGCTGCCGCAGCTTACTGCCGCATCATCTCTTACTGCAAATACAGGTTTGTGCACATTACCCCAGCCAAACAGTGAAAGTTCATCTGCATCTATGCTGCCGTTTCCTGTAATAAGGAGTCCTGTGCCGCAAAGAAGATTGGTGCTGCTCTTGCCTTTGGCGTTAAGCCACAGTCCGCCCCATGGCTCGATTTTGTCTGCTTTGGAGCTGTTAAGCTTCATACAGCCTTTGAAGAAATATTCGTTATCGACATCAGCCGTGCACAGTTTGTCACAGGTTATTCCTTTTGTCCACTCGGAATTAAAATCCGTATATATATATCCTGTGCCCGATTTCTCGCTGTCTGTCGCCTCGGCTTGGTTGTATGTATTTACAGTGTCCATACCTGAAAGTCCCGGAGCCGTAATTGACCCTGCGCCTGCCTCAACGGCTGTCGCTTTCGGAAGTGCCTCGTTAAAGTAAGCCTGACCTCCCGATACTGTAATTGCCGGCGCCTGCTCTCTTTCCATTATCATATCAATAACGGAAACTCCGTCTCTGAACACGAGATTACCTGCACCGTCTATATATTCAGTAGTGAAGCTTCCTCCCGCAACGCATACATCTGCGCTGTCATCTATGGCATATACGCTTCCAGAATTAAGCTGTCCGTCAAGCACTAAAACCGCAGGAACATCTTCGCTGTTGTTTTTCACACTTATGCCGTCAGCGCAGCGCACATCAGCGCCTGAAACTATAACCGACGGAAGCGGCAGGTTGCCAGCGCCTGCTTCCAGCCCGCTGCAATCCTTGAAGTCAAGTGTGCCGTCTCCTGTTATCACTACTGTATCAAAGCCGCCAAAACAAGGGATATCACCACCGCCGCCTGCGGTACAGTCACCCTTTATATCAAGCAGCAGTATTCCGCCCTCGCCTGTAAACACATTAGGTATGTTGCAGTTATCCGCTGTTATCTTAAACGCATTGTAGGCTTCGCCGTTCCATACAACAGCGCCTGCCTTGTTCTCGCTTGAGGCCTTGCCGTCTGTAAGTTCCTCTATTGTAGTTCCCTCCTGGAACTGCCCTGTTATGAGGTCAACGTCAGCTTTGCCCGGGATGTGAACTCCCATTGTTTCAGGTACACCGTCATAGGCTTTCTCTGCAAGCTCTGCATCGCTGCTGTCATCTGCCACAACGGAAATTCCCGCATAATCATAATACAGCATACAGGATTCCGGAAGCTTCTCTCCTCCGCAGCCTGCAAGAGCCATTGCGATAACAACTGCCAGAAATACTACTGATAATTTCTTCATTTCACTGTTTCCTTTCATTACAAGTAAAAGCCGGCAGAACAATTGTCTGTCAGCTTTATTCTATTACTTATCGGCTTTGTTATCAATAATTATTTTTGTTTCCATACCTAACATGAAAAACTGCTGTATGGAATTACCCACACAGCAGCTTCTAATCTTAATTGTTATGTACCTTTAAGAATTTATCAATTATCTTTCAACGATCATAGTTGTCCCCATACCGCCGCCGATACATAATGTAGCAAGACCGTATTTTGAGTCTCTCTTCATCATTTCGTAAATCAGAGTGATGAGAATTCTGCAGCCGGATGCTCCGATAGGATGCCCAAGTGCGATTGCTCCGCCGTTTACGTTAATCTTTTCAGGGTCAAAGTTAAGGTCTTTTTTAACTGCAACTGACTGAGCTGCGAACGCTTCGTTAGCTTCGATAAGATCAAGGTCCTCAACCTTTAATCCAGCCTTGTCAAGAGCCTTCTTGCAAGCAGGAACAGGTCCTACGCCCATGATCTTAGGGTCAACGCCTGCTGATGCATATGACTTGATTGTGCAGAGAGGCTTAATTCCTAATTCATCAGCTTTTTCTTTTGACATAACTACTACAGCAGCGCCTGAATCGTTGATTCCTGATGCGTTGCCTGCTGTAACCATACCGCCGTCAGGCTTGAATGCAGGTCTTAATTTACCCATCTTGTCTATAGTCATTCCGAACTTAGGATATTCGTCTGTATCAAATACGATAGGGTCTCCCTTTCTCTGAGGAATAGTAACAGGCACGATTTCGTCCTTAAATCTTCCTGATGTTACTGCTGCTTCTGCCTTGTTCTGTGACTCTAATGCGAACTGGTCAAGTTCTTCTCTTGTAAGTCCCCACTGTTCTGCAACGTTTTCTGCTGTGATACCCATATGATAGTCGTTGAATGCGTCAATAAGACCGTCATTTGTCATCATATCGATAAGCTTGGCGTTGTTCATTCTAGCTCCCCATCTTGCTGATGGAATAGCGTATGCTGTCGCTGACATATTCTCAGCTCCGCCTGCAACGATTATTTCTGCATCTCCTGCTTTGATCATCTGTGCTGCCATACTTACAGCTCTAAGACCTGATCCGCAAACCTTGTTTATAGTCATGCAAGGGATTTCAACAGGAAGACCTGCGTCTAATGACATCTGTCTTGCAACGTTCTGTCCTAAACCACCCTGAAGAACACAACCCATAAGTACTTCGTCAACCATTTCAGGTTTAACGCCTGCTCTGTTTAAAGCTTCCTTAATAACTATTGAGCCTAAAGTTCTTGCAGGAACGTTTTTAAGGCTTCCTCCAAAGCTTCCAAGCGGAGTTCTTGCTGCACCAGCGATAACAACTTCTCTCATTCTGTAACCTCCTAAAAATATTATAAATTTATTATTAATAACTTTGTTATAGCTATATAATAACACAAAAAACGATTAGTGCAATATATTTATAAATATATTGTTAAAAATATAACAAATGCTTTTTATTCTTGTATCATCTTGTGCTTTCGCACGTTTTCATTTTAACTATTTTGCTTTAAAATTACCTATATACTTCTCCAGCAGCTTGACCGGCTTGTATGAAAGCTTGGCTTTTCTGAGATTTTCGATACCCATATCCTCTTCTCTGTTGATGAACTCTATATCCTCAGGCAAAGCTTTGCAGAATTCATTGCATATCATAGGATAGAGTCCTCTGTAATCGGTATTGGCCTTTTCGATATGCTGGGTAAGCATATTGCTTCCCAGTCTGCCGCCTGCCGTAAGAGCCTGAACCCTGCCGTCAATCCTTATGATGCCGCCGTAATAGCCGCAGGCTTCGAAGTTTTCAAAAACATCTCTCATTGCAGCCTCTTCATTTTTGAGAAGCTCCATTTCGTGCTCGGGGATTTCTTTCCTGCTGTTAAAAAACTCTATAAACTCCATAAGCTCATCGGCCATACCTGAATTTATCGGCTCATACTCATATTCGTAGTTTTTCTTAAAAGAATTTATATAATTCTTCTTGGCGTGGTATTTCTTGCCCCGAAGCTCCACCAGGTCCTCTCTCCTGTATATATAGTCGAAGTTAGGTCTGTCCTCAGAAAATTCTATTTCGGGTACAGCGTCGCATATAAGCTGTGTCATATGTTCCGGCACAAGTCTGAGATTGAATACAGCTCCCTTAGACTCGAAAATCTTCTTTGCCTCAAGGATTGTTTCTCTCAGCTTGTTTCTGTCGTAACTGCCCGTTTTGGTCAGCGGAGGGAACATAAAGTTAAGCTTCTGATCAAGCTCAAGGTGACTGATGCCCGATATGCACATATAGTCGCCTATAATCTCAAAGCAGAACTCATTGATGTCTCTCCACATATAAAGCGCCGAGAATGACAGTCCCGATGTTTCATATTCATATCCGTTAAGATACTCCTCCAGCACCGCCTTATTCTTGATTGTTATTTTATTATCAAAGATATACATTAATCTCTCTCTTTCCCCTGAAATCTATTTCACTATTTTGGATATAGCCTTAAATTCCGGAGCCCTGGCATTGTCTAAAATCTCATAAAGAACTGATTCATATGTTGTCAGAACGCAGCCTGCCTGCTCCATTCTTCTTAATGCTGTTTCATAGTCAAGAGCTTTTCTTGAGCCTATGCAGTCAACAGGCACAAATACGTTATGTCCCAGCTTCTTAATTGCAAGAGCGCTCTGCTGCAGGCATATATGCGCCTCAACACCGCATATAACTATGTTTTCTTTTTTGACTTCATTAAATTTATTGACAAATTCCTCGCAGCCCATTACGCAGAAAGAGCTTTTGTCTATAGGCTCAAAATCACCCAGCGCCTCTGCTATTGCAGGCGCAGTGCCGCCAAGTCCCTTGGAATACTGTGTTGTAACAAGCTTCGGAATGTTAAATTCATTCATACCGCTAAAGAACCTGATTACTGTTTCTTCAAGCTCTGCTGATTTGTTCATTGCAGGCATCAGTTTGCCCTGCAGGTCAATTACCACTAAAAGTGTGTTTTCTCTGTTTAACATCTATATTAACCTCCATTTTTTTATTTCTTCTACCATATCTCTTGCTGTAAGATTATGCATAAGCGGCGTTATGGAAGCATACCCCTCATCAACTGCAGCCACATCTGCGTTTTTGTCATCCATATCATAGTTAATCGGATTGCCGCCATACCTGTAGCACAGATCAATATTATCTGCATCATGCTCCTGCCCTGATTCAAGTACGAACCATGGCTCATAATTTCTTTTGCCCAGTGTTGTAATTCTGGTGCCCTTTATCTCATCGGCAGGAAGATCAGGCACATTTATATTCAGTACGGTTCCCGGTTCAAGTCTGCCGCAGGCATTCTGCGCGCATCTTGCCGCCAGCCTGCATGCATATTCAAAGTGAGCTGCATTGTGACTGTTTACGGAAACAGCCACAGACGGCTTGCCGCATACGCTGCCCTCAATAGCTGCCGCAACAGTTCCGGAGTACAGAGTATCCGTACCCATATTGCCTCCCAGATTGATGCCGGAGAACACCATGTCTATTTCTATACCTATATCTCCGAGGACTTTAAGTCCCAGCTTGACACAGTCTGCCGGAGTACCTGTGGTTTCAAGAGCCATAACTGCATTGTCAAACTCCGTCCTTCTGACTCTGATCGGATCTCTGAAAGATATGCTGTGGCTTGCCGCGCTTCTCTGCTGATGCGGCGCGCACACATACACCTCCGCAACCTCTGAAAGCGCTTTTGTAAGCTCATATATTCCGATTGCATTTATTCCGTCATCATTTGATATCAGTATCTTCATCAGTTTCTCCTCTGTGTTTTGCAACTGCTTCTTCAACGTCTTTTTTTACTTCTTCTACAATTGTAGGCACTGTATGGTTTCTGTCTGTTATAACGATGTAGATATATGCAAGCGCTATAACGCACAGGCCTATGGTTTCAACATAAAGCTGCCTTGACAGAAGCACTGCCGCAGTACCCATTATTGCACAGATACCGTACATGCACAGAACGCTTCTTCTCTGTCCCATACCGCTTTTTAAAAATCTGTGGTGTATATGCTCCTTATCGGCCTCCATTATAGGCTTATGTCTTATGAGTCTTCTGAGTATTGCATAGGCTGTATCAAATACAGGAAGTCCCAGTACCAGCAGCGGAATTA
>ERZ857965.949-NODE-949-length-33805-cov-6.012415_pt1 | contig 33805 bp, 49 predicted proteins | sample MGYA00519758_ERZ857965 | MGnify/ENA primary metagenome ERZ857965 (study PRJEB31778, sample SAMEA3449381) | human gut metagenome | biome: human gut; feature: human-associated habitat; material: faeces | place: United Kingdom | collected 2010/2012 ... | reverse complement strand
CTCTGGCCTGATGGGGGGGGCGGCATGGAGAGTGTTGGACGCTCAGTTCTTCGGTGTGGCCCAGCGGCGCGAGCGTGTGTTCCTTGTCGTCAACACTCGAGACTGGCGGCGTGCCGCGCCGGTACTTTTTGAGCGCGAGAGCCTGTGCTGGGATCATACGTCGAGCCGAGAGAAGAGGCAAAGCCTTACCCAGGGAACTGCGGGAGGCGTTGGAGACGCAGATTCGGACGCTGGGGGATTGATGTTGGACTTCCATCAGCAGGATGGACGGTTCAAGGTCAGCGATCATCCCGACGTGTCGAATACGCTCACCTCGCACATGGGTACCGGTGGCAACAATGTTCCCCTGATTAAGGCGTTCAAATGGAGCCAGGATGAGAAGAGCCGGAGTCTGGCGATTGGCGAAGTGAGTCCCACTTTGAGCACTGACCATAATCCAGCCGTCTACCAAATTGAGAGAAAGAGAGTGATGTGTCGCGCGGACACTCAGGCGAATGCCGCACAAGGATTCGATCTTTCTCCGACATTGATGGCTCACGCCGGAAAGGATGCCCCATTCATCTATCCGACAACTAATAGGAGAGACTAGTGGTTTTCACTTTCAAGATTCGCGGTGGCGGAGCGGGGGGGTAAGGGATTCCTCGGGCAGGACGAGCTTTCTGCCACGCTCAGCACGCACAATGACCAGTTTCTACATACGGAGGATTCGATGAATGGTTTGACGGTTCGCAGGTTGACGCCGTTGGAATGCGAAAGGCTTCAAGGTTTCCCGGACGGATGGACGGATATTCCGTGGAAGGGGAAGAAGCACACGCCGGATAGTCCACGCTACAAGGCGCTCGGTAATTCGATGGCGGTTCCTGTCATGAGATGGATAGGTGAGGGCATCCAATTGGTTGAAGACAACAAGGGATTGTTCCAGGAGAACCCCAGTGAGCAGTGACAATCCATCCAAGGAGACGTGCCGCATGGTTGATGATCGTGATGGGAGACGTTGCGTGCGTTGTGGCCGAAGCTTGTATGCGGTTGGTGGTTCCCGGCATCATCGGAAACTCCGTAGCCAATGCACGAGGGTGGAGAAGCATCAAGTGCAGAATCTGATTCTGCTTTGCGGTTCGGGTACGACGGGCTGTCATGGTTTCGTTCACATGCATCCGACTATCGCTTATGAGAACGGATGGTGTGTGAAATCGTTTCAAGACCAGTTGGAAGTGCCGGTACGGACTTGGCATGGACTCGTGTATCTCACCGCAGACGGCAAATATTCATCGACAAAGGAACAATCAAATGACTGACAATATCAATCCATCACATTACAAGGATGGCCCGTTCGAGTGCATCGAACTCAGCCGACTGCTCTCAAGCGATTGGGGCCAAGCCGTGCAGTATTGCTTCCGCTGGCAGCACAAGAACGGTGTCGAAGACCTCAAGAAGGCGCTCTGGTTCATCAATGACGCAATCACGCATAATGTGCCGTTCTTCGCCGCGTGCTGCAAACGGAACGCCGACATTCTCGAAGCTCAGGCAATCAGGCTTCTTGGCATCCTACAGGCCGAGAACTGGGCTGATCTCGAACAGTTCTGGCGGAACCTCAAGTGGGGAGACCGCGTGGACGTGCTCGAAGCCCTCACCGACAAGATCAATGAAATCGAAAAGGAAGGTGAGTGATGGGCGGATTGGACAAGGTCAAGACAATTCTGATTGTCATGCTGGTGGTTCTGATGGGATTAAGCATCTATGCGCACTGGTATACGGCCACCCACCACGATTTTCAAATGGAGACGGTCAAGACCGGCGACGTGACATGGGTCTGTCTGACCGACCATGGCAAGACCATCGGCTGCGACACAGTGGAGGAATACAAATGAAGAAAATACTCGAAAACATGATCATCAAATGGCATCAGGCCGGATACTCGCTCGATGAAATCGCGCCGCTCGTGCCGCAAGTCCCGAAAGCGGAAGTCGCGGCGATCATTCACCAGTACGACAAGGAGACCCGACTTTGACCGACTGCCAGCACTGCCACAAGCCCATGAAACAGGCGGCGGCGAACATGCTCTGCGCAAACTGCCGTGAAGACTACTGGACGCTGATCCGCCAGCTTGGACACGCCCAACTGCCCGCCCTGCGCAGCATCATGCTCCGTCAGGCGCACATCGGCCCCACAGGCCACACGCCAAACAAAGGCAACGCGCCACTGCCCATCGACACCCACGCGCAAGACCTCATCGCAGACAGTGAGGCATGGCTGGCCGAACAGGCAGGCAAAATCAGAGCGGCATACGCTGGATACGACTGGCGGAAAGCATGGTATGCAATCATCAGCAACCGGCACACCATCCTCAACATGAGCACCGCCGCCGATGACTACGCCGCCCTGGAACACATCATCCGACGCAACGAACAAGCCCTCACACCAGACGAAGCCATGGTCATCATCGGCACATGCCCAAAATGCGGCCACCAAGCCACCAGCACGCCACAAGCCGAAACATGGACATGCCCAGCCTGCAAATGGCAAGGCGGAGTCCAAGCCATCAAAGCCGAACGCGACAACAAACTCTGGCAACTCGAATACACCGGAAAACCAGTCGAAGTCGCACGCTACCTCACCAAAATGGACATCCACTGCACCAGCAGCCAGATCCGCCAATGGCTCACCAGAGGCAAACTCCACGCCACGCCGACAAAACACAAAGGAGAGTACGTGTTCAACCTCGGAGAAATAACCGCCATGCTTGACTGTCACAATTAAAATGCTATACTGTCGTATGTTTGTAAAATGAAATGGTCCAGCCAGAAAATGGTTTGGACCATTCTTCATATTCAGCTTCGATAGCTCAACGGCAAGAGCGGGCGGAACAGCATAAATACCAACGGTCGGACCCCAACCAACCATGGCGCCATACTGCACACGCAACCATGATGACAACAACGCATTCCACCCAAGCCGGTCCGACTCCGGCACGAAGCACCACACACACCACCAGAGGCTGGAGGATTTCACAGTGAGCCTTCGTCGATGCGCCTGGCACAATTGCCCGCAGCTCGTGCCACAAGGACAAAGGTTCTGCCACGCCCATGCCCACGCATACAACCAGCAGCGTGGCAGCTCAACAGCAAGAGGATACGACGCAGCACACCGCCACCTCCGCAGGGCATGGGAGGCACGACTGGCCACAGGCGACACACACACCTGCGCCAAATGCGGACAGCCAGTCACAGCCGCAGACCAATGGGACCTCGGCCACACAGACAACAGACAAAGCTGGACAGGACCAGAACATCGCAGCTGCAACAGGAAAGACGGACAGCACAAAGCAACCGCAAGCGCCGAACACTGGACGCGACACTAAGCCAAGCCACAGCAGCAACCACAGCCGCAGCCAACAGGCAAGCGCGAACGCAAACACGACACGACACAAACGAATCAAACGCAAGCGGACGAACCAAACAAGCACACGCAACAAAAACAACAAAACACACACCAAACAGGAAAAAATACGATCAACCAACCCGCCAACACCCCTAGGGGGGTACCCCGAACCGCCGGTGAGGGGACTCGCAAGTTCGCGGATAGTTCAAGATTTGACGGACTGGCCGAGACCGTAATTTTTCCGGTTCGAGGATTGGAGGTCGCATGGCGACGCATGGCGGCGCACGCACACGCTCCGGTCCGATGCCGGATCCTTCCAGCGCACGATCTGACGCGCGTGGTCTTGGCGCTGATATTCTTCCGCTTTCGGCTCGCGGCTACCGTTACCGTCCGAAGGCTTTTCCGCTGTCCGAGTGGACGATTTGGGACACTTGGAAGGATGATGACGGTTTCCACAAGGAGCGCGACGAGAAGGCTACGGAGGCGTGGAATCGGCGTGAGCGTGAATTGTGGCGTGACCTGTGGCGGTTGCCGCAGGCTATCGCATGGCATATGCCGCGTTATGGATACATGTTCACGACGATCGCGCTTTATGTCCGCCAGTTCGTATTGTGCGAGTCCTCTGAAGCTAAGGCCGCTGACCGTGCCACATTGGCCAGATATGCCGACACCATAGGCCTCACACCACAAGGTTTGAGGCTCAACGGCTGGACGATCGTGGACGACGAATGCGAACCGCCGAAGCCTTCGCGGTCTTCGGCGAAGGTGATTCCGTTCAAAAGCGCCAAGACGCGTTATCTGGAGGAGCATGGTGATTAACGAGTCGCGGATGCGGACGATGCGTCAATACAATCTTCCGCTGCTGCAAAAGGTGCGGACGGTTGGCAGATACGGCATGCCAATGCTTGCAAAACAGGACGTCACCCCCCCCGACACGTTGATGGGCTTCAATTACGTGACCGGCAAAAAGACAGTCAAGCATTGCGGAATCCATTTCTTCATCGATGACTATCAGTTTCAGAGGGTCTGGAACCAGCCGGACAGATACATCGCACCGCTCAAACGCTTCCAGTGTGTGCTGACACCTGATTTCAGCACGTACATGGACATGCCGGAAGCGATGAAGATCTATAACGTCTTCCGAAGCCGTCTGATCGGAGCATACTGGCAAGCCTGCGGGCTGAAAGTCATCCCAACACTTCAATGGGCGGGCCCGGAGTCATTCCAGTACTGCTTTTCAGGCATTCCAAACAACTCCACAGTCGCGGTAAGCACGGTCGGAGCGAATAACAATCCGACGGCAGAACTTTATTGGCGACTCGGCATGCGATATGCGCTCGACAGGCTCGTACCGGAAAAGATTCTCCTCTACGGAGATGCCATTCCGTTTTTCGACTTCGGTGGCACCGAAGTTATCGCATACAAAAACAGCAATACGGAAAGGATGAAAAAATGGGCGGAAGAGGATCGAGCTCGGGCGCAGGCCGTGGCGGACATGGCGGCGGAGGGGGAGGCTCTGCCACTGACCTCTCATCCGTAAGCGACTCTGATCTCACCAATATGATGCGCGATGCGGGGAAACGCATGGATGCCGCATCGGAAATCATGCAGAGGACCGCGCACGGAGCCACGCAATACAACCAGCGCATGCCGGAAAGTGTGTTCCCGGAGGCGACCAAGGCGAACTACGACAAATACCAAGAGGCTTCCAAGGCATTCCGCACCGCCAGAGCACAGCGCGACAGAATCTCCGACGAACAGATCCGCCGCCAACCAACGCAACAAACTGAACACGGCAAAACGTTCGTGAACTCCTTCGGCGAGGCGACGAAGAGGGAAATCACCAACCAGACATACACGAGGGCGCAGAAACGCATATCGCGGGCGGTCTTGAGAAACATGGGACACTGACCGATTCGAGGTGATGGCTGATGCCAGGGACGCCGGAGATGCCGAAGTCGCTTGGTTTTCTGTTCGCTGACTGGATTGCTTGGCATTGCGTGGTCCCCAACGGTTTTGACCTTGGCAAGCCGTTTGAGCTTGTGGGCTGGCAGTTGGACAATGCGATTGATTTTTATCGAGTGAAGCCCGATGCCGTGTATGATCCGGCTCGGCCTCGTCAGGCTGCGGCGTTCAAATGGCGTCGTGGACAGATCGTTGGCGGTCAGAAGCTAGGCAAGTCGCCTTTCGGTGCGGCTGTTGCTGCTTTTGAGGGTGTCGGCCCATGCGTGTTCTGTGGATGGGCCAAAGGCGGTGAGACGTTCCGCTGCTCCGACTGGGGTTGCTCGTGCGGTTTCGAATACGTGTATTCTCCGGGTGAGCCGATGGGCATGCCGCGTCGTACCGCTTTGATTCAGCTGCTCGCCACTTCGGAGGAGCAGACGGCGAACGTCTACCGTCCTTTGCAGTCGATGGTGCGCAATGGTCACCTGTCCGATTTGATGAAGGTTCGTGAAGGTTTCATCCGCCTTCCGAACGGCGGACGCATCGACCCTGTGACGGCTTCGGCGCATTCCAAGCTGGGCAATCCGGTGAACTTCGTCCTCGGCGACGAGTCCGGCATCTGGACTAGGCGCAGCGGCATGTTCGAGGTTGGCGACACAGTGATGCGTGGCGCTATGGCCATGGATGGACGCATGTTGGAGTTGACGAATCCATGGGACCCGATGGACGCCAGCTTTGGCCAGATGACCTACGAGAGCACGGCGTCGGACATCATGAAGTTCTTTCCGAAGCATGACCCCTTATTGGATTTCGCGGATCCGAAGGACAGGCGGAAGATTCTTGAATTCGTCTATTCCGGTTCGCCGTGGGTGCCGCTCGATCAGGTCGAAGCGACCGCGACCGAGCTTATGGCCCGTGACCCGGCGCAGGCTCGACGTTTCTACGGTTGTGAGATCGTGCAGGGTTTGGGTTCGTATATGCCTGAGCCGCTTTACGATGGCACGATGGTTGACCGTCAGCCACCTGAGCCGGGGGCTGAGATTTGTCTTGGCTTCGATGGTTCGCAATCCGGTGACTGGACGGCATTGCGTGCGGAAACGTTGGACGGGTGGCGTTGGACGCCGACCTATGGACCGTCCGGCAGGCCGTCTTATTGGAATCCCGTCGAGTGGGAGGGACGCATACCGCGAAGCGAGGTCGACGCCTGCGTGTCCGAAATGTTCGACAAGTACCGGGTGCGCCGATTCTACTGTGACCCGCATCCGTGGGAAACGCAGGTTGACGCATGGTCGTACCAGTACGGCGAGGACATCGTCGTACCATGGCCGACCAATCGCATCGGGCGCATGTATGACGCGCTCACCCGCTTCATGGAGGACACCGCCGACCATTCCACGACGCATTCCAACGATCGCATGGCGCGATTGCATATGATGGCGGCACGTAAGGTCGCCAAGCCAGGCGACAAGTACGTGCTCGGCAAGCCGAGCGAAAACCAGAAAATCGACATAACCATGGCCGACATCCTCGCACACGAGGCGGCATCGGACATGCGCGCGTTGGGCTGGGGTTCCGAGTCCAGCAAAGTCTTTGTTTTCCGATGATAGGAGGCTAACGATGGCGTGGTTGCCTGATAAGGCGCAGGATATGCTCCGTCGGCTCTCCGACCAGCTTTACGGGGCAGCTGAAATGTTCGGCAGGCTTGACCGGTATGTGGATGGCCAACAGCATTTGCGACAGCTTGGATTGGCGATCCCTCCGGAATTGGAACGGTTCACTGTCATCGTGAACTGGCCTCGCGTCGTGGCCGAAAGCCGAGTGGACAGACTTGACCTCAAGGGGTTTCGCGTCGGAGATAATCTCAAACTGGCCGATGATGCGTGGGAATTCTGGCGGTCCAGCGGTTTGGACGAGGACCAGACCAGCTATCTTGATTTCGAGGTGTTTGGGCGGTCGTTCAAGACCGTGGAGAACGACGAAACCGGCTTGCACATCGAGAATGTGAGTCCGATTGACATTCTCGCCCATCGTGATCCGGTGACCGGGCGACTTGATGCGGCATTGCGCCGGTATCGTGACGTTGACGATTACGATTTCATGAGTACTGTCGGCTGGCGCCTGTACTTGCCCGACCGCACTTACACGATCGACACGAACTATCAGGTGCGTTCCGTGGTTGAGAATCCGCTTGGAATAGTGCCGGTGGTTCCGGCCTACCGCAATCCGCGCACCACGATTCCCTTGCACAAGACGTGGCCGCGCCTACGCGGTACCAGTGCGCTCACCGATGTCATCGACCTGACCGATGCGTGCGCACGAGATCTGACGAATGCGCAGGTGGCTCAGGAGACCCATGCCGTCCCCCAGCGCGGGGTGCTTGGCGCGACCAAGGGCGACTTCGTGGACGATGAAGGCAACCCTTTGACCACGTGGGAAGCGTATTTCGGCAGGATTTGGGCTTTAGGCAATCCGAATGCGAAAACTTTCGAGTTTTCCAGCTCAAGCATGGAGAATTTCGAACGCATGGTGAACCTTTACGCTCGCTTGTCGAGCGGTGTCACCGGTTTGCCTCCGAACTATTTCGGCTTGGCCGCCGATGATGCCGCATCAGCAGATGCGATTCGATCGCGTGAAGCGAAGCTCGTGAAGAGCATCGAACGCGATCAGCGGACATTGGGACGGCAGGCGGTGCAGACATGCCGTCTTGTCGCCGGATTGCTGCGTGGCGAGAAAGCCATGAGCGCCTTCGACGACGCCGACGCGCTCTGGTATGACGCTGGCACGCCAACCGTGGCACAACGAGCCGATGCGGTGACGAAACTGTTTGCGACGGCCGACCCGACGGGCAGACCTCTCATGCCTCGCGAGATGGCATGGGAGGAGCTTGGATGGGGGCCGGAGAAGATCGCGCGTGCGAAGAAGCTGCTTGAATCCGACGAGGAAGGCTGGATGCAAGGCTACGTGAAACCGGAGGTGCCCGATGGCTTACGGTCAGACGTTGCCGACGGCGGCGCGAAGGCAGGCGAACGACCTGAGACGGCGCAGCAATCGTCTGGCCGTCCGGCTGGCGGCGCTATGGCGGCGTGACGCCTCCGATGATTTCGGCGAATCATATGCTTCCTGCATGCCCGAAATGTTCCGCCTGCTGGATTCGGCGCAGTTGCAGACGGCACGTGAGGCGATGACGGCCACGCCTTTGGCGATGGCGTCATTGGATGGCGTGGACAGATTGCCGGAGTATACGGTGGATCCACGCCAGTGGGTCGGTGTGAATGGCAACGGCATGAACACGATCGACGTCATGTGGGGTGCGATCGCCAAAGGAAAACGTGTCGTTTCCAGCGTCGGCTCGACGGACATCGCGCTCCATGTCATCGAAATGGAATTGGTTCAACGCTCACGAACGCTGCTTGCCGATACGCAACGTTCGGCCGCGATGGTGGCAGGACGAAGCCGATATGTGCATTGCGGCTACGTGCGCGGATTGACGCCGCCAAGTTGCGGCAGGTGCGTTGTTCTGGCTGGACGCCCGTGCGGCAGCGAACCCTTCGAGAGGCATCCTAACTGCGATTGCATCGCCATACCGACATCCAAAACACCGAACACTGCCGTTACGAGCGCCAACGAATACCTCGACGGCCTGTCAGACGGTCAGCTGGCTAAGACGCTTGGCAGCAGGGCGAACGCCCGTGCTTGGAAGGACGGCGCCGACCTGAACCAGCTTGTCAACGCCTACCGGCGTTCCGGAAGCGTGTCGGCGGCGCAACTGTATGGGCGCAACGTCAAGTACACGACGGAAGGCATGACCAAACGCGGCCTCGCGTCCAGTCGCATGATAAGCGTCGGATACGCGAAGGATTACGTGAAAAAGGGTGGACGTTACACGAAGGTTGACCGTCCACGTCTCATGCCCGAAACGATTTACGACATTTGCGCGCGGACCGGCAAGGATCCACGTCAGATGCTTTACGACTACGGCTGGATACTCTAGCCGACCAGATTTTTCAAGACCGCAGGCCGGGCAATCCGCTTGCGGCGGAAAACAACCGCAACGGAAGGACAACAACATATGGCTGACGCAGCAGCAACAGCAACCGCTGATTCGGCATCGAACACGACCAACACAACTGTCGGCTCGCCGGTATCCGGAGACTCGAACGTCTCTGCGGCGTCGCAGTCTACGCAGGCAACCGCGACTCGTGCTCAGGCCGAAGAAGCATTGCAGAATCTTGTCAACGACGCTCCCGCAACGGAAGAGCCGAAGACCAGCGAAGAACTGCAGCAGTCCGAACCGGACCCGGAAACCACTGAAACGGGAACCACCGGCGAGGAAATCGAAGGCGAAGCCGAACTCGGAGACAAAGGCAAGAAAGCCCTGAACCGCATGAAGGCCGCAGTGAAAGCCTCAAAGCACGAGGCCGAAACGCTGAAAGCCAAGATCTCCGAATTGGAAACACGGATATTCAACGCAAACGTCGAAAAGGCCGCAACCGGCAAACTCCAACATCCTGAGCTCGCAACGAGACTCGTGGAAGGAGTGGACGCCAAAAGCGACCAGAAGGCCATAGACAAGGCCATCGACGCCATACTGCGCGAATATCCGGATTTAGGCGTTCCCGCGCAGACGGAGCCAGCTGATGGTTCGCTGCAACAACTGTTCGATGCGAAGCCAGCCACGCATGAGGGCGAATCGAGGACAAGCGCGAACGCCGCGGTGTTCGGATCCCAGCTTGCGGCCCTCGGCCTCTAAAACATATTTCAACGATCCTTTAAGGAGGAAACCATGACCGCGCTCGATCTGAGCCGTTCCACCTCCGGCGTCTACCTGACGCCGGAACAGTCCAATGAGATTTGGACTGGTGTTTTCAAACAGTCCGCCGTCACCCAGCTCGCAACCGGAGTGAAACTGCCCGGTTCCGGCATGGAATACGATACTCTTGGCGACATGTCGGCCGCAAAATGGGTTGGAGAGACCGACGAGAAGCCAGTCGACAAGCCGACCATCGGTTCCCGCGTCATGAAGCCGTTCAAGGTCGCCAAGATCGTCCCGGTTTCCGAAGAGTTCGTCCGCGACAAGAGCGCCCTGTGGTCGAGAATCAAAGAAAAGGCGGCTCAGAGCATCGCCCAGACAATCGACCAGACCTTTCTCACCGGTCTGATTACCGCTCCGTCCACCGAGAACATGGACACGTTGAAGGACGCTCAGACCGTCAGCATCGGCTCTGGCAAGTACGCCGATTTCGCCAAAATCGCCACCACCGTCCTCACGAACGATGGCGACCTTAACGGCATCGCCCTGTCTCCGCACGGCCTGGCGAAAGTCCTGGAAGCCACTGACGCAAACGACCATCCACTGCTGGTGCCGAGCCAGTCAACCGAAATCGGCACACTGTTCGGCGCTAGGGTCGTGAAGTCCCCCTGGGGGCACGTGCCGGAAATCAAGGCGGATACCACGCACAACATTTCCGCGGCGAAAGAGGTGTTCGGCGTCGCAGGAGACTGGACTTACGCCATGTATGGCACCGTGGAGGGAATCAAGATGAAGATTTCCGACCAGGCGACCATCAACGATGGCGGCAAACAGATCAACCTTTGGCAGCGCAACATGATCGCATTCCTGGTAGAGGCGGAAATCGGCTTCATCGTGCGCGACAAGAAGAAGTTCGCGGTCATCACCGCCTGACGGCAGGATGCTACCATGACAGCCTCTGTTGATGATGTCGCGAAACAGCTCGGACGGCAGGTCACGGATCCGCTTGAGGTCAATCAGCTCACGTCGTGGATCGAGCTTGCCGAAATCGCGATCCGCAAAAGGTATCCGAATCTCGACCAGATCATTATTGGCGGCAGGCTCGCGCAGCGCACCGTCGATCTGGTTGAGGCTCTGGCCGTCGCACGGTATGCCCGCAATCCGGAAGCGGCGACATCCAAAAGCACCAGAATCGATGACTATCAGGAAACGGTAGGCACCACGAACAGCATGCCGACGATCACATTGCTGGACAGTGAGTGGGAGCTTTTGGAACCGTCCGGCTATGGCGCTTCCGGCGCTTTCACGATAGCCCCCGTTGGAAGGCGCGGCCTATGCTGACGGCTTCCGTGTTGGAGCGTGCTCGGGAAAACGCGGAATCGCTCATGACCGACGAATGCACTGTGGTGCGTCCCGGCGAAGCCGTGACGGATCCGGCCACCGGTGAGGTCAGGCCGAATTCCACGCAAGTGTATGTCGGCCACTGCAAGGTGCAGACCTCCGGTGGCCTTGCGTCGGAAAATGTGGAGGGCAGTGCGGCGCAGGCGATGGGCGCCGCCTCATTGGTCTGGTCTTTGTACGTGCATTTTCCATACGGCACTCCAGGCCTTCGCGCCGGTGACGTGGTGGAAGTCACGGAATCCGCTAATCCGCTGCTCGTCGGCAGGCGGTTCAGGCTCGTCTCGCCTCAAAGCGAGAAGACGCACGCCACCGCCTGCCGTTGGAACGTGAAGGAGGACTCATGAGCGGACTGTTCGACGCTTCGCAGTTGACGGCCTTCGGCGATGCGCTGCTCGCCAAGGGCGTGGCTCGCCGCGCTTTGATCTCCGCTTCGGTGAAGAAGGGCGCGCAGAACGTCAAGAACTCGATTCGCGACGACCTGAAAGGCTCAGGCAACAAGGCGTTCCGCAGCATTCCGATCAGCTACACGCTGCAGGAATCCGCTGGACGCATCACCGCCGAGATCGGCCCCACCAAGGGCGGAGCGGGTTCGCTCGCGAACATCGCGTTCTTCGGCACCGCGAAGGGCGGTGGAACGCACCGATTCTACGAGCATGGCGAGGAAGAATTGCCGAAGCTTGCGGAATACGTGGCGCGTGCCGCCGTGGAGGTGGTCTGAATGAAGTCGATCATGACGTTGACCGACACGATTCTCGACCATATTCCGAAGCCGGCGGCTGGCTGGGCCGTGTACCGGCAGACGGCGCCTAAGCCTACGGAGAAGCCGCCGTGGGTGATTGAGACGGTCACGACCAACGGTCATATCGTCGGCGAAACGCAGCATGTGCATTGCGGCATCGGCACTTTGCTGGTGCGCATCGTGAGCACTACGGCCGATTCCGTCAACGTGCTGGCCGATGACCTCATGATTCCAGGACTTGCTGGCAAACGGTTCATCGCGCAGGGGTTCGACACCGGCTGTCTGACGCTGTTCTCCGATTCCGGCGCATATGCGGCCGGACTTACCGCAGAGGACACGGCGCTGCTTTACCAGTGCCGTCTTCTGACTTTCAAATTCAACTGGTCACGCATGTGACCACAAATATTTAAGGAGGAGTCATGGTTTTGACTCTTGGAACCGAAGTTCCTTCCACACCGGCGGACGGTCTGGTCAACACGATCTGGGTGCCGTCCATCAAAAACATCCAGAAGCCGACCGCTGCAGAGATCAACGCTGGAACCGACCTGTCCAACTACGTCACCTTAGGCGGGTGGAGCTGCACTCCGTCGCAGGAGTCCATCTCCGACCAGCGAGAGAACAGCGCGCAGGATTACGAGAATCCCGGACGCAAGAAGATCAGTGGCCCGAACGTCGAGGTCATCGACAACACCAACACGTCGCATTCCACGCAGAACGCGGCAATGGAGACTTTGATCGAGGGTGCGGAGGGCTATTTCGTGCGACGCTACGGCAAGCAGACGGATAAGACTTTTGTCGCCGGCGACATTGTGAACGTGTACGCGGTCCGCATCGGCATGAGCGCCAAGATGGCGATCGCCGCGAACAGCGTGCTGCGCAGCAAGGTCAATTTCTCCGTCCGCGCTCCAGGCTGGGCGGAGAACGTGAAGGTCGCCTGATTGATTCTTCCCGCACCGGACTTTCGTCCCTTTCGCCGGTGCGGGACCCTCTTTTCTCTTTTCCGGCAAAGGAACATGAATAGTTAGAGCGAAGGAACAACAATGCTTAAAGTCACCAGGCGCACGCGCGAGGTCGATATCATCCTCAACCAGCAGACCGCCGAGGACATCGCCAGATTGGGTGATGCGCTGGCCGAGGAGACCACGCGCGAACAAATCACGGAGGCTGGGACGAACCGGCAGGCGAAGGCCACCGCGCGGCGCATCGAAGAGCTGCGCGAACAGGCGGATGCGGAGACGTTGAAGCTTACGTTGCGGGCATTGCCGGTAAGCCAGTGGGCGCAGGCATTGGCCGCGCACCGCAATGACAACGGCACGAACGACATGTTCGGCACCGCCGCCGCGGCATTGCCGCTCATGCTTGATTCCGCGACCATCGGCGGCAAGCCGGTGGCCGACGAGGACAAGACCGAACAGGCGTGGCGCAATCTGTTCGACGAACTCACCGATGGCCAGTTCACTCCGATCTGGCAGGCCATCGCCGAACTGAACGGCACCGCAGCGGACCCAAAAGCGGCATTCGACCTCGCCTCGCAGGTTCTCCGCAACTAGTCGAGGATCTTAAGATCTGCCGCCAGCTCGGCATCAGCTATAAGCGTTTCATGGGCTGGCGCCCGAGTGAGGGCGATGAGGTCGAATGGGATGAGACGGAACGCAATTGGATGCGCGCACTGGCGGAATACGAACGGTCATTATGCCCCATGTGCGGTTTGCCTCGCTCGATCTGCCAAGACCCGAAGGGCGAACTTACGTTGCATGCCGAAACCAGTGTCTGCTGGGCCACGGCGCACATGCAGCAGGCCATGAAACGGTGGACTGATGCGAATGGCAGGGACAATCCGGCGGCGAACGCCTTGGTGGCGCATTTGACCTGATTTTTGGAGGATGCTTTGGCGGAGAACAAGAACATCGTCATCCGGTTGATGGCGGACACAGCCTCTTATGAGGCGGCGATGACCCGTGCTGGAAGCACTGCGAAAACGGTTGCTTCGGGCATGGAGAACACCGGACGCAAGTCCGCGCTCATCGCCAGCGGCATGACCGCCGCAGGATTGGCCGTGGCCGCTTTCGGCGTGGCCGCGGTGAAGATGGCAGCAGACTTCGACCAGCAGATGAGCACCGTGCAGGCGAACACCGGCGCGACCAGCGCCCAAATGGACCAGCTGCGTGCCGCCGCCATCGAAGCAGGAGCTTCCACGGTTTATTCCGCTTCGGATTCCGCCGACGCGATCAACGATCTCGGCAAGGCCGGCATGAGCGTCACGGATATTCTCACCGGCGGCTTGTCTGGCGCTTTGAATCTGGCCGCGTCCGATGGAATGGCCGTGGGGGATGCAGCCGAATACATGGCCAACGCATTGAGCATGTTCCACCTGAAGGGCTCTCAGGCTTCCCAAGTGGCCGATACTTTGGCGGCTGGCGCCGGCAAGGCAGTCGGCAACGTCAGCGATTTCGGCGAAGCATTGAACAATTGCGGCGCGCAGGCGAACAGTTTCGGTATGAACGTGCAGGAGACCACCGGCGTTCTGGCCCTGTTCGCCCAGAACGGCACCATCGGAGCCGAGGCCGGCACCCAGTTGAACAGTATGCTCATGAAGCTGGCCGCACCGTCCGCCGAAGCGTCCAACACGATGAAGGAATTGGGCATCAGCGCATATGACGCTCAAGGCCATTTCGTCGGCATGGCGAACTTCGCCGGCCAATTGCAGAAGGCCGAAAAGAACCTGACCGACGAGCAGCGCAATCAGGCGAACGCGACCATCTTCGGAAGCTATGCCATCAAGGCCGCGAATTATCTTTACGAGGCGGGCGAGTCCGGTGTCAACAAGTGGACGAAGGCCGTCTCTGAAAGCGGTTATGCCGCCGAGCAGGCGGCTGCGAAGAACAACAATCTCAAGGGTGATCTGGAGAATCTAAGCGGTTCGATGGAATCCTTGATGATTTCCGTTGGTGAGGGCGCCCAAGGGCCTTTGCGTAAGATGGTGCAGGGTTTGGATACGCTGGTTGACTCTTTCGCGGGTTTGCCGTCCGGAGTGCAGCAGACGCTCGTGGTCATGGCGTCACTTGCGGGCGTGTTCGGCGCCGTGCATAAGGCCGCGGGCAATCTCAACGGCAGCACCAGCAGGATGGCCAACAACATCGGTCTGGCCATTGACCCGATTCAACGTGTCAAGGCGGCGCTTGGATCCGCGCAGACGGCTTTCGACCTGTTCAAGGGGTCTTCGATGAGCGCTTCCGAGCAGATGGAGGCGTTCGGCACGTCCGCCAGCAAGGCGCAGTTGAAGACCGCCGGTTTCAAGGCGGTCGGCAGCAGCATAATGAGTCTGCTTGGCGGCCCGTGGGGTATCGCGCTGACGGTGGCCGGAGCGGCGTTATCGGCTTTTATTTCTCAGCAGCAGAAGGCTAAGGCGGCATCCGAGCAGCTGGAAAGCGCCCTGGAGTCCGGTTCGGATGTCGCGTCCGAAATCGCCGGAGCCTATCAGGATATGAGCAGTGGCGGCGTCAAGTTGACCACATGGCTTGACAAGGCGGGCATCAGCCTGACCGACATGACCAGCGCCGCCATGGGCAACGAAGCGGCGTTGAAGCGCGTCAACAAGCAGATCAAGGAAATCGACAAGCCCGGCATTGGCGGAACTGCGGCAGCCGCCATCAAGAAAGCCTTGAAAGAGGAATCAAAGGCCTACGATGATGCTTCCAAGAAGGCCAATGAGAAAAGCAAGGCCGCAAAGAACGCCGTGGACGCTGACGGAAAGTCCGCATCGGCAGCGAAGGAAGCTGCCAGCGCGAACAAGGAGCTTGGCTCTTCCGCTTCGGATGCGTCAAGCCAAATCGATGATCTGGTTCAGGCGCTGTTCGGTTTGGAGTCGGGCAACCTGACTGCAGACCAGGCGGTCGACCAGCTGAATCAGAAGATCGGTGAACTGTCAAAAACATGCGAGGACAACGGCGTCGTCTTCGACCAGTCCGGCAATCTGCTTGACCGTTTTTCCGAGGAGGGCACGAAGACCAAGCAGGCTTTGGAGGACATCGCCAGCAGCGCCCAGAACGCTGCGGAAAAGATTCTCAAGCAGGGCGAGAGCACCGGTTTCAGCAGCGGTGAGATCGAGCGTGCGAACGGCGTGCTGCAGGACGCTCGTGACGCGATCATCCGGCAGGCCGAAGCCTCGGGCATGAGCGAACAGGCCGCTAACGCCTTGGCAGACCGTTGGGGACTGAGTTCCGACAGCATCAAGGCTTCCATCGACAATATCAGGATGACCGCCGACAACAACAAGGCGAAGCTTGACGTTGACGATTCCAAGGCCAAGTCGAAGACTGATAATGCGAAGAAAAACGTTGATTCGGTCAATAAGTCTAAGGGCACCGCGAAGCTCGATGCCGACGATAAGGCGTCTGGCAAGGCCAAGAATGCCGAGAAGAACGTCGAATCCGCGAACAAGTCCAAAGGCAAGGCCACTCTTGACGCTACGGACAAGGCTTCCGGCAAGGCCGACAAGGCGAAAAGCAACGTCAGGTCTGTCAACAACGCCAAAGGCACCGCGAAGCTTGATGCGACCGACAAGGCCAGCGGCAAGATCAACGCTGTCAACTCCAAGAAGCTTAACAACAAGAACATGGTCCTTACCGCTTCTGACCATGCGTCCGGCAAGATCAATGCGGTAAACAATAAGCGTCTGAATAACAAGAAGACCACACTGAACGCTTCCGACAAGGCGTCCAGCAAAGTGGATTCCGTTAACCGCAAGACCATCCGAGACAAGAAATTCACGGTCAGTGTCACCGACCATGCTTCCGCGACCTTGCGGAGTATCCAGAATTATCAGATCGCGGACAAGAGCTTCACCGTCACGGAGAAGACGAAGAAGGTGGGCGGCTACACCGGTGGAATGTTCACCGACGGCGCCTTCCAGCAGTTCGCCGGAGGCGGCATGTTCTCCGGCTACGTGGATCCGGCGTGGGCGCCCGGCAACGGGTTGAGCGACAGTGTGTATCTGCTCAACGCTCGTCTCACCGCGGGCGAGTTCACGCACAATGCCGCGGCCACATCCTATTACGGCGTGGAGAATATGCGCCTGCTGAACGAGCGGAAGATTCCACGCGAAGTGTTTGCCACAGCCAATCAGATGACAGGCAATCAGGTCAGCGTACAGGTTGATACCGCTTCCGTGGTGGCGGCGATAACCAGCCTGCACAATGATCTTGGCGCGATTATCAGCGCCGCGTCCGATGATTCGACGGTCAGCGACCGTGACTTGGGGAGGTTGATCCGCAAATATGCGCGAGCTTAAATACACGTCGCATGATGGCACGGTCATCGACCTCAACACCGATGATCTGTGGGTGGCTGACCTGCAGGAAATGCGCGGATACGCATGGACGTACACGCTTGCCACCCGCGGCATCAAATCGGTGAGCAGAAACGCTTCGACGGCGAAAATGACCGTCCGCACCAAAACGCCAGCCGTATTGGATGCCGCTCAGACAGCCTTCGATTCGGACGTGCAGGCGGTTACGCCAGGCATGTTGACCGTCGATGGCGAATGGTTCCAGCGGGCGTATGTCGTCGGTTCTTCACTCGGTCTGGTGCCATGGCCGGAATACGCGCAAGTCGATTACACGATTGTCCTTTGCGATGGCGTCTGGCGTCGCGCGCTGCCGGTGCAGCATTTCTTCCCGATGACGGCAGGCACCGGCTCGCAGATTGACCTTCCGCTGGACTTGCCGACCGATTTGGCTCCGTCGAAAATCGCCTTGACGGTGAATAATCCGACCGGCAAGGCCGCTGAGTTCACTGCGGTCATTTTCGGCCCTTGCGTCAACCCGTCTTTCCAGATTGGCGGCAACACCTACGCGGTTGACGTGACAGTACCGGAAGGCGGTCATGTGTCACTGTCGGCCACCGGATTGCGGAAGACGATAACGTTGACAGCCGAAAACGGCGACGTTTCGGATGTTTTCGACAAGGGTGTTCGTGGCAACGGCAGCGGAAGCGGCTCATATGTTTTCGAGCCGATACCGGCCGGAGATTCGCTGTTGACGGTTTCCGGCAATTATGGCCTCGATTTGACCATGTTTGACGTTTCTGGAGGTGTGCCATGGCGGACGTTATCATCGCAGACGGCAAGCTGACGCCACGTGCGAGCGTATCGCAGGTGACGTTGGATTGGGCTTGCGGCACGGACGAAAACGATTTCGAACTGACCATCGATGACGCACTCGCTCCGAACATTTCACAAGGCTGGTATTTTTGGCTCGATGGAAGTGATGTTGGAGGCCGAATAATCGATCGTCGCGTGTCCGTCACCGGAGGAACTTCCACGACAACCTGGATCGGCCAATCGTGGACTGGCATGTTGGCGGCGAAGATATTGCAGCCGGACGCGAATCAGGATTACCTGACCGTCTCCGGCAAGCTGCCTGACATCCTCAAAAACCTCTTGAAGCGCATCGGTTTGGATACGGTTTTCACTGTCGATTCCTCCGATGCTTCCACTTTGTCGAATTGGAGGTTCCAGAATCCACGTTATGTGGACGCCTACACAGGCTTCCGTAATCTGCTCGCATCCTGCGGCAGACGCCTCGACTTCCAAGCCAAGGATAATCACATCCTGCTTGGCATCACGCCGGTCGGCATCATCACCAATACGGTCGATTCCGACCTTGTGGATTTCAAGGCCGAAACCAACCGTCGCGCGGTGAATCATCTCATCGGCCTTGGCTCGCAGGAGCTTAAGAACCGTCTGGTGGTCAATTATTTCGCCGATGCAACCGGCGTGGTGAGTCAGACTCAGACGCTCGTAGGCGCCGATGAAGTATGCGCCACATACGACTATTCCAACGCGGATTTGGGCACGCTGCAATCCGAGACGAAGAAGCATTTGCAGGAATTGCAGACCGGTGGTTCGGTCGAGGTGACGTTGTCCGATGAGGTCGGAGACGGTCTGCGTGTGGATGACAAGATTGTTGCGACGGATCAGGCTTCCGGCGTCAACGTCACCGCCGTGGTGACGAAGCGGATCGTGAAAATCGATTCCGGGATTTTGACTTCGACGTTCGAGGTCGGACTGCCGGTGCAGTCGGCGAATGCGAACTATTCCGGTTCTTCCTCTTCGTCTTCCGGTGGTTCGGCTGGCGGTGGCATGTCTTTGACGGCTGGCCGTGGCCTGTCGATTTCAGGCGGCACGATCAACGCGGAGGTCGCTTCCGAGGATTTGGATGCCGTCAGGCAGGTCGCCGAGTCGGCGAACAGGACGGCTTCCGGTTTTGCGGCGCAGATCGGCAAGGCGAATCAGACCGCCGAGGATGCGAAGAACGTCGCCGATGCGGCCAAGACCGTGGCCGACAGTGCCAAGTCGGGCATGATGACCGATGACGAGCGGTCGAAGCTCGCTTCGGTCGAACGGGGTGCGAACGCCTACACGTTGCCGGAGGCGTCCACGGACGTGCTTGGTGGCGTGAGGGTGGATGGTTCCTCGATTGTGAGCGTTGACGGTGTCATCAGCGCGCATGTCGGTGACGGCGCTTCCGGGCGGATCGTGTTTCCGATCGGATACGTGGTCCAGAACACGACTGGTGTTGACCCTTCCGTGGATTTCGGCGGCACGTGGAGGCAGTTGCCTTCGCTTGGTTGTTTCACTTTTGAAAGGATTGGATAGTGAAATCTGACGGTTACTCGAAGTACGTGTGCGACAAGTGCGGCAAGACCGCCTATGTCGCCGCTGGTGACACTGAGGCGCGTGAATGGTTCACCGTGCGCCGCTATTCGGCCGGCAAGGCGACCCGCATCGCGGAGGATGTGGCACCTGACATCTACGAATTATGCTCCAAGTGCAACTCGTCTTTCATGACGTTCATGCAGAAGGACGATGAATCGTTTGAAGCATGGTTGAAGGAGGTTGAACAATGACCATCGAACTGGTTGACGGCAAAGCCGGAACCATGCACATCAGCAGCGAGGACAAGGCGATCATCCATCAGGCCAAGTTCTCGAAGTCCGACGTGGTGTACGAATGGGGTGACGTGTTCAAATGCTCGATGAGTTCGTCCAACAGGGCGACGGTCGGCACCGGCTGCGCGTCGATCCAGGGCTTGGACTGGCATATCACGTCGGCGGAATCGGTGACGATCTCCAACGGGTCGCAGGGCATGAAACGCAATGACATCATCTGCGCACACTACCATCGAGATTCCAAGACCGGTAATGAGAATGTGGCATTGACCGTGTTGAAGGGTTCGCCGAACGCGACTGCCGCCGCCGACCCGACCATTCCGTCAGGGAAGATATTGTCCGGCGCGGTTGACGCGTACATGCCGTTGTGGCGTATCCCATTGGACGGCATCACGGTCGGCACGCCGGTACGCCTGTTCACACCGAGGGGGGCTTTGTGGGATTCCGTAACTCAGCCATGGAAGCCGCCGTACACGAACAACAGCCTCACTCTGTGTAGGGTCGGGCGCATCGTCACGATCAACGGCAACGTCAAGTTCACCGGCAGCGGAACGCAGAACTACTCGACGGCGTTGGAGACCATCCCTGAAGCGTTCCGTCCGCTCGCCGACCAGAGCATCATATCGTTCCCCTCCTGCGGTTTCAGCTTGCTTGTCATGCGTGACGGGACAGTGCAAATGCTGGGCGACCCGAAATCCGCCTACTCCACGGCGCATGGCTGTTGGATGACGGAATAGTTTTCCGTAACCCAGTCGGGTGAATGGGTCGTGGTCGCGCGGCCTAGAGGCTATGACGCCTACTGCGTCGCGTCCATGACCTTCAAGCCGAACACGAACACGTCAATAGACATCAATCTGCCGATCGAAGCGGCAAACTGGGATTCATACTCCGTCGAATTGCAGTTGATGAACGACGCTAAAAACAAAGTGCCGTCGTTCAACAACATCTCGATGATTACGAACAGTCATTCGGCAAAAGGATTTCAGATTGTCGCATGGAACGCCAGCGGCGCGTCGCTGAGCTATCGCATCGCCGTGACTGTCCACGTATTCGACGCGAAGCAGTAGTTTTCCGTACCCACAGACGCTTATCACCTCGCGGCAGTGGTCAGAACGGCGACTTTTTCGCCACGACGATGACCTATCTCATGGCCGAAACCGTCGTCACCGGAAACGATACGCTGCCGGCATGCCATGTGCTTGCGGGAATGGTCGCATCATACGACGTGCGGAAGGAAATCGTGTTTCCCGCGACGTACAGAAAACGATTCTGCATCCGGTCTTCATAGGAATTGTCTGCGAACATGTTGAAGCCTTCGCTGGCGGACTGCACGTCCATGCTTGCCAGGGGCACTCCATTCCACGCCTTATTGCCGAAAGTCCCTTTGTTGACCCACCGGCAGTAGACGGTCGCCAAACCATTGACGACGTATCCACTGATCGTGAATTCCGGGTCGGAGGTCAGTTTCGTGAAACGAATCGGGGTTACGGAATGCTATTTCACCGGCCAGCAGCCGCAGACGCGGAAATAGTATCCGCTGTTCATGCTGCCGCTGATCGTGACCTTGCCGCCAGAGTCGAAGGACAAGGCTCCATGCTGCCCGTTCACACCTTCCAGCAGTATCGCGCCTTCATCCTCCGGCAGGAAACCGGCGTCCATCGTCTCATTCACGGTCTGGCCGTTGGAATTGATGTCGGATGTGAAGGACGTGTTGCCAAAAGCGAACGCCATCATGCCGACTTTGGCGATATGTACCGTCATGCCGTAAGGCCCATGCCAGATCTGCCGATCAAGGGTTACGGAATGCTATCAGCAGGTCAATATGAGTTTCTGCCATGCTTTCTGCATGTCCTTGAGGACGCTCAGATCAGGCTTGAGGTAATACCGTGCGGTGGTTTGGATGTCGGAATGCCCGAGCTGTCGTGCGACCACACTGATGTCGGTTCCGGCCTTGATCGCCAACGTGCCGAACGTATGGCGCAGGTTGCGTGGAGGCACGCAGGGCAGTTTCATGCGCTTGCACCAACTGCGGTAGTGGTTCGCCACTTGGTTCGCGTTCAGACTGCCGACCAGCCGTCCGGTCTTCGTGCCGTGACGTAGTTCCGCCAATCGTTTGACCGCGAACCGTGGCAATGCGACGGTACGTCGGCTCAGATCGGTCTTCGGTTCGGTGACGGTCTCATGGCCCGCCACCCACTGCACCGACCTTTTCACCGTGACGGTGCCGCGACGCAAATCCAAGTCGGCCCATTCCACGCCGACCGACTCGCAGCGGCGCAATCCCGCGCATACGGACACCAATAGCCACGCTTCGAGCGGGTGCCCGTAGAAGCCTTTCAACAGTCTGCGTACTTCCGGCGCGGACAGTACTTGCGGCTCGTAGTGGCGTAGGTGCGGCAGGCGTATCTCCCTTCTGGTCACGTCATTGTCGGCCAAACCGCGTTTGAACGCGAGTCGCAGTATCGCGCGGAACACCGCGTAGGCCTTGCGTGCCGCTCCCGGCTTGTCGAAGGAGTCCAACCATGATTCGATATCCGCCACGCCGATCTCGTCCATGTCCCTTCCGCTCCATTGCGGGAGGATATGGCAATTCAGGGCGCTTTCGTAGCCCACTCTTGTGCATTCACGGAGCCTCGCGCAGGACGGCCACCAGACATCATCCACGAACGTTCCCAACAGCATTCTTCTCACCTTTCACCTCGTGAAAACCCACAGTCGACATCGTTCCGGCGAAACGTTCCGACCTGTGGGTTTTCCACCCGTTTTTCAAACCACTGTCCTAAAGGAGGATACGGATGACCAAGATCAATTTCGACTTCGGCAAACCCAGTGCCGGCGGCATCGCCGACCTGTCCAACGCCACCGTGAGCGTAATTCCAACCGAACGCTTCCGCAACGACTCACGCATCGTCGTGCGGGAAGGCTTCGAAGTCGCACTCGACGCGAAAGGCAAGGCGACCGTGACGGTTCCACCGACCGACAACACCTTCTGCTACGAGGTCACCGTCGGACTGGACACGGACCTGTGGAAGTTCCGACGCTACGTGACCGTGCCTGACAGTACGACGGCCGTGGAGTTCGCGGACCTGGTCGATGTGGATTCGGATACTTTGGCTCCTGCGCTTAACAATGGTGTGGCCTTGACCTACCTGCTGGCGTCCAGCTTGCAGGAGGCGCAGGCCATGTCGAAGGCGAATCCGGGTCAGATGGTGTTTTATCCGGAGGGTCAGGCTAAGACGGTGGCTTCTCAGATTCTGGAGGATCTGACCGGTGCTCGTGCCGTGGTGGAGTCGCAGTCGGCTGCGGCTGCTCAGGCGGCTAATGCGGCGCAGGCTTCGGCTGCCGGTGCGCAGGAGGCGAGCGTGCAGGCTGCGGATGCCGCTCAGGCCGCGTCCGACGCTTCACAGGCCGCCAGCGCGCAGGTGACGGCGGTGGCCGACAGCATCACCGAGTCGAAAACGGTCGTGGAATCCCATGCGAATGAGGCTCTGACGGCGATTGACGAGGCGGTGAAGAGCGTGAAGGATAAGGCGTCCGACGTGACCGTCGAGGACAAGGCCAAGGATAAGACTCCGGCTGACGCCACCGCAGACACCACCTCTCAGGAGGCCTGACAATGGGCGTGCTTTTAAACGGCGTGAGAGTGGACGAACCCGTCATCGGCGTGGACGGCCAGCCGGTCTTCTGGAACGCTCTCTACAACGGTGTGCAGGTATGGCCGCCAGCCGCCGAAACACTCGTGGACGTGTGGCTCAAACCGGTGGATTTCACGGCTCAGGCGCTCTATGCCGACCATCCGGAAGTCAAGGTGGCCGCGCAGAAGGTCTTCGCGGACGGTCACATCGAGGACGCATCCTTGACGCTTTCCACGGCGGATACCACCGTGGCGAGCATCACTGATGGCACGGTGAGATTCGTTTCCGATTCGTCGAATTTCCTTACCGTGCTCAAGCAGGATGCGTTCAACCCGTGTCACGTGTCGATTGCCGAAGGCGGCAAGACGTTGGGTGCCAAGCAGATCCTCGTCCAGCCTGACAAGCCGGCGACGGCTCCGGTCGGCAGCCTGTGGTGCCGCACCGAAAAACTCCACAACGGCCTCAAGTATTACACGGGCGCGGTCGGCGAGGATGCGAACGTCATGTGCTTCCTGCTCGACCGTGTCCGCGAGGTGTGGCGCAGGGAATGGGACGATTGGAAGCTTTTGACCGGAAAGGAATTGGAGAATCATGCAGAGGATTAACTTGTATCCGTCACCATTGACGCCATTAGTCAATGATGGGACAGGCGACGTCACGAACGGCGATCATGATGTCGTAATCGACAATCTTGAGGCTGGCACTTATGTTTTCGCGGCTGACATTCAAAACAGTGGGACTCAAACCGGCATTAATGTAATGTTGTTCGATTCTGGCTGGAACCCCCTTTTCTCTTCCGACAAGATTGGTCACGTCCAGACGACTTTCACACTCAAAAAGCCAGACCGCGTTCGCATTCGGGCATTCCAGACCGGTGTGACAATCAGCAATGTCATCGTGGAACGCGCCGACACGTACGCTCTCACTTCGGGGGGGGGGGCTTCCAAGCTTCTTCACCAAGGACACGGCAGCATACTGACCTCAAGGCCGGTGGTCGGCGATGATCGTGCGGAATCCGGCGAAAACCACCAAGACCATCCTGTCGAACGGCAATTCATTCCCCGGCACCGTGGAAGGGCAGACCTACACGGCGACCGAGGACAATCAGCTCTTGCGGTTGTGGGGCAACATCGTCCTTCCACCGCTGGCGGGCGGATACATATGTTCGGCTGTCATCGAGGATGTGCAGGGGCGTGTGGAGCCGACGAGCGACGGTGTCACGTTCAGCGGCGGTCTGGCGATCACGGAGAACAAAAACCTGTGGTCCAAAGGATTGCTCATGGGCGCCGGTGCGAAGGTCCTGCTCGCATGCCGAGGAATCTTCTCGGACGACGATTGGACTGTCCTCCAGGCGGTCGGCGTCAACTGCTTCGACAAGGATACGGCAATCTACTAGCCCTCGGTTTGGGGGTGGCCGCGTGAGGATCAGGAATCTCGCCAAATACCCCAAAACGCAGAAGAAAATGACGGTCTGGGGTAACTGTGCCGTCACCGAAAACGATGACGGCACGTGGACATACAGCCCCAACAGCAAGCCGACCAGTTTCGGCACCATAGTCGATCCGAAGACTACGGGCAACATTTTCATCATCGAGTCCGCAAAAGGTGATCTCTTTGCACTCAGCACGGAAAGCGCGGATTTCCCTGTAGTCGGCACCGTGCGCGACCGGTATCGCGTCTATCGGATCAGCGGAACAAAATGCGTCATCCAATATCACAGCACTACCCCGTGGAATCCGGTCGGGGTCGCTGTCTGTGATCCGGCTGCATACGACCTGCTGATCGATGCCGGCCTACCGCTCGTGTTCGCCGCCACCGACCACCCGTATTAACCAATATCATGCCCCGCCACGTGCGGGGCTTTTCCATAAAGGAGATGTAATGTGCTGCAAAATTTTCTAGCGGGTTTCGGTGGGGTGGGTGGCGCGTGCGCGCTCATCACGCTCGGACTTAAAGTCTGGCCGGGCGCTTTGGACGCGTTGGCGACCGGCCTGTACTCGCATGTGCGGCCGGAACGGTTGCCATACGATTCGCCGCTTTCGCAGCATTTCGCCAAGACCCGGCAGCTTGGCGAGCGTACTGAGAAATTCGATGACCGTATGGACGAACTCTGCCGCGACACGATCAAAAACACGATCATCAGCCTGATCTACGGCGACCAGTCGCACGACCATTCAGAGGCCGTCAGATACGAATTGGCCAAGCTTGAGAAATTGGACGCGCAATGCTGGATAGTCAACGCAGCCGAAAAATATTTGGAGGACCGGCAGTGACGGCCAGCATGCTCGCTTTGACGTCCGCTGCCGCCGTGTTCGTCGCGCTGCTGCTTGCGGTGGCGTGGCTGTTGTGGTGCGGCCATGACGTGCCGGTATGGCTCACCTGTGTTACGACGCTGCTTTTGGCCGCGTTCACGATCGTCTGCGTCGTCCTGCTCATGCTGCCGCTCCTGCGACTGCTGGAGATGGCCGTCATGATATGGACGCTCACCTTCACATAAAACCATCAAATAAAGGAGGAAAACACATATGAAATCATGGGAGAATCTGGAAGCTGACGAGAATCTCATCCTCTCCACCCACATGACCAAGGGACGCCAGGGATGCAAGGTCGACAAGATCGTCGTGCATCATAATGGCGGCAACCTGCCCGGCAAGGGCTGCTACGACGTGTGGCAGACCCGTGAGGCTTCCGCGCACTATCAGGTGGCGGCTGACGGCAGGATCACGCAGCTCGTCTGGGATACGGACACCGCCTGGCATGCGGGTGATTGGAATGCGAACCTCACGTCCATCGGCGTGGAACATGCCGACATTTCGGCCGACCCGTGGATGTTGAGCGAGGCGACGTTGGACAACGGTGCGCATCTGGTGGCCGCGCTCTGCAAGCGTTACGGCCTCGGCAGACCACAGTGGCGCGTCAACGTTTTCCCGCACTCCGACTTCACATCCACCAGCTGCCCGGCATCCATCGCCGGAAGCCAGAACGCGGACTACATGGCTCGCGCCCAGGCATGGTATGACAGGATGACCGGCGCGACTGCGCCGACGCCAACCGTCCAGCCGACGCAGCCCGCCACGGCATCGTCCGCCGCAAACGTGCTGCAGGGCACGTACCGTGTGGCCGTGGACGGGCTCAACGTGCGCGACCGTCCGAGCGTTTCCGGCAATGTGGTCGCCACCTATTCCAACGGACAGACCGTGAACCTCGACCATTGGGTCACCGTCGCGGACGGCTACATCTGGGGCCGTTACACGGCGTATTCCGGCGCCATCCGCTACATCGCGCTGGCTCCCGCGGACAAGTCAACCTGGTATCTCGTCAAAGCCTAGAAAGGAAAGGTGGAATTAAATGGCTGAACATGCAGGAAAGAACACTCTGGAGACAACCATCGCCAATCTCACCGACGAGCGCGAGGACGGCACCGACGACGTGCAGTCCGACAGTGCGTATACTCCGGTTTTCAGCAAGCAGGTTCGCACCGTCGTCTACGTGTTGGGCCTGATCGCTTCGTGCGTCGGCCTTGGCTTCATGACGTTCGGTGATGCGGCTGTCGGCGGCTACATTTCGACCGTGGCCGGCTTCATCGCCAGCGGGCTTGGCGTCGCCTACAACCCGCTGCGCAACGCCTGACAGTTTAATTTTCGGGTGTGGAAAAATTTGCGGCACGGTAGCGTCCGTGGAATTTTTTACACCCGTTTTCTAACATTTGCCCCTCCCTCAGCTGATGCTGGGGGAGGGGCGTTTCTGCGTTTGACATATTGGTGTTTTGGACTTTGTCGTATTCGTGGATATAGTAAAGGTACGGCTTTAACCCATGCCCTTCTTCCGTCCGGGAGGCTGGGCCGAAGCTAAAGCTTTACCGCGCAGGAGTCTTCTGCCGTGGCGTTCATGCCGTTGTCGTCGTCGGCCACGTTAGGAGCGCCTAGCCCTGGGGGCGGGCAAAGCGGTCTTAGGGCCGAGTCCCCCGTAGACCCGTTGCGAGCCGGGTCGCCGAGCAGAGGGCAATATAAACATGGATTCCCAATGCGGGGCCGGAAGGGAAGTTCGCGCCTTTCCGGCTTTTTATTTTTTGAGAGGGTGGTGGCGGTGCGAAAAGACGCGTCGGACGTCGTCGATTCCATTATCCCTTTGGCGAGGATTTATCAACAGAATTTTCTTGACCGTCACATGATCCTGGATTTCGGTGGAGTCTCATTGGACGTGTGCTGGAGAAAGCGGCACTTCATGCACCTATGTGGATTGGATTGCACCGTCCCGCAGCGCATGTACCGTTCCGGAGGGCGGGTTGTCAAATCTGAGGTATTCTTCGATGCGTTGCTTGACGGTAGGACGAAGGAATTAAAACCGGTGCATGGTCATAACGTCGGCATCACGCGTGACAAGTTGTCTGTCCTGCCGAGACTTCTCGAAAGTCCGGACGGTATCGAAGGGATGGTCGAATCGGCCTCGCGTGATTATGATTTCTTTTTTGGTTCGGAACTGTGGTGTGCTGGAATCACGGCGTCCGATGAGCAACCGGTCGATCCTGATGCGGGAGTGTATGCCGCTCGTACGCTGCGCAGCATCAGCATTATGAGCCGTAGCGTCAGGGCTGCCGGCTCCGTCCTCCGACGGCTTGACGGGTGCAGAATCATTCCGCCGAGACTCGATTGACTAGGTAGAGTGAATGTCGGCCCTGTCTCAAAACTTGGATATAGCCCTTCTCCCCACCGCATGGTTGGAAGAAGGGCGTTTTCTTGTTATTCGGTTTTGTTTTTGCGTGGCCTTCCTCCGCCGATGCCTCGGCCGGGGCGGCTGGCGTTCCACCGGTCGATGGTGTCCTCGCGCCAGCCTCTGGCCTTGCCGACGACCACGTCCGGCTCGGGCAGCCTGTAGCGTGCCAGCGCACCTTTGGTGATTCCGAGGCGTTCGGCCACCTCGGTCATGCTCAGATAGCGTTCAGTCATCCTTGCCGCCCCGTCTGTCCATGATGAGCGTGGCGATGCACCAGATGCCCGCCGCGAGTCCGAACAATCCGGCCTGCCATGGTTTTCCCGCGAAGCCTAGCGTGGCCGACAGCAGGCTGCATGTGATGCCGCAGACGGCGAATATGGTGCTTGTTTTCATGATGGCCATGAAATAGGATGGAACCGGGGTTCCGGGCACTAGGTCTGCTCGGAACCCTTTCGTCATCTCTTATGGCGTGGTCTGCGCCGTATCGAGATGACGAGCGCCGCCAGTGCGATGATGTTGCTCACCACCGAGCTGATGGCGGTCACGATGTCCGTCCATTTCATGCTCACCTCCTTTCCGTTGACATAACTATTATAACAAAGTATGTAAAGTATTGCAAGCCGAAACACAAAAAACAGAGAAAAAATCAACGGATTGATAGACTTGATGCACGCAAACGAAGGGGCGAGCATGGCCTACACAATCCGCCAATATGAGACCAAAGCCGGAAAAAGATACGAAGTCAGATACCGCAAACCGGACGGCATGCCCACAGGCAAAAGAGGATTCCGCCGCAAGATGGACGCGGAAGCGTGGGGCGACCAGCATGTCAATGCTGCCAAAAGGGACGGCAGCTTCGTAGACCAGTCGGCTGGCCGCGCCCTCGTCAGTGAGGTCTTCGAGGAATGGATGGACTCACGCCGTCCGATCCTCAAACCGAACACCATCCGCACCGACGAAATCACCTGGAAGACTCATGTGGAGCCGGAATACGCGGCACGGCAGATAGGCTCCATCACACACCGTGAATTGCAGGCCTTTGTCAGCGGCAAGGCGGAAAAACTGGCGCCATCCACGGTGCTCAAGATCGTCGGCGTGCTCAAAGGAATCTGCGATCTCGCCGTCAAGGACAGGCTCATCGCCAAAGCGCCGACCGACGAACTGGCATTGCCCAGGCGCGAGGGCAGGAGACTGCACCGGTATCTGACCATCGAGCAACTGCTGGCCGTCGCGGACGAGGCAGGCAGGGCGCGTATCCAGCCGACTGACCGTAAGGCGCTCGTGCTGGTGCTTGGACTGTGCGGCCTGCGTTGGGGCGAGATGTGCGGCTTGAGGGTGGAGGACGTGGACTATGGACGCCGCCGAATACACGTCAGGCGGAATGTGACGCGCATCGGCAGCGAATGGTCGGAGACCTCGCCGAAGTCGCATGAGATGCGCGACGTGCCCATGCCATCCATAGTCGGCGAGGCGCTGCTTCCCGTGCTGGCCGGCAAGCGTGAATCCGATTGGGTTTTCCGTGACCATCTTGGACGTCCGCCGCGCAACCAGTCTGCCGCGGGGGCGAAATCGAACCGCACGTGGTTCGTCAGTGCGTGCAGGAGGGCGGGCGTGGAGCCGTTGCCGCCGCATGACCTGCGGCATACCGCCGCTTCCATCGCGGTGCATGCCGGCGCGAACATCAAGGCGCTGCAGCGCATGCTTGGCCATAAGAGCGCGGCCATGACTTTGGACGTCTACGCCGATCTGTTCGACTCGGATCTGGATGATGTGGCGCGCACCATCGACGCCGCCGTGCAGGTCGCTTCGCGGGATGTGGGCAAAATGTGGGCACATGATGACGCGGTGCAGGTGCGGAGTGTTTGAATCGTTGGAATCTCAAGGATTCCGGGAAGTGGGCGATAAGGGACTCGAACCCTTTATGCTCGGTTTTTCATATCGTTGTTATTCCGCCGTTTTCCCAGTGTTTCCAACGGTTCCCGCATGGTTCGCATATCACTCCAATTCACTGCAATTCACTGCAATTACCGGAAAAGCGTGGGCAAAATGTGGGCACGGATGGGCGTGGCTCACCAGACCATCGGCAGGTTGAGGCATTGGCGCGCCCACCGTTCCACCGCCAGATTCTCCTCGTCGTCGCCAAGCAGCAGCAGGAAGCCCGCGTTCTTGCCGAGCGAAGCGGGTTCCAGCTTCTTGATCACGCCACGCTCCTGAAGCCATACGGCGGCGTCGCTGAATTGCTTCTTTGCGTTGAGTTCGCGCTTGCGCATGATTTTGTCGGCGTCTTCGCTCATGGCTTGCTCCGGAGTGAGCATCACCATTCCATGATCGTCGGAGAATGAGCGCCAGCCGAGCGTGTAGTAGCGGCATGGCGCGTTGACCTTGCGCAGCTTCTCAGGTGGCTGGTTGCGTTCTCGGTCCCAGTCGTAGGTTTGGTCGCACATGTATGCGAGTACGAGTTGCGCCATGGCGTAGACTCCGATGTTGTCGCCTCGCTGGTAGGCGAGGCGTCCTTTGCTGGCGAGCTCGTAGAAGGCGTCGGTGTTCTTGTATCCCATTGGTTTCATCGTCTTTCCCTCCATGCCTCGCTGTATTCTGGTGCACGGAGAATCATCCTAGGTTTTCCCCGCCCGCGTGGTTCTGACCAACCGCGCGGGCTTTTATTTAATGTTTTGAACTATAGCACCACTCAAGTGTATAATCAAATTTATACAACGAATATAACGAAAGTAACAGAAAACCGTTGCTGCGGTATTACCCACGTTATACATATACAAGACGTACTAGTTATCAACATTCTTTTTATAAGGCAGCAATATAAAAAAGCCCCACAAATGTGGGGCAAATGGAAGAGAGCGTCACTGCTTGGTGAACGTGCCGCAATTCTGGAGCTTGAACTGCTGCCCATCGCTCACCGTCACCTGCGGATAGCCACCGCCAGGAATATCGTTCTGCACGATGTCGTCGCCTACGGAGATCTCCCAGTAACAGCGGTCCGTCACGGAATTGTTTGCGCGATACGTTCCGGCGTCGATGTCCTTGCCGACCTGCCACACGCCATCGGAGGCGCTGGTCCTCTTGGCGTTGTCGACCTGACCGGTCAACGATTCGATTTGCGCCTGCAGATTGTCCCGCGTGGCCTCCATCTTCTTTATGTCGGCCTTCATGCCGTCAGCCTTGTCTATCGTCTCCGTCGCAGTGTCGTAATCATCCGAGAGCGAGTTGTATTCGTCCACAAGCTTGTTGTATTCGTCTATCAGCTTCGAATAGTCGGCATTGTCGGCTTCGATCGTCTCGGCGGCTTCCTTGACCGCGGCGGAATGGACGCTGGCGGCATAGGTGGCCGCTCCGACGGCCAACGCCACTGCGCATACGGCGGCGATGCCGGAGCAGACCGCCGACTTCACTTTCACGTCCTTGCCGAGCCATGCCTTGAGCTTGACCAGCATCGCATTGTTCTGTCTGATTCTCATTGGTTCCTTCTCTCTTTCCGTCAAACAAGGGGGATGCAGTCGATTCTACGCCGATGCGAGCGTGCTCCGGTAATCCTCCAACACCTGCGTGGTCACGTTGAGTTCGTCCGCGATCTGCCATTCGTACTCGTACATGCGTTCGAGTAGTGCGAGCTCGGCGGGGTTGACGAGAGTGAGGGCCGTCTGCGTTCGCGCCCGTCGCTCCAGTTTCGAACTGTTGTTCGAACAGCCGGTGTCGCCATGCCTCCAATGCAATAGCTCGTGCACCAGCGTGCAACGTTTCGCCGTGTACGTGAGCCTGCGGTCGATCAGTATCACCTCGGTCGCGGCGTCGTAGCAGCCCCATAGTCCGTCCGGCAGGATGGCGCTGGATACGGTGACGGGCAGTCCGATAATCGCGCGGCGCATGGCGCCGTAGGTCATGCGCCGGTCGATCGGCAGGTCAGGCAGGCTCGTCGTAATCCGGCCCAGCCTCTCCATTGATGGCCTCCTGCTTGCCCTCTGTGTTATAGGCGGCAAGACCATAACCGCCTGCCTGCGCTTTCCTCTCGGCGGCTTCGACCGCATGGCGTTTGGAGTCCATCACGATGTCTCCGATGGATACGCCGGTCACTTCGCTGATGCGTTCCAGGTCACTCAGGTTGAGCGGGCGCGTGAAGTTCTGCCGTTTGTACCAGTAGTCCTCGCCGAAACCGCAGGCCTTGGTGAATTCCTTGATGGTCATGCCGCTTTGCTTTTGGAGTCTGACGCACTCTCGCATGACCTGTTTTGCGAATGTGGTCACTTCGTTTGCTTTCATACCCATGCCTCCAGTATAGCCAATTACGTAGTCATTGTGTGCAAATTGTAAAGAACTATGCAAATTCATAGTATAAATCTACGAATTTGCATAGATTAAAAACGTCGAAAGGAAAAACGAGATGTTGAGCACCAAAAAGACCAAGACCCCCGACCACTACCCGTGCGGCCACATGCGCGGCCCCGGCTGGCACGACTGGAGAGCCTGCCTCACCAAGCAGGGAGTCGAGGAGGATGAATGGCCGGTCTGACGGAAACAGCCACCAGAAACCTCAAAGCGGAACTCGCAAGACACGACAAGACACCGAAAGACCTAGCAAAAGCATGGGGCCTCGAAATCAGAGCCGTAAACAACAGGCTCAAAGGCCACACGCCACTCTCGACGGACGAAATCGAAAAAGCGGCATCCATGCTCGACATGGAACCTGAAAACCTCGTCATGCTCCTCATCCAGCCAATCGACAGCATCAAACAATTCAAAGCCTAAGGAAACCGAACATGAGCCAGCAACTGTTGAACCCGCCAAAACCGCCGACAATCCACGAACCCGGATGCCTGCTGCTCGCATCAAGCGGCTTTTATATCCGCCTCCATGAGGATGGCAGCGCCAGTCTCGTGGACGGCATACAAGACATCACCCTCGCGGACTTCACGTCAGCTGAAATCGAGGACATCGCCTACAACCTCTCCAACAAGATCGGAGCAACAAGATGACCAGCCACGACAGCAACCACGAAGTCGGACAGGCGGAGGACGCGAAGCCGAACTACACGCTCCGCCGTATCAAGACCCTGCTCGCCATCATCGGATTCGTGAGCAGCGTGACCCTGCTGTTCACGTGGCGGACGGCGGACTCGCAGGCCGCGACCATCCTCGTGAGCGTCATCTACATTCTGACCGGCCTATGGCTGACCGTGCGGTTCGCGCCACGCGACTAAGACTTCCCACCAGCCGACAGTCCAACAAAAACAAACCAATTGGGACGTTTTCGCGGACATCCACGTTCACCGTCGGCTGGCGGGAA
>ERZ857965.946-NODE-946-length-33864-cov-3.699873_pt1 | contig 33864 bp, 53 predicted proteins | sample MGYA00519758_ERZ857965 | MGnify/ENA primary metagenome ERZ857965 (study PRJEB31778, sample SAMEA3449381) | human gut metagenome | biome: human gut; feature: human-associated habitat; material: faeces | place: United Kingdom | collected 2010/2012 ... | reverse complement strand
AAGTCCTTTCAAGCAAGCGAGAATTCCATAAGTCAGCAAGCATTGTTCTGACTTTACTCTTCCAATTTCTACGTCCTGCTGATTTTGTTTTAAGTACCACTTGTACACCGCAAAAATAGCAGAAAAAATAACCACTACGGCTGTCAAAAGACTTCCGGCCATAATGATTGTGTTTACGTCTACATACACTCTATGTACCTCGATTCTTGAATTTTCTGTATAAAAATAAGACCTTTCGGTCTTGCACGTATTCCCATATTAATCACCGCCTCACTATTTGTCATTCGCAAGCTCTCCCATTCCGGAATCTTCCAAGACTTCTTTTACCTTGTCCTTGAGTAATCTTGGAACCTGACCATAAGTCTTCTTTCCTAACATAATCTGCTGTGCCCATAACATTGCCATCATTTCTTTACCTCCATTGTTTTGTAATAATATGAATAAGTTTGTTAATATAGTTACCATTATTGATATACCAACTCTGACATTTCAAGAATACATCCTTGGAGCATATCCATATTCGCTTTCAGTTCAGCGTTTTCTTTTTCCAGAGCCTCCAGCTTATCCTCTGGTGTCTCGCCGGATTTGTATAGAACTACTCCTAGAATTCCGCCAATGTACTTCACAAGAGCGTTGAGATTGGTGTAATTCTCATAAGTTGCGACTGTGGACTCCCGTTCTGTCACGGTCATCTTCTTGGTTTTGAACTCGTCCTGGAACATGGATCTCAGTTCTTCCTCCGTTGCAGAGATGGTCTTAATTAGAAGGCTTCCATCTGTACGGATCGATGCCGACTGGACAACCAGTTCCGTTGCGTCATTGAAAATAATCTTCAATTGCTACTCCTTTCCAGGAGGAATACTTAATAAAATAGCAAAAGCATTAAAAATTTTATAAGTCCAGATGTTGATACAGAAAAACTAGGGTGTGTTGAATTTTTCAATGGTCTCAAAATTGTATTTGGAAGTGTAAAATGTAATTATGCAAATCCTAATGTACTAGCAGGAGGTGCTAGTTTCCCAGTCGCATTTTCTCAAGTCCCTTATGTTACGACTGGTGTAAGGAATATTGGAAATACTTATGATGAGCTTGGACGAAACGCCAAGGTAAGCATCTCTAAAACTGCCATTAATATTGCTGTTCACGATGTGTATAGCAAGCTTAACTCCTCGTCGCATTATTATGTCAATTTTATAGCTATTGGCATCTAAATCCTTCTGTTGTAATTATTTCGCAATAACACAGCATACAGGTTCTACCGTTAAGTCAGCGCCCCATCTCGAATCAAGCTGTACATACAGTCCGGCACTTGGGTTCAAGGAAAATGTGCACTGTATTTGATCCTCGTATGTTGCCCTTAATACACAAAATCCAAGAGCCTCCTTGCAGCCAGCATTTTTTAATGCTCTATCGAAATCAGCTTTTGACATAATGCCTATTTTTGTTAAAGCATTTGCTTGTGCATTCAGTTTTGGGCATCGAATATTAAATGCTTTTATAGAATTGCTATTTAATTCAGCAACATTAGGCAGAACTGACAGCATTTTTTTAACTTCTGTCACATTAATTCCGTCATAATGCAACTCAAATATCGGGCAGTCATCTACAAGGTCACCCTTCTGCAGGTTCCCGACAGTATATGCCGGAGCTACTGGGTTAGATGCTACGGGTGTTCCCATGATTACAACCCATTCATTTTTTTCTATGTTCGTCTCGGCATTCCTTGTATATCGGTTAACCACAAGATCGATACGTTTCATGCCCTGACTTCCATTCGTCAACTCCACTTCATCATAAGTTCCAATCTTCACACTGGATACGTTCCCGTGATGACTCATCATTCCGCTTCGAATCTTAAGCAGATTGTTGGCAGCCAGCTCCGGTTCCAGGTTCTCGCCAGAAGTAATAATATAGCTTTTCTGTCCAATAGTTCCCTCCAAAATCTGTCGGAACTGTTGGCTCGTCACATGAGGCTTTTCGCCTAATCCACTAACTATTTCCATCGTCATTTTCTCCTTCCAATTCATATTCTTTCGATATCACGCCTGCAGTTATGCTGCATGTAATATTCTCAACAGGTTTTGCTCCGTACATACCAGTCAGATAATCACGTCCGCCAATAATATCTCCGATACCTACATCAATGCCAAGCTTCTCCACATCCATGCCGAATTTTTTCTTGCTCATCAGCTCTGTCAGCTTATCAATTGACTGGTCTTCCAGTTGATCTGTCTCTGTCGATGTATTCTCATAGACCTGAGTAATTTCATCAAGTCCTTTGTAATACTGCGTCTTCTTAATACTCCCGTCCGGCCAGGCATACAGGTGAAATACATTTCTATCCTGCAGTTCACCCTTGCCGGTTACGATCAAGTGATTGATTCCGTCCCGGATATCTTCCATTGTATAATTCAGACCGCAATCCTTGGACAACTCTATCTGATTAGAATAATCTACAATTGGAACCGCTCTGTTCAGAATATATCCGGGAACACCCTGTTCTCTCTTATGACGGATATCTAACCGATACCCGACGGATTTCAGCATCTTCGTGATACCTTCCAATAGCGTACAATATCGATCAAACTGATAATTGCTCACAGAGACTCCGGTATTCTCACCGGATACTACATACAGACCTCCAAATTCAGGCTCTATCAGCGATTTAAGCACTGTGTTAAGCTCTCCCGACACAACCTTATAATCACTTCCTGACGGTGGCTCAATGGCTTTGTATGCTAATCGTCCTCGCCATGTATAGCCTTTCAGTTCTACATAATCTAACGTAGTACTGGTAAGAATCTCTCCAACAACCCCTCCGAATTCTGTGTCCGGAATATATACTAGATTCCCGTAGGTCATTTCTTCTGTCCAATAGCACCGGGCAATCTTTACAGAGAACTTCATTTCCCCGTTCACGTCGAAGGTACAATTGGCTTTTCTCAGTGGATTGCTTCCAATCTCTCGTTGTTTTGTAGCAAGTATTACCATGCTGCCTCCTTCCTTTTCAGGAATATGTATAGATCTATTCCGAAGTCTCCGCTCCAATTCACAGACACAAGTCCCGATGGTATCTTTTCGAATATGGAATAATCATACCCGCGAACGTCAAAAAGATTGGCTATCGTACCATTAGACAGGTATTTCACAACTGTTTCCTCCAAGGTATTCAGTGCCAGGTACTCATTGCTTTCCAGTGTTGTTAGGATTTCATATGGGTATCCATTAATCAGCACCTTTGGATTCACGCATGGACCATAAATTATCATCTCGAAATCAGATGGAATAATATGGTCAATCTCAAATGAACTGGATCCGCGCTTCTCGTCAGCAAAGTTGAACGGAAAATTAAACGGAAAGTTAAGTCCACTTTCCAGAGCCGGTTGCTCCTGCGGATAGAATCTCTTTTCAAGGACTGTAATCCATGACAGCTCCGGAGCTAAAAATGTAAGTACGACTTCCGTGTACACGTAACCCTTCCAACCGGATTTTTTAGTCTTGTAGATCTGACACGGCAAAAATGTATCGTTCACATAGAGCCGGCCATAATTCCCCGTCTCCGAATCTACAGAAATAATTCTGTACAGAGTCTCCATATTCTGCGTGAATTCTTCTCTTTTTCCAAAAACATCAATTGTAATTTCTTTCTCGTATCCGCTGTCGGTCTCTTCCCAGGTGGAATCGAACCAATCAGCCTCAACTGTACGAAAAGGCGCCCTGGTCAACCAGAGCACCTCTCCTTTACTATTTTTATAATACGCTTTTACCATACAGGTACCGCTCCTTCCGGTAATGGTGTGTCTATCCGTTTCGTATCAAGGAATATCGGACGTTTCGCAAGCTTATCCGCTGCTTTCATTTGGATTTTTTCCAGTCTGTCATAATCAATATCATTATTATCGAATCCCGGCATATTCTTCACGCCTCCTACAGTTTTATCAGAAGTTCTTGCAGACAGTGCAATGTCTACGGATTTTTGTAATCCAGCTACAGCTCTCTCAACTCCGGTACTCATGGACTTGACTGGAATATTCCGCTCAAATCCGATTCCCATTCCAAGAGCCATCATCTTTCCAACCTGATCACGGAATACACGTGACGGGGAATGGATACCAAGGAAATTCTTGGCCGCATTCAGTGCACTTTCCGCTGCACCTTTGGCAGCTTCTACAATTGCTCCTGCGGCACCCTTGAGGCCGTTTGCGATTCCACTGATAATGTTCTTTCCAACACCGCCCCAGTCAACACTTGTAAATGCGTTCTTTACTTGGCTGATAATCGATGGAATCTTACTAATAAGCTGTGGCACTGCCTGGATAAGTCCGGTTCCCAGAATCGTTATAATCTTAATTCCAGCAAGCAAAATCTTCGGCAGATTGGAAATAATTGCTGTTGCTAACTGCCCGATAATCGTCGGTGCCTTATTAATTAGCTGCGGAAGTGCATTCACAACTCCCTGAGCCAGTCCCACCAATAGGTTAATGCCTGCATCTACCAATTGTCCAACGTTAGACAGTAAGGAACTGACCAACGTCAAAATCATCATGAGCGCTGTTGGAATCAATGTAGGTAACTGCTGCGCAATGCCTGTGATCAGAGTAGATACAATTGCAATACCACCTTGAATAATTGCCGGTAGATTTGCTGTAATCGCAAGCATGAGGTTATTCAGCATCGTAGCGCCTTGCGCAATCAAATTCGGTAATGCTGCTACAATTCCATTGCAGAAATTGGTGATAACCTCTGGTCCCTTAGTCTGCATCATAAGCAGGATCTGGTCTATCTGTGTACCGAACTGGCTGTATAATAAGCCAAGCCCCACGGCTACAACTCCGAGTACAGCCCCAAATCCCATAAGATTTGCAAATGCGGGCATGAATCCGGCTACTTTTCCAAGGACTCCCTGGAATGCCGTTCCTATCTGTCCTCCCCAGGCTCCGATGTACCCACCAAAATCTTGAAATGCGGATGTAATTTTAGGAAATTTTCCGGCTACTGCAGGACCAATCTTCCCAACGTATCCGGAAATCTTAGTTGGCAAAAAGGTGAATGTCTTTCCGATAACACTGTTAAGCTTCGGCGTTAATACTTGAAATGGTCCAACAATTGAACTGCCTAAATTCTTTAGACTTCCACCAAATCCAGTAATTGCTCCCTTGGCATTTTTTAATCCGTCCGGAAACTTACCGATTGCAGTAATCGCTCCTCCTGTGACATCTCCAAGTCCACCAAGAATATCGGAAAATGTTCCGGCACTCTTGCCAATCAGTGAAAATGCTGGGACTGCACCGACCAATACCCCGGTCAATTTACCAAGATTCATTAGCTCATCTGTAGACATTCCTTTTGTTTTTTCGACAAAACCGGCAATTGCATCTGTAAAGCTTTTAAGCATCGGAACTTTATTTCCAATTTCATTGATGAATCCAACAAAGCCTCCTGATGCATATGCTTCATTTAAGTCAGATATAGCCTTAACGCCAACAGAAGCAAGATTTTTTAATGGGACCTCAACAGATTCATAGATTGAAATTCCGAGTCCTTCCAGCCCAGATTTTAAAATTGTAATCTGGCCAGCAAGGTTATCCTGCATTGTTGTAGCCATTTCAGCTGCAGCGCCATCTGCATTGTAGATGGAATCCTTTAACTTGTTGAAGTCTTCATCTGATGCATTGACAATAGCAAGGAGTCCAGACATTGCCTCCTGTCCCGCAAGAGACGTTGCTATCTGTGTCTGTTCTGCCTTTGACAGACCACTGAATCCACTACGAAGATCTGACATAACGGTATCCAGGGATTTCACATTTCCTACTGAATCCGTTAACGACAGGCCTAACGTATTCATTGCGGTCTGTACTTCTTTTGTAGGCTTCGTCAGTCTACTCAACATCTGTCTCAGAGAAGTACCTGCCTGTCCTGCCTTGATTCCGGAATTCGCCATCAATCCAATGGCCACGCCACAATCTTCAACACTGAATCCTAACGCTCCAGCCACAGGTGCAACATACTTGAATGTCTCTCCCATCATGGAAACATTCGTATTTGCATTAGATGATGCTGCCGCCAGAACATCGGCAAAATGCGTAGAATCCTGCGCCGACAATCCAAATGCCGTTAACGCATCAGTTACGATATCAGAAGTTGTCGCAAGATTCTCTCCGGAAGCAGCCGCCAAGTTCATGATACCCTCAATACCATTGAGCATGTCCGCGGTTTTCCAGCCTGCCATAGCCATGTATTCCATAGCCTGCGCTGATTCTGTGGCTGAGAACTTAGTCTTGGCTCCCATCTCTTTTGCCTTATCTGTCAGAGATGACAACTCATCACCCGTCGCTCCAGATATGGCAGACACTTTCGACATTTCTGCTTCAAATGTCATTCCGACTTTAATGGCCGCGGTACCAATCCCACCGACTTTTCCAGCTACCTTGGTCATCGCATTACCAACTGCTACACCTAAACCTGTGGTGGCAATCTTGCTGATCTTACTAACGCCCTCATTAAAACCTTTTTCATTTATCTTGGTATCGAAATTCAAATATCCGTCTGCCATACTATCATCCTTTCTGATAGCACGGCTCAACGGCTCACATGTGCTTTTAAATCTTAATATTTATTTCTCTTTTACATTCCCGACAGTTTAGATACACTCCACTACATTTGGCTGTATCCTCGTAAATCAATAACTTCTTACCACAATAAGGACATCTGTACCATTTTCGTTCTGTCGGGATCTTAATCATATGCTTCATCACGCGAACATATCTCCAATCTCATAATCTGTCATTTTTCTGCGCTTCTTTTTCTTGAGAGCAACTGCCTCTTGAATCTTTTTCACTCTCTTGCGCTCGTCCTTATCTTTAATATCCCGGAGGTCTGTATTCCGGTACAAAATGCGCTGTTTGATTTCTGTGTTGTCCGGAAGTCCGATGAACAGCGTCTGAAACTCCCACCAATGCATATACGGAACAGACTGCAGGTCGATTCCGTACGCTTCGCGAAATGCACTGTAAATCCAAACCATATCCTCGTCAAAAGAATACACTTGTTTTGGTGAGAGCATTGGCTCATCGGATTCTTCGCCATCCTGCCTCATTGCAAGAAAATCTCCCAGAGCCTCAATCGCCTCTTTCAAATCGTCTGGAATTCCATCTGTATACCACTGCAATAATAGCCGGCACTTAATTTGCCACGGAACGTCCTCGTCTTCCACCAACTTCGTGAATCGTATCCATTCCCGGAAATCTGTCTCGACCTCATAGTCTTTCCCGTTTACGCATACCGTATCGGGGAACTTATCAATCAGAATGTTCATAGCATGCTACCTATTACAATTAGGATAATAACTAACATTTCCTTTATTGTGCTTCTTTCCATGCTGTTTATTGTGATTACGGTTCTGCTGCCTGTTCCCATGCTGCTGAACCATATAATCACTATATTTCTCATTCAGTTCAAGCGCCTCATCATTTTCGAACTTAAGCAGTGCATCTGTGGCATCGAGACATGAATTAAGGCTGGTTCTACCCTGAAACATCTCCTCGTGTGCTCCCTCTCCGATCACCCGGTCGAAAAAGTTAAAATAACACTGACACTGCGCGCGAATAATATCCGCTGTCTTTCCGGTTTTCGGTACTTGTGCTGCTTCATCAACCATTAATTTCTTTGCTTCGTCCAGATTTTCTAAAAAATCAACATCTGTAAAATCAATCTCAACTTCGAGATTTCCGTATTTAAAAAGGCTCATCGGCTCACTCTCCTATCTTTTTATTAATCCGCTACAAATGTACATGTCTGCCAGTTGTCTGTTGTTGTGGCGGTACCCTTGATTTTCTCACCATTGGCTTTCAGGCTGCCTTTGTAGATCAATGCATCAGTTCCATCTCCTGAATTGTCTGGAACAACGCTCCAATCACGCTTTCTAGCAACACATGTATTCGGTGTATCTGCCTTAATATCAAAAAGATCTACCATAACGATGCTGACCTGCGCATCAGAGCCAAGTAATTCATCATCTGTGATCTCTGCGATTTTCTGCTGTACCGGATCATTGGTATAGCGGTCAAATTCATAATCGTTTGATGGGGCATATCCCACAACATCTGTTCTCTCACTTTCTTCGTCCACATAATGGCGGCTGTACTCGGAAGCGTTCTTGCTCTCAGACATGGACGTGAATCCTGTCATTCTGGTATATGTCTTTCCGTCACCGGCAACGTCCATAAATGCCACTCTTTTGTGTCTTCCGACTAATTTCTTTTTTGTATCTGCTTCTGACATTTTGTACCTCCTACTTATAAATCAATCTGCAAATCATCTGATACCGCCCCAGATCTTCCTCTGTGCTAAATAAATAGCCGGACTGCAACACGTCTACCCGTATAGCATCGTGCTCGTCCAGCTCCGGGAGGATATCGTCTAAATTGTTCTGTTCTGTCCATTCCGCAAAATCCTGATAAAAACCACTGTTGGCAATGCCTGTTCTGGCGTCGCCATCATAAGCTTCTTTCGAAGTGAATGCGAACTGGAATTGTTTCAGGCAGCTCCCATCTACATATCTTTTATAAATAGGATCTGCCCCAATTGGGTCTATAGAATATTCCATTCCATTGCCAAGATAATCAATATTAATTTTCCGGTCATCGATATCCGGGTACGTCATAACATAATCCCGGATACTCTGGATAATCGGTTTCTTACCGTCCTGCAATCTGCTCTGCTCCTTTCAGAATAGCCTCCTTGTTGCTTGCCTTCATCTTTTCGAACCATCTCGCTTTAGACTTATGCTCGTAATACTGCCGGCGGGCGTAAGGTGTCAAGTACTCAATGGATCCAGAACCTATCACAGTTCCAAGTGTTGCTGACTTAATCATCATACCTGTTCTCCTTGGCGTGAGCGGATTCATATATCTCAGGCATTCGGAATCGACAAACTCTTGAGCTTTCGAAAAATTCTCTGCTTTTGTCCGGGCAAATGACGGATTCCATTCAAGCCTCGCTTGGACAGAACCATTCGCCGTTACCTCTGTGAATACGCTTCCTCTCGGAGTCGTAATGCTGAAATTTTTCTTTGATGCCATTCCTTAAGCACCTCCAATTCTCCAGTGCGGAAGTCCCCCGAACCGGTTGTCTGACCAGGACAACACCTTACAGTGTCTCAGTCGTACATCGGTGAGATCTGCCGGCTTCTCAATCTCCTTAATACATTCTTCCAGGACAATATGATCATCAATCTGAATCGTCCAGTAATTCCCCGGATTATCTTTCTTCACAAATTCCTCTGGTGGAAGATACTGATCTGCATTCTCCACATCTGTAGGAATACGAATCTTGTACACTTCCGCGCTGTTAAGTCCGGAATCTCCAACAGATGCCTTGTGATCCACGTACACATGTACATCTCTAATCACTGTTCTGTGCCAGGCGTCAAATGTGTTCTTTTTTCCGGGAATTCGGTTATAGATTGTAATCGTTGCATTCGTCAGCATTATCATCCACCGCCAAACTCATAAGTCCTGTGTTGACCAGATACACCTCTGCAATTTCATACAGCATTGAGTCTAATGACTTGCCTGTATCATACGATACGGAATAACCATCATTATTCTCTGACATTTTCCCGTCACGCTGAGCATACTTATATGCACAATCACACATCTCACAGAGCGCTGTCTTCGCTTTTGCAGACCAAGCTCCCTCTGTCATTCGATCAAACGTATATCTATTCAATCTGGCACTCATTTTGATTTCCAAGGAATTCCAGCGGCTCTCTGAAATCAAAGAACCGCCAAAAGAATCCTTGTAATACTCATATGTCACGTTCATATAATCACTCCTTATGCCGAGGCTACAGTGTGTACGTAAATACCATCTTTCTTATTGTCCTTGCACTCAGCAATACCAACTGTACGATATCCAAACTTCCAGCCATCTGCAGTCTGATTCCGATCAGGAGAAATGATTTTGGAAACCGTATGTTTCTGATACTGGATTGCGGCCTGCTTGTCCACGATCATGAAGTTGATATTCAATGCCCCGGAAGCTTTCGCGAATCCACCAGCACCACTTGCAGTAAGTGTGATTTTATTCAAAAATCTTCCCTGCGGCACTTTTATAATGCCCGCAAATCCTTCCATTGCTTTCTTGGAAGCTGTTGTATCCAAATCATCAATCAGCCCTGCTAAAACTGGATCGATGAACAGATAACAAGTCGCAAGGTTCGCCTCTGCATTCTCAATCTTTCCTCGAGCTGTACGTAGTGCTGCAAGCGCTACTTTTCCGTCCGTGAGATTCGCGCTAACGGTTGTTACACCAGATATCTGTGCATAGGACGCAAGTCTATACGCATCAAGCTCCGGTACAACCTGAGTTCTTAAGAACTCTCCTGCCAGTCTTCCAAAAGCAATACCTGCAGACTCAATGTTGTCCATCGCATCGATATTAAACATACGGCCACGATCATAAGCACATTTCTTAGTTTCGTAGTCAAGAGTTACATCGCCAGATACATACCCTGAGTTCTTATCGTAGTTTGCAAGTCCCTGCATAGATAACTTTGGAATCAGGATTTCATTTGCATTTGCTCCTTCTCTGACCAATTCGCTTGGCCCATCAAGGACAGATGTCAAGGATGATAATTTATACACCTCATCCAAAAGTGTGGAATACTGTTTTCTTAAAGCAATTGTGTTTGCCATTCTTCTCTACCTCTTTCCTATTTCTTTTCCGGCAGTCCCATAGCGGCTCGAAGCGCTGCTACATCATCTCCACCGATGTCAGCACCACCAGTACCGCCAGTACCACCTACTGGGTTATTAATTGGTTCATCCACTCCAAACAGATATCCGTCAGACTTCTTCACATTTTCCAGTGCAGTCTTGATATCATCGGACTGATTTTTAGATTTTTTCAGAGCGTCGATATCCAGCATTGCGATAACAGCCTTTTCATTTCTTCCACCTGCAGTCTTAACCGCCTCCTTAACGGAATCCATAAACATACGGTCTGCTTCTTTCGCTGCATACTCATCATCTTTCGCTTTCAAATCTCCCTGAAGCTTTGTGATCTGTCCCTGCAAATCTTTCACATCTACGTCTTTGAATTCTTCCAGTTGGGCATTTACATCGTCCAGAGACGTCTTATAGTTGTCTCTCTGGGAAACTACCTTGTCATAATCGCTTATGGTACGGTAATTCTCTTTCCAAGCCTTGTCAAAATCTGCTTTCTTATCTTCCGGGACTTCCAATCCATACTCCTTTAAAATCTCATAAATATTTTTCACAGTTACAATCCTCCTAAAATTATTTATTAACCGCTCTTTCAGCGGTGTGGGTATAGCCTTCTGAACCTCCGGCGGGGTAATTGTCCAGTTTATAGCCGTGTGGCAGGGCATAAAAATAAGACGCATAACCCTGCGTCTCAATGGGAGATAAACGGATCACCGCCTTACTCTTTCGACTCTACAATAGTTACCGTTCCTTCAAGAACTCCAAAATCCGTCTGCTGCCGAAATGTATGAGTTTCAGCCACATCTTCATCGGTCATCGGTCTGGTAAGATACCACAGTGAGTCGTCTTTCCACGTAATTTCTTCAAGTTTCTGATTTGGTTCGAGTTTCACTGTTGTCTTTCCGCCATAATTTTTTGTAACAGACTGGCAGCCAGTCAGACTCATCACCGCCATGCTGATGGCAGTCAGTGCTATCACAACTCTCTTTTTCATGTTTTCCACCTCCTCACCTTAAAAATGTATACAAAAATACCACCGGCCATATTGACTGGTGGTAACTACACAACTGCTTTTAACGCTTTGTTGTATTCAATTTCCAACTCACGTTTAAATTTTTCAATCTCCTCTGGCTTCATTCCCGGTTCTGCTGATGCACAAATGTCTGGGGTTTCTTCTGCCAATATTTCAGTTGCTCTCGGCTGTTCCGCATGCATTGCATCGTACTCATCAACTAATGCATCTTCAAGGATAATAGAAAACTCATATATATCTTCCGGAGTATTTTCAAGAAAATCCTTTATATAATTCATATATTTTTTAAAGACCTGCATCCGTCCATTCCTCCTTTTTATTTTTTCTTCGAACAATACTAACTATATCACCGGAGTTTTTATTTTTTATAACTACAAGCTGTTTGCTTGGGCTGAACCAAATCATTTTCTCTTCTCCTTCAGAATAATTCGGCATAGTTTTTATTAGATCGAGCACATCTTCTTCGTGAATCACTTCATATCCTGGCTTATTTAATCTTGGTAATCGACTCAAAGCATGAACTGATAATTCTTCTCCTTGCTCTCTGAATCTATCATATGCCTGTTTTGATTTACTCTTAAATTCTTCCGACCAATCTTTCTTGTTAATCTCAAGATATGCGAAAAATTTACTTTGAAGCTTTTCCCACTGTTCACTATCATTATATTTCACCTGCCCGAACTTAGCAAGTGAACCAACAGAATCTCCAAGAACTTCTTTGTATCTTTTATACTGAGCTACGTCTTTCGATGCGTTCTTAACCATTTCTGGGTGGAACATGGAATTCTGGCTCTTGTTGTTCGTAGCAATCTTTCCCATCATATCCAGATAAATACGCTCACGTTCTTCCGTGAGACTCATCTTCCTGCAGAACCGGGAATACTCGTTGAGCTGTCCTTGATATTTTGCCTTGTGCAGAATGATTTCGTCCTGATCAGCACCACCATGTTGCAGTAATCGCACTTTCTCGCGTTGCGCTCTCATAGCTGTTTCCATCTGTCGTTGCCTCTGTTTAGCTTCGTACAGGGTATACTGCTTACCGTTGAACTCTTTTGGTTCATTCTCCTTCCTGTTCTGCTCTTCTAGCCATTCATCAGACCAGTTGCGCTGCGAAATGCCAGGGAAGAAAAGATGATAGGTGTGATAACAATTCACTCCTAAAAGTCCGGTCACGGTGCCAAGTCCACAGACTGAATACAACTGCTCCTTTGACCAGACACGCCCTTGCCATACTGCATGAGTCGGACGTGCTCCCGCATGCCACTCCACTTCAAAAAACTCTGTTCCAAGCTTCTGTGCGTTGTACTCAGATATCTTTCCAGTAATCTGACTGACTGCAGTCATGACCGCTCTCCTTGCAGCCACATCAACCCGGTTAGCTCTCCCGGAAGAATAATCAATCTGCCGAAGTCCGCTGTTGGTAAGTTGTGTCACAACTCTACGCAACACACTGTTATAATCAAATGCTCCGGTCACGATATCATAACACGCTGCATCAAGGTATTTAGTATACACTTGAGAAAGTGGCGTCAATACCTTCTTACCATTGCCGTAGTCCAGGTAGAAGCCAAGGGAGTTGGTCACATTCTCCAAATCATCAAAACTCTGGTCAATGATTGCTTCTGTAATCTGCTTGAGCTGTCCGTTCTCTTCGAATGGTATGTACTCGGCGTTAATCTGTTCATATATATCCTTATTCCGAACATATTCCCAGTTGATCACCTTGTCGTATAACTCAAACATTTCCGGATAAGAAGCGTTGAGCGCCTTTTTGATTTCTTTTTCGATATCCTCTGAGGAATACCCCAGAATCCGTAACCGGTTAATCTGCCAGTCTGCGGTACTGGTTATTTCACCAGCTTTCACAATCCTCCGGACAATATCCTGCATGATACGCTCTTCCAAATCCTGATACCTGGAAGCAATCTTACTTGCAAGCTTATTCTTGTAATCATCTTTCATATTACTCCATCACCTGATTTTGCTCCGGAATCTTAGATTTTGCAGTTTCTTCGTCCTCGTTGTACCACTTCATTCGGTACTCAAGTAGGCTCATGACACCCATGCTGACGTCTTGCCTGTCCTGCTGTCTTTCTGATTCTTCATCAGCCAAAATAGAGTCATTAAACTCACAGGTGAATTCTACCCCAGACATATAAGAGCCGTTGTAGAACGCCAACGCATTCACGAATCCATTCAGACATTCTTCCAGTTTGCCCTGAATCGCCGTGACTCGGTTGTATTTCCTTGTCTTGGAAACAAGTACCTCTGTAGCTGTCTTATCCACTTCCTGCGCATCTGACAGATCTCCATAAGCAAGACCGACATTGAACTCGATTTCCCGTTTGTATTCCTCCAATCCTCTTCGGAATGCTTCATCTCGCATCTCTGGGGAATACTCCTTGTACAAGTCTTTATTGTTATCATCAAGATTGAGCCCTCTGTACAAACGCTTCTTAAGCCTTGGAAGATAGGTCTTGCCACCTTGATTTTTAAGCGCTCTCTCATCAACATGAATCGCACGTTCTCCGGAATCATATTCCCAATCCAGCCGTGCCCCCTGCACGTCCGCTTTTCTGATCAGATTCTCTGCCGATTCATACACAGATACCCCACAGGAAGAACCATCTACCTTGTTCTCAATCGGATTCTGGTAATATCCGAAATCCATTTCAGCCATACCAGGATAAGTGATTGGTCCCGGAAGAATATTCGCCCATTCAGCCACTTCTTCCAGACTGCAGTTCTGGCCAATATCGCTCTGACTCTGTGAATGATAACATTTATTCTCAATTGTCAGATTTCCATTTGTAAAATAATGCCTCTCGACTCTGGTGTAATAGTCGTTTTCACCAACACACTTCACTACCAGGAAAGCAATATCATTCGGAGTACCGCTATCATCAAAGCTGATCGGAATGAATTTGTCTGCTGCAACATACTCTGCCTTATCCGGACCCAACGGTCTGAGGACCATTGCTCCAAGTGCAAGACCGGTCTGCAGCTTCTTGTTCATATCTGATAGACTCTTCTGAAGAACCGCATCCATATTGTCGTTATTCAGGATCTTGGCTTCCATCTCCACCAGCACAGAATCCGCGAACTCACGGCAGATACCTTCCTCCAGCTTCAAGGACTCTACGGTATCATCACACCAGTCCGCCTTACCGACCAGCATCTTTTTCCATTTGTTGATGGCATCAATCATGGGCTGTGACAGCGCCACGTCTTTGCCAATTATATTTTTTAATGTCGTGTAATTAAACATGCTCACTATCCTTCCCCATAGTCTTTTTAATCCATCAAACATCTCACACCTCTTCTATCAGATCGCGCATATCCCGCTCGATCGTATATTCAAATGCGTCCAGACTATCGATATCGGTGCTGCCATCATCTAGACGTTCATCTTTATCTTTCACGTCTTTGTTCCACACTGCATCCGAAAGTGCTGTCTGCAGGGATTTGCAATCCTCTGTGATCCAGAATCTACCAGCTCCCATCAATCGGACTGTGCAACGTATCCGGTCAATAATAGATGCTTTCTTCGCCTTACGAACAACAATCCAAGGGAACTTCTTTTCTACTTCATTCCGAATAGAATTACCAAGAACAGACTCAGCATTGTCATAGTATACCGATTCGACATTACAGTATTCTACATAACTGCCTCGTCTGACAATTACGCTGTATCGGTCAATAACTTCTTGAACAAAATCACAGAACAATTGATCCAGCATATTGCTGTCGATATCCTCATCAGTGTCTTTCGCCATGACTCGCTTAGACATGATTCCTATCACGTCTCTGAAATCGTCTGTATAGCCTCTTGCTACAAAAGCATGGCCGGACTGGTTTCCTCCGAAGTCGAGTCCAATCTCTATCGATACGATATCATTTTTTCTAAATTGCTTACGTTCTGAATCATCTGCAAGTTCTTCCACTACTTCACACCGGAACTTTTCCGGATTATCCGCAAATCGCTTATAGATTGTTCCTTCTGCACGCTTCCAGAGTCCAAGGATCAGGCGATCATAATAGATTGTGCCCTCATACTCCTTACAGAGCTGCTCCACGAACTCTACTGGAAGAAATGGATTGTCAAAAATTGTATACCTCTGCAGGTAGATATCCAGCTCATCATTGTCCAGGAACTCTTTCAGCCAGTGCGTTGGGTGCTCTGGGTTGCACGAACCATCAAAACATGAATACGGCTTATCAAGTCGTGATTTCAACATCTGAAACACTTCTTTGTTCCATTTCGCAATCTCATCACCGTAACAATATTTGATGCTGGCTCCCTGTATCTTCGCTACCTGGCTGACTTTCTCTGCTCCCAGGCAATACACTTCCTCTCCACAGATTCTTGCAATGTTCTGGCTGTTAATCTGTCCGATCAGCCTATCCGTGTAAACCTCGCGCATCGGTTGCAGCACATTTCGCTCAATGGAACTCTTGGACACCCCTAAAATAACATTGAGTCCCGGCTTACCAGTTCTCTCCCTGATTCGGAATGGAACTACAAAAGCGGTATCCACATAGGACTTCCCGGAACGGACTGCCCCGGACTTGATATTCCATCTATGAGTTGCGTTCACAATATACTCATTTTGTTTCTTGCTTAACTGCATTGTCCCGCACCTCTTTCAATATTTGATCCAGACGGTCAAGAGCTTCATCGTTCTCATTTTCGCCCGTGATGTCTTCTTTTCTTGCTTTATTCAACTCTACTTTTGACCTCTGTTCTTCCAGATCAGCCTCGGATTTATCCGTCTGTCCGACGGTCTTCATGATTGCCTGATATGCTTTCACGTCTCCCAGTGACGCCTGCTGAATCATAGCCATTGCTATGACTTCCTCGTAGGTGCTCTCGCCACCATCTGACCGTAATATATCTGATAAACCATCAACTTCCACCTGCATCGTCAAGAGCCTGTTCATTGTATCCCTGAGAGCTGCTTTTCTGCGCCTGGTCTCACCACTTCTTTTTCCACCCCTTGAACGCATTTCTCTTTCTTCGCTCTCACTTCGATTGCCTTTCCCATATGGGATTAAGTTTTGTTCATTCGCCACTTCACCACCTTCAATTCTGGTTTATTTTTGCATTATAAAAGCACCCCGAAGGGTGCCTAATTCAATTAGTTTTATTTATTATCTATAATTTTTGAAATATCTTTTCCTGTTTTTCTTTCTTGTTCTATTAACATTGCTAAGATTTTCCCTTGTAACTCCTCATCTGTAGTTTCGTCTGTAATTTCAATAATATCCCCATTATTATCATCAAGCACAACTTCTTTCTCGTACCCAATACATTTTTTCAAAAACTCTAAAATTATTTTTAAAAGTTCTTTGAGAGTAAGAATATCTCCTATAATTTGAAGTCCATTGTCCATATTTTTTAGTACAACTTGTATTAAATCTGGATAGACTGCCGCCGGCATACATTCAAATTTTACTACAGCTTCACAATTCCCTTTAACATACATGTTTCTTGTAAAATCCATAATATCTTTTGAATCTATTTGGACATCTTTACCACTATAATTATTAGTATTAATACAAATCTCTATATTCATTTTTCTACCTCCTCTATACATACAAAAACCTACCCTCATAATATCTTAAAATACGACATTATGCAACGAAAAGAACGGTCTGTTGCCAAGCCGTCCCTTCTAGGTTTTGTATGTACTTCTTGAGGAAATTGAAAAATTGGAAATCGTCTTTCCGTTCGTCTTTCGACGATATCATAATATCACATGTACTACTGAACTTCTATGAACTCTTTTTCCGGAAGCTCCAAATGTGCCAATGCCTTTCCATGAAGCTTCAACACCCATCTTTCAGAATAGTGCATCTGTTCTGCGATCTCATACCACTCCATGCCCTTGATATACCGGTAGAACAATACATCATCCTCATTCCTTGATCTAAGCTTCTTGATTCTCCTTGCAATGTCCTGATACGTCATAATCCTCAGTTCACGTTCTCTCTTGAGTTCATCAATCAATCCCTGGATACGTGCCACCTCTCCGGACAGATCTCCCTGCCCTCCGGATCCATGAGGCATGCCGTCATAATTAATCGCCTTCGTGGACATCATCATTTCACGCAGCTCCTTGATTTCTTCCGAGATCCGGTTGACCCTTCTCACATGATCCTTATAGCTCCGGAGGTATTCCTTCTTCTGTTCGTTCTCTGTTTTCACTTCCTGCTCCACGTCCTATCTCCTCCCCTGTATCAATCTTGTTCCTTTTCGCCTTCTGCCTCGCCAGATATCCCAATATGCTATAGCATGCCGGTGTCCGGAAGCGTCTGCTTGCTTCTTCCGTTGGTGGCTTTTCTGTCATCTGGTCACGACCTGATATAGCATCGAGGCGCTGGTCTTTACTGATGTGCATTAGCATCATCTCCTTTTGCTTTCATAGCTTTTTCCACTCTACCAAGAAGTTCTTTCGCCTCTATCACGTCCGGATCTGTTTCCTCCAAGTAGAATTTATCGCAATTATCAATAAGTTTTTTCAGGATTTTATATATTAATTTAATGAGCATCGTCCTCAACTCCTTCGTCGTTTTGTAATTCCGCCTTATATATTTTTCAATTCCTGTTCTTTCTCATCTACCCAGTCCTCAATTACTTCCACAATTCGCTTTTGTAAATCTTTGGGAATCTCAATTTCTTTATCTCTTGCAAAATAAATATCTTTATACAAAAAGAACTGTTTCACTTTTGTAATGATTCTAAATCTATATTTACTTACGCTTTTGTCCTTATACCTGTCACCACACCAGTTCAAGAACCACTTCACAGGTTGCAACTCTTCCAGAATTTTATCGTATTTTTTATATTGCTCTTTCGTCATCTACTTTTCCTCTTTATTTCTTCGTCAATCTTTCTCCTACCACTGCCTTATCGCACACTTCCACATCACAACCTCGCTCTTTTCCGGTGTGGATGCAATAATCACAGCCACCTGCATCACTGTGGCGATACTGACATGTCCTGCATTTATGACGGTCAGAGTTATCTCCAATCATATCTGCCTCATCATGCTCTCGCTTCCGTTTGGCATGCATATATACTGTTCCATAAGGGATGCCTGTTCTTTCTGCAATTTCTTTATAGCTCAATCCCTGATCTAGAAACATCCAGATTACTTCCTGTTTTTCTGCCGGAGTCATCTACTTCTCTCCCTTCTGAATCCACTTCAAAAACTCTACAAGCTCAGATTCGCTGTTTGGATATTTTGTGTAGCAATCATGTATTGTCCATTTTGTCTGACCATTTTTCCCACGTGGGACTTTTGGTCCATTAATCAAATGCAGATAGGATACATAGTCTGTATACTTGCTTTCGTATTCTTCAGCAATGAGTCTTGCTCCATTTTCAAAATCATATTTGTAGTAGGTACAGCCGATATGTTCATCTGTGTACCAGACTCCCCAGTCTCTATGATTTCTCAGCCACTCTTTTCTTTGGTCATTGTTTCGGAATATTGGCAGTTCTGGCTGTTCCGGTTCTTCCGGAGGATTCAATACCATATCTAGGTCATGGATATATCCTGCCAGTGCTGCAACTAATATCTTCTGCTTCCGGATCCTGATATCATTTGGACCGAATTCTTTTTCAGCCATCTCCAGATACATCTGAGCTTTCTGATTCTCTTCCCTTGCAATATCGATATCGGTCTTCTCAGATACTTCTTCATACAACTCTGGCTCTGATGGAATATCAACGATTGCAATACCTTCCGATTGCTCCACGATAACCGGTTCATTCTCTTCCAGGATCTCCTGATAATCCTCCACAGGCTCCGTTACTTCTTCCATAATGTCCTGAGGAATTTCAATTCCCACATTTTCCTCTTTTGGAATCTCCTCATCATGCTCATGCAATTTCTTGTAATGATTCCAGCAAGCTGCACATTCTCTCCAGCCTTGCAACTGATCCTCGTCTGAGGTTCCCCAGTTCTCTCTCGGACAACTTGTCTGTCCTGGAGGACAGCTTGACTGTTCTGGTTTGCAATCTGTATTTTCCGATTGTGCGACGTCGCACACTTCCTCACTCGACTGTTCTTCCTCATTTTTCTGCTGTGCCTCTTCTATTGCGACTACATTCCACATGGACTGTATGGCTGCTGCCAGGTAGAACCAGTCGTAGTCACCCAGATAGTCACAATTTACCGAAAAAACCTGGATATAATCATCAAAGAGATTAATAAATGCTGATTTTTCTCTAATTTCAAAATAATGAGTTCTGCTTCTCCATTCACAGAATTCCTGTCTGATCAGTATAGGACTTGTAGTCACATCCATAACTCTGTTCTGATAGTTCTCCAGGAACCAATTCTTGCGAAGTTTTATAAATCCTCTTGCAAATGCATTTAAGTATTCCCATACTTCTTCTGTCGGCTTCTGCAGTTCTACTTTTGTCTTTTCTTCCTGCTCCGGCATAACTTCTGGAAAATCTTCCGCGCTCATCTGACCGGGAAGCTGTCCTTCCTCCTCTTCGGATTCCGGATCCGGTGTTCGAATCTCTCTGATTTCCCGGACTGTCATTTCTGGCTTTACTTCCTCCAACTGCTCACTGTCCAGATATAACATTTCCTGGAGCTGGCTCTTACCGAAATCCTTATAACCGCTATCCAGGAATGGACTATATCCTCCCTGGGAGAACTTCTCATTCATCTGCATCCAGCGGATCGCTGTAGATCTCTTGATGCCGTACTGGTCCTCGGCCATTTCGTAGATACTTGCATATCCGTCTTTCTGAAATCCTTCTGTCTCTTTAATCTGCCTGAGATAGAATCCGATTCCGATAAAGTTCTGTGTCATACCCTGTAGCTTGTTCCGGATAATCTCTTTCGCTTCCCGATAATCAATATTCAGATACCACTCTTCCTTTTTCTCAATCTCGTCCATAACATTTACTCCTCTTTCCGGTCATGCAGCGCCTGCACATTTATACTGTGCCACAGAAGCAGGTTTACCACATCAGGCTTTCCACCATACTTCTCTTTCACCTGCAGCATGTTCCGGTTCCACTCTGCCATGTCTCGCGTCTCAAGATACTGTTTGTATATCTTCCAACACTCGTTATATATTGATTTAATACGTTCTTCCATATACGCTCCTCTAACACCATATGCCACCAATAAGTTGCCAATATTTTTATCGTTTTGGTGACCTATGCAAACCACTGTGGTTGACGCATTTTTAACCATTTTTTAATGTCGGTCACCAGTGTCACCAAGCATTTCTCATATGGAAAACTTTTTTGTATATGCCACACTCACATATTTTTTTCTTTTTATATATGCATTTTCTATGGCAACCTTGGTGACTGGTGTCTTTTACTTAAAAGGTAAATCTTCTTGGTCGTATGCATCTGCTGATTCAAAACCGTCTTTATCCACATTTTCATTGATTTTGAGACATATACACCTTACAGATTTGCCATTTATTTTCTTAGTTTTTGTCTGCCGATCTTTATCTACCTGGATCACGCCCTGTCTGTCCGCCCAGTTCAGGAATGCCTTGTAGGAAAATCCACCCTGCATACACAAGTCTTTTGCTGCCTGGACAAATAAGAAAGCATAATCACCCGGTTGCTCTATAATCCCCCATTGCTCCACATTCGCATCAACAGAAAAACGCTGTTTATTCATATTGATCTTATCAATCAGGTAATGGTAGCACCGCTCATGCTCTGATACTTCTGCCTGACTTGCCAGCATAGCCTTAGCGGATTCTAGATCTATGTATTCCTCATCATGAAATAATCTTTCTGTAATGATTCGGTCTGCCGTCAAAACTACTGACAGAGAAATACTCTGTTTCTGCATGACATCATCCTTGTAGACTTCCGCCTGTATCTCCTGTTGTATTTTTCGGATCTCGTCTACACCCATCTCTTTTATGATTTTCACAAAACGTTTTCCGGCATGGCCGTAATTCTTCTTGAGCAATTCAACTGTATACTGTGGATCCTCGAACAGCTTCTCCTCGCATTCCACTTCAATGATTCGGTTAATTGCCCCACCCTGTGTCACATAAGAATTCAGTGGACGCTCACCATTGGTCAGAATCGCATTTTTCCACCGGCTCTCTTTTCGTATACCCAGTTCCTTGTTGGATCTACTCTTTCCTTTTCCGGAACATAAATCATATACGACTCCTTCGAAATTTTCACGAATCCTTGAGCTGACCTTAGAAGAATCGTCTAGCATTAACGGAAGGTTATTCAATAAGTCTGACCTTACCTCCAACTGCACATCTGTAGTCTTAAAGTCCGCTATATATGCATTATCAGCCGGATTCGCCCAAACAGATGTTGCCAACATCATATCCACGGACTTTCCGCCCTCAGTGTCTCCCCATAAGTCAACGATGAACGGCAGGGTGCCAAGAAGTCCAACCAGAACACTGGCAAATGATGCTGCCAGGTAAAACTTAATTTCCATTCGCCCAGACTTCCGCAGCTGCTTTACATGCTCCAGCCATACCTGAAAGCTTCCATGTTCCCGAATGCTTTCATAGACATATTTGAACTGCATATCTCCATCAAATACGATATCCGTGTCGTAAGGAATAAAGCCTCCTCCAATCCATCCCAATTTCGAAGAAGACATCTGAACTGGGATATCATCATCATTCAGATTCTCCACATCTGACAAGTATTTCACCAACAATCTCGCATTTTCAGATGTTACAGAAACTCCAAGCTTAGATAATGATACAATCTTACTGGCGGAAGATATTAAGTCTTTAGGCACCGTAATCTCAGTCCACTTATGGTTTCGCTTATATGCAAGCTGGATCTGTTCCTCGCCAGTCTCCAAGTTTTTCATTCTCTTGATTGGCAGGATTGGGTGATAACAAGCAATAATCTCGTTGTTGTAGTCCTTATTCATCGTAGTAATCCCGGAATCTGATGCAATCCACGCTCCACACGCCATGTTATCGTATTTACCAGTAAAATTCGTGAAGTTCTCAACCAGTGTATTAACTTGATTATATTTTCTCCTGCTTTCTGCCTTTTCAACTTTTCTATAAGCCTTGACCAAATCATCAAAGGCAGTTTTAACCCCGAGCTCCTTTGCTCGCTCCTGGCAAGATAAAAGCATTCTCGCTTTTAAAATCTCATCTTCCTGCTCGAAGATCTCTATAAACACCTCTTCGGACAGGATACTTTCTTTGTCATATTCTATTAAGTTTTTCATTACCTGCCCTCTCTTCCATCATATCCGCACGATATATCATCATCTGCATTGCATTGTAACAATCACACCAGGCATCTGATAATGGCTCTGCCCGGTTCATATATTCCCGGTATATTCCTATCAGGTCATATATCAATTTTCTTCTCTGGCACTCCCGTTCTGCCTTTTTTCGTTTCATCGCGCTTTCTTTTTTCGCCCGGTATATTGTCAGATTTGATGCGAAAGAATCGTTTTTTTTATAATCACCTCCGAGCATCCGGAAAGCATCTTTGAATGAAATGTTGTAAAACCTACTGACAAAATCAAAGATGTCCCCGTTAGCTCCACAGGCAAAACAATGAAAATCCTTATCGTAAATTTTCATGGATGGCTCTCTGTCACCTTTGTGAAACGGACAATGGCAGAAACCGGCACGATTCGGTGCAGGAAGTCCACACTTGGTCAGAATATCTCGCATGCTATATGTTGCTTTGATTTCCTCACTAGTCATAGGCATCACCTGACAGGATCCGGATAATCTCTTTGCCGGTATCTTTTTTTTCGCAAAATTCAAACCGGACATTGTATCGATCACGGATAGTACACAAGGATTTATATAACTGGTTTCCGTCAACTGCCTTGGCTGATACCACATACTTCTCTCGCTTACCATTTACCATACGCCACCGGACTTCATGCTTTCTTGGATTCTCCCAAAACCACACATCTTCCAGGCTCTTAATATCTGCTCCATGCTCCACCAGGATTACCAGCTGTATACCGGCATCAATTGCCTTAAGAAGTTCTCTCTTAAACCGCTCATGCTGCTGGCATACATTCCCGCATAACTCCTGCAGATTCTGCTTCCGGTCAATAATGAGCCTGGGATTGTCCAGACTCATATAATCACCGACCAATAATTTGCTTGAGAAATGCTTCACGCCATTATCATCAAATGTCTTAATAATCTTGCGAATGGCACGCTGCTTCTCTCTTGTATCGATTTGAATATCCAATATTATCAACTCCTAGTTAAATGGGAGTTCTTCATCAATTCCATCCGGAATATTCATGAAGCCATCTCCTGCAGGAGTAGATCCCTGCGGATACCCATTAATATGATTCTTGTACGCTCTTGTTTCACTCATATCAGGCACTGCAGCATCAGCAACCTTATCCACACTCACGAACCAACGAAGCACTCTCTTCTCCAGCTCTCTTCCTTCGTAGTAGTCCATCTGAGGACCGTATACACCGCCAACCAGTTTTCCTTTGAACTGCTGACCAAAGTTGTCTCCCCACTGCGTTGCGAATCCCTTGTTGGAATGTTCCACGCAAGTCAGGAATGTCTTGAATGACCTGCTGCAGTCTCCATTCTCGTCTTCTGTTAAAATATACTGCGTTGCCTGGTTCGACCATTTCTTGTCTGGACGGATATCATTCTTAAATGATTCTGCAAAATATCCAGCCTGCTTATCTCCTGACGCAAAATCAAAGAACACAACAATCATCGGTTTGTTTGTCTTTGACATTCGTTCCTCTACCTGCTTGATAATTAACTTATGTCCTCCAAGCTCAACGGGAGTGAATTCTCCCTGAGCCTGTACGTTTTCAAAATTATTCGGTTTTCTCATCTTAATAATCCTCCAATGCTTTCATTACTTCTACAATGTCATTGTCAATCTCCATCTGTTCAAATGCTCCCATCGGGGATTTTGCTGTGCTGTTATTCGCCTGGGTTTCAAACTTATACTGACCATCAACGCACTTACTCAGCAATACTGTAGTAAACTTGCTCTCTAATACAATCTTGTCCAATTTCTTTCCAGAAGTCTTGATCCGGGTGAACATATAACCATTCTCATCGTGATCTGTCTGAGTATGAGCTGTGAATACAATAGTCAAATCCTCTCTGTATGTATAACATTCGCAAACCAAATCCCAAACACAGGCCGCAAGATCTACCCACTTGTCATATCCTTTTTCTTTGCTTCGACGCATCTCATCCGCAACCATAAGTCCATTAATTGTATCCACTACAATTACCTTGACACCCGGACAAGCTTCTGCAATCCGCTTGATATACTGACGAACCACACTCGCATCATCACACGCAAAATAATTTTTATTCTCCTTGTTGTACTGCTTTCTCCAGCCTTTCCAAGAAAGACCTTTTTTATCAGCATCGATATAATAGGTGGACTTCGGGTCCAAATTTCTCATTGATGTTGTTTTTCCGGATCCTGATTCTCCGGCAATACAAATAACTTTACTCATTAATTCCTTCCTCCTCTGTCACCCTTGCTGACCATAAATCTGCAAAATGCAAAATCATATACAACGGTGTCTCATTTCCCTGAATTTCATATTTAAACGGTCCATACAATCCGTTGTGCCACAGAATTGCCAACTGCTCCTCTTCCGTAAGTTCAATGAATCTGGAAGCAATTGCAATAGATCTTACTTCATGATCTACATATAGAAGGTCTGGATTGGATTTATATGGCTGCGCCTCACTCTGCTTTGGTTCTGGATCCGGATTAACTTTTGTTGCTCTTCCTTTCAGCATGTTCGGAACATAATTCTCCTTTCCAAACTGTCCCATCTTTCCAAGGTCATGAAGTAATGATACAATGATAAGAGAATCTCTCAGAACCTCCTCCAGACGGCCCAATCCGCCTGAAATCCTCAATGCATTTTCATACACATTAAGACTATGCTCAGCAAGTCCACCTTCCTTTGACAGATGGTATCTTGTGCTACATGGAGCTGTGAAGAATCCCCCGTTCTCCATGTGTTCAACCAGTTTGTCCATTCCTTCTCTATTAGTGCTTAATAAAAGCTCTGTGATTTTTTCTTTATACATATTAATATTCCCCTTCTTCATTTAATTCAAATCCTAATATTCTGGCTATCATGCCGCGTGATACTGAGTAATTTTCTGCTGTTGCATAATCTTTTAAAATGTTCGCTCTGACCTGAATCTCTAAAAGATTTCTGTATTCCTCTGTAGGAATAGTGACTGTATTATTCTCTCCCACGTTCCTGCTCCTCCTTCATCTGCTTTTCTATCTCCTCTACATCTTGTCGCACCAATCGTTCCTGATCAGCCCAATCATATTCATCCATCTTGCTATTTTTCCTCCGCCACCAATACCGGAAAATCATTCAGCATCTTATTCATCCACTGCTCGGAATCCCTTTCTCCAAATCCTGTCATATTTTCGCCGAGCGAAATAGCAAAGAGTGCATCGCCGGCAATAGTACAACCATGCTTCTGATAACCGTAGAAATGTGATGCCACCGCATTGACTGGAAGGTTCTTAATTAATCCTTCCTCGTCCACCAACATGAGGACCGGCGCTTTAAAGTAGTCGTACATAATCTGTGTATGTACTGTTTCAATGTATCCTCCAATTTCCTGTTGGAGAGCTCTGTAATCATCAAGATTCACATCAATAATAGAGATTTTGTTATCTGTCGTGATTTTCAATGTTTTCATATTTGACTTATTTCTCCTATTTTTTTATAATGTAATTGGTTGATTTACCGAGTGCTCCAGCCTTGCCGGGCTTTTGTGAGCACTCATTTTTATACAATCTGCCCGATCACGTCTCTGATCAGTGCTGTTCCGGAATCCATTGCAACATTGGCAATCTTCTGATTCCCGCTTGCGAACTTCGCATACACCAGCTCCCGATCTTCCCGGTACTCCAGTCCTACCAGATCAGCCAGATTACGAGTCGCCTGAAGAGCAGGCAACAAAAGGTCCAGAATCTTCTGCTTATCTTCCATATCCTCGCCACCTTCCTATACATATCCGTAAGCCCGTCTCCATTCCTGGTACTCGTCCTCCAGGTCAGCTTTCTCAATAACATCATGGAGCATCTTGAACTTTTCATACTCGATTTGATGTCCGACTGCCTCAAATGGAATGGCTTCACACACCTTGCACTGCTCCGCACTATGCCGGAATAAGATTTCTTTTATTGCTGTATCAGCCATGTGATCACCTCCTGCATTTTCAGAATCTTGATGGAAATCACCACGAACATCATCATTGTCGCGATGTCTCCCAGAATTACCAGCACGAATAACGTGTCCACAATCCTCTTCATTGTCCACTTTCTTTTCTTCATGTCTAATATCCCATGACCAGCCAATGAAGAAACATAGCCATCGGCATTCCGTTCATCATCAGTCCTACCACTATCCAATCCCTAACTCTCATGGGCTTGTCCTCCTTTCAATCTTCTATCTACCTCTTCCGGTGGTATTTTCAGCCACTCCGCCAAGGCTCGCTTGTTGATTTCATAAGAATTCTGTGTGTTACCAGCTTCCTTGGCTGTAACTACAGTCCCAAACGTCCAGATACCTCTCTTAATTCGCTCCCGAACCATTTGCGGGGCACATCCTATGATTCGCGCTGTCTGATTGGCGCTTAGTATGTCTTTCATTTCCTACTCACCTCCTACATCACTATCACCTTTTTCAATAATTATTTTTATCGGTAACTCATTTGACACAAGGCATGTTCCTGCAAAATTAACACTTATCAAACCAAACACTGCTAATATCTGCATTAATCTGACACTAACTTCTGTTGGTAAACAGCGTAACCCAACAGTCGTAAGAACTACTGGCGCAAAGACAAGTATCCAGCCACTTATCTTCCTCAATCTCACCTTACTCACCTCCCACATCACTTTGCTCACTGGTTTCATCTGTTGCAAATAGGTAATCTAATGATTTATTACTGAATTTTTTGAGAAAGCATTCGTTCCGCATTTAGCATATCGCTGATTGGAATCCTTAAAACTTCTGATAACGCAATAAGTATTGATGCGTTCATGTCTCGTTGTCTCTCTCCTTTTTCAATAGAGCAATAATAATTTGCAGAAATCCCTATATGTTTCGCCACATCTTCTTGCGTCATTCCCAGAGATAATCTTGCTTCTTTTAAATAGTCCCTCAATTTCGTTCACCTCCTGTTGTCGTTTTGTGAATTTCTATCATTATCTTACTTCTCATTTTGAAAATTGTCAAGCAATTAATTTTCATTTTGTGAATTTATATTTCTTGAAATATCTCATTTTGTGATTTATAATGATGGTAAACAGAAAAGAGGTGTCAATATGAGAATTAAGGAATTACGAGAAATTAATGATATACAGCAAAAAGAATTGGCAGCCGAATTAAACATTCCAGCAAGTACCTTAAGCCAATATGAAACAGGAAAACGCGAACCTAATATTGAAATAGTCAAAAAAATTGCCAATTTCTTTAATGTATCCACAGATTATATATATGGATTAAGCGCAATAACCACTTGTCATGATTGTGGACTTTCATACTGTCCTGATAATAAATTGGATTTAGCAACACATAAAGAAATACATTCTCGGTGGCTAAAAGCAAAAAATAAATACGGTTTTTGTTACTCAAACTATGGAGAACGCGAACGTATAAAGGCGTTAAATAGAAATGTAGTTAAAAATTATTCGCTTCCTCTTGACAAAAGATATCAAGCACAAATCGAAGTCTTTAAATGCCTATTTTCTCGAAGTTTGGAAGCAAGCAACTACAGTGATTCATTTATAAGCTTTGAAGAATATGTATCCATGTTACTTAATCAACCTTCTGTTAAAAAACGTCTTGGAGATGAATTATATCAAAAAATGGTAAATAAATTTGGAACTTCCGAAGGTATTCCTGACGGACAAACTTATTATTACCAATACGAAACTTCTGACGCGCCAACTTTTGCGGCCCATAAAGATGGAGAAAATTTCACGCCCGCAGAACTGGATAAAATCGAAGAATACAAGCGATTGTTGATTGCAGCACGACCGAAGGAGTGATTGTTTGACATACGAAGAATTATTGATTGAACATGATAGTCTTAATATTTTAGAATTGGACTTGTCGGAAGTAAGTGGATTAAAAGGATTATATTACAATGGCTCTGTGGCAATTGAACAACAACTTACTTCTGTAGAGAAAACCTGTGTTCTGGCAGAGGAACTCGGACACCATTACACATCGGTCGGAAATATTCTTGATATGGATATTTCTGCGAACCGCAAACAGGAACGTCAGGCAAGATTACACGGATATAACCGTCTGATTGGACTCACTGGTCTGATCAGAGCCTATGAGCATGGCTGTACGAACAGATATGAGACTGCCGAATATCTGGAAGTAACTGAGGAATTCTTAGAAGAATGTATCTCATGTTATCGTGAGAAGTATGGAGTATACAAGATTGTAGATAACTACATTATCTATTTTATTCCGAACTTGGCGGTATTTAAACGGATATAATTGTACAATATTTGAGGAAATTATATGACATCATATATATTAAACAAATATAAAAAGACTATTTATTGCACCAACTGTGGGCATAAAATCGATACTACCTATACCTTTTGCAACAAATGTGGACACATAGTATCTGAAACACCGCTTAAGAAAGATGTATTGAATCAGTTCATGATTGAATGTAATGCTCAATTGGCTCATGATGAAGAAATGAGTCAGTATGAAGAGCATAATAAGGATTGATATAACCGCTTCGGCGTTTATATATAATTCAACAATAAAATAATAAATATTTGTTATTTTATCCAATATTTTTTGTAAAATCGTCAATATAGTTATTGACAACCGGAGTTTTTAATGCTATGCTTTAAGCACTTCAAAAAGAGAATATTTTCTATTTGATAGCATATAATATTATGGAACGTACTCCGGTGTCCTTCGGGCCCGGGGTCTTTTTATTTTACGGAGGTATTTATGGAGGAAAAAGTTTTTAAAACACTAGATGAACTTGTCGATCTCCTTATTAAACGAGGAGTTAAAATAGATAATCCTTCAGATTACGCTTATGCTAAACGCGTTCTGGAAAAGAACGGATATTACAATCTGATAAACGGGTATAGTGAGCTCTTTTTACTAGACACGCCTGACACGAATGCTCCTGATATCGCCTACCGTCCTAACACTACTTTATATGAAATACATGCATTATATCAATTTGACCGCGTTCTCAGAAATATATTTTTTAGATATATACTTGAAGTAGAAACAAACATAAAAAGTTTAATTTCTTATTATTTTTCTGAAGCGCATGGCCATAAAAACTATTTAATATATACCAACTTTAATACAGCACTTCGAAATGCTGAATCAATGATAACTAGTCTAATCGCTGAGATTCAAAGACAAGTAGCTGGCAGAAGTTCTGATCCAAGCATATCTCATTATCTTAATGCACATGGATATATTCCTTTATGGGTATTAAATAATATCTTAACGCTTGGTACGATAAGTAAATTTTATAGCCTTATGCTTCCTCAGGAGCGACAAAATGTATCCCGAAACTTTGGAATGATGGATAATGAACTTGAAAATGCATTACAATATATTTCCATCATCAGAAATTTTTGCGCTCACGGTAATCGTTTGTATTGCTTTAGAACGAAAAAACCGCTTTCATCTACTACTTATCATTCCGCTTTAAATATTGCACAGAACAATAATGGTGAATATGTGCAAGGAAAGCGAGATTTGTTTGCTGGTATGATTGCTTTAAAACGCCTACTATCTCATAACGATTACAAACGCATGAGCAAGGAGATATATAGAGCAATTGGTACTTTGGAGAAGAAATTGAACATATTAACAATAGAAGAAATATTAAATGAAATGGGATTTCCTGAAAATTGGCGCGAATTAAACAGTCTATAATATAGTGCTACTTATCGAACAAACAATTTTCTACAAAAAACCGCTCCTGCTACCAACAGGAACGGCTTAATGAATACTATACAGTGCCAAGGCACGTACAATACCCCGTGACAAAAGTATTGTATCACATTTCCTTGGCACCTGTACAGGTGTATTTTTTATACCCATTTTTGTGCGACGTCGCACCAGAAAGGAGATGTGTATTGTGGGAAGACGAAAGAAATATCCTAAACTACCAAACGGCTTCGGCTCGATTAAACGCCTGTCTGGCAAGAACAGAACGAACCCCTATGGAGTTTACCCTCCGACCACAGAATTTGATTCTGACGGTAATCCAGTGCCTGTGAAGGCTCTCTGTTATGTCGATGATTGGTACAAAGGATTTACGGTTCTTACTTGGTATAAACACGGGGAGTATTATCCGGGACGAGAAAAGGAGTTGACAGAAGCTGGCAACAGCTCCCTAAACGGAATGATTGAAAAAATCCTAAGTAAATATTCTCAATCCAAAAGAGAAATTGCTGATCAGAAAACTTTCGCGGATATCTTCTTGGAATACTACGAAAATAAATTCGGGCAACCATATAATCATCCTGGTAAAAAGCGCCCTATGGAACGGAGCGTATGTGCTGCTTACAAAAACAACAGTGTTCTACATAATGAGTCATTTCGAAATCTTACAGCTAACACGCTGCAGTCCGTAGTGGATGATTGCCCGCTTAAGCACGCCTCTCTTGAGCTCATTGTTACGCTCTTTCATCAGATGTATGCCTACGCTGACGCAAACGATCTATGTGATAAGGATTACTCGAAATATGTCACTATCAATATCGACGACGATGATGAACACGGTGTGCCGTTCACAGATGAAGAGCTTGTGATGCTTTGGGAAAACCAGAATGATCCAACCATTGAGCTGATATTAATCATGTGTTATTCCGGCTTTCGAATCTCTGAATACCTATCTCTGGAAGTCAATACGACTGATTGGAGTTTCTTTGGTGGTTTAAAGACTGATGCAGGAAAGAACCGAATCGTACCGATTCATACGCTCATCCGTCCGATCGTTATCAGACGGCTAAATAGGGAGAAAACACTTTTACCAGTCACTACACAGAAATTCAGAGTCCGGATGTATGATGTTCTCGAATCGCTGGGCATAGAAAAACATACTCCACATGACTGCCGGCATACATTCAACTCCTTGTGCGATCGTTTTAGTGTCGTGGAACGGGATAAAAAATTAATGCTTGGACATGCATTTTCCGATGTAACGAATAAGGTGTACCTGCATCGAACCTTAGAAGATCTCCGAGGAGAAATAGAAAAGATAAAACTGTGTCGCTAACGTGTCACTAACGATACCTATTTATTTATTTTTTTCTGTAATTATATATTTTTATAGAAACGCTCGCAAACACCGTATTTACAGGCGTTTGCGAGCAAAACCATTGATTTTTCGATGCTCTGAAAAATCATATTTTTTTAAGATTTTGCTTCTTCTATCTTCACTTACTGATATAAGCTATACCCATATCTGACTTTCCGGTAAATCTTCCATACCAACATCACCGGTACACTTAATGTCAAAAGTATCGATGGTACTCCTCCAATCAAAACTAACAAGACTACTAAAATTGCATTGATCATCTTCATTGCCTCCTCGTAATTTTCTTGCATTCACCTTACCACACACACGTACTCTTCTCCACTAATCTAACCTATTTTTAACTGCTCATTAGCTCGTTATGTTATTTTCTTAACAATATGTGAACATTTTATTTTTTGCTTGTCATATAGTTTTTATTACTATATAATATCTATATTGAGGTGACAATTATGAAGATTAATATGGATGAACTACTGGACAGCATGTTAGAAGGTATTTCCAATATGGATTATGTACGCTCTGAGGATATACCGAATATTGAATTATATATGGATCAGGTGACCAGCTTTATGGACGAACAGTTAAGCTCCAGTAAGCGGTACGATGATGATAAGATTCTGACAAAAACAATGATCAATAATTATGCAAAGAACAACCTTCTCCCACCACCGGTTAAGAAGAAGTATTCCAAAGAACATGTAGTTGTCATGATTTTTATCTATTATTTTAAGACGATCCTGTCTATCAAGGATATTGAGACGATTCTTACTCCAATTACGGAAAAGTATTTTGATACAGACAGTGCTGTCGATGTTGCATCTATCTACGAAGAAGTCTGCGACACAGCAAAGAGCCAGATTCAGAACTTAAAAGATGAAGTCCGCGAAGCATACGAGACTTCTCAGAATACTTTCAAAGATATGGAAGGTCTCTCTGACAGTGACCGGGAATATCTGCAGTTATTTTCTCTAATTTCTTCTCTTAGCTTTGATGTATATGCAAAGAAAGCTCTGATTGAAAGGATTATTGATGAATTACCAGAACCAGTACACAAAAAAAAGTAGCCATCATCGGCTACTTTTCTTTTCGCACAAATACACTCTCCGGTCTTCCTCTGGAAGTAGTTCTCTTTTTGTATGCAACTTTCAATATTTCTTCACGCTCTAATGTTGACAGAAAACGGTTCGCACTTCTTTTTGTAACTCCTAACCTGAACGCAAGTTCCTGTGCTGTAATCTCTTTTTCTGCAGATGCCTCCAAGGCAGACATAACTTTGCTGACCGTGATCGGTGATAGTTTTGACTTAATATCCCGGTAAGACTGATTATCAACCATAAATGTCTCAGTTGCCTCCACTCCAAGAGGGCCGATCAGTTCTTCCTTTTCTGTTACTACATAGCTCGTATTCTTTTTTAGTTCTGCCTCATGGCATGCATTCAACGCATTCAATCTTGCCTGGGCGATTCCTGCTCCAAAACCATAGCCAATACAAAAGTTCCAGCCGGTCTTTCGTTTCTTAAGTTCTGCGAACAATCCATCTCTTGACAGATCCTCCGTTATTTTAAGAACATCTTTTTTGGTTGCAAGGATTTCCATTCCATAATGATATCTGTGAAGTGAAAATTCTGTGATACCATTTCCAAACATTTCCATCATCATGCTTTCCAACCGAATGTAATTAGAATCCAGCTCTCGCAAATAACTAACTGAATTCTCCTGTCCTAACAGACGAACTACAATGACACATGGCTGGCGTTCTTC
>ERZ857965.942-NODE-942-length-33990-cov-6.977811_pt1 | contig 33990 bp, 17 predicted proteins | sample MGYA00519758_ERZ857965 | MGnify/ENA primary metagenome ERZ857965 (study PRJEB31778, sample SAMEA3449381) | human gut metagenome | biome: human gut; feature: human-associated habitat; material: faeces | place: United Kingdom | collected 2010/2012 ... | reverse complement strand
TTGACAAACAAAATTACGTAAAGGCCATGACAACAGCACGTGACACCCACAATCAAATCGAGTACGCCAAGAAGACAAGTCTTGAAGAAGGACTCGCGAAAGGACTCGCGAAAGGTCTCGCAAAAGGTCGTGCGGAAGGTCGTGAAGAAGGACGCGAGGAAGGTAGAGCAGATGCAAAACAACAAATCGCGATCAACCTGCTTCAGTTGGGGACGCCATGCGAAATTGTGGCGAAGGCGACTGGACTATCTTTGGAGGAAGTTACTAAATTAAAAGAAAATAGCTGAACTAGCATTTCCTCTATGAACAATATTGTCGAGTTTATTGAGAGGCGGAAAAACGAAAGTAGGAAGAAAATGCTTCATTTTTCTTCCTACTCGATTTAGGATCTGATGTCCTTTGTTTATTTTACGATAATTTCCTTCACTTCAATTCCCCATTCTTAACCTCAATGAATGGTTTTCCATTTTTTAAACCTACAGTTGCGTATCCACTTGCGGTAGAAAGGAAAGAACGGAAATCTTTGCCTACCTTGGATTCAATGTGCATAGTCTTGGTTACAGCATCGTATCTTACACCTGTAAGTGCCTGAATCAAACTGTAACTCGCAAGGGCACGAGCATACCATGAACAACATTCGTATTAGTTGAAAGTATTCCTCTTTATTAAAAATATCACCATAAGTTGGTATTTCTAAAGTCTGTGAATATGGTTACATTTGTGGTCGCCGGATAAACTGAACTGACAAATGACGTTATAGAACAGAATTCAGAAGATGGAAACAGAACACAAGATAACATTGGCCCGGATTGCAGGCAGTATAGTGCTGCTGGCGGTAGCGCATTTCGAACCGGGACTTACAGAAACATGTCAGATAATTCTTTATGCCGCGGCGTATCTGGTCATCGGCGGCGATATCGTGTGGAATGCATTGAGAAATGTGGTCCGGGGAGAAGTATTTGACGAGAACTTTCTTATGGCAGTCGCTACGGCGGGAGCATTCGCTACAGGGCAATACCCTGAAGCCGTGGCAGTTATGCTGTTTTACCAGATAGGCGAGATGTTCCAGGACATCGCCGTGGACAAAAGCCGCAAATCCATAACATCGCTTATGGACATCCGTCCGGACTATGCCAATCTCGAAACCTGCGACGGAGAATTTACACGTGTGGCTCCGGATGCCGTGCCGAAAGGAAGCATAATTGTCGTGAAACCCGGTGAAAAAATACCGCTGGACGGTGTCGTGATTTCAGGAAATTCATCATTGGATACCGCAGCATTGACAGGAGAAAGCCTGCCACGCGAAGCTGGAGAGGGGAGTCAGGTGATAAGCGGGTCAATGAATATGACAGGACTGTTGAGGGTGCGGACAAGCGGCACTTACGGCGAATCTACCGTGGCGAGGATTCTGGACCTTGTAGAAAATGCTGAAAACGGCAAGGCGAAAACTGAGAAGTTCATCACCCGTTTCGCAAAGTATTATACCCCTGCCGTCACAGGCGCTGCCGTACTTTTGGCCGTAATTCCTCCGCTAGTGGACGGGCAATGGCTGCTCTGGCTTCACAGGGCATTGATCTTCCTGGTCATTTCCTGTCCTTGTGCGCTGGTCATCTCCATTCCTCTGACATTTTTTGCCGGAGTCGGAGGCGCATCCAGGCGCGGCATCCTCATAAAAGGCTCGAACTATCTTGAATCATTGGCCCGCCTCGGGACGGTGGTGTTCGACAAGACAGGAACATTGACAGAGGGCAAATTCAGCGTTACAGCTGTCTGTACGTCAGGAAATCACGATGAGAAAGAGCTCTTGTCGATGGCGGCCGCGGCCGAAAAATACTCTGACCATCCGGTCGCCACGGCATTGAAAACGGCTGCAGAACCCGTCGTTTCCGATATTGTCAATGTGGAGAACTTTGCCGGTGAAGGGCTGATGGCGGACGATGGCGGCCATACGGTCTATGTGGGCAATGCCAAGCTGATGCTCCGCGCCGGTGTCAATGCCTCTGAACCTCAGAAGCCAGGCACGGTAGTCCATGTGGCCGTGGACGGGGAATATGCCGGATACATCATTATTTCTGACTCCGTGAAACCCCAGTCCGCTGCGGCCGTGGCTGCTCTCAAGGCCGAGGGCGTGATGAAAACTGTGATGCTGACAGGCGACAGAAAGGCTGTGGCCGATGAAGCTGCCTCTGCACTTGGACTCGATGAAGTGCATTCGGAACTGCTCCCTGCCGACAAGGTGGAATATGTAAAGTCAATGATGACCGCATTGCCGGAAAACAAGAGCCTTGCATTTGTCGGGGACGGTATCAATGACGCTCCTGTCCTGAAAACCGCTGATGTGGGAATAGCGATGGGAGCTGCAGGAAGTGATGCAGCGATCGAGGCCGCTGACGTCGTGCTGATGGATGACAATCCCGGAAAAGTCGCGGCTGCAGTTACGCTTTCACGCAGAACGGTACGCATTGTGCATCAGAACATTGCATTCGCTCTCGGGGTGAAACTGCTGTTTCTGATTTTGGCGGCTTTCGGTGTCGCCACCATGTGGGAGGCTGTTTTTGCTGACGTGGGAGTGACAGTAATCGCTGTGCTCAATGCCCTTCGTGCGATGAAGTAGGTTTTCATAAATTCCCAAAAATCGCTATATTGTCGTGCAATGTACAGATGATTCCGGCATTTTATCCGATGTCCGGCGCGTGTCGGGCGTGAATCATTGAAAACCAATGTAACATTATGAAAAAGAACACATTGATTTTGGCCCTGACGGCAGTAACTATAACTTTAACCACATTGACAATGAGCGCTTTTTGGAATTCAAAGAAAAAATCGGCGGAAACTGACAGCGAGGGACACGTACTGGTCTCATTATGGGCTGATTATCAGCAGGCTGTCTCGCTTGACCGTCCGGCAAAACAGGTCGAAATCCTGTCGAAAATCAAGTCGGAAGCGGCCGAAAAACGTCTTGCATGGGACTATTATGACGCGGCGAAGAAATATGTCTCCGATGCTGCATCGCGTAACTGGAAACTTCAGGATTCATTGAAACTGAATCTTGGAGAGGAACTAGCGAAGTTCGATGAGCCGGTGATGTCGTTCGTCTGGAAATTGTCCAAAGGCGATGAAACTGCCGAGGCCATTTTCGAATATGTCCGTGCCAATGCGAAGAGACTGGAAGCCTCCTGCAATCAGCCGTTCTGGACTTCCTACGATGGCAGGTCCTCTGTTCCGGGTATCCCGGGAAGCGGATTCGTGAAGGAGTTCTATGCCAATGATTATCAATACGCATTGTGGACACTTCTTGCAAAGAACTTCTATACGGGCAAGTTGTTTGCCGATATTGCCGAGGCCTTGGCCGAATATCAGGGCGACAGTTACCCTCTCGGGGCGTTTCTTGAATATGTTCAGCTGGAGAAGTCCTGGCGTAATGCGGACGGGAATACTCCCGCATCCGTAAAGAAATCCGCTCTGGAGGCGTTTGCCGGCAAATATGCCGGCAAGGCTGTGTCAATGTTTGCAAAAGCTTCCCTGTTGGAGATGGAGTTTTCTTCACTGGGAGAGAAAAAGGCTGGCTCAGATGAGTATAAGGCACTGTATGACGAGTGCGCGGCGTTTGAAAAGGAGAGGACTGCATTTACAGGTGTCGAAAGCAAAGTGGTCGGAGACCTGACTACTGTCGAAAACTTGTGCAGTCATTTGACTGCCAAGTCGGTAGATGTGAGAATTGAAGACGGGAAAATACTCGTTCTGCTTCAGAATCTCAAGTTGGCAAAGCTGTCTATGTCCCCTGATGAGGCAGGTTCGAAAACGGTGCTGTCCGAGAGTCTGGCCAATCAGAAATGCAGTTTCTATGTAAAGGATACGGTCTCGGTGGATTTGCCTGTGGTAGATGACGGGGATTATGTCATTGTCGCGAAAAACGGGATGAACGTCTCATCGAGGAGGTTCTGCTCTCACCGTATTTCAGTTGCATCAAGGACTGACAGCCGGGGGAAATGCATCTATGCTGCCGGATGGAAAAGCGGAAAGCCATTGGAATGTGCTGATCTGCAGTTGTATAAGAACGGAAAGGTCATAGCGTCTTGTACCGATTTCAAGTTCGACGGATTCACTCCGCTGCCACAGGAGTTCGTGTCCGTGATGAAGGACAATGTCTATTATACATTGACCTGCTCCTATAAGGGCGAAGATGGTTTCATGAGAAAATCCGAGCAGCTGTCACTTAACAGCTGGTATAGTACGGTGGATTCCGGAGATGACTCCAAGGTGCGTCTGTGTGGTGAGATCTTCACCGACAAGTCGGCCTACAATCCTGGCGAAACGCTTGAGTTCAAGGTGCTCCTATATAATATAGTAGGTAGAAACAATGCACGTGTGGCACCTCAAGGCACGGAATGCAAAGTGGTCCTGAAGGACGCGCAGGACAATGAAGTGTCGTCTCAGCTGCTGACTACCAATGAATTTGGTTCATTGGCCGGAAAATTCGCGCTCCCGAAGGGACTCAGGAACGGATACTGGTATGTCAATGTCCTGACCGGCGGAAAAAAGCTGCTTACGGTCAAACCGGTACGTGTGGACGAGTTCGTCCTTCCGACTTTCGACCTGGAGTTCGACAAGACCGAAACACTGTTCTTCCCTGGTGACGAGGTAGCAGTTTCGGGCCGTGTGCGCAGTCTGTCCGGTCATCCTGTATCTTCTGCCAATGCTGTTTACGAGGTGACTTCATACGGAGACAAGATCGATTCGGGCAAACTGAAAATGTCCTCGGACGGCAGTTTTGTCGTAAGTTTCAAGGCTCTTCCCTCTCAGTGGAGCCGATACTATAATGTGGAAGTGAGAATTTCTGACGACACTGGAGAAACTCATGAATACAGTCGTGCAATATGGGTGGCGGATGAGCTGACTCTGGAACTGGAGCTTGCGAATGGCGCTGAAGGCCAGGCATTTGCAACCGATGAGAAGTCAGAAATCACTCCTCGCAGATGGCGGAGAAGAGAAAGTGTGAGCATACTTTGCGGCAATGTCGCTTTTGTCCGGATGGATGTCCTGTCCGATGATGGGGAAGCTGTGCCTGTAAAAGTGAAATACACTCTTCTGAATGAACGGGGAACAACTCTTCTTAGCGGCGAAGCGGCTTCCGGAGAGGCAGAAAACATTGACCTTAAATCTTGTCCGTCAGGACTTTATACTATCAAGGCAGATGCTCAGGCCCGAAGTCAGAGCGGAAAGGAATATACGGATTCGTCGAGTTTGAGAATTCTTCTGGTCAATGATTCCATGACGGTTATGGACGCGCCTGTGAAGGATTTCATAATGCCGTTCGCTCAGCAGGTGACGGAGGGCGAAAATGCTTCCATCTGGTTAGGAATGGCCGATGACGCTCCGGTCTGGGCGATTGCCGAGATTTTTGGAGAAAAAGCCAATGTATTGGATATTAAGTTTGTACAGCTGAGCGGAATACGCGGCAAGGATGGCTCTCTTGTGAAACTGGAGTTCCCGTATAAAAAGGAGTATCCTGATGCTGTACTTGCAAAAGTGTTCTATTTCAGGAACGGCGATTCCGTGTCTTATTCATATGAGTTCCATAAGGTCCGCAAGTCTGAGATCCTGCCGCTGGAGTTCTCTGCATTTGAAGACAGGACATTGCCTGATACGGAATATACATTCTCGGTGAAGACCGCCCCTGAAACGGAATGTCTGGCCGCGGTGTTTGACAAGAGTTCGGAACTTATTGAGCCGAATCATTGGCAGGTCTATTCTCCTGTCGAGTACAATGTCTGCACTATTAGTTACAACACCTCACCGGGTTCAGTGGATGCGGACGGCAGAGATGACGTAATCGCCTATGGCTCAGCTCGCAAGTCCAAGTCACCGGTGTTCTATGCTATGAATGCGAGGGCAAGCGCGGAGATGGAATGTGTAGAAGACGCTGCTCCTGTCATGGAGTCCAAGTCATTGGAATGCGGATCCGGAGCAGAACCGGCCGTAAGAAACAATTTTGCCAGCACATTGACCTTCCAGCCTTTCCTGCGCACGGACAAGAACGGTAACCTTTCGTTCTCTTTCCGCACGGGCGGCACGCTGTCCACTTTCATCGTGTCTCTGTATGCCCACGACCGGAGCATGCGCAATTCCGCACTTCGTAGGGAAATGACTGTCTCGCTGCCTGTAAAGGTCAATGTCGTGGCACCTGAATATCTCTATCGTTCTGATAATTACCGACTTGCGGTCGGGCTTTCTTCGGTTGCGGAAAACGACGTCGAAGGAACATTGACCCTTAACATATATAAAGGTGGAGATTACAAGGCTCTCGAGTTGTCGGGCGCGAAGCCTGTTTCTGTGCAGTCCCTGCGGGTGAAGGTCCCTGCGGGAGAATCGCTGCGCTCGCTTTTCGATGTCAATGTCAATGAACTGATTCCCGAGTGCGGCACTCTCGGATTCAAGGTAGTGTTCAAGGCGGAAACTGGCGGCAACGCATTCTCTGATGCGATGTTTGTGCCTGTTTCTGTATATCCTGATACTCAGCGTCTTACGGAGGCTCATTCGGCTGTGCAGCTTGCAGGTGCGGACCAGGATGCCCTGATTTTACGCCTGAGGAAGATGTTTGTCAATGCTGACGGGGACAATGCCGAGGTGAAGGTGCTCAGCATTCTGGATATGGTCCGTGATGCCGTGCCGTCAAAGGTGGAACCTGCCGGCAATGATGTGCTCACACTTTCGGAGGCTCTGTACGTGAGACGGCTGTCCGATGCGCTAAGAGCTGCCGGCAGAATGCCTGCGAGGGACAGTGTAGTGCTTTCCGATGAGGAATTGATGAAGAAGATGCTGGCCTGCCACAATGCGGATGGCGGTTTCGGATGGTTCGAGGGGATGTCTTCGTCTCCTGTCATAACGGCTGTGCTGCTGGAACGGTGCGCGAAGATGCTGAAGTCGGGGTTGCTTGACGGCTCAGAGACGGTGGCCGGCGATGCCGCGTCCGCGAAGAATGTGGAAGAGGTGCTCGCTTCTGCCGTGAAGTATATTGACAAGAGACAATTCGCTTATCTTCAGGCGATTCCGTTCTGGTGCGGCGGCCTTTCGGACAGCCAATATATGTATGTGAGGTCAATGTATGCTTCGGTGAAGTTTACTGAGTGGGATTCCGTTTCCGGTATCTTGGGCAGGCTGTTTGGCAAGAGGGCGAAACAGTTCCGCTCTGATGCTAAAGCGTACCTGGTTCCTTCCAAGGAGCGCGGACTGAATGGCCTCATACTGGATAAGGCGCGAAGACTATCGACATTGATCCGTCTGAGTTCTTCCTCCGACGGAATCGCCTTGGCGAAGTCGTGGGGCGTTAGGGTCAATGCGGGTGCACGCCTCGAAAAGTCGGTCGAGGCGGATGTGGCGTCGCTTCTCGAATATTCCGTGATGCACAAAGATGGCGGGATGTATTATCCGAATGCCGTGATGCCGTTCCGCGGACTGCTTGAGAGTGAAGCTTACGCGCATTCTATGCTTTGCGATCTGCTTTCGGGCTATGCTTTCAGGATACAGAGTGCCGGAAAGGGCTCTGTCAATGCTTCTGAGGCCAAGCGTGTCGCTGACGGTATCCGTCTATGGCTTATGCTGCAGAAGGAGACGCAGCACTGGGAGGCGACTCCGGATTTCGTGGATGCGATAAATTCCGTTATGGAAGGGGGTATGGCAGTGAAATCCACGAAGGTGGTGGCGCTTACAGCGGTTACGGATTTGCCTTTTGCGGAGGTGAAGGCTTCCGGAAACGGATTCACTGTCGAGAGGAAGTTCTACAAAATAGGAGCTGGCCCGAGTGCGTCCGGGGAGGATCCTGCCGGAATGTCTGAAGCGTCCTCTGCCAGCGTGCCTGCTGAAGCGTCTATGGGCTCGTCTGGAGTAGGGTCCGGCACGACAGCTGATAAGGCAGGACGTCAGGAGATCAGGCCGGGGGACCGTGTCAATGTCGGTGACAAGATTGTGGCCGAATATGTTATCCACAATGATGAGAACCGTAGTTTCGTGAAGCTCAGTGCACCTCGCGAGGCTGCATTCAGGCCGGCAAACCAGTTTTCCGGAAGATACGGATGGTGGCTCTCGCCGCTGAGAATCGCGGATTGGTATTCTTTCACGCCTCAAGGCTACCGCAATGTCAAGTCTGCTCTCACGGAATATTATTTCGATTCGTACCCGGAAGAGAATACGGTAATCAGTGAAGAGTTCTTCGTGACTCAGACAGGCACGTTCTCGGCTCCTGTCGTGACGATCGAATCCCTCTACGCCCCTCATTATCGCGCCAATGCCCCGGCACTTCCGCCTTTAGTAAGTCGCTGATCACTCGCAAAAGTGATTTCGTCCGGAAAATGGTGGGAGTTTACGGATAAGTTGTTCAAAATCAATAATTTGTCCGTAGAAAGGGCCGTTTTCCCGGACAAAACCTGATAAATATATTATGAAACAGAACAGACAGGAATATTTCAAGAAAAACGCCGAGTGGCTTGAGGCCAAATCCAAGGAGGACGGTGTCAATGCCCTCGAAAAGGGAGTTCTCTACAAAGTCCTTCAGTCAGGCCCTGAGTCGGGGAGGCAGCCGGGGATGACGAACGTTGTCATCTGCCATTACCTGGGCAGGACGATAGACGGCAAGTGCTTTGACACCAGCCTGGGCGGCTGCCCGCTTGCGATACGTATGCGAGAGCTGATAGAAGGCTGGGTCATAGCATTGAAGCAGATGCGCATAGGCGACAAATGGGAAATATATATCCCGTCGGAACTCGGCTACGGTAAAATCTCCCAGCCCGGCATCCCGGCCGGCTCCACATTGATCTTCGAGGTCGAACTGATCGGTATCCAATAGGACAGTTTGAGGTTATTGGGTAGGACACTCTGGGCTTACTTGATTTATTGCTTCTCTCGACGAGGTGTCGCGGGACGGGATTTGTGTGCTTCTAAATGTGTTCATTTTTTATGGAATCCGGGAAAAAAGATATAATTTTGCAGTTTGTTCCGAAATCCCGTGGCGATGGCGGAACGGAGCGTGTCCCGTGAACGCGGAATGAGCCGCTGACATATGGACAATTGTAAAACGGAAAAATAAAACAACGTCATATTATGATGACCTCTAACGAGATACGACAGAAATTTCTGGACTTTTTTGCATCAAAGGGCCACACCATTGTCCCTTCTGCACCGATGGTCGTAAAGAACGACCCTACGCTTATGTTTACCAATGCCGGAATGAACCAGTTCAAGGACATTTTCCTCGGCAATGTTACACCTAAGACACACAGAGCCACCGACTCACAGAAATGCCTCCGCGTGAGCGGAAAGCACAATGACCTCGAGGAGGTAGGACACGATTCCTATCACCATACGATGTTCGAGATGCTCGGAAACTGGAGCTTCGGCGACTATTTCAAGACTGAGGCCATCTCCTGGGCTTGGGAACTTCTCACGGAAGTTTACAAGATAGACAAGACAAAACTCTATGCCACCGTATTCGAGGGTTCCAAGGAAGATGGGACATCCCTCGACGATGAGGCCCGACAGACATGGCTGAAATATCTCCCGGAAGACCACGTTCTTCTAGGAGATAAACACGACAACTTCTGGGAAATGGGTGACACAGGCCCGTGCGGACCATGCAGTGAAATCCACATTGACCTCAGAAGCGATGAGGAAATCGCAGCTGTTCCTGGACGTGAGCTTGTCAACAAGAGCAATCCTCTCGTCATCGAAATCTGGAACCTCGTGTTCATGCAGTACAACAGGAAGGCAAACGGCGAGCTTGAACTCCTGCCGAACCACAACATTGATACGGGTATGGGCTTCGAGAGGCTCTGCATGGTACTTCAGGGCAAGAAGAGCAACTACGATACGGACGTGTTCACGGGAATGATCAGCAAGATCGAGGAACTTTCCGGTCACGATTATCACGAGTCTGAGGATACTGAGGTGGCAATGAGGGTGATTGCTGACCATATCAGGGCCATCAGTTTCTCAATCGCTGACGGTCAGCTTCCTTCAAACGTGAAGGCCGGCTATGTGATCCGCCGAATCCTCAGAAGGGCAGTCCGTTACGGTTATACGTTCCTCGGATTCAACGAGCCGTTCCTCTGCCGTCTCGTGCAGCAGCTTGCCGATGACATGGGCGGTGCATATCCGGAACTCAGAACACAGCAGAAACTCATTGAAAGCGTCATAAGAGAAGAGGAGTTCGCATTCCTCAGGACATTGGACCGCGGCATCAGACTCATGGATGACTATCTTGCGAAAGCAGCTGATACCAAGGTGATTGACGGTAAGGATGCATTTGTGCTCTACGATACATACGGCTTCCCGATTGACCTTACGGAGCTGATCGCTTCTGAGAAGGGCTATAAGGTGGACCTTGAGGCATTCAATGTGGAACTTCAGAAACAAAAGGATCGTGCGCGTCAGGCCACGTCCAACGAATTCGGTGACTGGATCCAGTATCACAACGGCGAGGAGGAAGAGTTCCTCGGCTACGATTACACCGACATTGACGGGGCAAGCCTCATCAAGCAGCGCACCGTAAAGCAGAAGAACAAGGTCATGTTCCAGCTTGTCTTCGACCGCACTCCGTTCTATGCGGAAATGGGCGGACAGGTAGGCGACACCGGATATATAGAGTCCGAAAGCGGTGAGAGGATCAAGATTCTGGACACCGTGAAGGAGAACAACCTCACGATCCATATCGCAGAGCGTATTCCTTCAGACTGCTCAGAGTCATTCTCGCTTCATGTCGATGCCGCGAGAAGGCTGAAAATCACGAACAACCATACTGCAACCCATCTTCTCGACAGGGCGTTGAGAGAGGTGCTCGGCACACACGTTGAGCAGAAAGGTTCGTATGTATGCCCTGACTATCTCCGTTTCGACTTCTCGCATTTCTCCAAAATGACCGACGAGGAGCTCGAAAAAGTGGAGAAGAGGGTCAATGAACTGATCCGCGCCAATTATCCTCTCGTGGAAAAGAGGGACGCGACAATGGAAGAGGCCAATGCAATGGGCGCAATCGCATTGTTCGGTGAAAAATACGGAGACAAGGTCAGAGTAGTGAAATTCGGCGATGCTGTGGAGCTTTGCGGCGGAACACATGCGCAGGCGACCGGACAGATCGGTACATTCATCATCCTGTCTGAAGGCGCTGTGGCAGCAGGCGTAAGACGTATTGAGGCAGTTACAGGCGAGGCAGCATGGATGCATACCCGTGCTCTCTTGGAGACATTGAAAAATGCAAAAGCATTCTTCAACAATACCCCGGACCTCGGTGAGGCTATCCGTAAGGTCCTCGACGAGAATACCGGCTACAAGAAGGAGATTGAAGGATTCGTTCAGGAAAAGACCGCGCGTCTTGCTGAGAAGCTTTCCAAGGAGGCTTCCGAAATCAATGGACTGAAAGTGGTCAAGTTCACCAACAGCGTGGACCCTGCATTGATAAAAGGCGTGGCAGGACTTCTCCAGAAGCAGTCTGAGAACTTCGTGTTCGCCGCTGCATTTGAATATGCAGAGAAGCCGAATCTCGTGCTCATGTACTCTCCGGACCTTGTTGCCAAAGGAAAGAACGCAGGCAAGGATATCCGCGAGGCTGCCAAATTCATCCTCGGCGGCGGTGGCGGACAGCCTGGACTCGCAACCGCGGGCGGCAAGAATGTTGCAGGGCTGAAGGACGCTCTCGACAAGCTTGTAGAAATAGCGACAGCTTAGAATCAACCGTAACACAGACAAAGGAGTAAGGAATGAAGAAACTCGACCAGTTCATCATCAAATCATTTTTGGGACCGTTCTTCGGTATCCTGATGGTGGTCGTATTCATTCTCATGCTCCAATTCCTGTGGCTATATATAGATGAGCTCGTAGGTAAAGGCTTGGGACTCAGGATTATACTTGAGTTCCTCGGATGGGGAAGCGCCACTATGCTGCCGCTTTCACTTCCGCTTGCCACACTTCTCGCTTCAGTGATGACAGTGGGGCAGATGGCCGAGAACAACGAGCTTATTGCCATGAAATCTGCCGGCATATCATTGACAAGAGTGCTTACACCTCTTATAATATGTGCCTGCATAATCAGTATCCTTGCATTTTTTGCGGTCAACAACCTCGTCCCGGTCGCCTACAACAAGATTTTCACGCTTCGTGATGACATCGGAAAGACAAAGGAGGAAATCAATATCCCTACCGGAACTTTCTACGACGGCATTGACGGATATGTGCTGAGAATCGACTCGAAGGACGACAAGACGAATATGATGCACGGAATTCTGGTCTATGACCATACCGCGGGCAAGGGCAATGTCAGCCTTACGATCGCGGATTCCGCAATGCTCAAGATGTCCAAGAGCAAGGATTACCTCACGTTCCAGATGTTCAGCGGAATAAATTATTCCGAGACGAACAAGATGAATTACAGGGATACCTCGCTGCAGCTGCAGAAGACCAATTTCCGCAACCAGAAGATGATAATCCCGTTGCAGAACTACGCCTTCCAGAAGTCTGAGCAGTCCAAGTTCGGCGACCAGGTAAGGGCAATGAACCTTACACAGCTCGGTCACGGAAAGGATTCCCTTACGCATCTGAACGATTCCACATGGGCTGTGAATACGGCATCATTCTTCTCCAGACGCATACTCAGGTTTGCGAACCAGCTGGATACTGCAAGCCATTTCCAGGGTACGACATTGTTCGACAGGAGCAAACTGAAAAAATGGGGCAGCAAGGAGGAGGAACTCAGCGCGTACCGCAATGCCGAGAATATGGCAATCGAGTATTGCACCGCTGTAAGCAGCTATGAGAATGATGTTTACGGTTATATCTACATCCTCAGACGTACTGACGTGGAACTGCTCAAGAAGTTCGCGGAGGCATTGGCCTGTTTCATCCTTTTCTTCATCGGAGCGCCTCTCGGGGCATTTATCCGGAAAGGCGGACTGGGCGTTTCTGCCATCATCGCCGTCCTGTTCTTCGTACTGTACTGGGTAGTCGATATTACCGGTACCAAACTGGCACGCGACGGAGCTATTACAGCAGCTGCCGGAGTATTCATATCCACCATTGTCCTGGCACCGCTCGGAGCGTATTTCACGTGGAAGGCAGCGCACGATTCGGCAATCTTCAATACGGAGAATTTCGGTTCGTGGTGGAGAAAAATCAAGAGCAAGTTTATGAGCATATTCAGAAAGACAAGAATTGTCTATATGGGAACGCCGGAGTTCGCGGTTGCCCCTCTCAAGGCCCTCATTGAGGCCAAGTACAATGTCGTAGGTGTGGTGACCGTGGCTGACAAGCCGAGCGGAAGAGGATTGAAGGTCAATGAAAGTGCTGTGAAGAAGTTCGCAGTGGAGAACAATATCCCTGTCCTCCAGCCGCTCAAGCTCAAGGATCCTGAATTCCTGAAGCAGCTCGCGGCATTCAAGGCCGACCTTTTCGTGGTCGTCGCATTCCGCATGCTGCCGCAGGAAGTCTGGACAATGCCGAAGCTCGGCACATTCAATCTCCATGCAGCTCTTCTGCCTCAGTACCGTGGCGCTGCTCCTATCAACTGGGCAGTGATCAACGGAGAGAAGATGACAGGTGTGACTACCTTCATGATAGACAAGGATATTGACACAGGCGGAATTATGCTCAGGCAGGAATGCCGTATAACTCCGGAAGATACGGCAGGTACGCTTCACGACAAGCTGATGCCGATCGGAGCGGAACTCGTGGTACAGACCGTTGAGGGTATCATTGAGAAGAATATAGAAACGCGTGTCCAGAGGAGTTTCATCCAGGGTTCGGAAGTCCTGAAACCGGCGCCGAAACTCACTCGGGAGCTGTGTGACATTGACTGGAACAAGAAGACCTCCGCTGTTTACAATCTGATCCGAGGTCTGAGCCCGTACCCGGCTGCATTTACCATGCTGAAATCGGAAGCGCATCCGGAACCGGTCCAGTTGAAGATTTATTTCGGAGAGAAGGTGGAAGGAGAGGATTTCAGGTCAATGCTTGAGAAAGCCGGCAAGTCTGCGGCTGCTCCGGGCGAGATTCTGAGTGACGGCAAATCATTCTTCGCTGTCACTACGGCTGACGGAGCGGTTTCTCTGACTGATGTCCAGCTTTCAGGCAAGAAGCGGATGGATGTGAAGGCATTCCTCGCAGGCTTCCGCAATCCGCAATCATGGAAAATAGTAAATGACACTAAATAACGATTATAAATGAAAACAGCAGTTCAATTCGGGGCCGGCAATATCGGCCGAGGATTTATCGGAGCCGTACTTTCGCAGTCAGGCTACAGGGTAGTGTTCGCAGATGTGAACAAGGAAATTGTGGACAGGATCAATGCTGACAGACAGTACACTGTCCATATCAAGGACGTTGACAGTGAGGATATTCTGATTTCCGGCGTCAGCGCGGTGGATTCATCTACCGATGCGGTAGTGGATGTGATAAAGGAAGCTGAAATTCTGACTACAGCTGTAGGTCTGAGAATACTTCCGTTCATTGCACCGGCTATTGCCAAAGGCATTGTCGCTAGAAAAGAAGCCGGAATCGAGGCTCCTCTGAACATTATCGCTTGCGAAAACGGACTCATGGCATCGTCGCGTCTTAAGGAAGCTGTGCTTTCTCATCTCGACGAGGCTCAGACAGAGTGGTGCCTCGCGCACACAGGTTTTCCAAACTGCTCTGTTGACCGCATTGTCCCTCCGGTAAGAAGCGAGAATCCTATCGACGTGGCTGTGGAGAAATACTACGAATGGAATGTCGAGGAAAAGGCGTTCGTCGGAAAAGCTCCTGAAATTGCAGGAATGAATATGGCCGACAACCTCCTCGCATACATTGAGAGAAAACTGTTTACGCTCAACACCGGTCATGCGATTACAGCATATCTCGGCAAGATGAAGGGCTGCCAGACCATTCTCGAGAGCATTGAAACTCCTGAAATCTACGCTGTCGTGCACGCTGCGATGCAGCAGAGCGGCGAGGCTCTGGTAAAGCAGTTCGGCTTCGACCATGAGGCTCATTTCAAATATATCGAGAAGATTATCAAGCGTTTCCACAATCCATATCTCAAGGACGACGTTACCCGTGTGGGACGTGAGCCGATAAGAAAGCTTTCTCCGGACGACAGACTCATAAAGCCGGTAATGACAGCCAAGAGTTTCGGCCTGCCTTATGACAAGATTCTACTCGGAGTAGGTGCTGCATTGCACTTCAACAATCCTGAAGATCCTCAGAGCGTTCAGCTGATGGAAAAGATTGCTACAGAGGGACTTGTCCCTACCATTTCGGAGGTTACCGGCATCAAGTCCGGCGATCCGATGCTTCAGGAGATTGTCAATGCCTATAAAGAGGTGGAAAAAATATGATGCTTCACAGACTTACAATCGCGGCTGCAGCATTGTTCGCTGTGGCCGTGACTGCTGCTAATGCTCAGAATCCCGAAGCCGGATACCAGGAAGGCATTGACCGTAACAAGGTGGAAATCAATTCTTTTGAAGACCTTCAGAATTATTTCAGATATTCTCCGAAGAGAGATGTCATCATCAGCGCTCATCGTGGCGGTATGATGGCTGGTTATCCTGAAAACTGCATCGAGTCGTGCGAAAAGACATTGTCAATGATGCCGACGTTCTTCGAAATTGACTTCAGTTTCACGAAGGACAGTGTCATGGTACTGATGCATGATCTTACGCTGGACAGGACCACGACAGGCAAAGGCAAGGTCTGTGATTATACCTATGAGCAGATCCGCCAGTTCAATCTCGTGGACAGAAAGGGCAAGGAGACCCCTTACAAGATACCGACATTGAAGGAGATGCTGGAGTGGGGCAAGGATAAGGTCGTCTTCAATTTCGACAACAAGTACATCAATACCAAGGGCGTGAGCGATGCAGAGAAGAAGGGAGCGTTGGACTACTATATCAAGCAGCTGCTTCCGGGAGGGGACTGGTCGATGTACCACAACATCATGTTGAGCGTGCGTTCCATCGACGAGGCTCTGTACTACTGGAATCACGGCGTGCAGAATGTGATGTTCTGCGTGGAAATCAGCAAGCCGGAACATTTTAAGGCTTACGATGAGTGCCCTATTCCGTGGGACCACATCATGGCTTATATACGTCTGGCCGTGAACCCTGAACTTCATGACATTTACCGCGAACTGCATAAGAAGGGCGTGATGATAATGACCTCTATCACAGGCTCTTCCGACAAGGTGAAGAAAGATGTGGACCGCCGCATCGCCTATGAGCGCGAACTTCTGGCCGAACCGGACATCATCGAGACCGACTACCCGTCCGAGTTCATCGGACTTCCTTGGAGCAGGAAAGAAATCCATTCTCTCCAGGACAAGGCCATCAAGTCAATGAGAACAGCCAGACCAAGAAAATAACACCATGAAACCGATAAGAATTTTCGTTGCTGCAGCGGCTTCCCTCTTTGTCTGTGTCAATGCCTCTGCACAGGTAACTCGTGAAAAACTGGCGGCAGATCCTTATGCAGGAGTCGGCATCTACCATGTCTATAAGCCTGGCAATATGCAGGACACGGCAGCGCCGGAAGGATACAATCCGTTCTATATCAGTCATATAGGCCGTCATGGCTCACGCTATCACGATTCGTCCAAGAAGTTTGACAAGGCTCCGGAAAAAATCCGTAAGGCTGCGGAAACAGGAATGCTTACTGAGCGTGGAATGGCATTGTACCGCGAATTGATGAAAGTCGATTCTGCTACGGTGGGAAACTTGGGCAAACTCTCCGAACTCGGAGCCGAGGAGCATCAGATGATAGCGAAACGTATGTATCGCCGTTTTCCGGAGGTGTTCTCAAGTGAGGAAAGAATCTATGTGGACGCCGCTTCAAGCACTGTCAGAAGATGCCAGGAGAGTATGATGGCGTTTACAAAAAGGCTTAAGAAGGAACGCAAGAGCCTCAAGGTCAATGTCCATAGCGGTGATTCCTACATGGCATACCTTCTCTACAAGCCTGCGGATTATTTCGATATCGTACACCTCGGCAGTGATGTTACGGACTCATTGGCCAAGGCGTTGTTGGATACTACAGCATTCCTTTCTTCCATTTTCAAGGATCCGGAAGAAGGTGCCAAGCTGGTTTCCCCGTCCTGGAAATTCATGAGGGAGGTGCTCATCTGGGGCAGTATCGCTCCGGATATCAGGCTGGACGATGTGTGCGTGCCTGCGTACTACACTGAGGATATGAGATATCAGCTGGCTAAGGTCAATGCCTGCAGAATCTATTCTGAGATGTGCAATTCAGTGGAGTCCGGCGGACGCAGGATGTCATTGACAGAAACTCTGCTCTCTGATTTTATCGCGAAGGCGGATGCGGCGCTTACATCCGGGAGCCAGCGTGCAGCGGACCTCAGATTCGCCCACGACGTGTCTGTGGCGCCGCTTTCTGCATTGATCGGCATCGAGGGCTGTGACAAGAGGCTTCCGGCAAAGGATGTCTGGAAGTACTGGATGACGTCAGAATATGTTCCGATGGCAATGAACCTGCAGATGGTGTTCTACCGTAAGGATGGTGACACCAAGTGCAAGGATGTTCTGGTCAAGTTCCTCTTGAATGAGCAGGAGCGTCTCGTGCCGGCTCTGACACCGGTTGAAGGCCCATACTACAGATGGAAGGACGTGCGCAAATTCCTTCTCGAGAAGGTGAAGTATGCGCATGAAATCAATGTCCGTTGGGGTGTGGCGCAGTAAATTCTTAATTCTGGTGACAAAAATGTCAAATTATTTTTGCTGAATGGAAAAATAGTCATATATTTGCATTCCCGATTTGGAAATAGAGACCAAGTCGGAATGCAAATAAGCTTGGGAGCATAGCTCAGTTGGTTCAGAGCGTCTGCCTTACAAGCAGAGGGTCGGGGGTTCGACTCCCTCTGCTCCCACCACGGAAAGCACTGCAGCAATCGTTGCGGTGCTTTTTTCGTATTGTGCCATCTGTCCGGCTGCTACTTGTAAACGCATCATTCAATCCTAAAAAATAGTATCGATTTTTCTCAAAAAAGTATCAGTTTATCGAAATAATTGGTAAATATGCTTGTCGTAATTGATAACAAGATATGACAAGCCAAGCTATTGTCGGACTACTATAACTATAATAATCAGATGAACAGACGCGATTTTATCGCTGTGTCAGCACTTTCGCTGACAAGTATGACATTTCTCAACTTTCCTGTTCTTGCGGGGGCCAAGAGCCGGAAGGACAAAAACTACTCAATCGTAATTCTAGGCGACACTCACTTCGATACCGAGCCGGCCGATGTGTATCATTCACATTACAATGAAAAAGTGGAATGGCTCAACCGTGTACAGCGTGCGGAATTTGCCCGCAACGGTGAAATGTGGCGTGAACGCTGTCCGCGGCTGTTGAAAAGATGCGCATGCCTTGCTGATGAGAATACTCAGATCGCATTGCAGGTGGGCGACCTCATTCAGGGAGATTGCGGAAACGGAGATGTGCACAGAAAGATGCTCGACGATGTCATGAATGCGTTCAAGAAGGAGTTCGGCGGATTGCCGTTCGTGACGGTCGAGGGAAATCATGATGTGCGTGGAACTGATGCCAAGAAGGTATATCATGAATATATGCCTAAAAGGATGTCAGAAGAACTCGGAAAAGACATTGAGAAAACTACATTCTATTTCAACATTGGCCCCGATGCTTTCCTGGTATTGGACTTCAATCATCCTGATGACGCTGAAATAGAGAAAATGCTTCAGGAAACCCGCGGCGCCAGACACACCTTCATCATTACCCACGGACCGGTATTTCCTATGGACGAGCAGAGCTGCAGATGGTTTTTCCATGGAGGCGCAAACGAAAGCGAAACCGCTGCAAGACGTCATTTCAGAGCGGAGTTTGCCAAAAGGCGTGCGATTGTGCTGTGCGGACATTCTCATGCCACAACCCTTACAGAATGGAAAGGTGACGGCGGCATAATCACACAGATGGAGATGAGCAGTGTCTGGGCTAAGCCTGAGGCGGCGGAATACAAGGTCATAACTGAGGACCCGAAAGAATACGGAAGCCGCAGAATGGGCATGAAAACCATGCCGGACGGCTCTCCGATAAAGGATGAAAGCGCACTTTTCGAAGAATATCTTCCGGGCATAACCCGCTACATCCATTCCTACACTCCTGGTTCATTCAAATTGAATGTAGGCCCTAAGCACATAACTATAGACTTCTACGCCGGTGATTCCACCTTTAAGACCCGGACGTTCGAACTGCGATAACAACAATACACAATATACACCTAATAATTAAAACAATCAGTAATGAGAAAAAAGCAATGTCTGATTATCGTTCTCGCTTCGCTTGTGCTCCTCGGAGTAGCATCTTGCGAAGAGAAAATGGTTTTCCAACTCGCCGATGACCCCGGGTATGTGAAAGATCCCGTTGTCGGCATCAGAGCACTTGACGGTGACAGATGGATAGAAGGTTCTGTCGATCAGGAAAACAGGACTGTCAGTTTTGAATTCCACACCGCAGCCTCTCTGGACAATGTCCTTTGCGACATTGAACTGAACAAGGATTGGGCAAGGATGGTAAGTCCTGCCCAGACAAGACTGACAGCAAATCTGAAATCAGGTTTCAAGATCACTGTCAATGATGGTGTGGACGATATCGCCTACACACTTACCGCCTCCATGTTCCAGCAGATCAAGGAGGTGAAGGCGACACTCGGTTCAGAGACCGTCAGCCTTTCATTGTCCGACAACACTTACATCGGCTCTTTCCCGTCAGCCTATCTGGCTTCAGAAGTCAAGGGTGTCAATGTCGAGGTGGTGACCAATAACGATGTCGAACTGGTGACCGATCCGAATGCGCTGAAGAACCTTGACTTTTCGGAAGGCAATGGCGTGGAGTTCGTCATCCTCGACAAGACCGTGGGCAAGAAGAAATCCTTCACAGTCTATGCTACACCTTCCGATGTGGCGAAATTCGACGAAGGCTGGACAGAGGTTACCAAGAAATGGAGCACCCAGTATGGTGTCAATTTCGGAAACGTGCGTCTGTACCAGACCTCAAACCTTATGGGCAGAAGCGGCAATCCGGCCTATGCTCTTACGATTCCTGCCGGTCATGTCAATATGAAAGTCGCTGAAAAGAGTGTCGTAGGTAATGACAATATCAGAATTTCCGCAGTGCAGAGAAACAACAGGGATTTCGTTTTCTTCCTTCCTGAGGCGGGCCCGGCTGTATGGCATACTGACGGAAGTTCTTCTACTGGCAATCTGGAGTACTACAGCCCGTTGGCCTATGGCCCGGACGATAAGGGTGCGACCAGAGTCCTGCGCAATGATGGCTTCGGCGGCAAAAATAAAGCCTATGCTCCGGCTATGGGTATAAAGGACGGAAAGATTTCCATCAAGCCTGCCGGTGCTGTTGACGGACAGCTGTATTCTTATACGGACGCTCTCGGCAACGGTCAGGAAGCTTGGGAAGTGGAAAGTGCGTTCGGCGGTTACTTCCAGATATGCAGAAACGGAGAAACGCTCATTTCCGGCGATGCGGAGAAATTCTACACAGTCTATGACTCCGAATGGCGCAAGTTCGGTGCGCAGATGACCTGCTTCCTTACACCGGACTGGGGCAAGTCTGTGCCTGTAACTGAGTACGACATGCTGCATACAGGACGTATCGGTGTCGGTTGCACAGCAGACGGCGCCCTTGTGGTACTCGTTTCCGAAAAGTATGTGAACACCCATAACCAGGGCCAGCATACCGACAACGGAAAGAACGGTGACGTCGGTGACAATAAGGGCTTGACACTCTATGAACTGGCCTCTGTGATGACCGGTCTCGGATGTAGTGATGCCATGACAGTTGAAGACTACAACTGGTCGCATATCGTCCTCCAGGATGGCACTGACAGAGGCAAAGACCTTTTCTGGACAAACAACAGATGGTACATCACCAGCACCAATGCCAACTATGGCAACATAAAGCCGGAGTCTTCGGAGCACGTCAACCTCGTTGTCGCATGTTTTAAGTAGAAGAAAAATGAAGAAAATAAAATTTATACTTACGATATTGCTGGCGACGATAGTTGCCGGCAGCGCTTTCGCTCAGAACCGCACGGTCAGCGGTACGGTGAAAGACTCAAACGGAGAGCCCGTCGTCGGTGCGGCTGTCATTGTCCCGAAGTCCACAATCGGTGCTTCCACTGACATTGACGGTAAGTTTGCACTCTCTGTCCCTGAAAAGACACTTTCCCTCGAAGTGAACATGATCGGCTATGCTACAGCTACGGTTACCTTGGGGACAGCTTCAAGCTATGAGGTCGTGCTCAGGGACGATACCAATTATCTCGATGAAGTAGTGGTCGTCGGATATGGTGTCCAGAAGAAGATCAATGTCACCGGAAGTGTGTCTTCCGTCAATTTTACTTCGGAAAGTGTCAAGTCACGCCCGATGTTCAATGCCACCCAGGCCCTTTCAGGCACGATGCCGGGCCTTCAGGTGATGCAGGGCTCAGGTAATCCTTACGAGGAAGACTTCTCGATGCTTGTCCGTGGTACAGGTACCCTCAATTCTGCCGGACCTCTTGTCCTTGTGGACGGTATGGAGCAGGGTGTGGGCAATGTGAACCCTTCCGATATTGCTTCCATCAATGTGCTGAAAGATGCCGCGTCATGTGCCATCTACGGTAACAGGGGTGCGAACGGTGTCATCCTCATCACCACAAAGAACGGCTCATCTTCCGACGGCAAGGCTGAAATCAGCTATGACTTGACTCTTTCGTATGACGAACCGTTCAAGGTCATCCATACAGTGTCGGATATGGCTACGTACATGCGACTCTACAACGAGTCCTGTACGAATATCGGCGGAGTGGCCCAGTTCTCCCAGGGTGTGATAGACGAGTGGCTGAAGGCAAAGGAAAACCCATGGGGACGTGCTGAGTCCGGTTACTACAACTATATGGCATATCCTAACACGGACTGGTGGGATGTGATCTACAAGAACAAGATTATGCAGAAGCACACGCTTTCTGCAAGCGGCAAGGTAAAATCGATGGGCTACAATGTGTCGCTCTCATACATTGACAATCCGGGTATCATCGACAATACCGGTTATAAGCGCTATTTCGGCCGTGTGAATGTCTATGGACAGATAACTGACTGGCTCAAGATAGGTGCCCGCATCTGGGGCTACAATACCGATCAGGAAAGCAGCAATGTCGGTTCCCTCTATTCGCTTGACACTCAGAAGATGACTCCGGACATTTATCCGTATTCGAAGTCTCTTGACCTCTATGGCGGTCCGCAGGCTTATGGACAGGATCCTCAGTCTCATAACCCTCTCGTGGATATGAACTCATCCAGAGGCTATACCAAGAACACCCAGATCTTTTCAGACTGGTATGCGCAGGTGAAGTTCCTCAAGTATTTCAACTGGAACACTGACCTTTATTACAAGGACTATCGCCAGGAGGAACAGAGCGTGAACACCGGTATCGGCAAGTATGACTTCCAGAATGATACCTATGTGATTGCCCCTGCAGATCCGTCCGAACTGTATTCCTACATGTACAACAAGAGGGAGAATTTCGTGAAACTGTCTTCAGTGCTCAATTACAACCAGACTGTAGGCAAACATGACATTGCTGCCATGGTAGGTTACGAGATGAGCCACTTCAAGTATCGTGATTTCAGCGCTACGAAACGTGGCCTTCAGGATGTTTCAGTAGGAGATCTCAATGCCGTGGCAACTCCTTATGCCTCTGGCGGTTACGGTACCGAGTACGCGTCCCGTTCTTTCTTCGGTCGTGTGAATTACGCATTCGCAGGCAAATACCTTTTCGAGGCGAATCTCCGCGCAGATGCTTCTTCGCGTTTCGCTCCTGAATACAGATGGGGATTTTTCCCTTCAGTGTCAGCAGGATGGCGTATCAGTGACGAGCCTTGGCTCAAGAACGCGCACATTTTCGACAATCTCAAGGTGCGTGCGTCATGGGGCCGTCTTGGAAACAACTCCATCGGCAACTACGACTGGCAGTCCACATACGGAACCACCAATTACGTTTTCGGTACGGACGACATAACAAACGGTATCTCAATTACTTCCATCAAGAACTATGCATTGACTTGGGAAACTACATCCGTAGCTGATGTCGGAATCGATTTCGGCGTGTTCAAGAACAGGCTCACCGGTACCGTGGACTATTACGACAAGGTCACAAGCGGCATTCTCTACACACCGTCCATGTATATGGTGATGGGTAATGCCAGCGCTCCGAGACAGAATATCGCGGCCGTGACCAACAGGGGAGTCGAGGTCGAACTCGGATGGAGAGACACCGTAGGGGATTTCTACTACAATATCAGCGGTAACGTGACCTACAACAAGAACAGGGTGAGCCGTTACAAAGGCAAACTCAAACAGGGATGGGAAACTGACGCTGAAGGCAACCGTGTATGGAAGACCAATATCGGAGACGTTTCCACAGGCGGTTCCACAAGAGTTGTCGAAGGACACATGATAGATGAATTCTACATGATGGATACCTACAAGGGTTCCGGCAAGTATTGGAATGCAGACGGCACTCCTGATATCAACGGAGGTCCTGTGGACGGTATGATCCGCACCACCAATGATATGGAGTGGCTCCGCGCCATGATGGATGCAGGATATTCATTCTATCCTCAGCAGGGCATCGGCAAGCAGAAGATCTGGTATGGTGAGTACATTTATGCGGATGCAAACGGAGACGGACTCTACGGAAACTCATATGATGCTGTATTCCAGAATGTTTCCACGACTCCGAAGGTCAATTTCGGTCTGCAGTTCTCTGCCGGATGGAAAGGTATTGACTTTTCTATGAGCTGGGCGGGCGCAGCAGGGTTCTCTCTGTATTATTACAGGCAGGCCAGCAACTCCTCCAACACCATCTACGGTTACGCCATTCCTGAATCAGTGGCAAAAGACCACTATTTCTTCGATCCGAAGAATCCGGATGATCCGCGTACCAACATCAATTCCAAGCAGCCTCGTCTTGTCAACCTGACATCCTGCCAGTCCGATGAGACATCCTCTCTGCATCTGTGCAAGGGAGACTACCTGAAGCTCAAAAACTTCACGCTCGGATACACACTTCCTGAGAGGCTCACGAAGAAAATCCTTCTTCAGAAAGTCAGAATATATGTCAGCGGAGAGAATCTTTTCGCAATCACCCAATTCCCGGGCATGGACCCTGAAATGCGTTCTACAGCCGGTTACTCAACCATGCGCCAGTATGCGGGCGGTCTGAACATAACCTTCTAATATGTATTGAAAAGATGAAAAAAGTTTTATTGATATTCACATTTGCCGCCGTTTCCTTCGCATCTTGCCAGTCACTCGATCTGGAAAGTACCTATCAGGTGGGTTCTTCCAATGTATGGAACAAGGCGACTCTTGCCCGTCAGGCTGTGAACGGAGTGTACAACGAACTGTATGTCCGTGCCTCCGCTTCGGACAGCGAGAACAACTGGAAAGTAATGAACGAGGCATACTCTTCCGTGATGGACACGGACAAGAACTGGTATCACAACCAGAAAGTCTGCTATGGTGACGGAACACCGTCAAGCAGCGTGTTCTCGAACATGTACAAGTACTATTATACCTTCATCTTCCGCGCAAACGATATCATCAGCCACATTGACAAGGTGCCTGACATGACCGCTGAAGAAAAGGGCAGACTCAAGGCTGAGGCCAAGTTCTTCAGAGCATTCGGGTATTTCAACCTCAATGTCCTCTACCGTGGAGTTCCTCTTTATCTGGAATACATAGAGAATGCGACCAACGCCAACCGTCCGCGTTCTTCTGAACAGGATGTGTGGAATGCTGTCATTCAGGACCTTACGGATTGCGTTGAAGAAAAGAATCTTCCTGACCGCTACACTGCAGGCTCGTCTGATTACGGACGTGTAAGCAGGGCTGTTGCTCTTGCGTACAGAGGCCAGGCTTACCAGTTCCTCGCTGCCCGTGGAGAAGGAGACAAGGCCCAGTACTGGCAGTTGGCATTGGATGATTTCGAGGCTCTTGAACCGATGGGATTCGCACTCTACAAGGGTGCAGGTGACGACAGCTTCAAGCAGCTCCTCAAGCCGGCCAACGAACAGTGTGACGAGGTGATTTTCTCAATCAGAATGACCCAGAAGGACGGAATGGGAAACAACCGTGCAGTCCTGTTCGGAAACCGTTGTACTGGAGTGACAAGCGGTGCGTGGAACAACTATCTTCCTAATCCTGCCTTTGTGGAGTCATTCGAGAATGCTGACGGCAGCAAGTTCAATTGGGAGGATTATTGCCCGGGCTGGAATGATATGACTCCGGAGCAGCGTTCGGTATTCTTCCTCCGCAACGAGATGTCAACCGGCGAGATAGCAAACATGACCGCATACGGAGCAGATATGAGCAAATACGAGCCTCACAAGAACGAGAACCGTATCAAGGCGGCTTACGACAATCGTGACCCTCGTCTCAAGATGTCTGTAATCACTCCATATTCAGAGTATTACGGAGGTATCGCCGGTGTTCCTTACACCTTTACACTCAGATGGCCATACCGTTCTGACGGCGCTTCTTCACGTGATATCCGTACTGACACGAACTCCATGTTCTACTATCTGTGGAGAAAATATGTTCCGGAAGGAATCGAGAACACTATCCGCTGGGTGTACGAGGAAGACCTCATCCTCTGCCGCTACGCCGAGATCCTTCTCCGCAGGGCCGAGTGTCTCAATGAGCTGAACCGCACTGATGAGGCCGTGGAAATGGTCAATGCAGTCCGTTCCCGTGCTAAACATATCCTTCTCAATACCAATGAGTTCACGCAAGTGAAAGGTCAGGAAGACATGCGTGAGCGTATCCGCAACGAGTTCTACTGGGAGCTCGCTGGAGAGGACAGCATGTATTACAATGAACTCCGTTGGGGAACATGGCTGGACAAGAAGTTCCGCGACCATTCATCCGGCCAGAACGGAGAGATGAACACCAACGGACTTATGCAGATCTGGGGTACAAAGACCTATACTTGGTACTCCCTCGGGGATTACGTCCAGACCTGGCCTATTCCTGCCAAGGAGCGTGAGATGAATCCGAGCCTGGTCCAGAACGAAGGTTGGAGAGACTAATCATATAATGTCAATACAATGAACAGAATATTATATACAATAGCGACAGTCGCCGCGCTTGCGTCACTGTCATCATGCCATGAGAAAATCATCGATGAGCGTCCTGTAAAACCGGACACCGGCGCGGACGGCTTCATGACCACGACGTACATGAACCCGGTGATCAGAAACAATGCCCCTGACCCGTCAGTTTTCGATGACAGGGAGAGGACCGGATATTTCTATGCCTACAGCACCCAGAACGGCGTGAGCGGCACTTCCGACGTGGTTTACCTGCCTGTTTACCGTTCCAAGGATATGGTGAACTGGGAACTCGTAGGAAATGCATTCGGCGGAATGGAAAGACCACAGTGGGTCCCTGACACCAGAATCTGGGCACCTGACATTGAATATATAGACGGGCGCTACTGCCTCTACTATGCCGAAGGACATTGGGACGATCCTAAAAGGAGCGCCTGCGGCGTAGCTGTCTCCAACAGTCCGACAGGCCCGTTCACTTGGACCAATGTCAAGGATATCAATCCGTTGGCCGATCCGAACGGCAAGCTCGTGGACTATGCGTCCCAGCACGTTTCGAACTCCATTGACCCGGATGTCATCCGCGACGAAGTCACAGGCGACTATTACCTTTTCTGGGGAAGTTTCGGAAGTGACTCCGGAATATGGGCGATCCAGCTTACCTCTGACGGTCTTGCAATTGCGCCCGGTGCGGAGAAGGTATTCATTGCCTATGATCTGGAAGGTACCTATGTCCACTACAAGAACGGCTATTACTACTGTTTCGGCTCGAAAGGCTCCTGCTGCGAGAGTGCGGAAAGTACCTACCATGTCGTCGTAGGCCGCTCGAAGAATGTGCTCGGCCCGTATGAGGGCAAGGACGGCAATCTCATGTCCACCAGAAACTCCGCTTTCGACAGCGAGGCCAATACGATTCTAAGCGGTCCTGCTTCAGGTTATTTCGCCGGTACCGGACACAATGCCGGAATCGTCACTGATGACAAAGGCAAGGACTGGATGTGCTACCACAATTACTGGGCAGGCAACAAGTACGACGGCCGCTGCATGTCAATGGACGAAATCGTCTGGGGTGACGGTTGGCCATCTACCAAGACAGGATTCCCGTCAGAGGCGAAGACTGCCGGTCCTACATGGAAGATTGCTGAAACTAAATCAGGTCCTGTACAGACAGACAATTTCGCGTCAGGCTCCCTCATTGAGACGGGTGATTCTTGCGGATGCCGCAACACCTGGAAATATTCCCAGGAAAATGAAAACAAATACGAAATAAAGATATTCTATGAATAATATTGTCAAACTGTCAGCTTTGATGCTGGCAACCATTTCAATATTTGCTTGTGAAAGAGAGGTTTCAGCCCCTACACCGAACGCAAGGCCTGAGAAAGGAGACAAAAAGGTGGACACGGTTCTTGTTGAAACCACCTTTCAGGCGAGACTCGGGGCTTCGCGTTCTTCCGTATGGAACGGTGATGTGCTTGTCTATGACAATGTAGCAACTCACGAAGCCAATGTTTTCAAGCCAGGTTCTGTGGAGGGCCTGAGAGCAGAACTCACCGGCCAGTCCTATGACCCGTGTGACATGTATTATGCCCTTTATCCGTCAACAGCGTTCGATGCTTTTTCAGAAGGCAAGGCTACCCGCACTGTTCCTGCTGAGCAGAAAGCATACCTGATTACAGACGGCGCTGAATTGCCTGCGGTTCCACAAGTGGCTTTTGCTCAGGCTCTTGAGACCTCGCTCGTCTTCAGTCCTGTTGCGTCCTATCTTAATTTCAATATGCTTGCAGAGGATGTCGAATCCCTCAAGCTCACCAGCATTGACAAAAAAACAATTGCCGGGACTGCGACGGTAGATGTTTACAGTAGGGATGTCACTGCCGGCGGGGAAGCTGAGAGCATCAGTATCACTCCGCAGGAGGGGGATGTGTTCTCGAACGCCATCTATAGCGTTGAGATCCTTCCGGGCGTATATGAGCAAGGATTCGTGGTGGACATTACCTTCAAGGGAGGCGCGGCTTTCAGCAACACCTTCAGTTCTCCGCTGACTGTAAATCCGGGTGAAGTCGTCCAGTTGGGCAATGTGTTCAGTCCGAAAGTCACAGCGCCGGTTCTGAAAAATGCTGTCACTGCCTTCACTGATGCGCATCTTTCATGGGATGCCATCGAAAGTGCCGACGGCTACAAGGTTTATGTCAATGACGTACTTGCCGGTGATGTCAATGAATGCAGCTTCACGGCCAAGGGGCTTCCGCAAGGCGCAGAATGCCGTATTAAAGTTGAGGCTTACAATGCATATTCATCCGCTTCTTCAACCGTTGACCTGAAGACCAAGGGCTTGCGCAAGAGTGATGTCAGCACGGGTACCACATTCCTCTGCATTGACTGGGATGCAGTTTGCAGGAACGGAATTACAGGTTATGACCAGGCATACCAGGTTCAGATTTTCGAGGACGAGGCCTGCACCAAGCCGGTTTATGACTTCGTGCCTTATGACGGACAGAAGATGATAAATCCATGTTTCGGCAACAGCTCATACTTCGGCCATACGTCACAGCTTCAGGACGGACTCGAGTGTGTCAATTACCTTACTCCTACCAGAGTGTCCATCGGAGGCCTTTATCCTGCTACCACTTACTACGTGCGCATTAGGACACTCAATTCGATATCCATGAAGAATGGGTTGGGCAAGGCTAACGTGACATTGACAAATTCATTCGGCACATCCGAATGGTCGCAGCCTGTCGCTATGGCTACTGACAATGAGAGGACTCTGGATGAGAGGACAGTGTTCTATACCGGTTTCAATGACTTCTGCGTGCAGTCAGACTACAAGGCCTGGGCGCCTGGCGCAGTTCCTGCCGGCAGCATTGCAGGTACGGCTCTTGGCGGATGTTGGATTCCATGGAATCATCCTAATCGCAACAAGTCCATCGGTTTTGCATTCTATCCTCACGGAGAAGGCCAGCACCAGACCAATACTTGGAATCTCACGTCAGACGGCAAGCATGTGGACGGAACTTCAGGCAATGTTACAGGCGGTTATCTGGTGGGTCGTGCCAAAGGCTCTGTCAATGCGATTACAGGTGATGTCTCAGGCTGGATTTTCGGCCGCTGGTCACGTCCTTTCATGGGAATGGTGGGTCTGGACGGTGCACCTACGATAGTCTGCACTCCGGCGATCCCTGCCGGCAGAGTTGATGCGGCCGGTTCGGAATGTACGATTTCATTCTCTGCAGTAGCCCGTGTCCGTCCTCAGGACAATTACTCCGGTACGCTTCAGGTCAATGTATGGCGTGCGGAAAGCAAGAAATGGGAGACTGTAGGAATCGTCTCGTCCGAGGCTTTGCTTCCGTACACTCCAGGGGCTTCGGCATCTGAATACAAATGCGATTTCACTGGGCATGTACATACATTCAAGACGACACTCAAGCCTGGTGATGCGGTCGAACTTCGCTCGACCAAGGCCGGAATAATCCTCGTAGATGATTTTACTGTGGTCAGAGGCAACAACATAGACGGTGTCTCCAGAGGAGAAATCAACTGGTAAGCCATTCTGTCAAATATCAACAAGATAGAAATGAACAAACGTATAACAAATATCCTGAGCGCTGCGGCATTGCTGCTGGGCGCTTTCTCCTGCAGCCGGGAAATCGAGCCTGTTGAAAACGGCAGGCCTGATCCCGAAGCCCTTGTCTTCAAGTGTTCGTTGGAAGAGACGAAAACTGTCTATGACGGCGTTGTCACTGTCTCCTGGAGCAAGGGAGATGTGGTGAAGGTTTTCGATGCCTCCGGAGCAAGCGACACTTTTACCATTGACGCTCAATGCAATGACTTCGAGTTCGCTACAAAGAATCTGGGTGCCGGCCCGTATTATTCCATCGCCGGCCCTAAAACTGTGGTTGATGCCGTAGTCTTCAATTCCGGTGAGAAACAGATGACTTTCCCGTTGGGAAGCAGTTTCGACGGAAGTTTCGCCTCATCAGACATTCTGGTAAGTATGACTCCTGATACGGAACTCCGCTATCATCATGTACTCGGCTTCATCGAATTTGAACTTGCAAAGGCCAGGAAAGTGGAGTTTACCGGAACTGGTGTTTGCGCGGAGTCCCTCAGCCTCACCTTTGATGCAGAAGGCAAATGGTCTCTGAAAAGTCTGAAGCCTTCTGACAAGATTACCGTAAATACCACAGCAGGCGGTACTTACTACATTCCTGTCATTCCTCAGACATTCGGGAACGGATTTTCATTCAAGACCATCGATGCCAATGATGTCGAGTTCGAGAAATCCACATCCAAGTCCAACACCGTTGCAGCAGGACAGGTTCTTGCTGCCGGCCGGCTCGGTTCTGAATATGAGGTGGATGAAGACGGTCGCGTGACAGTGAAGACGTCCGAGCAGGGCTATCTGGAAGTATATTATGCCAACAAGAAAAACAGCAAGTGCGTGATTCTCTATCCTGGAGGCGGCTATGCTGTACATCATGCGGGCGGTATCGCCAGCGTGATCGAGGACTTCCGCGGCTCTGACGTCACTCTTATCGTGGACTACTTCACCCTTCCGAACAAGGGCCTGCTCAGGGACCGTTCTCTCGAGGATGCCAATGCGGCGCTCGACTTGGCCTTGAAGAACAAGGCTTTGTGGGGAGGATATGAGAAGGTCGGTCTTATCGGCAACTCCGCTGGTGGACATCTCGCAGGATACATCGGCCAGACCCGACATGCAGACGTTGATTTCCAGATACTCATCTACCCTGTCGTGACACTTACACCGGGCAAAACCCACGAAGGTACATTGCTCTACTGGCTCGGCAGTAATCCTTCACAGGAGGAAATCGACAAATACTGCAACGAAAAGCACGTGTCTCTGGATACGCCTCCTACCTATGTTTCCTACAGTACGGGAGACTCTACAGTTCCTCAGGAATACAACGGCAAGGCTATGGGGGATGCTCTCCGTGCCATAAATCATCCTAACTATGAGGTGCATGTCTATAACGACAACTCCCACGCAACCGGAAGCTGGCCGGACTGGCCGGACGCCCTTTTCAAATGGCTTGACAAACTCGACAGCCCGGTTGTCGCTCCTCAGGAGAAGACCATCTCTACAGCACAGCAGTTCAAGGATTTCCTTGCCGGTGCAAAGGATGCCAATGCTTCCGACCAATACAAACTTGACGCCGATATCGACCTTACAGGCGTGTCCTACGCTTCAGCGGAATCTTTCTCCGGCACATTTGACGGCCAGAATCACAAGATCTCCGGCATCAATACTGATGTGCCTATGTTCGTGAGCCTCAGTGGAATCGTGAAGAACGTCACTCTGGAAGGAAATGCCACCATCCCGGCTGATGCGGTGGCCTTCGGCGTACTCGCTTCATCCTCTGCATCAGCTACCGTGACGAATGTGACCAATCGTGTCAATGTGAAGATGGCGGAAGGTGCAGGAAATACCCCGCTGGTCAATGCCGGTAACCTGATTGGTCTTGCCGGGGCTTCAACGCTTGAGAACTGCACCAATTATGGTACATTGACGCTCAAAGCCTCCTCTTGCGTAGCAAAAAGCGCTCAGGACGGCATATTCGGCGGTTATGCCGGAGTCGTAGGCTCACTGATCGGGTCAAGTCTCAACAACTGTGACAACCACGGAGTAATCACTGTCCAGCTTGACGACCACAAGACGGACAATTACATGTCTGTCTGCGGTGTGACAGGATATGTCAAAGGTGGCGAAGTTCGCTCCTGTGACAATTTCGCACCGGTTTCCTTTACCATCAGCTCCGCCAATGTGGATCAGGGTGTAATCGTGGCCGGTGTCGTGGGCTTCAACAACAGTTCCGCGAAGATTATCAAATGCAACAATTCCGGAGCGGTTACGTTCTCGGCTCCTAAGTATCCTTCAAAGCATCTCTGGATCGCCGGTGTGGCCGGTTCTACCAACGGTGCGGTGACCGACTGCACCAACTCCGGCAAAATCAAGGTGGACTGCGAAAAAGGCAATACCGTGGATGCGGCAGGCGTCGCAGGCCAGATGTACAATGCCATTTCAGGCTGCGGCAATACTGGTGCAGTTGAGGTCAATGTCGGAGAAGCAAGCGCTATCCAGGTCGGCGGCGTTGCTGCCATTGCCAATAATTCTGTGGACAAATGCACGAACAACGCCCCTGTGACCTATGTCGGTACCAAGAGCGGTGTGGTCTATGTCTGCGGAGTGGTCGGCTATGACCAGTCCGGTTCCGTCACCAATATTGAAAACGGCTCGGACGGTGATGTAAGCATCACTTGCGGCACAGTCAAAAACTGCTGGTGCGGAGGTGCATTCTCAGGCTTCTGGAAGAGCGGAGGAAATGTAAAGAATGCAGGTGACCTGACCATCAAACTTGACAGCAATACCGGCAACTTCCTGGCAGGCGGCGCGGTCGGATTCGCGATCAATTCCGGCACGGTGGTAAGCGGGGAAGTTTCCAACTCCGGTAAGGTTACTGTTACTCTCAACGCCCTCGGAAACACATCGGCAAGTGCTGTCGGAGGTGCAATCGCAGCCAGATGGTCAGCCGCCTCAATAAAGGCGACCCTGACCAATACCGGCTCTGCAACCTGCAGCCTTTCAGGTGTTTACGTTACAGACCAGGAAATGAAAGTCATATAGTGATTTGACAGGACACACAACTTATACTGACCACGTGGCAGCGGCAAGTCCGCTGCCACATTTTTTTTCGTGTCCGTTCATGTGTTAATATTTAATTTTGTATTTTAGAAAAAAAATGTATACTTTTGCGTAAGAAAACGGATCTATGCAACATGAAGTCTTAAGTTCCTACTTGAGCGGTCAGTAGTGTTGGTGGGTCCTTTCTTCGTTTGTGGTGGTTCCTTATCTGAGTTTTGCGGGAACGAAACGCCAGTGTCTATAAGGAGTGGTCCAGCGGTATTTTGCGGTATCTGGTTCGGTGTTTTCCTTAATCTTAAATGCTTCCACGCCATTGGCATTTTGAATAAGTTCAAGGATATGATTGAATAATGCTTCTTTTGCCTTGGTCTTCTTTCCTGGTGCATTGGCCCCTTCCGGTATTTCCAGATGTAGGTTGTTAAGCCTGAAGGCCATGGATCCGAGAATGATGTCCATACACTGCTGAATTGAGTGTTTGTGTGAATCTATTTCTGAAATGTCATCGTGCTGTATCTTGATGTTCGCTTTCTTGAATTGCTGGAGTTCCTGCAAGTAGCATAAATGAGCTTTGAAGTCGTCATTCTGCTCCTTAGTGTCAGGAATCTCGTCGAAAAACAACTTCAGATGAACGGCTTCATCGTTATATTCGTCTTTGTATGGAAGACCGAACGCATGCTTGATAAACTGATAGTACAGAAGGTGATATTGCATTGCATCACTTCGTTCGTGAACTATCTGATCTGTGGCTTGAAACATAATCCGGACCTTGATTTTGCCTTCCTTGATGAACTTGAAATATAGGTTCATCATTTCTTTGTACTTCTCAAGATAGTTGGCTGATACTTTTGTCCACTTGATTTCTCCGAGAAGGTTCAACTCATACTTCTTGGAATCAAGCGCCTCTTTCACCTCAGCATAATCCTTGCTCCTCACAAGCGCTCCTCCGTAGAAGTGGGAGAAGAACTGTCCTTTCGAAAGGGATTCATCACAGTAGATAAGATAGTCCATAATGTCTTTTTTTTGTCAAGTGCAAATGTGCTCATATTTTTCCGGTGTCCGGCTTCGTCTGTTTTTTTTTCAGTCAAGATGATGCAGGTTATTATCTGAAAGTCGCTATATTCCTGTCTTTGACACTTTGATTTTGTAGAAACAAGGATAAGTCAAGGCTCCAGA
>ERZ857965.939-NODE-939-length-34078-cov-3.410458_pt1 | contig 34078 bp, 24 predicted proteins | sample MGYA00519758_ERZ857965 | MGnify/ENA primary metagenome ERZ857965 (study PRJEB31778, sample SAMEA3449381) | human gut metagenome | biome: human gut; feature: human-associated habitat; material: faeces | place: United Kingdom | collected 2010/2012 ... | reverse complement strand
TCACTCACTAACTTAGCCAACATCGGATTATTGCTCAATCTCAGTGCCTTATTATAATCCTCTCTTCGTATTTTAGGGGGCGATTCGATCATTCTCTTATCGTTTCTTATCTTTACAAATGTAGTAAAATTCTTTAAAATACTTATAAAACTTTAAAGAATATTTCTTGTTTTTAAAGGACAAACTTTTGTAAAGGGGATTATTCGAGTCCCCTTTACAAAGTCTGTCCGTTTGCATGTAAACGTCGCTTTTCTATTATTATATGGATCGTTCTTTCCGATTTACAGGGTAGAGAAACCCGTAATCCGTTCTTGATTCCCGTAAATCCGATTTTCTGATTTCGGGTCGATCGGGACAAAGATTTCAAAAGGGTCTATATTAAGACCCCCTGTCAAACTCTGTCCCACCTTACATGAAAACATATGATCCGATAAAGGCAACTTTCGAAGCGACTTTCCCGTATGGCTTGATTTCCGAAAAAAGATCGCTCCCGCGGACGATCCACGAGAGCGATTCTTTTTTCATCTATTCGATAAACCACCCGTATCGGGCGTCTCCCTCGATGGCTTTGCCGATACCCTCGATCAGTCGGGTCGCATTCAGCGAACGGTCCAGAAACGTGTCGATATAGCTCGACTTGTTGGCTCCCGTAAACAGATTGTACACCCTCCACAGGTCGATAGCGGAATCGTTCCCTCTGGAAAAATGTTCATCGCAATAGTACGCCTTCGCCACCGCATTGATGTGGCTGTCGGTAAACTCCATTGCGGGAAGCCCTTTCCGTTCCGTTTGAGGCAGATACTGATACAGCCGCGTCTTCCCGATCAGTTGGGCGAACTGGCGTTCGGTCAGGTATTGTTCCCGCATGGCCGACATCCGCTTTACATGGCGCTCGGCATCGTAAGACAGAAACAAACGCAAGGTCGCATCGAACAAATCCTGCACGCTCATGGCTCGCAGTTCGCTCTGATATCCGTCCGTCGAGACGCAAAGGTTACAGCAGACCAGATTCTTGAATCCGATAAAGACCCTGAACTTCTCCGCCGTCTTTTTCGAGTACAGGTTTTCGTGGTTATAGGCCCTTACGCCTCCGACGGAAAGATTCAGGCGGTTTCCCTCGATTTCCTCGTAAACGGACGGTATCTCGAAACAGAACATCATCCGCTCGTAGTAGATCGTCTTGTCCGATTCGAGCAGTTGGCCGACGGGTTTGTGGATCGCTTCGGGAATCCTCCCTTTGACGATATGAGATACCCGTATTTCGGGCTGGTCGATCACCTCGCAGGGGAACTGCTTATGCGCCGCGCTCCATACCGTCTCGATAAAGTTCTGATGAGAAACCGTCACCTCGTTGTCCTTGCTGAAGACGGGGACCACACAATCCTGTTTCAGATGGGCCAGGTCGACGGATTTCGTATTCGACTCGATAAAGCAACGGGAAGAAGGAGAGGGATTCGTACCCAGCAGGGGAATGTTGCGGGCTTGGGATTCGGTTATCGGGACAGTCGGGGTTTCCGTTCCGTATCGGATGAATCCCTCGAACAGGTCGTAGCTTTCAGCAGGCCGCGACTGCGCTGTTTGTGCGTTCATGGTTCGGATGGGATTGAGGGTTGTTGATCGTTTGGTTGCACCATTGCAGGATCGCCTGTCCTACGCGGGGAGAGATCGGAAATTCGGGATGTCCCGTAAACAGTCCCGTGCGGTCCTTGCTGGCGACGGCCTTGTGATTCATCGCCATGTCGAGTACGGCGGTAAACTCGTAATCCACGTTGTCGCGCTGTACGGCTTTGAGTCCCACCTTTTCGGGAACCATCTTGCCGTTCTTGTCCGAGAGCACGTAATCCTGCTTGCTCCGCATCGTGCAGATCACATGGCAGGACGAAGAGAGGATACGTTGGATAAAGGCATTCTGACGCGGCGTGACCTTCGCCCAGTTCGCAAAGGAGTTGCCTTGTAAGTTGGCATGGAAATCCAGCAGGTAGTCCCAGCAGTGGGAGATGCTGTCGATGATGATGACTTCGGCTCCAGCCTGTTCGCAGATGCCGATAGCTTCGACGTAGGTTTCGGGAGCGTAGTTCTCCAGCGTGAGCACCCGATAATCTCCCAGATGGGCGTAGAGGTCTGCCGATCCGTTCTCCGAGTCGATTACGGCCACTTTGCTCCAGTCGCCCGTCATCCCGTAGGCGATCAGCAGCGACGAGTAGGTTTTACCCGATCCCGATGCGCCTTGCAGGGCCAGCCGCATTTTGGCTTCCCTGCGTTGCGATTGTCTTAACTGCATAACTTAAATCTTTAAAGGGTTAATAAACGAGACAGCCGATCCTTGCGGGAACAGCCGAAATAAAAATACGGCAAGAGGGATTCTCCTGCCGTAAGAATTTTTCTCTGTCTTAGGCTTCGGTCTGCCGATTTTTGCGGCAGGTTAGATAATCGGTCTAAGGCCCGATTTCTCGGTTTCCCATCTGGATATGGGGAGGGGGTAAAACAGGAGTACGTTACCGCATGGAAGATATGTTATATTCATATCGGCGAGAAGGACAAACATTGACGAGGGGGTTGTTTTAAAACCCCCTGTCGATGTCTGTCCGCCAGATTCAAAACTCATATCTCTTATTCCCGAACCGAATCCCCCGATTGCCTCTGAGTTTACAATCTTCTATCTCGAAGAAGAGCCGTATGACCTTCTTGTCTACCTGACCGTTGAACGGAATCCCGTTTTCGGTTATCAGCCGTTTCATAAAAGCGTTCACTTCGGCTGTTTCCACGATGTCTCCCGTATGAAACCGCGCATAGACCGCCTTCTGCATTTTCGCCGAAGTGAGCAGTCGGTTTTCTTCCATTTGTTTTAGGGCAGATTCGATGTTGCGACGGTTATAGCCCAACTCTTCGATTCGCTTTTCCCCCAATATGACGAACGCTTGCGTCATGATGTTGAACTCGTCTCCGAGTTCGTCGATCAGAAATGCGGCTTCGGGATTGCAATTCTTTGCCTTGAGAGCCGAGAGCTGTCGGATCACCTCCTGCCACAACTCTTTCGAGTTCAACCCAGCCTTCTCCCGTTGCAAGCGATCTTCGTCCGTTATGGGGTATTCCAATCTATGAACATCCAGCCGAAACGGGGCCGTTTTATAGACTTCTTGCAGTGCGGAGGGCAGAGAGTAATAGCTCTTGATCTTCTCATCCTCCCGCGCATTGTCCCACATGAAATGGTTGCGCTTGCCTTCTCGGGTGACAAAACGCTTATAATCCATCCCTTTAAGGGCCTGTTGCTTGCACTCCGTCTGAATCTCGTTCGTCGTTTGCATTGCGGCAACGGCCATATACACGCTTTCCTCGTTTTCCAATCTGTACTCCAATTCCTCTCGCGAGAGGCACTGCAACCGATCGCTGGTATTGGCGATGTGGTAAGCCTTCGCTATGCCGTTGCGGAAACGACCGATTGCCTGAATGATCTCCGTATGGGGGTCGATGATGGAGTACGGAGCCCGTATCACATCCGAAAGAACGATAACGTGCGGCTTTCTGTCAAGATAAATGTCCACGGCCGAATAGAAACGACTCGTAAAGATATTGACTTCGGCCATCTCCCCGAGCGAATCGCTGGCATGGGGAAAGTTGAGCCGTTTCAGTTTCTTGACGCTCTTTTCGCTACAAAATATCTTACTGCGCCCCTGTAATCGGAAGGTCTGAATCAGGCTCAACGCCGTATCGGTCGAGTTCAGAAAGATACAGACCGTTTCATCTTTCAGCCTCTCCAGCAACTTCCGCAGTACGGCTACCGTATTATTGGTAATACAGAGGGTCAGAGGTTGTCGGTATTCATAGGAAGGAACGATCTTCAGCATCTCGAAACCCTGTTCCTCGAATCGCGGATCGGACGGGATGATCGGTGTGGCCGAAACCATCGCCTTGTTCCTGAACTTGAAAAAGTCCTCGACGGGCAGGTAGATGTCCCCGCGATAGCCTACGTCCTGTATCGTCTTCTCGCACTCGTCGAACAGCAGAAAATAGTCGTCGTACACAGGAGTCGAAGTTTCGTACATCGCTGGGATCACCTTCTTGTCGAATCCTTCGGGCGTGGTAATGATCTTGCGATAGCCGTCCTGTTCCCCCGCGAGGTACTCCTTCAGATCATCTTTTGTCGTCCCCTCGTAGACTGGCATCAGGAAAGGGTGCTGCTGTTTCTTCCCGATGATTACGGGTACGTTCGGCTCGATGATAATCGAGTTCCTCGGCGCATTGATCTCCAACGTCGTGGCTCCGCAGCCCGTAAGGGTCTTGTTCAAAATTACATTGTTGGGAATCAGGGACAGTATATCCGACAAGTACTGGCCTGAATCTATTTTAATTAAATATTCCAGCATAATAGCATTAAATTAAAGAACAGAGGGGCGAGCGGTTAAACCCGCCCCCTGTCCGTTCAACATCATTAAGCCAGCAACGCGGTTACGTCGGCAATCTCTTCGGAAGGCATAATCACCTTGCCGTTCGGGAAGTGGTACTTTTGCGTCAGGTAGCCCGTCTCTTCCGTCTCGGTGTACTCCTCTTCGGCGGTTGTGGCGAGTTTCTCCAGTTTTGTCGCGATCGCCTCCAGCCAGTCGGGCTGGCAGCAGATTTCCCGATCGGAGTCGAAGTCCGTGATCTCGGGCAACTCGGTCCCTTGCAGGTAGGCCAACAGATATTCCCCGATCTGTCGGTTGAGCAGCAGTTTCCCGTCCAGCTCGATCCGCCCTTTGCGGATGCCCAGCCAGACATATCCGCATCCCGCCACGTCCACTCGCGGAGTAAGGATCAGTTTGTCGATCCCTTTGCTGACGGCAGCGGTCAGCGTCCGCACCATCTTCGCGTTCGTGTCGAACTTCATTTTGACAAGACGGAGCGGCGTCCTCGCCTCCCGTGCATCGTTCTGCCGTTCGTTAGCCAACTGTGCCAGCCCTTCACTTCCATTATTAGCGAGCTGATTTTCAATAATTTTTTTCATTTTATAGTTTTTATATGCTTGCCTACTCTTGCGTCTTGCGGATTTTCGGCTTACCTCCAGACTCCGATTCGATGCGCGCTCTCGATTCATCATCCACGAACAAAAGTCTGACTTTGGGAAAAGAATAAATAAAAAGAATAGGCAGTCAAAACGCCACCTATTCTTTTACTTTTTACGGAATTGGAAACGCGCTACTGGAATACGAGGTCGTCGAACAGATGGGTAGGGCGACGTAACGGCGAAGTCGGGCTATTCAGTTCTTCTGCAGTTAAGGAATGAGAAGGGAAACGGGGCATTTCCTTTTTAGATAGGATATATTCTATGGTAGACCGCATTTTTAACGGATCATTGTCTTCGTCGGCAAACAACCCCAAATAGATGAGATAATTGACGATGATCTGACAAAGCCTGGTACTGATGTGAGTCTTATCCTGAGCGAAATCCTTGAACATCGTATAGGTCCCGTAAATGATCGGATAGATATTCGGATTGTCAAGAGAACGGCCGACTCGGGTCAGTTGCTTCAATTCCGTTTTGGCTTCTTCAAGGGAGTGAATATTCCAAAGGTGATCTTCGCAATACTTCAGCAGTGCAGAACGGAAAATCCAGTTGTCGAAGTTATCCAGCGATATGCGTTTCTGCCACTTGGAAAACCCTTTGTTGATAGTCAGGATCGTTTCGTTTTTCGCTCCTCGTTTATAGGGTAATTCTTTAATGAAGATATACAGTCTGAGCAGGTCGCTCCGCAAGTTATTTTCGTAATAACAGTCAGTATCATAGAGTTCTTCTTCGTAGAATTTATATCTATCTTCTTGAAGAATCAAGGCATGTTCGATGGCTATAAGTACGTAATACAAAAGAATGCCTTGGTCTAGAGGGATAGGCTCGACATATTTAGAGGCAGACTCACTGCTGAAAAATATAGCTTTCTGTTCCTCAAACGTATGATGTGAATATATAGTTTGATAGTCGGGAGGAGAAAATTCTTTTCCTTGCATTGTGGTAGGGTTAAGTTCTTGGTCGGTAAAATAGAAAGCATCCATCCCGTAATATTTCTCGGCGATCTCGATCACCCGAATAAAAGTATTCCTGTCGAGAGAGTAAGAATGTATTGCCTTGTCGCTCATGGCCTTTATGTGTTTGATAGTCAAATATACGAATAAAGAACGAAAAAGGACAGACTTTGGAAAAGGGGCTTATTTCATACCCCTTTTCAAAGTTTGTCCATCGACCAAATACTATAACAAATGCTTCATCGCTTCGTCGATCTGCGAGTTCTCGAACGAATCCAGGTAGATTTGAGTTGTGGCAAGGTCGGAATGACCGAGGGATTCAGAGATGATCGCAATGTTCACTCCCGAACGCTTGAGTACGGTCGCATACGTGTGTCTCGCTACGTAGGTAGTCAGCGGAATAGCCAACCCAATCCGTTTTCCAAGTACTTTCAGTTCCCGATTCACCTTACCCAACACTTTATGTGTCCGATTAAAAATCTGCTGGGGGGTCTGATGAATCATGCGATCCAGAATAGGGAAAACATAGTCCTCGTCAGTACAATTCGATTTGCGATACTTTTCAACGATTTGCAGTGCATTGGGAACAAGGCAACAAGAAATCAGCTTTTGGGTCTTATGACGAGAATAGCAGATTCTACCATGTACAATATCCCGATGACGTAACGTTGCCATATCCGTGAAATTGATGCCTGCCGTAAAATAAGAGAACAGAAAAATATCTCTCGCAAGCTCGGTATAATCCGTTCGTCCTTCTGACGTAATCTCCAATGCGGCCAATTTTTGCACTTCCTCTTTCGTTATAGCCCGCTTGCGTGTTTTCGTCCACAAGCTTCCGACTTTGTATTTCGCGAAGGGATTGACTTTTTGAACGAATACCCCTTCGGCTAAAGCCTTGTTATAAGCAGCCTTGAAAATGGCGAATTTTGTTGCAATGCTATTGTCCGTATTCCCTGCTTTACGCAAGAAAAATTCGAAATCCTGCAAATAAGCGAACTCGATCTCTTCAAAACGGATATTCGGCGAACGAAACTGCGACAATCTGGTCAACAGAGACTGATGTTTGGAGGCGGAACCATATTTGCCTGACTCCTTAAGCCGTCGGATCGTTTGTCGAAGATATTCACCTACCGTACAATTGAATTTACGTCCGTTCGTTTCGAGCAAATTATCCAGCGTAACTTCTACTTCCAACGCTTCGAGACGCCTCATCCTGCGACGGTAATCCTCTACTTTGCTGTCGATTTGAAACTGGATGGACTGCATTTCAGGCGAATCCGACCTAATACACTGATTTTCAAAATCCCAATCATCAATACGGACTGCAACTCCCGTACTGATATAACGGACCTTGCGATTTTTGGTAAAACGGATGAAGACGGGAGCCCTACGATCTTTCGTGACACGATCTTTGCGGCAAATAACTTGCATGTTGATTTTCATTGCTTTAAGCTATTCGCAGAATGTCGAACGCCTGATCGTTTCACCTCGTTTGTGGTAAAACATTTGGTAAAACAAAAGTCCCGAAAATGCCCGTTTAGACAGGATAATCCCCGATTCTTCGGCATAGGCACAAAACAAAGGCGACCGATAATCGATTGATTATCAGTCGCCTTGAAGTGGTCCCCGTGGGGCTCGAACCCACGACCCCAACATTAAGAGTGTCGTGCTCTACCAACTGAGCTAGAGAACCATTGCTGAACGCGAGTGCAAAGATAAGTCGAAAATTTTATTTATGCAATATTTTTCCGCAAAAGTCCGCTTTTCTCCGTCCGAACAGAACAAGACCGCCCGCTCTATTCGTATTCCCCGCTCTTGAGCCGGTTCACTTCCATCGGCGAGAGGAAGCGCCAGCCGCCGCGCTTGAGTTTCTTCTTCGTCAGTCCGGCGAAATAGACCCGGTCGAGCTTCTGGACCGAGTAGCCAAGCGACTCGAAAATACGGCGCACGATCCGGTTGCGGCCGGAATGTATCTCGATGCCCACTTCCTTGCGGTTTTCGCTGACGTAGCTGATCTCATCGGCATGAATCTCCCCGTCTTCGAGCGTGATTCCCTCGGCTATCTTGGTCATATCGGCCTGTGCCAGCGGCTTGTCGAGAGTCACCTGATAGACTTTCTGCTTATTGTAGCTCGGGTGCGTCAGCTTACGGGTCAACTCGCCGTCATTGGTGATGAGCAGCACGCCCACGCTGTTTTTGTCGAGCCGTCCGACCGGATAGACCCGCTCGGCGACAGCACCTCTCAGCAAATCCATGACGGTCTTGTCGGCATGCGGGTCGTCGAGCGAGGTGACGAAGCCCTTGGGTTTGTTCATCACGATATAGACTTTTTTCTCCCCTTTGATGACCGACCCGTTGAAACGCACCTCGTCGTCCGGATTGACTTTCGATCCCAGTTCGGTCACGATCTGTCCGTTGACAGCCACCAGACCGGCCGTAATCAGGTCGTCGGCCTCGCGGCGCGAACAGATACCCGAGTTGGCGATAAAACGGTTCAGACGAATCGCCCCCGCCGGCTTCGGAGCGTCGAATCTCGGGTAGCTGCTCGTCCGGCCGTCACGATGCGAATGTCCTGCTCCCTGCTTTTTCGGTTCGTAGCGCTTGTCGCCACGCGTATCGCGGTATCCGTCCCGGGACGGATACCGGTCTTCCTTGCCGCGACGATTGTCCCGGTTCCATGACTTCGCCGCGGTCTGCGGACGGCCGCCGTACGGGAAAGAACGGGAGTCGGCATCGGACGGTTTGCGCCCCCCCTTCGGCCGGTCGTCCCGTTCATACCGATTGTAGGAGCGTTCCTTGGGCTCATCTTCCCGATTCCACGACCGTTCCCCGCGGTCGAACCGACGATAGGATTTTTCCCGGGGAAACTCGTCGCGCCGGCGGTTGTCCTTCGTGAAGTTCGGATTGAAAGAGTGCCGCTTCCCGCCGTCGCCGAACGGACCGTCGGAACCGGATCTTACGTCCCGCGCGGGTCGGCTGATTCGCGGACGCTTGTCCTTAACGAAAGGCGACGGGTCCCCGTCATGGTCGAAACTTCTCGAATCGTCGCGACGGGAGTAGTTTCCGAAGCGGTCGCCGCGGCGGTCTTCGCCGGCGAAACCCTTCTTTTTTTTCGGATCGAATGTGCTCATGGATCGGTATGCGCTAAGTTTACTCGAGTACCTGCGCCGAGGCTTTTCCGCCGCCGGCGCACGGTCTGCAAATCGGTTCAAAGGTATAGCTTATTTTTTACAATTTGCCATATATTTGCAATCTATTTGATTGCATATGAAATACAATTTTGACGAGGAAATATGCCGGGAAGGCACTTCTTGCGAAAAATTCGACCTGCGGGGCGAAATTTTCGGCCGGGACGACGTGATTCCGCTCTGGGTCGCCGACATGGACTTCGCCGCGCCGCCCGAGGTCACGGAAGCAATACGCAAGCGGGCGGAACATCCCGTTCTGGGCTATTCCTACCGGTCGGACGCCTATTGGAACGCCATCATCGGCTGGGTCGAACGGCACGGAGGCTGGAAGCTGCGCCGCGAGTGGCTCGACTTCACGCCGGGGGTCGTATCGGGGATCGTTTTCGCGCTCAGGGCATTCACATCGGAAGGAGACGGAGTCGTAATCCAGCCGCCGGTGTATCATCCGTTCGCGCGGCAGACCCGTCTCAACGGACGGCGCGTTCTCGAAAATCCGCTGATACAAGCGGCGGACGGACGGTTCGTCGTCGACTTCGACGATCTGGACCGCCAGTTGTCCGGAGCGAAAGCGTTGCTGATGTCGAATCCGCACAATCCGACCGGGCGCGTCTTCACCCGGGAAGAACTGACGCGCATCGGCGAACTGTGCGTGAAGCACGACGTACTGATCCTCTCCGACGAAATCCATTCCGACCTGATATACGACCCGCACCGGCATCTGCATATCGCCGCGCTCGACGAGCGGTTCGCGCGCCGGACGGTCACGTTCATCGCGCCGAGCAAGACATTCAACATGGCCGGGCTCTCCACGTCGGTCGTCATCGTGCCGGACGACTCGCTCCGCCGGCGTCTGCAGGTCGAGCTGGCTAAACTGCATGCCGATCAGGGCAACATATTCGGAGCCGTCGCGCTGGAAGCGGCTTACAGCCGGTGCGACGAGTGGCTCGAGCAACTGATCGACTATCTGGACGGAAACGTGAACTACGTGCTCGACTTTTTGCGCGACCGCATGCCTTCCGTTCGTGCGGTCCGGCCCGAAGGCACCTACCTGATGTGGCTCGATTTTCGGGAATGGCCCATGACCCACGAGCAGACGTACCGCCTGCTGATCGACCGGGCAGGACTCGGTGTCAACGAGGGATCGATGTTCGGCGAGCAGGGACGCGGCTGGATGCGTTTCAACATCGCCTCTCCCCGCCGGGTAATCGAACGGGCCATGGACCGGCTCTACCGCGCCGCAGCCGCAGAAGGGCTGGCCGGTCCGGCCATTCGGAACCGATAGGACATCGCACGCGCGGATATTTCCTCCGCCGTGCCGGGACAGGAAGCGCCGGAGCGTACCGGCTGTAAAAGAATCGGGAGCGATGCGATAGGCGGTTGCATCGCTCCCGTGCTAATTTGTTGGGAGGGGAATAATATTTGATTGTTTGCTTTTATAATTTATAACTTGGCATTTTTCGCTTCAGGTTTGTACGTTTCATTCGATCGTCATTCCTTTTGAAACAAACATAACGGAGATTTCAGCTCATTGCAAGAGGACAACGATTTTCCGGAGGGCATATTTACAAAAACACACCGCTGATTATCAAATTATTGCAAGGCAGCCAAAAAAACGCCACAGGGAACAGGAGGACAAGCTCTTTTTATTTAACGAACTAATTTGCAACGAATTGGCATCATCCTGGCCTGGTTGCTCGCCGACTTGCATCATCCATCGGGCGAAAGACGTGTAAAAAAAATTGTTTTTCTTTGCTTTTTTAATGTTTATCCTTCCCAAATGAACCGAAAATGAAACTTTCCCGGACTTTCCGAAACGAAAAAAGCCGGCTCTGATGAGCCGGCTTTCTCGACGGAACCGGTTTCGACGCGTTATTTCGGCCCCGACTTTTTGATATCCTTGATACGCAACTGCGGCGTAACCGTCCCCCGATAGTGATTCTCGACGACCGTATAGCAGACATCGATTCCCCGGCCCGAACGGACATGCTCGTACAAGGCCGGCTGCTGGAAAGCGATGGCCGGAATCAGCGTATTGGGCTTCTGTCCCTGAATCAGGTCCATTTTCAGATGCTCCCGCTCGGCTCCCACCAGCCGGGCGTCGCCGCGATTGCTGACGCCGCGCGTAACGAACACCGGCGAGTTGTTGCCCGGGCCGAACGGCTGGAAGCGGTTCAGCGTCGAGCGGAACTGCGGCGTGATATCGCTGAACAGCAGCTCGGAGTCGATCTCGACCTGCGGAATCAGCATCTGGGGATCGATGTGCCGTTCGACGTATTCGTTGAAGCGGCGCGTGAACTCGTCCACGTTCTCCGGCCGCATCGTGAGCCCGGCCGCATAAATGTGACCTCCGAAATTCTCCAGCAGGTCCGAGCACGACTCGACGGCTTGATAGAGATCGAACCCCGGCACGCTCCGCGCCGATCCCGTCACGAAGCCGTTGCTCATCGTCAGCACGACGGTTGGACGGTAATAGGTCTCGATCAGGCGCGACGCGACGATCCCGACGATGCCTTTCATCCATTTCGGATTGTAGATCACGGTGCTCTTGCGGGCCTTCATCTCCGGATTGCGCTCGATCAGCTCGTGCGCCTGCTGCGTGATCGAACGGTCGATGTTCTTGCGGTCCTGATTGCACGTATCGATGAAAGCGCCGTATTCGGAGGCTACCTCCTCGTCGCGCGCGACCATCAGATAGACGGCCGAATGCCCGCCGGACGGGGCGGCGTTCTCGTCGTCGGAGTCGACCTCCATGCGCCCTGCGGCGTTGATGCGAGGCCCGATCTTGAATACGATGTCGTCGATCGTGATCTGGTGCTTGTCGAGCCCGCAGATCTTGATGATCGACAGAAGTCCCTTGCCGGGCTTCTCGTTCAGCCGCTTGAGGCCGTAATGGGCCAGAATCCTGTTCTCCCCGACCAGAGGGACGATGTCCGACGCGATGCTGACAACCACCAGATCAAGCAGGCACTCCACCTCCGAGAAAGGCAAACCCTTGTACTGACAGTACCCCTGCAACATCTTGAACCCCACTCCGCAGCCGGAAAGTTCCTTGAACGGATACCCGCAATCGACCCGCTTGGGATCGAGCACGGCCACCGCGTCGGGAATGGTATCTCCGGGCAGATGATGATCGCAGACGATAAAGTCGATTCCCTTGGACTTGGCATAAGCCACCTTTTCCGTCGCCTTGATCCCGCAATCGAGCGCGATGATCAGCTTGACCCCCTTGCGCTGCGCATAGTCTATCGCCTTGATCGACACGCCGTACCCTTCGGTATAGCGGTCGGGGATGTAGAACAGCAGCGAAGGGTGGCCCTGCCGTCGCAGGAACGAATAGACGAGCGCTACCGCCGTCGTGCCGTCCACGTCGTAATCTCCGTAGACCATGACCGGCTCGCCGCGGCGTACCGCCTCGTCGACTCTGCGCACGGCCCGGTCCATATCCTTCATCAGGAACGGGTCATGCAGGTTCTCCAGTTTCGGATTAAAGAACTGCCATGCTTCCTCGTGTGTTTCGATGCCGCGCTGAACAAGTAGGTTGGCAAGCACCGGAGGAATGCCCAGCGCGGCAGAGAGATTCTCTACCTTCGCAGGATCCCCTTGGGGCTTGATCACCCATCTTTTTTCTGCTGACATAACCTTTATTTATTTTAACGTCTTATTTTCCAAATCGTCCGGCCGCATGTCCGGCTCGGGCCGGGCTAATAGCTCACCCGGCAGCCGGCAAGCTCGCCGAAATGCGCGGCGAAGCGACGCGCCACCTCTTCCAACGACGGCTGCACTCCCGTCTCCTTCTCGATCGAGGTAACCCCCTTGTCGACAAAGCCGCAAGGATTGATGTACGAGAAATAGCGCAGATCGGTCGTCACGTTCAGCGCGAACCCGTGCATCGTCACATAGCGCGAAGCCTTGACCCCGATAGCGCAGATCTTGCGCGCGCGCGGCGTGTCGCCCTCGATCCAAACGCCGGTCGCCCCGTCGAGCCGCCCGGCCTCGATACCGTACTCGGCCACGGTCCGTATCACGCACTCCTCGACGGTCCAGACATACTCCTTGAGGCTCAGTCCGAGACGCTCGAGGTCCAGAATCGGATAGCCGACCAACTGACCGTATCCGTGATAGGTGATGTCCCCGCCCCGGTCGGTATGGAAGTAGCTCGCCCCGATCGAGCGCAGGAATTCGTCGCTTACGAGCATATTGGACTCGTGGCCGCTCTTGCCGAGCGTGTAAACATGCGGATGCTCCACCATCAGCAGCGTCTGCCCGGCCCCGATACCTGCTTTTTTCGCCTCGAGCAGCTCGTCGAACATGCGCTTCTGCATCTCCCACACGGCTCCGTACTCCGCTTGCCCGACATACCTGTAAGTAACGCTTTCCACGATCCGTTTATTTTGGGGTACGACAGCTTCTCATGGCCTTCTCGGCCATATAGGACGAGCGGACCATAGGTCCGCTCTCCACGTAGCGCAGTCCCCGCGCAAGGGCCTGCTCCTTATACCAAGCGAATTTCTCGGGGGTTACGTATTCGGCCACCGGCAGATGGCGCAACGACGGCCGGAGATACTGTCCGATCGTCAGAATTTGCACGCCGGCTCCGGCCAGATCGTCCACGGCCTCGAGCACCTCGCTGTCGGTTTCGCCGAGGCCGACCATCAGGCCGCTCTTGGCCGTCATCCCCCGGCGGGCTATGTGAGCGAGCGTCCGCAAGCTCACCTCGTACTTGGCGCGCGAGCGCACCTGAGGCGTCAGCCTCCGCACCGTCTCGATGTTGTGCCCGAGAATGTCCGGACGCGCGTCGGCGACCAGGTCAATCAGCTCCTCGCGCGCGTCAAAATCGGGAATCAGCAGCTCGATCGTCGTATCGGGATTCAATTCCCGCACCGCGCGCACGGACTCGGCCCACAAGGCGGCTCCGCCGTCGGGCAGGTCATCGCGGTCCACCGACGTGACCACGCAGTGTTTCAGTCCCATAAGTGATATGGAACGGGCGAGCTTCCGCGGCTCGTCCGGATCGGGCGGTAACGGCTTCCCCGTAGCTGTCGCGCAGAACTTGCACGAGCGAGTACATATGTCGCCCAAGATCATGAAAGTAGCCGTGCGCCGACTCCAGCACTCGGCCTGGTTCGGGCAACGGCCGCTGCTGCAAATCGTATGGAGCCCGTGCTCCCGGACGATGCGAGCGACCTCGCCGAACTCTTCGCTCCGGTGGAGCTTGATCTTCAGCCAGTCGGGTTTTCTATGTCGCGTTACCTCATCATGGTAATCAGGCATTTGAGCGTTTTATTTACTTTCCAATTGCTACAAATGTAGCATTTTTTATTTTAAAACGGGAATAATCCGCCGGATTTATTGAGCGGTTCGGTCGGAGGAATGGCAGACGGCACATCGGGCAAGCGAATCCGCGTATTCCCCGCCCCGGACGATCGTCTCCGGTAAATGGCGGACCGCCCAAACAAGCGGACGGCCAAACGGGAACCAGTCGGACCGGACAAGAAGCAACGGTACGGAGATACACGCACTTAAGGAATGTACCAATCAACGGAGGAGAAGACGGCCACCGCTTCCGAGACAAAACGAAACGTCCTCCGGCACTGGCCAAAGGACGTTTCGAGCCCGGTGATTCCGGCGCGGTTCGAACGCGCGACCCACAGCTTAGAAGGCTGTTGCTCTATCCAACTGAGCTACGGAACCGTAGCGACACGGCAAAATTAGCGCAATTATTCCGAATATGCAATACGAGCGACCGGGTTTCGGCCACGGACCGAGGGACAAGCATCCGACGACCGGTCCTGCTCCCATACCCCCTGTCAAACTGCGCTCGGCCACATAATGAAAAGGCTCCGCAACGCCCCTCTTCCGCTTCATCGGACCGCCCGTCCTCACATAAGGAGAGTCGTCCGCATTACCCGCCGGAAAGCAGCTCGCCGTTCGGACGAAAAGCGGTCCTTCGGTCCGAACAGCGCGAAACGCAAAAAGAATCGCTCCTACCGCATCGCTCCCGATAGAGCGCATACCGATTCCGCGAAACGGACAAACGGCATTCCAACGCGCAGGCCCGACCGATCCGAAACGCATTCTGCAAAATCCGTCCTTATTACCTCATTCGCCCTTTTCGGTAACATATTATCGAAAAACCCGGCCACACTACTTATAAAACACACCTCATACGAGCCGAAACGATTACGAAGTGACGATTTCAAAAAAAACCGGGCATAACCTCCTCATTCGCAGAATAACAAAAAAAAGCGTATATTGCCGCGCAAAAGAAGATTTACGAATTATTAAACATTGCTTTTATGAAATTTAATTTACGCTATTTGGCTAACCTGTTCGTCGCCGCTCTGCTTTTCTGTGCGACGGGCTGCAAGGACGACGACACGTCGGGTCCCGAAATGCCTGCCGTCAAGATCGCGCCGGGCGCGACGACCGCCAGCAGCATTTCCTTTACCGCAACGCCCGAGTATGCCGACGCGGCCGCATACGTCTGCGTGGAAAAGGGCATGCTGATTCCCTCGGCCGAAAATATCCTTGCCAACGGCACGGCCCTGACTCTCGACAAGGAATCGCTCGTCGAAGTGAAGAACCTGAAAGATACGACCGTATATGTCGTGGCCGCAGCAGCCAAAATGGGCGATCAGATCGGAAACGTCGTCTCCGTCGAGATCAAGACGGGGGCATACGACGGCGTGCTCAATATAATCGATGCCACGCAGTCCGTCATTTCGTACCATATCAAGCCGACGTCGGACAGCCGGTATTATCATCTGGCCATTCCGAAAGCCTACTGGGACTATCAGATCGAGGGCGAGAGCGCTTCGGAGGCCGAACGGATCAAGACCGCCATGCTGAAACAGCTCGGCTCGGTCGACCGGGGCGAGAAGACCTATACCCTGACCGATGGCGAAAAGGATGTTCACAAAAACCTGACACAAGTATTCCCGGCTACGGAGTATCTGCTGGTGAAGGCCGACTGCGATGCGGAAGGCAACCTGACGAGCGCTCTCGATACCCTGACGTTCGAGACAGCAGAAAATTCCGTTTCGGCCGCCGAAATAACCGTCGAGCTCTCCCGGATCACTTCGTCCGGCGTAACGATCCGCTGCGTGCCGGGCGCCATTCTGAACCGCTATTATATCGGTATCGAAGAAACGGCCGTAGTCAATCAGTACATCGAGAAGTACGGAAAGGAAGCATGGAAGCGCGTCCTGATGGCCGGCAGCCAACCGTTCGAACACACGATCAGCACCTCCGTCAGCGGCAAGAAACCGACCGTCGCCTACACCGTGTATGCCGTCGGAATCGACGACGACCGGAACTTCACGGACCTGTTCCAGAAAAATTTCACGACGAAGCAGTCGGCGATGCCTACCGTCGCGCTCGATTACGAGCTTAAGGACGACGGACAGGGACGCAATCCGTACAACACGATTTTCTTCAATATCAAGACGACCGATGCGGACATGATCAAATACGTAACCGCCTCGACCGCCGAAATAACCGAAATCCGCAACGAACTGGGATTATCGGACGAAGAAATCGTAACGCTCGCCGGCGATACGCTGCCCGACAACTATACCGATTTGGCCAACGGCGAGAACGGGTTGCCGTTCAGTTATAGCGGACTCTCTTCCGGCACCTCCTATACGCTGATCGTTCAGGCGCTCAACGGCGAATACTCGAAGGTGGAGGTCCTGAGCGCTTCGACTCAAGAGATTCCGCGCGTAGAATCGCAACTGTTCGACAAGCTCCCGGGCGAATGGTCGGCAACGATAAACGGACTGGGCAGCCAGAATCAGGATTCGACCTACACGTTCGACGTGACGATCGCCGCCGGTGTCAACGAGGCGACAGCCGAAGAATATCGCAAGCACAATCTGCTCGTTTGTCTGGGACTCGCCGACTTCAACTATTACGGGCCGGAAGAATTGGTAGCCAACAACTTCCCGCAATCCGTCGCCAATGAGGCCTACGGTCCCAAATGGTTCCTCCAGATCGCCGAAGGCGACGAGGTGACCGTGCTGTGCGACACCGAACGCAACCTGTTCGACTGGGCGCAGCAAGGTACGTTCTATCTGATGGGCATCAACGAGCAGGTCGTCTTCGAGCCGTTCCCCGTCGAGGTAAGCGACGATTTCAACACGATCAAGGTAAAGACCGCCGTTTACGAAGGGGCTGATTACTTCATGGGAGCCGGCTATCTGGTCTCTTCCAACAGAGTCAGTCTTGCCTTCATAGGCACGTCGGAAATGACGCTGACCCGTAAGGCCGACGGCAATACGGTACTGAACCAGGGGCTCCGCATGCCCGGCCGCCATTCCGAATTCACGCTTAAGAAACCGGGCAGCCTGCTCGAACGGATTTCCTGCGAAAAGGTTCATTTCGACGTGACGCCGGCCGCAGAAGCCCACAGCTACGAAAGCTACGAGCAACCTCAAATGAAGCTGATGGAAGTGCCTTTCGCCGCATTCGACGAAATAAGAAAAGAGGTAAAATAGAACCGAGACCGATTCCCGCGCAAGCACGCGCGAGGTTAAAAGATACCTGCGGAGTTTTCCGCAGGTATCTTTTTTATGAATACAACAGAGAACCGATACACAGACGGGTCCCCCGCCCACCCGAAAGAACGTAACCCGCTTCGTCCCGGACCGGCCCGTAACCGGGAGAAACCGAAAGTGCCGAACGATAAAAACGGGACGAAAAGCCCGACCGGCAACCGGGAGTATGGACGGATCTCAAACGGCAAACCACTGAAAAAACGCATGACAGCCCGACATAACCGAAAAATCGACGAACGTTTCTTACTTTGGATATACCGATCCTATCGGAAGACCCGTACAGAAAACATCGTACGGCACGCTTATGAGATGAAAACGGTCATCGTCGATCCGGTCCTCGGCATCGGCACCCGATCGGACTCACCGCAAAAACCGGCGTATCCCTGACAGCCAACGGGTCCCGACGTCCGTATCGCGCTGAAACGGATATACGCCGGCACGACAAGACCGTTTCGCCGTCTCACACGGGACCGCCGCTGTCCGGCTTAGACCCGGAAATCAGAAAACCGATCGTTCTGAGAAATGCAGGACAATCGACCGAAAACAGAAATCGCCCCGGCCAGTTTGCCTTTGGTCGGGGTGAAATCGCAAGGGAGGATAAACGTTCCGGAGAACCTTGTCAAAACATATCTGCAAGCGCGACAGACAAGCGTCTCCGTCAGAGCACGATGTTGACGATCTTGCCCGGAACGACGATCACTTTCTTCGGAGTCCGGCCTTCGGTATATTTGCCGACGGCCGGGTCGGCCAGCACGGCCGCCTCGACCTCGGCCGGCGACAACGCGGCGGGCAGGCTTTTCTTGAAGCGGACCTTACCGTTGAACGACACGGGGTATTCGACGCTCTGCTCAATCAGGCAGCGCTCGTCGTACTCCGGGAAACGCGCGTCGAAAACGGAATCTTCGTGTCCGAGCTTCTCCCATATCTCCTCGGCGATGTGCGGAGCGAACGGAGCGATCAGCACCGCCAGCGGCTCCAGTACGGCCCGCTTCGTGCACTTCAGCGCGCCGAGTTCGTTCTGACAGATCATAAAAGCGCTGACCGAAGTATTGAACGAAAAGTTCTCGATATCCTCGGTCACTTTCTTGATCGTTTTGTGCAGCACTTTCAGCTCGTCGGCCGTCGGCTCGCCGTCGGTCACGACCGGACGGCCGTCGCGGTCGAAAAACATCCGCCAAAAGCGGCGCAGGAACTTGTGCACGCCGTCGATGCCGTTCGTGTCCCACGGCTTGCTCTGCTCGAGCGGTCCGAGGAACATTTCGTACATGCGCAGCGTGTCGGCTCCGAAGTCGCGGACGATCTGGTCGGGATTCACGACGTTGTACATCGACTTCGACATCTTCTCGATAGCCCAACCGCAAACGTACTTGCCGTCCTCGAGCTCGAACTCGGCGTCGGCGTACTCGGGCCTCCAGCGGCGGAACGCCTCCAGATCGAGCACGTCGCCCCGAACCATGTTGACATCGACGTGAATCTCCTGCGTGTCGTAGCGGTCCTTGAGGCCCAGCGAGACGAAACGGTTCGTTCCTTTGACACGGTAGACGAAGTTCGACCGGCCTTGGATCATGCCCTGATTGACGAGCTTGCGGAACGGCTCCGGCTCGCAGACATAGCCCAGATCGTACAGGAACATATTCCAGAAGCGCGAGTACATCAGGTGTCCCGTCGCATGCTCGATGCCCCCGACGTACAGGTCGACGCTGCGCCAGTATTCGTTTGCCCGCTTCGAGACGAGTTCGCTGTTGTTATGCGGGTCCATGTAGCGCAAGTAATAGGCCGACGATCCGGCGAAACCGGGCATCGTGCTCAGCTCGTACGGATACCCTTCGGGCGTCTGCCATCCCTCGACGCGCGCCAACGGCGGCTCGCCCTCGGCCGTCGGACCGAAGTTCTCGATCGGGGGAAGCTCGAGCGGCAAGCAGTCCTCGGCGAGCGGGCGGGCGATGTCGTCCTTGTAGTAAATCGGGAACGGTTCGCCCCAGTACCGCTGGCGGCTGAAAATCGCGTCGCGAAGGCGATAGTTGACCCGGCGGCTGCCGAAGCCCCGGCGCTCGACCTCGGCGATCATCGCCGGTATGGCCTCCTTCACGTCCATACCGGTCAGGAAATCGGAGTTGATCATTCGGCCCGCTTTGGCATCGTACGACGCGACCGAAAGGTCGCCCCCCTCGACGACCGGAATGATCGGCAGGTCGAAATGCTTTGCGAAAGCGTAGTCGCGGCTGTCATGCGCCGGAACGGCCATGATAGCCCCCGTGCCATAGCCCGCCAGCACGTAGTCGCTGATATAGATCGGTATCTCCGTCCCGTTGAACGGATTGATCGCATAGGCTCCGGTGAACTGTCCGCTCACGCGCTTCGTGTCGGCCATGCGCTCGCGCTCGGAGCGTTTTTTCGTCTCCTCGATATAGCGCTCGACCGCCTCGCGCTGCTCCGGCGCGGCGATCTTACCGACCAGCGCGTGCTCCGGGGCGAGCACCATGAAAGTGGCCCCGAAAATCGTATCGGCCCGCGTCGTGAACACCTCGAGTTTCTCGTCGAAGCCCTTCAGTCCGAAGAATATCTGCGCGCCCTCGCTGCGCCCGATCCAGTTGCGCTGGATCTCCTTGAGCGAGTCGCTCCATTCGAGGGTGTCGAGCCCGTCGAGCATCCGCTGGGCATAAGCCGTCACGCGCAGCAGCCACTGCTTCATCCGCTTCTGCACGACCGGATAGCCTCCCCGCACCGACAGGCCGTCCTTCACCTCGTCGTTCGCGAGCACGGTTCCCAGTTCGGGACACCAGTTCACGAGCGTGTCGGCGCGGAATGCGAGACGGTAGTTCTGCAACACGCCCTCGCGCTCGGCCTCGTCCATCGCTTTCCACCGGGCAGCCGTGAACGAAAGCTCCTTGGTGCACGCCACATTCAGTCCCTCGGTTCCCGATCGGTCGAACGCCTCGACGAGCCGCTCGATCGGCATGGCCCGGTTCTCGTCATAGCTATAGTAGCTGCCGAACATTTTCAGAAAGGCCCATTGCGTCCAATGGTAATATTTCGGGTCGCAAGTACGCACCTCGCGATCCCAGTCGAAACTGAAACCGATCTTGTCGAGCTGTTCGCGGTAACGCGCGATGTTGCGCTCGGTCGTGACGGCCGGATGCTGGCCCGTCTGGATCGCGTACTGCTCGGCCGGCAGCCCGAAGGCATCGTATCCCATCGGGTGCAGCACGTTGAAACCCTTCAGCCGCTTGTAGCGCGTATAGATGTCCGAAGCGATGTAGCCGAGCGGATGTCCGACATGCAGACCCGCCCCCGACGGATAGGGGAACATGTCCAGCACGTAGTATTTCGGGCGCGAGGGGTCTTCCTTCACCCGGTAAGTTCCGCGCTCGGCCCAGCGTTTCTGCCATTTCTTCTCAATTTCCCTGAAGTCGTATTCCATAGGTCTCTCGTTTATTGCTGTTTGCTTTTCATAATCGCCTCGTAGATGCTTCGCTCGTCGATGCCGCAAATTGCGCGGAGCTGCGACTGAGTTCCCTGACGGACGAAACGATCGGACACGCCGAGCATGTCGATCTTGGGCGCATAGCCGTTGCGGTTCATGAACTCGAGCACGGCCGATCCGACGCCCCCGGCTATCGCGCCGTCCTCGACCGTGACGATGCGACGGAATTTCCGTCCCGTCGCATGCAGACGGTCCGTGTCCAACGGCTTGGCGAAACGCAGGTCGATGTGGGCGGCCGACACGCCTTCGGCCGCGGCGCGGCGTATGGCCGCCGCCGCCGCGTTTCCGACCGGACCGAACGTCAGCACGGCCACGTCCGAGCCGTCGCATAGCAACCGGCTGCGCCCGAGCGGTACCTCCTCGAACGGCTGCCGCCATTGCGGCGTGACGCCCTCGCCCTTCGGATAGCGGATCACGAACGGTCCCCGTCCCAGCGAGGCCGTGTACATCAGGTTCCGCAACTCGATCTCGTTCATCGGCGAGGCGATCGTCAGGTTCGGAATCGAACGCATGCAGGCAATGTCGAACACTCCGTGATGCGTCGGTCCGTCTTCGCCGACCAGCCCGGCCCGGTCGAGGCACATCACGACGTTCAGATGCTGGAGCGCCACGTCGTGGATTACGTTATCGTAGGCCCGCTGCATGAACGACGAATAGATATTGCAGAACGGGATCATGCCGGCCGCAGCCAGCCCGGCCGAGAACGTGACGGCATGTCCCTCGGCTATGCCGACGTCGAAGCAACGCTCCGGCATCTCGGCCATCATCCGATTCAGCGAGCATCCGGTAGGCATCGCGGGCGTAATGCCGACGATACGGTCGTCGACCCGCGCGAGCTCCAGAATCGTCTCGCCGAAAACATCCTGATAGAGCGGGGGACGGCCGCTCTCGGCATGCTGCATCCGCTCCCCGGTCTCGGGATTGAACATGCCCGGCGCATGCCATATCCGCTGGTGCTCTTCGGCCGGCCGGTAGCCCTTGCCCTTGACCGTCAGCACATGCAACAGCTTCGGCCCGGGTATCTCCTTCAGATCGCCCAGCACGCGGGTCAGCTGGACTACGTCGTGCCCGTCGACGGGCCCGAAATAGCGGAAGTGCAGGCTCTCGAACAGGTTGCTTTGCTGTAAGAAACCCTGCTTCAGCGCTCCGCCCACCTTCTGGATCAGCCCCCGAAGTCGGGGCATCCGCTCCAAATGGGTCCACGTGCGGTTCTTAACTTTATTATAACGCTTCGACGTCGAGATGCTGAGCAGATACTCCTTCAGCGCCCCGACGTTCGGATCGATCGCCATGCGGTTGTCGTTCAGGATCACGAGCAGGTCGGTGTTCGCGGCTCCGGCGTTGTTGAGTCCCTCGAAAGCCAGTCCTCCGGTCAGCGCGCCGTCGCCGATCACGGCGATCACCTCGCGCTTCTCGCCCCTCAGAGCCGACGCGGCGGCCATGCCCAGCGCGGCGGAGATCGAAGTCGAGGCGTGTCCCGTGCCGAACGCGTCGTACTCGCTTTCGCTCATACTCGGGAAACCGCTCAACCCGTTCAGCTTGCGATTCGTCAGGAACCGGTCGCGCCGACCCGTGATGATCTTGTGGGCATAGGCTTGATGGCCCACGTCCCAGATCAGCTTGTCGTTCGGCGTGTCGAAGACGTAGTGCAGCGCGGCGGCCAGCTCGACGACTCCCAGACTAGACCCCAAATGCCCCGGATTGGCCGAAAGCTGCTCGATGATGAAATGCCGCAGCTCGCCGCAGTAGGCCCGCAACTCGTCCGGCGAGAGCCGTCGAAGGTCCCGGGGCGAATCGACCTGATAAAGACATTTGTACGGCGAAGCTGTCATGGCGAGATCCGAATTGACTGACAAAGATAGTAATTTAGTCGCACAATCGACTCTCCGGAGTCTCCCCCCTGCGAGCGTTTCCGTACCGGCAGGCAGGCGATTTATCGAAAGAGCCGCCTTGCACATTGTAAATAGTTTTGTATCTTCGTGGCAAAATAGGCCCGCAGGGCCGCTCTCGTCTGAAAATCGGGAGCCGCCGCGCTAAAACGACGCATGAATATGAAAAAGCTGATTGTTGCCGTGTTGGTTGTTCTGCTCGCATCGTCGTGCGTGTCGAACAAGAAGTTCAATTCGATGAAGGCCGAGGCGCTCCGCCTCGAGGGCGAGCTCGCCGCTTCCAGAAACCGGTTGGACGACATGACCGGACAGAACGAGAAACTGGCCGCCGAAAAGGCGCGTCTGGTAGCCGACACGGTCCGTCTGTCGGGCGAGTTGAACGACTACCGCCGACGCTACAAGCAGCTGCTCGACGACGGATCGGCCGAGTCGGCCCGCATGCTGCGCGAGCTGGAGGACAAGGAAATGGCGCTCAGCGATCGCTCGCGCCGCGTAGCCGAGCTGGAAGGCATGCTCCGCAGCCGCGAGGAGGCGATCGACGCGATCCGCCGCAAGGTGACCGACGCGCTGACCGGTTTCGAGGGCAAGGGACTTTCCATTTCGATCCGGAACGGAAACGTGTACGTGTCTATGGATGACAAGCTGCTGTTCCGCTCGGGCAGCTTCGAGATCGACCCGAACGGCGCCCGCGCGGTGCGCGATCTGTCGGAAGTTCTGGCGCAGAATCCCGATATCAACGTCATGGTCGAAGGCCATACCGACGACGTGCCTTACCGCTCGAACGGGCAGCTGAAGGACAACCTCGACCTGAGCGCCAAACGGGCGACGACCGTCGTACGCCTGCTGCTGGAGAACAAGCAGATCGCGCCGAGCCGCATCATAGCCGCCGGGCGGGGCGAATCGCTTCCGGTCGATCCGGCCAAGACGTCCGAGGCCCGCGCGAAGAACCGACGTACCGAAATTATTCTGACGCCGAAGCTCGACGAGCTGATGCAACTGATGAAAAACGAAGAGTAGCCCGGCCGGATGCAAGTCGGCGCGACGGAGCCGTAGCGAAAACGGATACCGCATGCCGTGCCCTCGACGGACGAAACATCATACGAACGACAACGCAAGCCATGCCGATATATAAAAGAATATTACTGAAACTCAGCGGCGAATCGCTGATGGGAACCCAGAAGTACGGACTTTCCACGGAAGTGCTCGGCAGCTATGCCGAACAGATCGCCGCGATCGCGGCCGAGGGCGTGCAGATCGGAATCGTGATCGGCGGCGGTAACATTTTCCGGGGTCTGACCGGAGTCGGCCGGGGATTCGACCGAGTGAAGGGCGACCAGATGGGCATGTTGGCCACGGTCATCAACTCGCTGGCCTTGCAGGGCGCTCTGGAGAGCGCCGGAGCCAAGGCCCAAGTGCTCACGTCGATCCGGATGGAGCCCGTCGGCGAGCTTTATTCAAAGGCCAAAGCGCTGGAACTGATGGAAGAAGGGCGGATCGTGATCGTCGCCGGAGGGACCGGCAATCCCTATTTCACGACCGATACGGCATCGGCGCTGCGCGGCGTCGAAATCGAGGCCGAGGTGCTGCTCAAGGGAACGCGCGTGGACGGAATCTACACGGCCGATCCGGAGAAGGACCCGACGGCGGAGAAATTTTCGCAGATCACTTTCGACGAGGTTTACCGCCGCCAGCTGAAAGTGATGGATCTGACGGCCTTCACGATGTGCAAGCAGAACGATCTGCCGATCGTCGTCTTCGACATGGATACGCCGGGCAACCTGCGCAAGGTAATCGACGGCGAGCAGATCGGCACCGTCGTGCGGAATTGATGCAAAACAAAACGACAAACGATATGACAGAGCCTAAAGAAATTCTGGACGCCGCGCAAGTCAAAATGGACAAGATCGTGGCCCATCTGATCGACGATCTGGCTTCCGTACGGGCCGGCCGCGCAAGCACGAACCTGCTCAACGGAATCACGGTGGACTATTACGGAACGCCGACTCCGGTCTCTCAGGTAGCGAGCGTGACGGTGCCCGACGCCCGGACCGTGCTCGTACAGCCGTGGGAGAAGAATATGATCGCGCCGATCGAGAAAGCCATTCTGGTTGCCAACATCGGCCTGACGCCATCCAACAACGGCGAGCATATCCGGCTGAACATTCCTCCTCTGACCGAGGAGAGGCGTAAGGAACTGGTCAAGCAGATCCGCGCCGATGCCGAGACGGCCCGGGTCGGCATGCGCGCCGTGCGACGCGACGCGGTCGAGTCGTTCAAAAAGGCCCAGAAAGACGGTATGCCCGAGGATATGGCCAAGGACGGAGAAGAGTCCGTACAGAAACTGACCGACAAATATTCTAAAAAAGTAGACGAACTGCTCGCCGGCAAGGAGAAAGAGATCATGACCGTATAATCCGGTCGCATGCAATAGGCAGCGGGCCAGAGCTCCGCTTTACCGAAAAGCCGTCAGATTTTTCTCTGGCGGCTTTTTTCGTCGGGAAAACGAACACGCACCGGCAAGCGCCACGAAATCGTGCGGAATGCCGGAGGCGAAGCGGAAGCACGGACAAGCCAGGCCCTCGTACGGCCCCGGAGTTCAGGGAACTGGAGTTTTCGGGAATCCGCGAGTTCCGTCGCATCGCAGCTTCCGGTCCCGGCTCCGGAACGCCGGCACAGAAATTCGAAGGCCGAAATCCGCAGGGTACGAAAGCTCGGGGAAACGATCCTCGTCGTCCACGCGGAAGGACCGCCTGCTGCCCGGACGGGCATCCGTTCCGTCGGCGTGTCAGGCTCGCGGATAGTCCTTGAAAAGGACGGCTCCGTACTCGAGTTTCCGAAGCAACCGACTCACGCTTCCGGTTCTTCCCCTCGCAAACGCCCCTTACTCCGAAAACCGGAGAACGGAAAACTACCGGACCGTACCGGCACGAACAGAGATTCTCAACCGACCGGCAAAAAAACAGAGCCGTCGGACAACCGTCGGATCGCAACGAACAAAAATGGCAGAACAAAAATCGGCTTGGGCGGCAGGCCGTTCCGTCGCGGCGAACGGACACCCCGTTCCGCAAAGAAGCCGGGAGGGCGTTACGGCACGAAACTTGGATCGTTTACAAGCAGGCGCCCGGACGAGGGTAAGATAGCTATCATTCTATCTTGGTATGTTTCGTGCATATGATTTTGTTATGTTTTTCTTATTCACTGGTGGATGGCAGGCGACCTCACCGGGACCCTGCGATCCCTCGTCCGGGCCCTTTTTAGAACGAATCGTCCGACAACGGACGGCATCGGCAGGATGTCGTCCGTTCTTTATTATCTCCGATCCGAATCCGAACAGCCCCCTTTTTACGATGCGAGTCGGGAAGCGGACGACCATGCCGGTCGGTTCCCGGACCGGTCATCGGCAAAACGAACCGGTTCGAACCCGATGCGACGTTCCGAGATCGCCATACAATATCAATCGCTACGCAACAACGAACTAACGAAACAATCGTCCGTGCCGCACGGATTTATTTTATAAAAATATATTCTTCTATTTTTATAAAAAATACAATTAATTATCAAACCTTTAACCGGTTCACATCCCGAAGCCCGCACACACGGCGGAATCCCGGCGTTTTCTCATCGCCCTGTCGAGCCACCGAACATACGATCGACAAGGCATTCGCCCCGGACACGCGAAATGCGTCCGGTTCTGCCCCTCCGGGCGGGTTTTGCGTCGAGCCTGCAACCGGTATTCCCCTCATTCCATGCCCATCGCGACCGTCCCCGGCCGAATCAAGATTCCGACAGGGCAGGACGGATACCGATGAAATTTTTATCGTATGGGCACGTTCTATCCAGCCTCCGCAGGACATGCCGGGGAAACGATCATCGTGAAACGGCGGAACGGGAAATCAGGACTTGATCAGATGGATGAATTCTTCCCGGGTCTGCATCTGAGTGAGGAAGGCGCCGGTAAAAGCCGAGGTCGTCGTACTCGAACTCTGCTTCTCGACGCCGCGCATCTGCATGCACATATGGCTCGCCTCGATGACGACGGCCACGCCGAGCGGGTTGAGCGCCTTCTGAATGCAATCGCGGATCTGCACGGTCAGCCGCTCCTGCACCTGCAACCGGCGGGCATAGGCCTCGACGACGCGCGCGATCTTCGACAGCCCGGTGATATAACCGTTCGGGATATAGGCCACATGGGCCTTGCCGTAAAAAGGCAGCATGTGGTGCTCGCAAAGCGAGTAAAGCTCGATGTCCTTGACGATCACCATCTGGCGGTACTCTTCCTTGAACTTGGCCGAGAGCAGGATTTCGCGCGGATCCTCGTCGTAACCCTTGGTCAGAAAGCACATGGCCTTGGCGACCCGCTCGGGCGTCTTGAGCAGTCCCTCGCGCGCGGGATCCTCCCCGAGCAGTTTCAGAATAGCCTCATAGTGCTCGCCGAGCGCCCGGAGAGTGTCCGAGTCGAAACGCTCCTCTTTATCGTAGTTGCAGTTCATCGTGACGGTTTTACCGGGCAAAGGTAATACGATCGGAGCAGAAAAAAAACACGGAAGGGGAAACCCGCCCCCTCGCTTCCGTCTCCGTTCGGGACCGGACGGTTACCGGTCGCGCCGCACCTCCGGACAGCGCCGTTTTTCACGGCAGAAATAGCCCGACGGCGACGGGCAGGCACAAGGCCGACGGGCGAAGAAATCCCCGCGGCCAGGAAAGAGGCGGATTTCGTCCCCGCGAGAGAATCCGGAATCTTCCGGGGCATCCGCTTTCCGTTATCTGCCGAAACTCCTTCCCCCCGACGACCTGAACGTGTCGAGCGACGATTCAGACAAAAGTCCCCGGCGACTTCCTCATTTGGGACAGAAACGTAAGGATCGGGACGAAAACAATTAAGGAACGCCGGCCGATTGCACCGGCAACGAGCCGATGCTTCGTTTTACCCGAAAGGATTATCAATCCCGTCCGGACAGCGCGGGCAGATTTTCGTTTTGCAGTTCGAGGCAGGCAACGTAGGAAGGGCACATATCAAAACGGCCGTCGGAAAGGACTTCCGGCGGTTTCGACGTGTTCCGGCATTTGGAAGCGCGGGACCGTGTGACGGCCGAAACCGTGTCGGCCGGCCGGATTTTTTCGCCGAGCGGCCGCATGTCAAAACGGTTGTACCGGAGACGATTTCCGAAGCATGTCCCGACACGGCTATTTCTGAGATTCAGAACCAAGAACAGGTCACAGCAGGTACGGCTATCGGCCGGACAAGAGCGAAGAGAGTACGGGAAATCGCCTCGCAGGGTCCGGTCGGCTTTATCCGTCCGCCGTATCGCTGTCGCACGACAGCGAGCTGCGTACGTAAAGGACATCGCGGAACGAAACGTCGCCGCCGAGCGCCTCGCAAACCCGGGTCAGCGTTTCGCCGGGGTGGTCGCCGAGGTATCGCGCGATCGTCTCGATTTTGTCGGAGGGCAAGAAGCGCTCCACGCGGAGCACGCCTTGCCCGATCAGATCGGCGATATGCCGGGTAACGGTCATCGGCCGGAGTCCGCGCTCGCGGGCGATTGCCGGCACGTCCACCCCCCCCTCCAGCAGCCTCAGGGTAGCGAGCCGGGTATCCTCTCGCGTTTTGGAAGTCCGCCCGCCAGTCCGACGCTCTTTCTCGGCTCCGCTCTCAGTACGCGGGCTCTCCCGGTCGGAGGCCTTAGAGGCCTGGCGCCGGGCCTCGAAATCGAGGTCGTCGCCACGCTCGGCCCGATAAAGAGCAACGATCGAAAGAACCTGTTCCCCGTAGCGTTCGACCAATTTGGGACCCACGCCCTTGATACGTCCGAGCTCGGCACTCGACCCGGGCAACAGATTCGCAATGCCGAGCAGCGCCTGCTGGCTCATCACCACATAGGCCGGCACGCCCGCCTCGGCGGCTTGTTCGCGTCTCCATAGCCTCAGCCGCTCGAACAACTCGGGATGCAGCACGTCTTCTCCGGCCGTAGCCTTCGTCTCTTTCTTCGTCCGTGCCGCCGCGCCTTCGGCCGCCACCCGAGCCCGCGCTTCCAAATACCGGAACACGTCGAAACCGCCGGAGGCCGCCTCCAACGTGGCCGTCTTGACACGCAACCGCTCGCCGGAAAGATCGAGCAGGCCGGCGAGCGCCTTGCGCGTCTCCTTGCTGTCGGTTTCGACATAGCTGGCCTCGATCAGCGGGGCGACGACTCGCCCGCATTGTTCGGCGAAATAGGCCGCGCCCTTCACGACGCGCTCGCGCAGCCGTTCTCTTTCGTCGCTGCGAAGCAGGCTCTCGAGCTGCAAACGGAATCGCCGGGCGACATCCGTCACGGACGCGCCGAACTCGGCGGTCCCCTGCTGCCACTGGAGGGCCAGCTTCGGATAGAGCTTGCCGAAATGCTCGGCGACGAAATCCCCGAGCCGGCGGAGCGACGCGCCGAGCGAGTCGAAGTCGAACAGTTCGAGCAGCAAGTCGCGGTAATAAGCCCTGCTCCGCCGCTCAAGTTCCGTCCCGTCGGGTCGTTCGGACGACACCCGCTCGCAGAACCCTTGCACGGTCGGATCGCCGACGATGCAGCGCTCGTCGAGCGGCGAACTGAGCACGAGCCCGTCCAGACTGCGACACCGGCTCAGCGCGACATAGACCTGCCCGTGCGAAAACGACGCGGCGGCATCGATCACGGCCCGGTCGAAAGTAAGACCCTGACTTTTGTGGATCGTAATCGCCCATGCCGTCCGCAGCGGATACTGCACGAACCGTCCTTCGATCCGTTCGGAAATCTCTTTCGAGTCGGGGTCGATCACGTATTTCGCATTCGTCCACTCGGCCGGTTCGACGGCGATCGGGACGCTCTCGCCCCGGGGAAGCACCTCGACCCGATTTTCGTCCAAAGCCGTGACCGTGCCGATCCGCCCGTTGTAATAGCGCTTCTCGGGCGACGGATCGTTCTTGACGAACATGACCTGAGCCCCTTTCCTCAGCGTGAGGGACGGATGCGTCGGATAAAGATATTCGGGAAAGGCCCCCTCGATTTCGGCCTCGAACGTGTGCGAAGGAGCGTCGAGCTCGGCAAGCCGCCGCTCGTTGATCGCGTCGGCCGTATGGTTGTGCGACGTGAGCGTGATGTAGCCCTCGTCGTCCCCGGGACGGAAGCCGGGGACATAGCGGCGGTTCAGCTCGTCGAGCACGTTGCGGTCGACCCGGCCGTCGCGCACGCGGTTCAGCAGCTCGACGAAGCGGCCGTCGCTCTGGCGGTAGACGCGCTGCAGCTCGATACCGACGTAATCGGTTTGCTTCAGCGCCTTCGAGTCGAAGAAAAAAGGAGAGTCGTAAAATGTCCGCAGCAGCGCCCACTCCTCGTCGCGCACGACCGGAGCCAGCTGCTGCACGTCGCCGATCAGCAGCAGCTGCACTCCGCCGAACGGTTTGCGGCGGTCGCGGAAGCGGCGCAGCACGTCGCTCACGGCGTCGAGCACGTCGGCGCGCACCATGCTGATCTCGTCGATCACAAGCAGGTCGATGCTCTTGATAATAGCGATCTTCTGCCGGCTGAAGCGCACCGCTTCCCGGCGCGATCCCCCGCTCCGACTCCGGAACGTAGGGGGCGAACGCGAGCTGGAAGAACGAATGGATCGTCACGCCGCCGGCATTGATCGCGGCTACGCCGGTCGGCGCCAGAACGATCATCCGCTTCGGACTGCGCGCGCGCAGCTCGCGCAGGAAAGTCGTCTTGCCCGTGCCGGCCTTGCCGGTCAGAAATACGCTGGTTGCCGTCCGTTCGACGAAGCGGCGGGCCAGTTCCAGTTCGGGATTCTCCATTTTCCTTTCGGGATTATGCGGGCGACCGACGTCCGGACGGAATGCGCCCGGGCGGCCAAAGCGGCGAACCGCGCCGAACGCTTACATTTTGTCGCCGTAGGCCAGATCGCCCGCGTCGCCCAGCCCGGGTACGATGTACGACTTGACCGTCAGCTCCGAGTCGACCGTGCCGCACCAGATCGACGTATCCTGAGCCGAAAAGTGCTTTTTCGCATACTCGAGACCCTCCTCGCTGGCGATCGCGGCGGCGAGAATCGTCCGGCGCGGACGGCCCGCCTTCTCGACAAGCGCCTGAAAGGTCAGCGCCAACGACGCGCCGGTGGCCAGCATCGGATCGACCAGCAGCAGCGTCTTGCCCGACAGCTCGCACGTCGAGATATACTCGACATGAATACGGAAGCTGCCGTCTTTGCTGTACTTTCGATAGGCCGAAACGAACGCGTTCTGCGCGTCGTCGAAATAGTTCAGGAAGCCCTGATGAAAGGGCAGACCGGCGCGCAGGATCGTCGCGATGACGATCTGATCGTCCGGCAGCGCGACTTCCGCCTCGCCCAGCGGCGTCTCGACCGTACGCATCGAATAGTGCAGCGTCTTGCTGATCTCGTAGGCCATTACCTCGCCCGTGCGTTCCAGATTGCGGCGGAACCGCATGCTGTCGCCCTGCACGCCGACATCGCGCATTTGGGCGATAAACTTGTTCAGCAGGGTATCATTTTCCCGGTCCAGTATTCTTATCATCATAGTCTGCTTCTGTAAGTTTCGGTTCGGTCAATACAAGAAATTGTTGAACGGATAGCGCCCGGCGTGTATCTCGCGCACCATGCCGTACAAATCGCGCCGGAACTTGTCGATATTCGTCCGCTTGCGGGCCGACAGGAAAATGCAGGGCGTGTTGGCCCGGGCGATCCAGCTTTTCTTCAGATCGTCGAGTGAGAGATTCTCGCGCGTGGACGGCGTCAGGTCGTCCTCGTCCTTGCGGACGTAGGTATAGGCGTCGATCTTGTTGAATATCAGAAATACGGGCTTGTCGCCGGCGCCTATCTCCTGCAGCGTCTGTTTCACGACGGCGATCTGCTCCTCGAAGCTCGGATGCGAAATGTCGACCACATGCAGCAGCAAGTCGGCCTCGCGCACCTCGTCGAGCGTCGACTTGAACGACTCGACGAGCTGATGGGGCAGCTTGCGGATGAAGCCGACGGTGTCCGACAGCAGAAAGGGCAGATTCTCCAAAACGACCTTGCGGACCGTCGTGTCGAGCGTCGCGAAGAGCTTGTTCTCGGCGAAAACCTCGCTTTTCGCTATGAGATTCATCAGCGTCGACTTGCCGACATTCGTATAGCCTACCAGCGCGACGCGCACGAGCGAGCCGCGGTTGCCGCGCTGAACGGCCATCTGGCGGTCGATCTTCGACAACTGCTCCTTGAGACGGCTGATGCGGTTGCGGATCACGCGGCGGTCGGTCTCGATCTCGCGCTCGCCGGCCCCGCCGCGCGTTCCCGTGCCGCCCCGCTGCCGCTCGAGGTGCGTCCACATGCCCGCAAGCCGGGGCAGCAGATACTGGCACTGCGCGAGCTCGACCTGCGCTTTCGCATAGGCCGTCGTCGCCCGCTGGACGAATATGTCCAGAATCAGGCTCGTGCGGTCGTAGATCTTGTTCTTGAACACCTTGTCCAGATTGCGAAGCTGCGAAGGCGAAAGCTCGTCGTCGAAAATCACGTAGCGTATCTCGTTCTCCTCGACGAAGGCCGCGATCTCGGCGAGCTTGCCCTCGCCTATGAAAGTCTTGGCCGAAGGGGCGGCCAACCGCTGCGTGAACCGCTTGACGCTACGTATGCCGGCCGTCTCGGCCAGAAATTCCAGTTCGTCGAGGTATTCGTTCGCCTGGCGCTCGTCCTGCCGCTCGCGGACGACGGCCACCAGAACGGCCCGACGCTGCTCCGGCGCCGTATCGATCGTTTCTCCCATGAATCTTTCCAAAAATAAAGCCCGAAAGCGTGCTTCCGCCGCATCGTCCCGTCGCGGCCACGCGTCTCGCAAGGGCGCATACAGCACACAATATACCACAAATCTACGAAGAAATACCGAGGAATGAAACAAAAGGCCCGGATTTGCCCCGGAATCGCCGCGCGGTCGCTCCGCGGCGCGGCGATTTTCCGGCATTTTTTTGGAATTTGCCGAAAACTTTTTACTTTTGCCTGCGCATGAAGGGGGATTAGCTCAGCTGGCTAGAGCGCTTGCATGGCATGCAAGAGGTCACGAGTTCGAATCTCGTATTCTCCACGACGCATCAGGACAGGCTGTTTCGATTTGGGGACAGCCTGTTTTGCATACGAAGGCGAGGCATTCCCGTACGGCGGGCAGACTTTCCCGTTCCGAGCCGGCGAATCCGGACTATCGCAGAGGCGGAATCCCCCTGCGGGAACGAACGGAACGCGATTCGCCGCGCGGCCTTGCCGGGATATCCGCCCGCAGGAATACGCCAGAGAACCACGAACGGATAGAAGATCGATGGAAAATTCCGCCATACCGACCGACAAGCCGTGGCTGTTCGGCCTCACGCTCGACGAACTGGAGCGGATCGCCGCCGAGAACGGGATGCCCCGGTTCGCCGCGCGGCAGATCGCCTCGTGGCTGTACCGCAAGGGAGCCGATTCGATCGGCGGGATGACGGACCTCTCGCTGAAGAACCGGGAGAAGCTCGCCGGGAAATACGAGCTGGGCACGATTCCCTTCGCCGACGTGCAACGATCGGCCGACGGCACGAAAAAATACCTTTTCCCGACTCTGCAGGGCCGCTTCATCGAGTCGGCCTACATCCCCGACGGCGACCGGGCGACGCTCTGCGTCTCGTCGCAATCGGGCTGCCGGATGGGCTGCCGTTTCTGCATGACCGCGCGGCAGGGTTTCGCGCACCACCTGACCGCAGGGGAGATACTGAATCAGATCCGCTCGATTCCCGAAAGCGACCGGCTGACCAACGTCGTCTACATGGGCATGGGCGAGCCGCTCGACAACGCGGAGCAGGTCATCCGATCGATCGAGGTGCTGACCTCCGACTGGGGATACGGCTGGAGCCCGACGCGGATCACCGTGTCGACGGTCGGCGTGATTCCCGCCATGCGGGAGCTGCTGCGACGGACCCGGGTGCATCTGGCCGTCAGCCTGCA